>Ga0123356_10007354_pt1 | contig 10993 bp, 8 predicted proteins | sample TergutEmb28metaG_2_FD_92546 | JGI IMG/M metagenome (GOLD analysis project Ga0123356, IMG submission 92546) | Embiratermes neotenicus P3 segment gut microbial communities from Petit-Saut dam, French Guiana - Emb289 P3 | ecosystem: Host-associated > Arthropoda: Insects > Digestive system > Gut ... | reverse complement strand
GAAAAACCCATATTGCCGCCGTCGTATTTTGAAGATACTTATGTTTTTGTCGGAGTTTACGGACAGGGCTTTTTTGATATTTTTAACACGCCTATTTCTTCGGTATATCCCGGGGTTGGTTGTCACGTAACAATGCTGGATAATATGCTTCAGGGTGATTTCCTTAGGGAAAGCACAATGTGGCTAAACCTGTTTATTCTTATGGCAGTTGTTGTTTTGATAGTATGTCTTACAATGTTTTCACATCGCATTTCGCTGTCGGTCGGAGGATTGGCTGTAGTTGTTATAGCAATTACCATAGGCTCCTTTGCCGCCTACCAGTTCGGCGGTCTGTGGGTGCCAATGATAACGTATCTTGCAGGTACGCTTGCCTCCTTTGTTACTGTAACCCTTTATAATTACGCAACCGAGGGCAGCCAGAAACGTTTTATTAAATCCGCTTTCTCGCAGTATCTGTCGCCGAAAGTTATTGAGCAGATCATTCACGATCCTTCACAGTTAAAACTTGGCGGTGAAAAAAGAGAAATGACTGCCATTTTTACGGATGTCCGCGCCTTTTCCACATTCTCGGAAGCGCTGGGTGATCCTGCAAAACTTGTAGAGCTGCTAAATTTTTATTTAACAAGAATGAGCAACATCATCCTTGATCATCAGGGAACGATAGACAAATACGTTGGCGACGCAATTGTTTCGTTCTTTGGCGCGCCGATACAGATGAAAAACCATGCATCGCTTGCATGCCATTCTGCTGTAATGATGAAAAGAGCAGAAAAAGAAATAAACCGCGAAGCGCTGGAAAAAGGGCTTGTAAACCAAAAGGTATTGGAAGCGCTGCTTGCAAAAGGTAAAATCACCGGCATGAATGATCCATGTCCTGTGTATACGCGCCTTGGCATTAATTCCGGAGATATGGTTGTAGGCAACATGGGTACTCCGAACAAGATGGATTACACGATTATGGGCAATGCGGTTAACCTGGCAGCCAGACTGGAAGGAGTAAATGATCAATACAATACCGGCGGTATTCTGATTAGCGAATATACTCGTTCTCAAATAGGCAGTGAATTTATCGTGCGCCCTTTAAGCAGAGTAAGGGTTGTTGGTATAAATACTCCCTTGCGGCTTTATGAACTTCTGGATATCGCCTCTGACGCGCCGCCTGAATTGCTGGATATGGTTAAAAGCTGGGAAAGGGCTTTTGGTTTCTACGAAAATAAGGATTTTCTGGCTGCAAAAAACATCTTCCAGACAATTTGCAATAAAAACGCTAATGATTTGGCTGCGAAAAAGTACCTTGGCAGGTGTACAAACTACCTGGCTTCTCCGCCGGACGAAAAAGTCTGGGATAGCGGAGTGGATAATTTGACGTCAAAATGATATAATATTAATGCGAGGTATAACAATGAAGAAAATTTTGTTTGTTTTTTGCTTGGTTTTATTTGTGACCGGGTTTGCGGCAGCGCAGGTTCGCGCCGGCGGCACTTTATATGTAGCGACAAAAACCGTCGATCTTAAGTCGGGCACAGGGTTTTTTGCCAGCAACAGAGGCAAATTAAACTACGGTGACCGCGTTACGGTTATTCAGGTAAGCGGTAAATTTGTAGAAGTACGAAGCGCAGCGAATACTTCAGTTACCGGCTGGACTGCAACGGCAAATCTTACCACAAAGCAGGTAGTAGCCGGAACTGCAAGTACGGCATCGGCAAGAGAAGTAGCTTTAGCCGGAAAGGGATTTAACCAGGAAGTAGAGCAGTCCTACAGGAATCAGCAGAGGAATTTAAACTATGCCGATGTTGACAGGGTAGAAACAATAACAGTAAACGAGGCAGATCTCAGACGGTTCCTGGAAGAAGGCCGTTTATCAATGGGAGATAACTAATGAAAAATAAAGTTCTCATTATACTTGTTGTTATAGCTGTTTTTACCGGTTTAACATCCTGCGCAGCGCTTGCTGCAGTTGCAGATGTTGGCGCACAAATAGCGGGCGCTACCGGAGTTATCGATCAGAATACAGCCAGCGCAATCAGCCAGTCTGCCAGAGCAATTGGTTCAGCCGCAGAAGAAATTACTCCCGAACAGGAGTATTATATCGGCAGGGCAGTAGCTGCGAATATTCTTGGCACATACAGGCTTTGGAACGGGAATGCGGCATTAACTGCGTATTTAAATAATATATGCGCGGCTATTACAATTAACTCACCGCGTCCGGATGTTTTTAACGGTTATCGCGTAGCGATTCTGGACAGCAATGAAATAAACGCATTTGCCACTTCCGGCGGACATATTTTTATTACCCGCGGATTGATTAACGCAGCAAGGTCGGAAGATGCGCTTGCAGGCGTAATTGCTCACGAAGTTGCACACATTCAATTACAGCACAGCATTAAAGCAATTAAATCCAGCCGGATTACCCAGGCTATTTTGATTACCGGAACATCGGCTGCTGGAGCTGCGACCGGAATGAATGTTAACCAGTTGACCGAAGTTTTAAACGAATCGGTCGGCGAAATTGTTCAGACTCTTGTTAACAGCGGTTATTCACAGGCTCAGGAATTTGAGGCTGACAATACAGCAATGGCGCTTATGGCTGCCGCCGGATATAACCCGACAGGACTTGTTGAAATGCTCCGGGCATTAAGCAGTGCTCAAACAGCAGGCACAGGTTTTGGAAAGACACACCCGACACCGGCTCAGCGGATAACAAACGCAGAAAGGACAGTCAGGAATCATACTGTTGCGAATAATACCGCTGTCAGGCAGGCACGGTTTACAGCAGCAACCAGATAATTTACTGTTACCATTGCATAAAAAAAGGCTGCCACCCGGCAGCCTTTTTTTGTTAGTCTTGCCTCGATCTTATCGGTCTTAATTGCGCTTCTGTTACTTTTTTTGGATCGTTAACACCTTTGGGAAGCTGTCTGCCTGCTTCTGGTGTTACATCTTCTTCTTCGAACTTGCCGTCAGCGTCCCACAGCTCGCTTTGCGGTTCAGGTCCGTCTGCAAGAGCAAGACCTTCGTTTTCTATACGAACTGCTATGAGTTTTGTAACGCCGGATTCTTCCATGGTTACGCCAAGGAGTGTTCCCGCTCCCGTTACGGTTTTTTTGTTATGTGTAATGATTATAAACTGGCTTGTGTCGCTGAATTCCTGTAAAAGATGAACAAAGCGCCCTACGTTTTGTTCGTCAAGGGCGGCGTCAATTTCGTCCAACAGGCAGAACGGGCTGGGCTTTACCATGTATGTTGCAAAAAGCAGGGCAACCGCTGTCATTGAACATTCGCCGCCGGAAAGCAGGCTTAAATGTTCCAGTTTTTTTCCTGGCGGCTGGGCAAGTATTTCTATGCCGGATTCCAATACATGGTTCGGGTCGGAAAGCCGGAGTTCTGCGCGGCCGCCGCCGAAAAGCCTTCTGAACATATTATGAAAGTTCTTTTTTATACGGTTATATGTTTCATGGAACAACTGCGAAGATTCCTGGCGGATTTCTGCTGTTAAATCTTCCAGATCTTTACGCGCTTTCTGCAGATCGTTCATCTGGTTATTTAAAAAGTCGTAGCGCTGTTTTGTTTCTGCATATTCTTCCGGGGCCATAAGATTTACTGAACCAAGTTCTTTCATCTTTGTGCGGGAGCTGGCTAGTTTCTCGCGTAACTGCGCAGGCGGTGTTGTAATGCTGAAAATCCGTTCTTCAAACTCCATTAAATCCCTGGAATGTGTTTCTCTGAAATTCTCCTGGATGTTTTTTATTTCCATGTCTGATTGAACAAGTTCCAGGTGAATTTTTTCCAGCGCTTCCTGCACTTTGGAAAGTTCAGTCATTCGTTTGTTAATTACTTCTTTTTTGCTGGCAACGTTATCGTTTCGTTTGCGGATATCTTTTTCCAGTTTTTCCAGTTCGGAAGAATAAGCCGATGTTTTTTCTTCGATACCTGCGATATCCGTCTGAACTCCTGCAATGCGTCCGTCAATGTCTTCCAGTCTTTTGCGGTATAGCGAAAGTTCGTCGCGGATATTTTTTAAGAGATTTTCCTGCCCTGACAGCTCGCGTCTGATTAATCTTGCCTGTTCTTCCGCAGACTGCGCTCTAACATTCATCTGTGCGTGGTTAACTTTCATGTTTTCCAAAGTAACACGGTATTCATCGATTTTAGCGATAAGGTTTACATTGTCTTCGTGCAGGGTTTTTATCCGCAGGCGGCGTTCTTCGATACCGTCTTTCGCGCTTCTTATTTGCGTATCCAGTGAACGCTTTTTTGTAATAATTCCCTGAGGGGCCAGGAATTCGTCTATGAATGTCGGCGATGCTTCGCGGTACTTGTTAAAAAGTTCTACAGCTTTATCCGCTCCGGCGGACGCTTCCACCAAACCTTCCAATAGAACATCGGTAATGCGGCTGATTTCTGCGCCGCCGGAATCGCCGGAAGCGGCTATTAAGTCACGGATTAACGCCTCTCTGCCGCTTAATAATGTGCGCAGTTTTCCCAGAGTTTCGTGTAACGCTTCTTCGGCGTTTCTGCGTTCTGCCGCCGAATAACCTGCTTTTTTAAGACCAGCGTCAAGTTCTGCTACAATGTCGTCGGTTATTTTTGCCAGTTCTTTTTCCAGCTCTACAAGTTCTTTGTCAATATTTAAAATATCTTCTTCGGCGCGTTTTGCTTCTTTTTCGTTTTCGCTAATGCGTCCTGCGGTAAGTTGTATATTTTCTTCAAAGGAGCGGATATTTTCTTCTATGCTTTCGCACTGCTTGCGAAGATCGTGTACGATAGCATCCTGCCCGGAAGCGTCTGCGTTTAACTCTGTGATTTTTTCGATAGTCTGTTTTTCACGTTCTTCGTTTTGTCCAATCTTAATTTTATTTTCACCGCGCTGCTCGTTAAAAAGCCGGATTTCGTTTTCTCTTGCGTTTTTTTCCAGTGCAAGCCCGTATATATTTTTTTGCAATTCTACGAGCCGCGCTTCCATGGAGTTTACTTCGTCCATGTTCGCTTCCAGCGCTTTATTCTCGGCTTCCATCTCTGAGCGGATTCTGTCGCGGTCGTTTGTTCTGCGTTTTAATGTTTCGTTTTTTTCATCTCTTTCGTATTTAAATTGTTTTAACCGCAGCAGTTGAATATCCAGCTCGTAGTTAAAAATTTCATCGCGAAGAGTGCGGTACTTTAAAGTTTTTTCAGATTGAGTTTTTAAACTGTCGTGAGATCGTTTTACTTCATTCAGGATTAGCTCAACCTGGCGCACATTTTCTTCGGTCTTGGCAAGGTTGCGCTCCGCTTCTGCGCCGCGTTCTCTGTACCGCGTAATGCCGGCCGCTTCTTCGAATAAATAACGGCGTTCTTCCGGCTTTGACGAAAGTATCTGATCGATTTTTCCCTGTTCCATCACGGAATAAGCTGTCTTGCCAACGCCTGTATCCCAAAAAAGTTCGCGTATATCTTTAAGCCGTACCTGCGCCCCATTGATGTAATATTCGCTTTCTCCGGATCGATACAACCGTCTCTTTATTTCGATTTCCGGCATATCCATAGGCAGAAGACCGGTCTCATTGGCGATACTTAAAGCAACTTCTGCAACATTCAGCGGTTTTCGGGTTTCCGTGCCGCTAAAAATGACATCTTCCATTTTCTCGGCGCGCAAAGACCTAATGGCATGTTCACCCAGAACCCATTTAACTGCGTCCACAACATTGGACTTTCCGCAGCCATTGGGACCCAAAAGGGCAGTGATACCATCATTAAATTCAATCTCTGTACGGTCTGCAAAAGATTTGAAACCGAGAATCGAAAGGCGCTTAAGAAACATACTTTTTCAATTTTACCATAAAGTGGGGGTACAGGGAATAGGGGTTAAATTTCCTTTTCTCTTAATAATATCGTTTTTAATAATATATCTTCTAGATTCCTTCTGCCATCAATTACCAGCATTATATATACAAGATTATTTTCTATTTTGTATATTACCCGCCAATAATCAACAATTATTTCCCGGTAAATTAAATAACCGTATTTTTCCAGTTCCGGAACAATTCGGTAAAGAGTAGGGAGAGTTTTTAATTTTTCTACATTTTCTTCTATTTTATCTAAAACTTTTACGGTATATATTTCATTTGTTAATGTGATATATTCTATAATTTCATTTATGTCATCTCTTGCTGGAGAAGCCCATTTTATATTATATTTTTTAGCCATTTTTTTTACTAACTTTTTTCCTTAATTCTGAGAACACCTGGTCATTATCATATACTTTGCCTTCATTGATAGCTTTTTCAGAGAATTGAAGTAATTTCATTAAAGCCAGTGCATTAACCATATCCTGATAAGATTCAATATCCAAAAAGACACCTTTTGCTTCTCCATGTTGGGTAATAATTATTGGATTTTTACGCTCATTTATATAATCCATCATTTCCGCTGCATTTGTTTTTATGTAAGATATTGGTTTTACATCCTGTTTTAAATTAACATTCATATTTTTCTCCTAATTACACTAGTACTTTAATAGTACAAAAGAAAGCCTGCGTTGTCAAGTGGTTAATACAGAAAAATTAATAAATAGATTTAAATCCTAAAATTGTCCTTCTCGCATAAATCCTGCAGAGAGCCGTTCCAGTAACGTGTCAATTTGTTTCTGGCTTTTAAAACCGAAATTTTCCAGAGGACCGGTTTCAAATTGATCAAAGGCAACGTTTTTGTTTTCGTATTCGCAGAATATGTTTGCAAGGTATACGGTATCGACAAGATCTTTGCAGTCTTTTGGCGCAGATTCGGGGTCGTGATGATAGCGTATTGCCGCGACAAGTTTATCGGGGAAATTCCATTTTTCGGCTATTAAGGCGCCAAGTTCGGCGTGATTCATGCCGGCGGAAAGATCTTCGAATGTAGAAGCGGGAAGGTTCTTGTCGGAACAGATATTTTTTATTTTGTTTAATAGTTCGGGATGTACATTGGAGAAAATGATTTTTCCCATGTCGTGCAGCATGCCGCCGACATATACATCGTCAAGAAGACTCTGATCGTTTTTGAAATTCTTAACAAGGTTATAGGCATAAAATGCGGTTTTGTATGAATGTTCCCAAAGTTTCTTTTTATCGATTGTGTCATCGCCAAGTACTTTTTGTGTTCCGTAGGAATAAAGCAGGTTTTTAATTCCCTTAATACCGATCATTTTTACCGCGTCGGATATATTGTCAACTTTTTTGGAAAGCATATACTGCGCAGAGTTAACAATTTTTAACAGGTCTGCAGTGAGCGCAGGATCCATGGAGATTTGTCTTGCGATAGTCGGCATGTCGGAGTCCGGATCGTTTATCAGCTTTTGGACCATCAGAACATTTTCCGGGAACTGCGGCAGACTGTTAATGCTTTGTACGATTTCGTTTGACAGAACCGACATGTTTTCGATTACTGCCTGATCAAGCGGTATAGAAATACTTGCAATGGTGCATTTGTCAGTGGACTTCATTGTAAAGGCATCATCATCAAGCCCCATTTTTTTAAGCATCAATACAAGAATAACAAGTCCTAATCCTGCGCCCTCGGAATCGTCAAGTATTTGGTTAAGAGCATCTTCAAGGCTGCTATACTGCCTGGATCTTGCCATCTTATCCTGAATTCTTAACCGCTCCATTTTTGTTGCAGTAACATTGTTTCGTATTTCTACAAGAATAGTATTTCTTTTAACCTGTAAAATAACTTTTATATAAAGACCTTTTTCTTTTTGAAGCTGAAGGTAATGCTGTATATTGCCGATTGTTTTCTCTTTAAAGTCTTTCATTCCTTTTTTGTAATCATTGTCATCGTGAATATTCAAACCGCGTTCTGTAAAATATACACGTTTTGTATTTGCTTTCTTTGCGTTAACTACAAGTTCTTGTACACAATAAACAATGTAATCCTTAAGTTTAATTTGATTCATCTGTCTAAGAAATGTATCTATAACCTGTTCAATGTAAATTTCGATTTCTTTGGGAAGTGTGTATGTAGTAATCGTCAGCGGAAGACCGGACTGTATGGCTTTTTTGATTTTATCAACATCCACAACCAGTTCGGGAGAAGAAGTCATAATTCTTAACCTGCCTTTGTACTTCTATCTATACAATAGTACTCTGTTAATAATATAAATATTTAACGTATAAATCAAGATATATGATTTTTAATCTGGTATTAATTGCAAAAAATGTATCAAAATGACACAGTATTATGGCGCTTTTTAGGTGTTGTGTCATTATCCACTTAACATGGTAAAAAATTAGTATAAAAAACATAAAATTCCGATGATAACTCCAAAAAAACGCGTGATTCTAACTTGGCACGGATCCTGCTGTATATTAATCATAAAAAGGTGGTTAATATGAACAATACAAGGAAAAGGAAAGAATTTGACGACAATCTTTCGATTTATCTTTGTGAGATAAATCGTATTCCCATGCTAAGCAGGGAAGAAGAAGAGTCAATCGCCCATGCGGCGGCGGCTGGCAACAAGTTGGCCAGAGAAACGCTTGTAAATTCCAATCTTCGTTTTGTTGTTACTGTCGCCAAGAAGTATCAGGGTCTTGGGTTACCCCTTGAAGATTTAATTAGCGAAGGCAATATAGGACTTCTAAGCGCAGCAGATCGCTTTGATGTCAGCAAAGGGTATCACTTTATTTCTTACGCTGTTTGGTGGATACGTCAGGCTATCATGAGCGCCTTATGCGAAAAATCCAGAATGATTAGGCTTCCGGTTAACCGTGCAGCCGATCTTGTCAAAATTGAAAAAGCCGGCAAACTTGTGGAAAAACCTCTTTCTCAGGATGATGAAATTGTAGAAATCGCAGAAATGCTAAACATGGAAAAAAATCATGTTACAGACATCATCAATATTTCCAGGGAGATGCTGTCTCTGGATAATCCTGTAAACGATAAAGAACTGCCATTAAAAGACTTTATCGAAGACGATATGTATATAACTCCGGACATGTATACAGAATATTCTTTTATGAAAAGAGACATAGAAAATGTTCTTAATACTCTTGATGAAGATGAAGCTGACATTATCCGTTCTCATTATGGTCTTGGACGGCAGGCAATGTCGCTGAACGAAATTGGCGCCCAATATAACTTAAGCAAGGAGCGGATTCGTCAGATAGAAGAAAAAGCCCTTACCAGGCTGCGAAATCCGATACGCGCCGAAAGACTGGAAGCTTACGTCGCGTAAGCAAGCTTATGTAGCATAAATAAGCTTACATCGTGTAAGCAAGCATACGATTTAACATCTTTTTTATTAATGGTTTATCCTGTATAAAGAGAGTATGAAACGTATTTCTTTTTTGGTAACAGTTATCATTTTAATGATAGCTGTTGCTGCATGTAAACCAGGATCGGGAAGCGCTGTCCAGATTACTCTTGTTAACAATAAAATCGAAATAGATACCGCTTTAAAAGAATTTGCCGCCGATTATGAGAAAAAGACCGGCGTAAGAGTTATCGTAAGAAGTTTTGGCAGCGAAGAACATTTTGCTCCTTACATAACAGCTATGTTTAATTCCGGAAATGAGCCCGAGATCTTTATTATCGAAGGCAGAGCCGGGTTCGAAGAAGTAAAGCGTTCCGGCAGAATTACAGATCTTTCTGATGAACCCTGGGTTAAAGATACCGATGTCGCATTTGTCGATCCGGAAAACGGAATGATTGCAGGTTTTCCTGTAGCCATTGAAGGCTGGGGGCTTGGTTATAATAAAACGCTTCTTGATAAAGCCGGAATAGATCCTTCTTCTCTTGTTAATGTTTCTGCAATTAAGGCAGCTTTTGAAAAACTTGATTCCATGAAAGACGATCTGGGTATTGATGCTGTAGTTTCAATGGCTGCAGGTCCCGGTATGACATGGGTTATGGGGCTTCATGGCGTGAATGCCTATTTAAGCCTTGGTCTGCCGTACAACAATTCGTTTAAATACATTGATATGCTGTTAGACAGACAGGTGGATAATGAACGCCTATTTCAGTTTGCCGGATATTACAATCTGTTGTTTGGGTTTTCAAACAGAAACACATTGCTTTCCGGCAGTTATGAACAGCAGATTAGCGAGTACGCCGCCGGAAAAACGGTTTTTATTCATCAGGGCAACTGGGTAGATCCTACCCTTAGCGAACTTGGTATTTCTTTTGAAATGGGTTACATTCCCCATGCGTTTCTTGAGGAAACAACAGACGGGATTTTTGTAAGTGTTCCGTCATGGTACATAGTGAATGCAAAATCCAAAAATGTTAATGAAGCAAAAAGATTTCTAACTGCTATTGCAGCAACAAAAGAAGGGCATGATTACATGGTTAACAAAGCCGGAATGGTTTCTGCGTTTAAATCCGTTACACTAAGGCCAGCCGGGCAGCTATCCAGAGCTGTTCAGGACTGGGTGCGTCAGGGGAAGATTTATGCATGGCATCAGTATGAAATGCCGGAAAGTTTTGGCATGAATGTGCTTGGACCGTTATTTCATCAGTTGGCTTCGGGGCATATTGATGTTGATGAATTTACAAGGTTGTTTACAAATGCAGTCTTGAGCCAGCCGTAAAAACAGAGTTTATAAATGAAAAAAACAGTTTTTATTTTTTTAGCGCTTTGCCTTCTTTTAACTTTTGCAGTTTGCAAAACACCTGCGCCGTCGTCTCAGGATTCTGATAAATCTTTACAGCCTGAAGAACTGCCTCCGCTTCAGCTACCAAGTGCAGGTGAACCAATTATTACAATTGAAAGTATAAATAATACAAGAGCGGTATTGCTTGTTACGATTAATATAGAGAATCCCAATGTGTATACAATACCTGCACCCATAATAAATTATGATTATTTATTAAACAGAAGATCGTTTATCAGAGGAATAATAGAGCTTGATAAACCGCTTGCTGCCTCTTCTGTAACGCCTGTAAGTTTTAATTTGATTGTAGACTATGAAGGTTTGTTCAGAAGTTTTTCGTCGTTACGGACGGCAAACGAAGTTGCCAGCTTATTGGTTTTATTTTG
>Ga0123356_10007353_pt1 | contig 10993 bp, 9 predicted proteins | sample TergutEmb28metaG_2_FD_92546 | JGI IMG/M metagenome (GOLD analysis project Ga0123356, IMG submission 92546) | Embiratermes neotenicus P3 segment gut microbial communities from Petit-Saut dam, French Guiana - Emb289 P3 | ecosystem: Host-associated > Arthropoda: Insects > Digestive system > Gut ... | reverse complement strand
TCGAGCAACTCTCGATCAGTACGATCCGCACTCTTTCCATCGATGCGGTGCAGGCGGCCGATTCCGGTCGCCCGGGCACGCCGATGGCCCTCGCGCCGCTCGTCTGCACGCTGTGGAATCGGGTACTGCAGTTCGCCCTGTACGATCGCCTGTGGTCCACAATCTGTGCTGGATCTATGACAACAACCACATTACGATCGAGGGCGACACGAGCATCAGCCTTTACCGAGGAGGTGATGGGACGCTGCCGCGCCAACCAGGGGGACGTTCTGCACGTGGCGGACGCGAACGACCTGGATAGCATGGGTGGCGCGCGCGGTGCGGCGGCCAACCGCGCGTGGCGCGAACAGCGCGAGCGTCTCCGGGCAACCCATCCGGCGCTTGCGGGCTTCATGGGAGCGGCCAAGTCTCTGCTCTGCGGGCGTTAGCCATGCTGCGGCGCAGTCTGCTATCGGTGGTGCTCCTGTCACTTGCCTCATGTCATACCGCCGTCCTCTCGCCGGCAGGTCCGGTGGGCGAGGGCAATCGCATCATCCTGCTCGATTCGTTGGCGATCATGCTCGCCATTGTCGTGCCGACGATCGTGGCGATACTCGCCTTCGCGTATTGGTTCAGGGCTTCAAACACGCGCGCTCGATACCTGCCCGACTTCGCTTACTCCGGAAGGCTCGAGCTCATCGTTTGGTCCATTCCGGCACTCGTCGTTTTCTTCCTGGGTGGCATCGCCTGGATCAGCGCTCATCTGCTCGACCCGGCGGAGCCGCTGCGGTCCAAGGCCGAGCCTCTCGAGGTTCAGGTGGTCTCGCTCGATTGGAAATGGCTCTTCATTTATCCGCAGCAGAGCGTTGCCAGCATCAACCGCCTGGTCGTTCCGGCAGGGATGCCGCTTCACCTGAGGATTACGTCGGCGAGTGTGTTCAATGTGTTTTTCGTGCCACGGCTCGGGACCATGATCTATGCCATGTACGGCATGACGACTCGGCTCAACCTGCAGGCCGACCGTCCCGGGGTGTACCCCGGCCTGTCGGCGCACTTCAGTGGCGATGGCTTCCCGGGCATGGCGTTCGACGTGCACGCCGTATCAGCGGAGCAATTCGCCCAATGGGCGACAGCCGCGCGCGTCAGCGGTCCGGTGTTGGATGAGGCCGCGTACCGCGAGCTCCTCAAGCAGAGCCAGGACGTGAGTCCCTACACCTACCGGAGCGTGCAAGCCGGACTGTTCGATGACATCGTCGAGCAGCGGCTGCCGCCGGGTCAGGGACCCCCAACGGCGCAGAGTGCCGGATCGAATTCCGTGATGGTTCAGGTCGAAAGGCAGCACTGACATGTTGGGGAAACTAACCTGGCAGGCCATTCCGTTTGACCAGCCGATTCCGCTGGCAGCGGGAGCCTTCGTGGTCTTCGGCCTCGCCGCCGTGCTGATCTGGGTGGCGGTGAAGGGATATATCCCCTACCTGTGGCGCGAATGGATCACCAGCGTCGACCACAAGCGCATCGGCGTCATGTATTGCCTGCTGGCCGCGGTGATGCTTCTGCGGGCCTTCAGCGACGCCTTGATGATGCGTTCGCAGCAGGCGCTGGCGTTTCACGCCGCCGGATACCTGCCGCCCGAGCATTACAATCAGATCTTCTCGGCACACGGCACGCTCATGATCTTCTTCGTGGCGATGCCGTTCGTCATCGGACTGATGAACTTTGCCGTGCCGCTGCAGCTCGGAGTGCGCGACGTGGCGTTCCCCACGTTGAACTCCGTCAGCTTCTGGCTCACAGCGGCCGGGGCGCTGCTGGTGAACATCTCGCTGGTGGTGGGGGAGTTCGCGCGCACCGGCTGGCTTCCGTACCCACCGCTCTCAGAGCTCACCTACTCACCGGGCGTGGGCGTCGACTACTACCTCTGGGCGATCCAGATTTCGGGCATCGGCACGCTGATGACGGGGATCAATTTCGTGACGACCATCCTCAAGATACGTGCGCCCGGCATGAGCTACATGCGCATGCCGATCTTCTGCTGGACAGCGCTCGCCTCGAATCTGCTGATCGTCGCCGCCTTTCCGATTCTGACGGCGACGCTCGCCATGCTGCTCCTCGACCGTTATGTCGGGTTCCACTTCTTTACCAATGAGGCGGGCGGCAACGCCATGATGTTCATGAACCTGATCTGGGCGTGGGGACACCCGGAGGTCTACATCCTCATTCTGCCTCCGTTCGGAGTTTTCTCCGAGGTCGTTGCCAGCTTCTCCGGCAAGCCCCTGTTCGATCGTCGCTCGATGATCGTCGCGACCATGGCAATCTGCATCCTGTCGTTCTGCGTCTGGCTGCATCACTTCTTCACCATGGGCGCAGGCGGCAACGTGAACGCGGTGTTCGGCATCGCCAGCATGATCATTGCGGTGCCGACGGGCGTGAAGATCTACAACTGGCTCTTCACCATGTATGGCGGCCGCGTCCGCTTCGGCTCCGCCATGCTCTGGGCTATCGGCTTCATGGTGACCTTCGTCATCGGCGGCATGACCGGTGTGCTGCTGGCCTCTCCTGCCGCGGACTTCGTGCTTCACAACAGCCTGTTCCTGGTGGCGCACTTTCACAATGTGATCATTGGTGGTGTGATATTCGGCGCCTTTGCCGGCTATACCTACTGGTTCCCCAAGGCCTTCGGCTTCGTGCTCGATGAGCGGCTCGGCAAGGGCGCGTTCTGGTGCTGGCTGGTCGGCTTCTACGTGGCCTTCGTACCGCTGTACGTGGTAGGTCTCGAGGGCATGACGCGGCGCATGCAGCGTTATGACCGCCCCGAATGGTACCCGTGGATGCTGGTCGCAGGTGTGGGGGTCCTCATCATCCTGTGCGGCATCGTGCTGCAGATCGCGCAGCTGTGGGTCTCCATCCGCAGCCGTGCACGACGGCGTGACCTGACGGGTGATCCCTGGGACGGGCGCTCGCTGGAGTGGGCGACCACCTCACCGCCACCGATGTTCAACTTCGCCGTGCTGCCGAACGTCACGAGTGATGAGCCGTACTGGTCGATCAAGCAGCAGGCCCGTGCCCTACGACAGCTCGTGACCCCCGAGCCGGAATACGTGCCCATCGAGATGCCGCGCAACAGTGCGACCGGATTCGTTACGGCATTTTTCGCGGTCGTGACCGGGTTCTCCCTGATCTGGCACATCTGGTGGCTGGTGATACTCGGACTCGTCGGCGCATACGTGACGTTCGTGATCTTCGCCTGGCGCGATCTGCATGAGACCGAAATCCCGGCAGCCGAGGTGGCCCGCATCGATCGCGCCAACCGCGCCGCCCGCGCAGCAGCGCTACGCGGGGAGCCGGTCCGATGAGCACGCCGGCGATGCGCCTCGCGCATGAGCCCGCGTTCGGTCCCGCCGGCATCGCGCCCGGGCAGGTGAGCGGTCACGGCGCCGGTGGGCCGGCGCCCAAACGGATTATCGTCGGCTACGGTTTCTGGATCTTTCTGCTCTCCGACGTGATCATGTTCTCGGCGTTCTTTGCCGCGTACGCGGTGCTGTTCAAGAGCACCGCGGGCGGGCCGTCCGCGCACGAGTTGTTTGACCTGCGCAATACCGCCATCCAGACCGCGTTCCTGCTCGCCTCGACCTTCACGTGCGGCATGGCGAGCCTTGCGGTGGGACAGCGCAGCCAGAAATGGACGCAGCTCGCCCTGCTGGTCACCGGGCTGCTGGGATTTGCCTTTATCGTCCTGGAGATCCGCGAATTCAGCGGCTTCGTCGCCCGCGGCGCAGGACCCAGCCGCAGCGCGTTTCTCTCCTCATTCTTTACGCTGGTCGGGTGCCATGGGGCACATGTGAGTGTCGCGCTGCTGTGGCTCGGCACGATGATGGCGCAGTTCTATGCCAAGGGATTCCGGCAGGACATCCGTCACCGCTTTCTGTGCTTCAGCCTCTTCTGGCATGCGCTGGACATCGTCTGGGTCGCCATCTTCAACCTGGTCTACCTGGTGGGCTCGCTGCCACCGGAGCTGTTGCCATGAGTGAACCGTCTGATTACGAAGCCGGATCGTACGTCGGCGCGGATCGTGTGCCGGGTCGCCCCGAGGAGCGCAGTCTCGCACGGGAAGTACGCGGATACCTGCTCGGGCTGGGTCTAGCAGCGTTGCTCACGATCGCCTCTTTCTGGGCCGATCAGACCCGTGAGATCTACGCCTCCGGTATCGCCATGGCGCTGCTGGTACTCGCAGTGGCGCAGATCGGCATCCATCTCGTCTTCTTCCTGCACATCACGACCGACCCCGACAATGAGAACAACATCCTCGCGCTTGCCTTCGGTGTTCTCATCGTCTGCCTGATCGTGTTTGGCTCGCTATGGGTCATGCTCCACTTGAACCATAACCTGATGCCGATGGATAAACTCATGCAGATGCAGAGCTGAGCTGCCATCGCGACGCTATTGCACCAGCCCGACCATGTAGTCGACGGTCTGCCTGACGATGTCATCCGGCGCGCCGCCGCCGCCTTTGGGAGGCATCCTGCGGTTGCGAAACTCTTTGGTCTTCAATATGCCCCGTCGACAACTTGGCCACGGCGCCGCAACTCCTGAAAGATGCAACCGAGCTCGACGCACATCGGCACCACTAACAACCCCGTGAGGAATCCCAGGTAGAACGCACGCACTCTTTCTGTCAACAAACTCGCTCCAATTGACTAACAACATCAAACTAACACAGTGAGTCCTGGTGCAGGTGCCGGTCCGTGGCGGCAACCCCCCGGCAAATTGCGCGCAGCCGCAATCCAACTGCATACCTTCCGGTCGCAACCACTGCGCGGCGATACGCGCCACGCCCTCGATCGGCCTGTGCGGCGAGGTCGGACCGTTATCTGCAGACTGGGGGAGGGCACGCGGGCACTATGAGCCGCAGGTGCACCGCACCTTGGAGTACGCGGGCAGGCCTTGGTTCCCGTTAATTTGGTATTTCTGCTGATCGTCCTCGGCTCAGGCTGACTATCGACGGTGCGATTTCGATAGACAAGGCCGGAAACTGGAGGCCACCGTGGAACCCTCGCTCTCGCCTTCCAGGCTCGCCGCGGGGCAAGTTGCGTTCCATGGGGACTGTCAAGCCACAGCTCGAGTGTCGGAGAGCAGGATCGGAAAAGGCCGATCGAAACATGACGGTGCGGCCGGTCCGTGCTCCCGGTGTGCGGGAATCCTCGCCACTCCCGGGCGCCGGCTGAGGCGCTATCATTCAGGCGAGTTCGCTGGTCGGAGAGTAACGGTGCGCAGTTTTCTAAGGGCTTGTTTGGCTGTCGTCGTGATCGCGCTGGTCGCGGCCGGGATTCTCCACTACGTCGTGCAGGAGCCTGTCAGCGTGGCGTTCTCGACATCGGCCGTTCGTCTTTAGGCCCAGGGTCCTCAAGGGCTGTCCGCCAGCTGAAAGCCCCGTCGTTCGATTTCCAGGAACGTCGTTCCCAGCCTGCCGACGCCTGCGTAGAACTGCGCGGAGCCAGCGCGTTCGAGGTCCTTGAAGAACGCACCGATCCAGGGGGCCAGGTGGTCGTGAAAGAAACCTCGATCGGCTCCCCCTGGGGAGCCGGCCAGCGCCCCCATGACCTCCAGAAGAATCCCCGCGTGGTCTTCCGGCTCTGACTGGCCATCGGCCCGTTCAATACCCAACTGCTGCAAGTCCCGGCGCAGGGTCGCCAACGGGCGACCGTGGACGAACCCCGTCAGGTAGTAGGAGGCATAAGGCATGAGCTCCCCGCGCCCCACGCCGACGAACAGGGCGAAATGCTCGCGCGCGATCTTCTCGGCGTCCGTGCGCGCCGCGGATTCTGCAAGCGCCTGGTGGCAGCGACCGAGAGCACTCTCGTCCCCGCGCAGGTATCTGAGGCGCTGCAGAAGGTCCGCGTCAGGGCATCGCAATAGCAACCTCGAGAGGAGCGTGTATTCCTGGGCGCGGGCGACATCGATCTCGTCTACGCCCACGCCATGCTGCTGCGGTTCGCGATCCGGCATCAGCGGCTACTTTGGGAGCGCACTCCCGTGCGTCCGCTTCATCGGGGATGGGCGACTGGTTTGTGATGCTTTCTCGGGTGACGCTGAGGCGATCTGCGCTTGGTTGGTCGACTCCCGGGCACTGGGGGGACTCTGCAGAGCCGGGATCGTTGTGCTCGTGGCTGCATGGCACTCGCGCGCAGGGCGCGGCGCCGAGGTGTTGTCAGACTCGTCTTCGCCAGGGTCGTCGCCTTCCTGCGCTGCCGGTACGCCGGGCTCGTCTCGCAGCGCTCGGGCAGCCACGTAACGAGCGTATTCCCCGACGCTGAGTGAGCTGAAGCCGGCAATCGCGCCTTCGGCGTTGAAGTCCCATTGGTTCTCGGCAATGCCGACAAAGTCGCGAATCACGGGATCGGTGACCCAGGCGCTCCGTAGCGCTGCGCGCGTCAAATCCTCAGGGACCCCTGCCCTGAGGAATGCGGCGATCGAGCTCTCCGCCGAGATCGATTCGAGCGGGGGCAACGTTGCGAGGTCAACGGGAGAAGCGCCGCATGGGTCGAGCGGCTCGGGCGTTGAATCAGTCACCGATGCGTCGCTGCGAGGTGCCGCCCGCGCGGTGGATTCTCGTTTCAATCGCGCCCATCGGGTCAGGAAATCTTCGCTCATGACCGCGTGCCCTTTCCTTTGAACGATACCGCGCCGGCGCTTCGCTGACCAGAACCAGACCGATCGCGTTCACGCTTGTAGAACGATCCGCTCGGGGGGTGTTGCGCGATGAAGCGGGCGACAGTCTCGATGAGCGACGGCGGCATGGGAACCGCCCCCACCAGATCGTTCCCGGCGCCGGTGAGGGCTTCGCCCTCCGCGGGGTCTGCGGTGACCATCAGCAAGGCGTAGCGAGTCTCGGTTGCCACCGGTCGGAGCACGACCCACAACGAAGGCGCCCCTGAAGCCAGATTCGCCTGGTATTGGGCCGTGTCGGTTCGGAAGAGCTCAACCACGGCTTCGCCTGCGTAGAGCGTGGTGACTTGCTCGTTTGAGTCAATCGTCGTCCACGGCGCCGCCGTCGGCACGGCGGACAGAACAGACACGGGTCGATAGATGGCATCGACCCAGGGACTGTGGGCCCGATGCCGTTCAACGACTACGCCGACGGGAATGCGCAGGCTGGTCGGCTCATTCAATTCGTATCCCTCCGCGGGAGATCCAGCGGCAGTCCGGTGATCAGATTCTGAGGCTTCATGCGCAGTGTCATGTCCGGCGACATCGCGGCGATCAGATAAGTCGGGCCACCGCGAGCGCTCTCCAGGACCGCGCTTTGCTCGGGAAAAGTGAGTTGAAACAGGCCGACCACGAGCTGTCTCGTCGCCTCGTTCACTTCCTCACCATGCCAGAGCGCATCGCCGATGCGCGTTGCCTGCGAGTCCAAGCCCACGTACCAGGTGAGGCTGGCGTTGCGCAGCTCCGTTACGGCCTCAATCGAGACCCTGACTCCAAGGAGGTGCCGTATCCAAAGCGACACGACCTGGCCGAGGGCGCTGAGTCCACGGCGGCCCGCAGTGACGTCGAGCGCCAGATCGAATGCATCGCTGCGATCCCAATACGCTGACGCATTCTCCTCACTCAATACCGCGGTCTCGTGCCTCGGTCCCAGCCCCAGCAATGCCGCCAGGGGCGTCGGGGCGTCGCTCGAAAGTGACTCTGCGTCGCGTGCGAAGAGAGCCCCTTCGACGACCGACAGCTGCTGGGCGCGAAAGAACAGCTCTGCTGCCCGGAGTACGAACGGGTCCCCGCAGCCATCGAGTGCGTTGCGCAAAATGAGCTGGACGAGCTGATTGAGAAAAATCGGCGCGACCGGGAGTTTGTTGCGCACGAGGGCGAGGTAGGCCGATTCCAGGGTCGCCGCGCGCAACAGATGATCTCTCCAGGCGATCGCGAATTGCCAGTTCTCCTGCGCATCCGGATCGGCAATGGCGGTGATCTGTGAGGCGGCAACCGGGTGACGCGGGTCGCGCATCAACTTCGCATGGATTTCCCGTTCCGCCTCGCACGCCTGGGCCGGAGGCATCAGTTCGGGCCGCGCAAGGTAGGCTTTCAGGAATTCGTCCGTCAACACGAGGCGGCCGTCTCCAGCGCGTTCGAGCAGGTGGTGGCCGCAGGAAAGCCAGAAGTCGCGTGGGCCGCTTTCGGCGTCCATCTCTCTCCGATCGAACTCGCCTGGGCAGAGTTTCCGGTATTGGCGCGAGCGCCTGTTCGCTTGTTATTCTGGTCCTCGAGGGCGGATTGCGAAAGCGGCAGTGCGTCCGATGTTCACCGGAGCTCGAGCCCTTGGCGGATCTGATGAGGGATAGCCCGAAGACAGCTGCATTGCGGGCGCTCGCGCAGGAGCCCGTCCCCGAGGTGCCCTTCGTCCGGCTCGATAGCCGCGGAGTCATCCTGGTCTATGGACGGGATGAGGGGGCGGTGCATGCGGCTGCACTCCTCAAGGACGAGCTTGATGTCACTGTACTGATCAGGCCTGCGGCGGTCTCAGGGCCGCTCCCGCAGGCGGAATTTCCGGTAGCGCAGGGCTCGATTCGCGCCGCCAAGGGCTATCTGGGTGCATTTGAGCTGGTCGTCGACGATTTTGCCCTTGCTCCTTGCGGGGCGGGTGGCGCGAGCTTCGCGCCTTCGCGCGATGGCGCGGTGTCGCACTGTGACATTGTGCTCGACCTCTCCGGCAGCGCGCCGCTGTTCGCTGCCCCTGACCTGCGCGATGGTTATGTGCGCGCCGACCCGGGCAGTGCCAACGCGGTTGCAACGGCGCTTATGAGAGCTCGTCAGCTGATCGGCAGCTTCGACAAGCCGCAATACGTCACCTTCACCGAGCACCTTTGCGCGCACTCGCGCTCGAGCATCGTCGGGTGTCGGCGATGTCTCGATCTGTGTCCTGCCGGCGCCATCGCCTCAGCGGGCGACCATGTCGCCATAGACCCCTGCGTGTGCGCGGGTTGCGGGCAGTGCGCGGCCGCGTGTCCTACCGGAGCTGCGGCGTACGCGGTGCCTCCCGCAGATGCGCTGATGCGTCAGCTTCGCTCGCTGCTGCTGACGTACCGCGACTGCGGGGGCGAGCAGCCGATCGTGCTGTTGCACGATGAGGCGCATGGGCAGTCGATGCTGGACGCGTTGACCGGATCGGGAGGCGGGCTGCCTGAGAACGTGCTGCCGCTGCGTGTGAATGAAGTCACCCAGGTGGGGTTGGAGTCCCTGGCCGCGCTGTTTGCGTATGGAGCCTCGGCCGCCAGAGTGCTGTTGAGAGCGAAGCCAGCGCACGATGCTGCAGGACTTTCCCGTACGCTGGAGCTGGCCGACACGATTCTGGGCGCGCTTGGGTTCGAAGGCGAGCGGCTATCCCGAATCGAGACCGACGATCCGCAGGAGTTGGAAGCCGCATTACGCGCGATTTCACCGCTGCCGTCCGTCTCGTCGCCCGCGACGTTTCTTCCCTCGGGCGACAAGCGCAGCGTGTTGCGCTTCGCTCTCAGGGAGCTGCACCGGGTCGCCCCATCGCGGCCGGAAAACGTTCCCCTGCCCGCAGGTGCTCCGTTCGGGAAGGTGCATGTCGACACCGCCGGCTGCACGCTGTGCCTGTCCTGCGTGTCGGCGTGCCCCACAGGGGCGTTGGCAGACGACCCGCAGCGACCGGTACTGCGCTTTTCCGAGGATGCCTGTGTGCAGTGCGGGCTGTGCAAAGCGACCTGCCCGGAGAAAGTCATCACGCTCGAGCCTCGATTGTCCTTTGGGCGCGCGGATTCGCGGGTCCTGAAGGAGGAGACGCCGTTTTGCTGCATCCGCTGCGGCAAGCCGTTCGGGGTCCGCAGCACGATCGAGCGCGTCGTTGCCGCCCTCGAAGGCAAGCATTGGATGTTCAAGGATGCGCCTGAGCGACTCGCTCTGGTGCGAATGTGCGACGACTGCCGGGTCGCGTTCGTGACAGAACAGGAATTCGATCCGCACGCGACGGCTCGGCCGCCGGCTCGGACCACCGACGACTACCTGCGCGAGCGCGCGGCGAAGAAGAGGACCGACGGTTGATCGGCCACCGGGGTGCGCCCTAACGGGCCGGCGCAGGCGGAGTCGCGGGAGGCACTTCGGCGAGCTGGCCTTTGGCCAGCTCGTCCGCAAACCACTGGTCGTGGTGCTCCTTCGCCCAGTTGACGTCCACGGTCCCTGTTCCCATCGCTTCGAAAGCGCCCTCCGTGCCGAGGGTGCCGATGTAGATGTGAGCGAGGATGAGTGCGACGAACAGCACGGCGACGACCGCGTGAATGACGTGTGCGGCGTGCATCCCGGCGATGTTCGTGAAATAGAACGGGAAGAGCAGGTAGAAGCCCGAGACGACCACGGCGAGGCCGCCGAGCAAGGCGAGCCAGAAGACGGCCTTCTCGCCGGCATTGAACCGGCCGGCAGGCGCGTGCCTGGATTGCACGAAGCCGCCGCCCTGTCTCAGCCAGTCGAGATCGACCGGGCGTGGAACGTTGTCTTTCAGGAAAAGACCGATGACCAGGATCAGTCCCAGCATGAAGGCGAAGCTCACGAAGTTGTGAACATACTTCGACCATTGCGACCACCCGCTGAAAGCCGCCGGTCCCATGGCGGGAAGCAGGAGTTGTCTGCCGAAAGTAATGTTCAGCCCCGTCAGCCCGAGCAACACGAAGGACACGGCCGTGAGCCAGTGTGCGAAGCGCTCGAAGGGAGTGAAACGCACAATCTTGCGCCCCGAGCGACCGGCGGAGATCCGGATCGGACCCCGAACGAAATAGGCGAGCGCCAGCAGAGCCAGCATGCCCAGCAGAACGATGCCGCCGAGCCATTGCAGCTGGACGTTGCGCAAGTGGACCCACCGGCGCCCCGCGGGCTGTATGAGAACGCTGGCTCTTTGATCAGGAATGTCGATGCGGCCAGTGATGCGCGGCTCTGCCTGGAGCAGCTGCCGCTCGCTCACAGCGCTCGCGTCAGGTGAGACCGGGACGCTGCCTGGCGCAGGTTGCGCCGC
>Ga0123356_10007352_pt1 | contig 10993 bp, 9 predicted proteins | sample TergutEmb28metaG_2_FD_92546 | JGI IMG/M metagenome (GOLD analysis project Ga0123356, IMG submission 92546) | Embiratermes neotenicus P3 segment gut microbial communities from Petit-Saut dam, French Guiana - Emb289 P3 | ecosystem: Host-associated > Arthropoda: Insects > Digestive system > Gut ... | reverse complement strand
CCGAAGTGCCGTGCCTCGAAAAGGCGCAAGCCTTTGAGGGGTTGAGCCGCAAGGAGGCGGCGAAAGGCACGCAGGCGGTCTGGAAGGAGGTAACAGGATGTTACCGACTGGAAGATTCAAATCTTCCATGGAGAATAATTGAAAAGGGGAATAATTAAAAAACTTGCAATTTGGAGTTACTGTTCACTTTTTGCGGAGGCTTGTTATAACCAGTACTATTGCGATAACCGCAAAAAGACCAAAGAAAATAATGAGCCAAGGATAAAATATAACAAAGATTACAGCAAAAGAGAACAAAATTAATAAAACTACAATCAATAAAAAAATCTTCATATTATAATAGTATCTCCGTTATCCGTTGTGCCGCGCCTTCAAAGTCGCTGTAGATGTACAGCATGTCCCTAATTTGTTCGATATTATTCAGTGTTTCTGGGTTCCATTTTTTTTCTTTTAGCCTGTCAAGAACTGCATAAGCGGTATCATCATCGTAGTTTTCGCATGCTGTTTTTACAATTAAAAGCTGCTCAGTAAGATGTATAGTATTTTCCAGAATAGGATCGCGCATAGGTTCTGCAGTACTGCGAAACTTTTCTGTCAATTTATTAAGTATATTAATAAAACTTTCTGTATTGGCGTTTAAATAATCAATATCACCTTTTAGACCTGCGCTTTCCAGCGCGGCTGCAAGTTCTGACGCTTCTATTTCGCCAACATTTGCGAGAGCGGATTTTATTGCATGCGCTGTAATAGTAAAAAGTTTATTATCCTTATTATTAACTGTTTCCTGTAATATAACAATTGCTTTCTGAGCGTCTTCGCAAAACACCTGATACAATTTAGAGTTTGCCAAATCCGATATATTGGATTTATCTATAGTGGATTTATCGGCTGGGAAAATTTGTTCTTCTTCTGATTGATACTTTTTTGCTTCTTCCGGATATCTATCGCGGACAAATTTGTTTAAGATTGTGTTTAAATAGGTTATATCAATCGGCTTTGGAATAAATCCGTCAAAACCGTTATTTGCAAACATTTCTTCATTGCCCGCAATTGCATTTGCGGTAAGAGCGACTATTATGCCTTTGTAGCCAATTTCGCGCAGTTTTTGCGTTGTTTCTATGCCGTCCATCTGCGGCATCATATGATCCATAAAAATTATATCGTAAGAACTGCCGTTTTCGATTTTATTAATTGTTTCAAAACCGCTTCCCGCTGTTTCTATATTTAATTTATACGGCGCAAGAAGACCCTGCGCAACATAAAGGTTTGTATCTACATCATCTACAACCAGCACTTTACCGTAAGGCATAGGTTCTCTTGTAATTCTTATTTTTCCATTCTGCCGATCGCCTACAAATGTAAAGCTGCGCAATTTTTTTGCAGTATCTTTTCCAATCGGCAAATAATTTACCATGTCTTGTTTTATTTTTACTGTAAATAAACTGCCTTTGCCGTATTCGCTTTCTACACTGATGGTACCGTTCATCATTTCTACAAGTTTTTTTGTAATATTTAAACCAAGTCCTGTTCCTTCTGTAGAGCGGTTGGCTTCTTCGTTAAAACGAAGATACTCGGAAAACAGCCGTATTTTATCTTCGGTTTTTATTCCCTGACCCGTATCTTCTACTGTAAAACACAAAGTAACGCTGTTTGGTATTATTTCATAGTCAACCGATAATTTTATCTGTCCTTTTTCTGTGTATTTAATTGCATTGGACAGCAGGTTATTTAAAATTTGTTTAAGGCGGAGTTCGTCACCGTAAAGTTTAATAGGAAGGTTTTCATTTATCTCTAGTTTAAACTCTATGGGTTTTGATCCAATGCGCACGATATTAAGCTGAACAGCATCGTTAATAAGGTTTGGAACATTATATTCCATTGTAATAAAATCAAGTTTGCCGGTTTCTATTTTGGACATATCGAGAATGTCATTAATAATTCCCAAAAGATTGTTGCCGGAACTGTGTATTTTTTCGTAAGCTGCCATCTGTCCGTCGTGCAATCCGCGATCCTGCATTTCTATCTGCGCAATTCCAATTATAGCATTTAAAGGCGTGCGTATCTCATGAGACATTATCGCAAGAAAATTACTCTTACTGCGGTTTGCTTCTTCCGCGTCATTTTTAGCATATTCCAAAGATGTCATTGTTGCATTTAATGATTTTAAAAAGTCATTAATAAAAAAATTAAAAATTATTATTACAAGCGCCATTACTGCAAGCATGATAATAAAAACAAAGGCAACAGGATTATTGTAATCATCCATAATGTCCGGCAGTATTGCGATAGAGTACCATCCTAATACAGGAACAGACCCGATAGCCGCGCTTCCATTAGGATATTCTATGATTTGTGTTTTACCCGGCTCTAATTCAAGCGCTTTATTTAAAAGCCCCTCTTTGCCGAGTATCGTTTCTATGTTTTCTTTATTGATGACAAGATCCATATCAAGTGCAACAGTTATCTCTCCAGAAGAATTAAAGAAGTATATTTCGGTGTTTCCAATATTTTGTTCATAAATTGCTGTTATAAAAGCTGTTATGTCAATTCCGCTTCCTACCATCCCCAAAACCTTGCCGTATGCATTAAAAACAGGAGCGTTTATCCACAGGTTAATCATGTCAAGATCCGGATTGTAGTTAATGTTAAAGTTATAAACCTCTGTATCGTAAAGAGTCATGTTATACCAGTAATTTTCCGGACGATCCGGGTCCATAATATAGGGTTCTTCATCATCAAAGTAAAATATTTTATCACTGTCGTTAATCCAAAAAGTATTACCGGCAAGAGTTTTATGATACGAATTTATTTCTTCCAGCGCCATAGCTTTAACGGCTTCATTTTCCGGGTAAGTAAAGTAGCGTATAATAAGAGGCGATTCTGCCATTTTTACAGCGACAATAACTTTTGTATTTACAGAATTTTCGAGTTCGATTCTTTTTATATTAAGAGTGTGCGACAGCTCTTCTCCTTTGTTTGTTCTTATTACCTCCCGCATAGATAAAATAAAAGCCGCGCTTCCAACAACAAGTATCACCAGAAATAAAATAATTGAGAAAATAATAAATCTGCCGGAAACGCGCTGTTTTTTTCTTGTCATATAAAATTATTTTTTTAGCACAATAAGCGCAGCCTGCGTAATGATAGAAGGTTCGCCGAATATCATATTTGTACGCTGGTCAGTTATTGCCTGTGTGGCAGCGCTCATATCCGCTCTGCCGGAAGCAACAAACGAAGGAATAGCGTCATAAGACACTATTATAATTTCTACTTTTTTGCCCAAGTGCTGTGCAAAACGATAAACCATGTCCATATCAAAACCTACGATATTGCCATGATTGTCATAATAGCTTAAAGGCGGATAATTGCCCGTATCGCATACTCTGAGTATTCCGTTCTCTCCCGTTAAATTAAACCGGGGAATTTCATCGTCTCCGGGTAGAGGAGTTCCAATCCATCGGTTTACGACTTCGTTCCATGTTCCGTCAGCAACAGCGCCCAAAAACCATTCATTGTATAAATCACGGAGTTCTGCAGTATGAAAAATAGGAGCGGCTTTATTTACATAAATATCCTCCGGAAGTATAAGATATTCAAAGTCTTCGTATAAACCGCTCAGCGCCAGCTGCCGCGCATAATCATTGCTGATAAGTACAGCGTCAACTCTCCCTTGACGGAGCGCTTCCAGCATATCTGCGGCTTCTCTAAACGGAACCCTTGCTGCCTTAAAAACATCCTGCGCCAATGAGCCGTATACATCTCCCGCTTCGAATGCGATACGCGCTCCAGAAAAGATATAATCGGCATACGATCTATCTTTGCCTGTTTCTTTCTTGTTTTCCGGCGTACAGGATGTTATAAACGTTAAAACAATAATAAAAAAACAAAATATTTTCTGTATTTTCATCAATCAATTCTCCTTTAATTTTAATAGTATTTTTATTTGTTTTACAACTGCGTCAAAATCACTATATACATAAAGCGTATCTTTAATCTGCTCAAGCATGCTGTTTGTTTTTGCGCTCCATGTTTTTTCTTTTAACCTCTTAAGAACTTCGTAAACCGTATCATCATCGTAATTTTCGCATGCTGTTTTAATTATCAAAAGCTGTTCAAAAAGATATACTGTATCTTCTGTAAGTGGATCAGACAGCGGCGCATAGACATTATTGAAGTAATCGAGGTAATTCGATTTATATTTTTCTATCAATCTATAAAGCGTATTTATAAAATTTTCTGTATTGGTTTTTAAATAATCAATATCGCCTTTAAGGCATGCTTTTTCTAACGCGGCTGCTGATTTGGAAGCTTCATGCTCTTCTATATTGGCAAGCGCCGATTTCATTGCATGTACGGTAACAGTAAGCAGCTTTAAGTCAGGCGGCGGCGCTGACGGCGGCGAAGATTGCAATACTTTAATTGCTTTTTCTGCGTCTTCGCAGAATGCTTTTAGAATTTTTTTGTTGATTTCTTCTTTTTCTGCGTTTGCCTCTATAACAGCTTCTGGTTTATACTTTTTTGCTTCATCCGGGTATTTGTCACGGATAAATTTAATTAAAACAGAGTTTAACTGCCTTACATCAATTGGCTTAGGAATAAATCCGTCAAAATCATTTTTTGCAAACATTTCATCATTGCCTACAAGCGCGTTAGCTGTCAGCGCAATAATTGGAATCCGTTTATGCGAATTACTATTGTTGCATTGTCCGGCTTCCCATTCGCGGATTTTTTTTGTTGTTTCTATCCCGTCCATCTGCGGCATCATATGATCCATAAATATGACATCGTATGTTTTTCCGCTTTTTATTTTTTCGATTGCTTCAAAACCGGAGCTTGCTGTTTCCATGTTAAGTTTATAAGGCGCAAGCATTCCCTGCGCAACATATAGATTTGTTTCTACATCATCAACTACAAGAACGTTTCCGTACGGCATTATATCTCTAGTCAGTTTACGCCGGTCTTTTACTCTGCTGTTGGTATAAGTAAAATTACAAAGGCTTTTAATTGTTTCTGCGCTGATTACAGGGCATTCAATCTTTTTTTGCCAAACAGTAACTGTAAACGCGCTGCCTTTACCGTATTCGCTTTCGACATAGATAGCGCCGCCCATCATTTCGACAATATTTCTGGTAATATTCAAGCCGATACCGGTTCCTTCGGTTTTGCGGTTGGCTTCGGTATTAAAACGTAAATACTCGGAAAATAATAATTTTTTATCATCCGATTTTATTCCCTGTCCTGTATCCTGAACAATAAATTTTAAAACCAAATCCTCGCTGTCAAGCGAATGTTTATCATAAATAGAATGTCTGCTGTAAACATCATTTCTTTCATGCATTTCATGATGAACAGAAAGTACAACTTGTCCTTTTTCTGTGTATTTTATCGCATTAGAAAGCAGATTATTTAAAATTTGTTTAAGCCGGAGTTCATCACCGTAAAGTCTAGACGGAAGGTTTTCGTCGATGTTCAGCTTAAACTCAATAAGTTTTGATCCTATTCGGAGAATATTAAGCTGAACAGTATCATTGATAAAATTTGCTACATCGTATTCCAAAGGATTTAATTCCAATTTGCCTGTTTCTATTTTTGACATATCAAGAATGTCATTAATAATTCCCAATAGATTATTGCCGGAACTATGTATTTTTTCGTATGCAGTAATTTGCCTGTCTGACAAGCCGTTTTCCTGCATTGCAATCTGGGAAATTCCTATAATTGCGTTTAATGGGGTGCGTATTTCGTGCGACATTGCAGCCAAAAACTGCGTTTTAAATTTGCTTTCTCTTTCCAGCCGTTTTTTTGCTCTAAATAAATTAAAAAGTAAAACCGCGCCTAATAACAATATAAATGCGCTGATGAGCCATAAATTCTGCTGTTGCTGCAATTTAACTCTATAGTCATAAGTTCTGCGTGCCCATTGTTCTGCAATACCTTTTGTATCTATAAAGTAAAGCGTTTTATCGATGATAGAGCGCAATACTGCTTCGTTAATATTAAATCCAAAAGTCGATTCGTAAGGATAATCAAAAATAATATTTGCCTTGTAACCCGGCTGTTCTTTAAAATTTGTTTGAGTTAATAATTTGTAATAGCTTCCCATTACCATATCAACTTCGCCGCGCTCAAGAGCGGCAAATGCCTTGTCATAATTATCATAAAAAATTGTATCTCTGTGAGCCGGGAACCATTGATTAAAAATTTCTGTTTGAGCAGTTCCTTCTACCAGCGCAATTTTTATATATAATATTTCGTTGAGCTTTATATTACGGTGTTCTGTTTTGGAAAGAAGTGCGTGATTATCGATTAAAAACGAAGAATCTGTCCATAAAAATCTTCCGGCGCGTTCCGGCGTACGTATCAGCTCAGTAACTATAGAGGCTTTGCCAGTTTCCAGCATTTCCAGCAATTCTGACCAGTCACTGCGCCTGTCATTTGCTAGATTAAACTTTAACCCTGTAAGTATTTCTATTTCTTTTAACACATCATGGCTTATACCCTGAAACTCCCTGTCGTATATGTTATAAAAGCTGATAGGGTAGTTGTCGTGCTCTGCAGCAAACATGACATTATTATTTTGCTGTAAAAAAACAAGTTCTTCCTCTGTAAGGCGGGAAAGTAATTTGTGTTTATTGTATTCCTGCATTCCAAGATTATATAATTCTACAAAATAGTTAAAAGCATTATTTTCTATCGCTTTTTGTATAATATTAATGACAGGTTCGTTTTCTTTTTTTTGCGTTGTCAGAGAAACAGTTCCGTATATCAGCGGAAAAAAATTATGCGCTTCAACATCACCGTATATTTCAAAAGCCGGCTCCGCAATAAGTTCTTCTATGTAGGCGTCTATACTTCCGTTTTTTAAATTTATATACGCTTCTTCATAACTATCAACAAAAAAAACTTCGAACTCATTTGCAAACCGCGCAGAAACTTCTTCGTGTGTCACAGTTCCTGATAAAAATCCAAAACGTAACTGACGCACGGCGCTTATAATTTGAAAAGGCAGACAACCGGAAATCCTAAAATAACCAACTAAGCGTTCGGCAAGACCGTCAGTCATAAAAAATGTTTTTCTGCGCTCATCAGTAGCCGTCAGTTCGTTTGTAAAATCAATGCTGCCGTTTTCCAGCCCTAAGAGAAGATCGTCCCATTCATATAACTTAAGTTCGAAAGGTATACCGAATAATTCTGTAAGCCATTCGCAAAACAGAGCGGCAAATCCGTCTAATTCTCCGTCATTATTATAAAAGGCTTCGGTACTTGGCGTAAGCCCGTATATAAATGATTCACGTTTTTCTATTAGAGCATTTATTTCTTTTATATCTTCATTTGTTACACCCGGAATTGTCCGAAAATCAGTATATCTTTGAGCGCTTGTATTTTTTCTGCTGCTTGCTCCTTCGCAGCCGGTAATAACCGCAAGCGAAACAAAAAGCAGAAACAAACAAATAAAAAAAATAAAAGTTTTTTTTTGATTAATAGACATTAATTGCTCTCATTGCCTAAATGTGTTTCTATGCTTTTAATTAATTCTGGCGGAGAAAAAGGTTTGACGATGAAGTCAAGCGCTCCGGCTTTGAGCCCCCGGCTTTCGGATTCTGAGTCATGGTTTGCGGAGAGAAAAATAACAGGAATTGATTTATATTTTTCGTTTGCTTTTAAAGCCGAAAGAGCCTCAAAACCGTCAGTTTCCGGCATTTCAATATCTAAAAGTATTAAATCCGGGAAGATTTTTTCTAAAATCTGAAACATTCTTGCTGCAGAAGGAAGCGCATATGTCTTGTATGAGCCTTCGAGAACAGTTTTTGCTGTTACAAGGTTAGTTGCATTATCATCGACTATAAATATCGTTTTCATGTCCCCTTGATTGTAGCATTCCTTCGTTTTTTATGCACTATCAAATTATGATTTTATGCAGCGAGGCACAAGTATAATGACGAGTTCTTTCGGAAAAAACGACATAATTTAAGAAAACTTCACGCTGGTATTGCACGAACGCTGGAAATTATTGGCTTTACCTCACACAAAGGCACGGAGACGCAAAGGGAAGATTTAAGATTTTTTTGTCATGAACCAAACGAACATGAAAGAGCCAGATATCGAAGCCGACGAATGTATGAAACTGACAGGATCTCTGACATACTTACCGCTAAATTTGGTGAGCGTGCCAATTACAAAAAAAAATCTGACACGCTCTACATTACAGCTTTTTACCTGACCGCAGTGTCAACCTTTATTTTGTCCATGTTCCGTTTAAGCCTTCAGAAGAACCAGAAATTGTAAGTGTGTTGCCGCTAAGTGTGTAATTAACGACATCAGTAGCCGTACTAGTACCCCAAGATACTCCTTGATTAGTTGACTGACGTAGGAAGTTGAAGGTTATTTGAGTTGATGTAGATGAAAAGTTACCATCATACCATAAATTAGGTTGATTTTTTTCCAAAAAAGTTGATCCGCTAAAAGTCAACGTCTTGCCACTGAAACTCCAAGTTCCCTGTAATGTTTCAGGTTCAGGTCCACCAGGGCACCCTGTCATTGTAAATCCAATTACCGCAACAATGGCGATAATCCCAAAAAGTTTAATTGCATTTTTCATAAAAAACTCCTGTGCCTATCATGGTTAATTTACCGCTTAAAAAACGGCATTAAATTTAAAATATGGATTTAAGGCTTAAGTGTAAACCTAGAAAACAATGAAGTTTTATCGTTATAAGGGATTAAATTACCTGGTAATTTGTGCAGTTTCGGCTTTTAAGCCTATGTTTTTTTAAATTTTATTAATAGTTCAGTCCTGCTTTGTATACCCAATTTGCGATAAACATTTTGACTGTGAAAATTTACACTTGAAACCGATAATTGCAAAGCTTGTGTTATCTGTTTGGCGGTATAACCTGATAAAAGCAGGTTAAAAACTTCTTTCTCACGCGGTGTCAGATCTACGCCTGGTTCGATAGTGCTTTTTATTTCGGTCATTGCTGATAATTGTTTTTTTTGGACATAGATCATTTTATATTTTACCAGCAATTCTGTACGGCTTTGCACCTTCAGTTTGCAGTAAATTTTATTGCAATGGAAAGCTACCCCTCTGTTCGTTAGATTAAGAGTATTGGCTATCATTTTTGTTGATTGATCTGTAAAGAGCAGATCCAAGACTTTTTTTTCATGGATAGTAAATAATGACATGTCTATTTCAATACTGTCGGATACCGGAGGTTGTTTTCTGTGTTTTTTAACATAAAAAACAATAACCGCACCAAACAGAATAGCTGCAATAAATAAAATAACAACAATCATTCTGCGCCGGAAAATAACATCATCCAGACTGTCCCATTTGTCTCCTTCTCCAAAAACACCGTTTGTATCCGGCGAGCCAATGTAATACAAATTGTCATTTTCTCTGACTGTATCATTTCTATATTGAAAAAGCGGTCTCGAAACAAGATGTACAATTCCCGCATGACCGTAAACTCTTGGGGAACCCATACCTTCCAAACTGTTGTTACTGTATCCCCTTGGAGCATTTGCTCCATAGATAATGCCGCCTGTTTTTTTGATAGAACCTTTGCTGCCGATTGAAAAACCACCGCCGTTCTGATAAATGCTTATACTTGGCGGCTCTCCGATATTGTAATTGTTTTGTAGAATAACTCCGTCATACATGATTAGTTTTGAATCGGCTCCGCTGACAGCAACCAGGGGAGCGTGAGCTGAAATGGGTGGGTTGTTCAAGTAACCGCCGTCAATAATGAGTTCGCCGTTCGTACCGGGTTTTCCAAGACTCAAACTGGAAGAATCACCGCTTACCCAAATAACCGGATGATCGATATTACCGAAACCACGGCAAATTTTGCTTTCACCCCCCCCCCCCCTTCAAAAATCTAACATGGGTATCATTAGGAATTTGGAGGTGTTGTGTTTCATCATCAACAATCCGCATGGCGATTATATCAATTGAGGAAGGAATGACAGAAGAAGAACTTTGAGAATATAAATTAGCTAAGAAAGCAAATATTAATAGAAAAAATGGTATAAGCCCTCTTTGCATTTCTGTTTATCCCTCACATTATATTAAAATCATAATGTGCTTTTTTACGGCTTGTCAAGGTTTCTGATATAGAAGTGTAGTTAACCAAAAAAACGACATAATTTAAGAAAACTTCACGTTGGTATTGCAGCGAAGCTTCCAGCAGATGCAAAGGAGAAATATTAAGAGAAACGGGTGTTACCAGATATGAGGCACTTCGTACCGCTTGATATTTTCATCATCAGTAATAAGCGTCATTTGCTCGATAATAGCAGCTGCGACAAGAAGTCGATCAAAAGGGTCACGGTGAATAAGGGGAAGAGTTTCAAGTACGGTAAGGTAGGCAGGTTTAATTGGGAGAACGGTAATTCTGTTTTTTTCAGCGTCATAAAGAAAATCAGCTGTGTTATTGATAATGTCCAGCTTTCCTATGTTAAGCTTTATTGCAACTTCCCAAGCGGAAGCAATACTGAGGTATATGGGATTAGATAAATTATAGATAATCTCATTTGCTGTTTTAGACAACTTTTCATCGCCATTGAAATACCACAGAGCGGTATGAGTATCAAGCAGGTAACCAGCCATTTACATATAATCCTTGAAGTCTTCAAGCGGTTCAAAGAAGGTTTCTGTAATTTGATATTTCCCTTTCGAGCAGCCAAATTCACGCCCCTTGGGCGGTTCTTTGCTTTCATTCGTCTTTGCAGGTGTAAAAGTGATTATAACAGGACCTGAAGGGATTTCGCGAGGAACAGTAAACTGCCTATAGCTATCCGTAACTTCTACGGTTTGTGTAATACTCATAAAATTAATATAGCATGTAAAATTTCAATAAACAAGGAGACGCAATGCCTCACGTTAAATCTAACCCTAAGGGGGGTGATGCCTCAAGATGAAAATCTAACCATACGGAAAATGAAATAATACCGGTAAGACCATTTACTGGAGTACGTATGGAGTTAAATT
>Ga0123356_10007350_pt1 | contig 10995 bp, 6 predicted proteins | sample TergutEmb28metaG_2_FD_92546 | JGI IMG/M metagenome (GOLD analysis project Ga0123356, IMG submission 92546) | Embiratermes neotenicus P3 segment gut microbial communities from Petit-Saut dam, French Guiana - Emb289 P3 | ecosystem: Host-associated > Arthropoda: Insects > Digestive system > Gut ... | reverse complement strand
TTCGAAATGAGCGACAAAGGTGCGGGGACCTTCTACGATAAATGTATAAGAAGGAGTTAAAGAAACCAATGGTCCTTCCGGCGTATCTTCCGTCCATTTAACGAAATTGTTGTAGATGTTGGGAACAGCCTCTACGGTATGATTTGTTCCGTAAGTAACGGTTCCGGCGTTGAGAACCTGACCCGGATCGGGAATAGGTGGGTTTTTTAATAAAGTAATCAAACAGGAGAGTTTTATTGATGCTGCCGCCGAAGTAATTGTTTCGCTGCAAAGACCTTCTCCTGTTGCCTGTCTGCGATAATACATATTGCAGGTCAGAGCAGGTGTAGTATAATTTTGAGTATTGTTGGGAGCCGTTGCGGCAGACCATGTTAAGCCATCAACACTTTCTTGCCATAAATAAGTAATAGCATCGGGGTTGCCACTGGCGGCTGCCAAATTGAATGTATGGGATGAGTTGTATGGAATAGTTGCTCCTATCGGATCGGATTGAGATAACTGAGGATACACAACAACCGTTACTTCCTGAGTGTTGATACAAAGTCCAGCGGCTAAGGTATAAACGTATGTTACCGTGATTGGAAAGTTAGTCGAATTGGTCAGGTTTTCATTGATAACAGGTCCTGTACCGTTGCCTGTTGGCGGGAATATACCCGATATGGATGGGCGTGTCCAGCTAAAGGTTACACCTCCGAAGGCACAGGTAGCGGTGTATTGCGCCGCATCACCACTACAAATATCAGGAATAATCAATGTTTCATTGCTCAGTGAATGTTGTCCGTAGATAGTTACATTTTCGCGTAGTGTATCGCAGCTAATAGAATCTGTTATCATAAGCTCATAACTTCCTATAGCCAATCCGTTAAACGGCACATTTATAGGTTGCCAGTTGAGTCCGTTATTAATACTTATCCGTTTATTAGGCGAACCACCTGTAGCCGAAACCGATATTGATCCTCCTCCTTCAATACATGTAGTAGTGATTACCGGATTAGTGATTGCGCTATATACAGTTAAATTAATGGTATCCATCTGTTCACAGCCTCCTCTGCTGGTGGTAGCTATGATTTGTATTGTTCCTCCATTAGAGGAAACAGGAGTTTTAACTTTGTAAGGAACAGATGCGGAGTTGGCATTCGGTGGAGCGGTAACAGTATTAGGCATCGGTGACCCGTTTAACTGGCAAATATCATTTGCTGCTGAACCACTATACTCAAATTCAATAGTGGTTGTTTCCGTTGGGCTTGGAGGAAAACTTATTTCCAACACATTCGATTCACATGATTCAAAGATATTGGTCATTTCCATTCCTCCTTCGCCAAGGTTTATTAAACCTGTACCCAAATTCAAACTTCCTGCCCGTAAAAAAACGCCTGAACCGAAATTACTATCTTGAACATTAGCCACAGCCAATTTTAAATGATATGTTTGCCCCGGTATTACCGTTGCGCTTGCTGTAAGAATAACAGTACGGCCATCATATTCCATATACTGTCCCTTGTAGGGGTCAGGCTGGTAATTGGCAACATAATATTGAGGGTTTTTCGGTCCAGTACCGGGAAAAAGATTCGGTGAATTAGAGCTGTTTGTCTTTCCATTATTCACGTTATTTATTGACACTACATATATGCCTGTATTGGTAGTAGGCAATAATGCAATATTTTGCTTTCCCGAAATACCCGGTCCTGAAATAAAAAATCCAAACACATCATTATAAATATCGTTAGCATATTCCGGATATTCTTCCGAAGCAAAAATATAGTCAAAACTTATTTCTGATTGAAGTGGAACGAAATCAAACTCCAACACAGCGCCTGTATTAAGGGGCATTGCTGCTAATGGGCTCAAATCGGGGTCACCATTTAAATCATAATCACCTCCACCTAAAGCGCTGGGATGATTATTTGGTCCTTCCGCATTTCTTCCGCCGCCCGTAGTTAATAATAAGCCGCTTTCCATATCCAAACTCGTTACTATGGTATATCCATTTATTACGGTATTCTGATCTATAGTGCCATGACTAAAATAAGACAGCCCTCTATCGAAAGCCTCTACCCAGGTAGAGGAACTATGATCCCATCCATGTCCATTAAAGGAAACATTACTTATCAATCCGCTAATTCCGCAGTTGCCTCCTCCTTGACCAAGCAACACTTCTCTTACAAGATCTTCAGGAGAAAGATCGGTTACAGGTCTGCCGTTTATTATTTCTTCTGGTCTGTTCACCCATATACTTCCCGGATTTGGGGTAGCTCCCGCATCACGAGCAGGGGAAGATACTCTCGGTGGATAAACGACAGTAGTGTTATCAGGCTGTTCTTGTTGTTTTGATCGGACTTTATCGTTTTGTGAAAAGAGATCAACATGAATTACCATCAATATGATGGTGAAAAGTAAAATGAATAGTAGGTAGATTTTTTTCATAGTTGTTTTATATTAAGTTAGTATTCAAACATCTTTTGTATGGGTGGCAACGCTTTTTTCATAACCTCATCTTTCAAAATTATTTCAGGAGATTCGGTGAGTAAAGCATTGTATATTTTTTCCAATGTATTCAATTTCATATATTCACAGTTGTTGCAGGAGCAGGTTTCAGGGTTGTTTACCACATAAAACTGTTTTGCAGGGTTTTGCTTTTGCATTTCGTGCAAAATGCCTGTTTCGGTAGCAACTATATATTGAGAGGAGGTATCATTTTTTGCATAATGAAGCATGGCGGCGGTGGAGCCAATAAAATCGGCAAGTGCCAGTACGGTAGCCTTACATTCCGGATGCGCCAATACTTTAGCGGTTGGATATTTTTCTTTTAGTTGATAAACCGCCTCTGCTGTAAGCTGGTCGTGCACATGGCAGGCGCCGTTCCAAAGCACCATCTCTCTTCCGGTTTCCTGGTTAATGTATGCGCCCAGATTTCTATCGGGTGTAAAAACAATTTTTTCATTTTTGGGAAGTGCACGCACAATTTTTAAAGCATTGCCGGAGGTTACGATAATATCGGAAAGCATTTTCACTTTTGCCGAGCAGTTAATGTAGCTTAATACTTTATGATTCGGATAGTTTTTCAAAAAAAACTCCAAGTCTTCAGCAGGGCAACTGTCTGCTAAAGAGCATCCGGCATCTATATCGGGGATCAAAACTTTCTTATTTGGTGATAAAATTTTGGCAGTTTCTGCCATAAAATGCACGCCGGCGAAGAGAATGATCTCCGCATCCGTAGCCGTAGCCTTCTGAGAGAGGGCTAAGCTATCTCCTACAAAATCAGCAATATCCTGCACTTCAGGCAACGTATAATAGTGCGCCAAAATAATGGCGTTTTTTGCTTTTTTTAATTCAATTATTTGTTTTTTTATCATGGCGACAAAATTAATATTTTTTAATTATATATAGCAACCTAATAAAATATTATTGTTAAGAAAAAAAATGAAGAGGTATAATTAAAAAATTTCATGTTTATTTGCGGCCTAAAAAAATAATTTATGAACTTTACATTTCTTCTCAGCGCCTCAGGAATTTTCGGTAGTTATTCTACCGGTCTTACCACAATTACTATACCACAAATCATAATGATTGCGCTTGGTTTGTTTTTTGCGTATCTTTCCATTGTAAAAAAATATGAGCCCTTGTTGCTTCTGCCGCTGGCTTTTGGGATACTGCTTGCCAATATCCCGGGCGCCAATCTCTCTGCGTATGATGAAAGTGGATTGATGCATTTTCTGTATCAAGGCATTATCCATGTTATTTACCCGCCGCTAATTTTCTTGTGCATAGGTTCTATGACCGATTTTGGACCTTTGATTGCCTCGCCAAGAATTGCGTTGGTGGGGTTGGGCGGACAGCTCGGTATTTTTGTAGCATTTGGCGGAGCTATCGTTTTGGGAAACTGGCTGGCGCCTTTTATTCCCGGATTCGACGGATTCGGTCTGCACGAAGCGGCCTCTATTGCTATTATCGGTAGCTCTGATGGACCCACCTCTATATTTGCTGCCAGTCGCCTTGCCCCCGATTTGTTGCCTACTATTGCTATTGCCGCCTTTTCGTATATGGCGTTAGTGCCTTTCATCCAACCGCCGATTATGAAAATGCTTACTACACAAAAAGAGCGAGTGATTATTATGCCGAGAGCCAAAAATGTTACCAAAAAACAGAAAATCCTTTTCTCTATTATTATAACGATCTTGGTTTTGTTGCTGGTTCCTGCTGCCGGAGCGCTGGTAGGCATGCTGATGCTGGGCAATTTGATTAGAGAGAGCGGGGTAACCGAACGGTACCTCGAAACCCTTCAAAAAGGGATGCTAAACATATTGACGTTGCTTGTTGCCGTTTCTATCGGGTCTTCCGCCACGGCAGATCGTTTTCTTACTGCTCAAACGCTGTTCGTTATCTTTCTCGGATTAGTAGCGTTCATTTTCGGAACGGTTGGCGGTATTTTAATTGCAAAACTTCTTTGCAAGGTTACCGGCGGGAAGGTAAATCCGCTCATCGGCAATTCGGGCGTCTCCGCAATGCCCATGGCTGCGCGTATTTCTCAAAGAATGGGGCAAAAGTACAATTCCCAAAACTATTTGTTGATGCACGCTATGGGACCCATTGTTTCCAGTACCATAGCTTCTGCAATTGTAGCGGGGATTTTTATTGCATTCTTTGGTGGGTAAAGGCTAAACTTTTCACCCAATTACTCCTCCTCCAACAACATCTTCTCCATCATAAAAAACAGCAGATTGCCCCGGTGTTACCGCCGAAACAGGGGTATCAAAATCACAACGTAATCTGTTTCCTGCGTGATGAATAGTTGCCATGGCTCCGGCATCCTTATAGCGAATACGAACCAACGTGCGATAATTTTCGGGAAGTGTTTCATATTTTGAAATGTTAAAATCTGTTACAAACAACGTTTGAGACAACAGTTCCTCTTTTTCGCCCAAAATTACCTTGTTGTTTTCCGGGTCTATGTGCGTTACATAGATGGGATGCCCCATTGCCACTTCCAGTCCTTTGCGTTGTCCGATTGTGTAAAACGGGTAGCCGCGATGTTTCCCCAACCACTTTCCATTTTTGTCGCAGATAATGCCTCCGCGCAAAACTTCGCATGCATCGGGACATTGCATCTGCAAAAAACTCCGGTAATCTCCGTCAGGAATAAAACAGACATCGTAACTCTCTCTTTTTTCAGCAATTGAATCTATGCCGTAAGCACGTGCCTGCGCTTTTACTTCCTCTTTGGTAAATGCGCCCAAAGGAAAAAGGCAGCGCGATAATTGCGCTTGCGACATCTTCCACAATACATACGACTGATCTTTGGTTAGATCCTGACCTATAGAAACAAAATATCTTCCATTTTCGTTTTTCAAACGAAGATAATGACCGGTAGCAACCTTTTCACAGCCCAACTGATCGGCATAATGAAACAGCGTTCCAAATTTCATGGTGGGATTGCACAGCACACATGGGTTGGGGGTTCGGCCTGAGAAATATTCATCCACAAAATTTTGAATAATTGTTCGGGCAAAATCATCCTGAATATCCACAACGTGATGCTCAATATTTAACTTCTTTGCCAACGCTTGTGCATCTTGAATAAAATCGCTATCCGATTTTGCGACTATTTTTCCATGGTATGTTTGCTCATAACTCCACATTTTCAACGTGATACCAATAACTTCGTAACCTGCTTGCTGCAAAAGGAATGCTGCTACGGAGCTGTCCACTCCGCCACTCATTGCTAATAAAACCCGAGATTGTTCGTGCATGCTACTAAGGGTGCTTTTTGGAAATAAGGTTCAATGTATTATGATTTTCGGGCATTGATTTCATCGTGAATTTTTGAGGCTAATTCAAAATCCTCACTGCCAATAGCGCCTTGCAAAAGATGTTCCAATTCTGCTAAGGGCATCTCTTGCAATTTGTTCTCAATATAAAGCTCTAACTCTTCAGGTTGAAGATCAATATCGGGACTAAAGTCTTCAATTTTTGTTTCCTCTTTACGGGGTAACACTGCCAATTTTTCAAAAATATCTTTTCTAATCAGTATGGGTGCATCCATTAACAGGGCAATAGCGATGGCGTCGGAAGTGCGGGCGTCTAATTCAAAGTTATCCAAATCGTGTTGAAGTAACAGGTGGGCATAAAATACGCCTTCGTCGTAATGATAAATCGTAGTGTTAATCAATTGATGTTCTGTGTGCTGTAAGAAACTTTTAAACAATTCGTGGGTTCCCGGGCGGCGCGTTTGAATCTTATTGATCAACAAAACCAACGTTCGCGCTTCATGCAATCCAATAACGATGGTCATCTCTTTTTCTCCCTCTTTTTCACGCACAATTAAGGCGAAAGCTTCCGAAGGGGTTTGCGTGCTTTCTACATCAATAATTTCTAATTCAATATATTCCATCATTATTTTAAGGAAGTTTTAGGTTCAACGTAATGAGGAATATTCTTTTTGTGGATGAAAGAATAGATTAGTAATCCCAAACCAATGATGATGAATGGGATACTTAGCTGTTGCCCAATATTCAATTTCATTAGCAGTTCGCTGCTTACCTGCACTTCTTTCACAAATTCAATGAAGAAGCGGGCAGTAAAGATCACGGTGAGCAAAATTCCCACGGTTCTTCCGGCGGGGATGTTTCCTTTTGTTATTCTAAAATAATAGATTAACATAAAGATATAGAGCGAAAAATAGACAAGCGATTCGTACAGTTGTGCGGGATGGCGCAGGGTGTCGGCAACGCCGTAACCTCCATGAATAAAATTAAACGCCCAAGGTACTTCCGTGATACTGCCCACAATTTCGTGATTCATAAGATTTCCCAAACGCACCATTGCCGCTGCAATGGGAATAACAACGCACAAACGGTCTAACAACCATAAAACGTTCATTTTACGCTTCCATGCAAAATAACTGAGAAACAAAATAAGCGCGATCACCGCCCCATGGCTTGCCAATCCCTGATACCCGATGAAGTTCCAATTTTCATCAAAAGGAAGCAAGACTTGCAATGGATGATGAATTAAATATTGAGGTTCGTAAAACAGAAAATGCGCTAACCGAAGCCCGATTATAGTCCAAGCAATGCACCAAATTGCGAGCTTGTCTAACAATTGTTGTGATAATTTCTCTGTTTTAAAAACTTTCGATAAAGTTAAATAGGCAAAGAAAAATCCTGAAGCGAGCAAAATACCGTACCAGCGAACGGAGAAACTGCCAAGCGAAATCAACTCAGGAGAAACCGACCATGTGATGTAATTGAGTATTGGGGTCATAAAAATTTTTGCGGCAAATAAACATGAAATTTTTAAATTACACACAAACCAAAAAATCTCTATATTTGCCCCCATTATGAAAAAGCTCATCGCATTGCTTTCTATATTGCTGATAACCACATCTTTAACCGCACAAAAGGTAACACTTTCAGGCATCGTAAAAGATGCAGGAAACGGCGAAACTATTGCAGGAGCTTACATTATTTTAAAAGATACCCTCTCAACGGCTGCCCCAAATGGCGCAGTTACCAATACTGCCGGATTTTATTCTATTACTGTTGAGAAAGGAAACTACCTGCTAAGTGTTAATTATTTAGGATATAAACAAATATCCGAAACCATTACCGTTACTTCTAATCTGAAGAAAAACATTGAAATAGAACCTTCCGCGATACTTGCCGATGAAGTGGTGGTTACCGGTGAAGCCGCCGATAAAAACGTTTCCCGCATTGATGTTGGAAAAATGGAGATGAAAATTGAAACCATTAAAACCTTGCCTGCTTTTATGGGCGAGGCAGATGTGATACGTTCCATTCAGTTGCTCCCCGGTATTCAGTCCGGTTCGGAAGGAAACAGCGGCTTTTACGTGCGTGGTGGTAATTCCGACCAAAATCTGGTGCTGCTTGATGAAACGCCCATCTTTAATCCGGGACACCTCTTCGGTTTCTTCTTTATCTTCAATGCCGATGCGTTGAAAGGCGTGGAAGTCGTCAAATCGGGAATGCCCGCCAACTACGGCGGTCGTTTGGCATCTATTGTTGATGTAACTCAAAAAGAGGGAAATATGAAAAAATATGAGTTAGACGGAGGAATCGGCGTAATCTTCTCCCGCTTAACGGTGCAAGGTCCTATAAAAAAAGATAAAGCCTCTTTTATCATTTCAGGAAGAAGAACTTATATTGACTGGCTGATTCAGCCTTTTTTGAAAAGTACCTCGCCGTTTAAAGGCGCCAAGTTCTACTTCTACGATTTGAACGGCAAGTTTAATATCATCGTAAATGATAAACACCGGCTCTACATTGGTGGCTATTACGGAGATGATGTGTATGGCTTTAAATCGGGCAACGGAAACATAAATGCTGTTTTTGCCTGGGGCAACGGCGCCGCCTCTGTACGCTGGAATTACATTATTTCCCCAAAGCTGTTCTTAAACACTTCGGGCACATTTAGCGATTACAAGTTTAAAACAGAGATGAAACAAGGGGTGTACAACTTTGCAATATCTTCGGGAATAAGAGATTATGCGCTGAAGTCGGAACTCACTTTTTTGCCAAACCCCAAACACAATATCAAATTTGGAGCGCATTACATTTTTCACACTTTCTTCCCTTCCAATTTTGACATTGAAGCCGGAGAAGGTAATTTTCTTACTTTTCCCAAATCGAAACCTTTTTATGCCAATGAGTTGGCAATTTATACCAACGATGAATGGGATATTATTAAATGGTTGAAAATTAGCTATGGGCTGCGTTATTCGCACTTTTCTCATATTGGAACATTTACACGTTTCGTTTTAGATGAAGGCCGGCAAGTGGTAGATTCTATCAAATACAAACCCGGTGAGATGATCAAGCAATACAATTATCCTGAGCCCCGAATTTCTGCACGGTTTTTAGTAGATTCCAATACCTCCATCAAAACTTCATATACATTAAACTACCAGTATCTGCATCAGATCTCTTTGGCTACCATTTCGTTGCCCACCGATGTTTGGGTGCCCAGTACGGAATTTGTTAAACCGCAGGTAGGACATCAGATTTCGTTGGGGATTTTCAGGAATTTTTTTAACAATATGTTTGAAGCATACGTTGATGCATACTATAAAAATATTAATAATTTGACGGAATATAAAGACGGGATGGATTTTTCATCCTTTCAGGCAAATTCAGACCAAAGACTTACACAGGGGAAAGGCTACTCGTGGGGCGTTGAGTTTTTTGTGCAAAAAAACAGAGGACGGTTTACCGGTTTTGTGGGTTATACCCTTTCCTTTACCAAACGAAAGTTTCCGGAACTTAATAACGGAGAGTGGTTTTGGGCAAAATATGATCGCCGCCACGATGTCTCCATCAGCCTGAACTATGAAATTATCCGCAACAAACTCTCTGTGTCTGCCGTTTGGGTGTTTGCCAGCGGAAATACCATGACCACTCCGGCAGGGTACTACTTTTTTAACGGCAATCTTATGACAGAGTACATTGATAGAAACGGGTATCGCCTGCCTCCGTACCATCGTTTAGACCTGTCTGTAAATTGGAACATTGTGAAACGCAAACGCTTTGAAACGGGGCTTAACTTCTCTATTTACAACGTTTACAACCACAAAAATCCGTTCTTTATCTTTTACGAAACCACCACAAACTTCGACCTCGACGCTAAACCTCCTGTTTTCGATATTACAACCAAAGCCTACAAAATGAGCCTGTTTCCTATTATCCCTTCTATAAATTGGAATTTCAAAATCAAATAATAAATTAAATAAATTAGTTATGAACAAATTATCTTTTTTAAAAACCTTATTGCTTATTATTGCAATATTTGCATGCAGTACTGCTTTGCTTCATGCGCAACATCTTTTTTCCGTAAACCAAAACGCTCTGCCGGAAGGAAGTATGACTCAATTAAAAATGCAAATCTCTAACGCGGAAGTCTCTGCTTTACCTTTGACGAGAAATAATGAGGATAAAGAAGTGTTTCAATTTCATTTTTCATCTGCACAAAATTCACAAATCATTATTTTGAATGAACAAACGGGAAAGAATGTCGTAATAACTCCTGTGAATGAATCGCTTGAGGAGTTTCAATTAGCGCCTTTCTTTATTGAAGAATTAAAACAGGAAATTTTGGGAGATGCAAGCCAATACATAGTAGCGGTAGCTACTTCCGGTTTTGCTGTACAAAGCATTGCCTCTGTTCCTGCTTCCCATGAAGATGTTTACATTCCCCGTTACTTTTACGGAAAAAAAGAGAATATGAAGGAAGCGCTACCCAAAGACCGGCAAATTATTCACATTTTCAAAGAGAAACCCCGTTATATTCCTGCTTCCGAAGAACCGGAACTTCTGCAATATATAGCACAATTAGAAGAAGCGATGAGCTACTATGTGTATATGTACCAACTTCCAGACGGCACTTTATGTATTTACGATGAACATTTTAATCCCGATGGCGAAACTGCAGGCGGCACCAGATCCGGCGAAGGAATAGAATTTCTTTTAACCGGAAATTTAAACGCATCGCAAACCGCAGCTACCTTGTATGCATTTGATCTTTGGAGCGAACAATTAGCCGGTACCGTACCTATTGACATCAATATTATGTCGGTGAATATGGGTGGAGGCGGAGTAATCGGTGGCTCTTACCGAACACAGAACTTTTTTAATACCGAAACAGAAACATGGTATCCTTCCACTTTATGGAACCAATTGGTGGGCTATGATGCTACTGCTATGAGAGATATTCGCTTGGAAATGAACTCGCAATTCAATTTTTACTATGGCATAACCGGTAATCCCTCTTATTCTCAAATTGATTGGATTACCGTTATGTTGCATGAAGTATGCCATGGATTAGGTTTTTATCCTTTAGTGGGAAGCGATGGAGGATTCTCTTATACAACTGCAAGTGGCGGTAGTGCTAACACAAATTCCCCCGGCATTTTCGACCGCCAGCTATTTCAAGGTACCGATGGTCCTTGTTTAACGGATCTTACACAGTCGGAAAGAGTAGCCCTGG
>Ga0123356_10007349_pt1 | contig 10995 bp, 12 predicted proteins | sample TergutEmb28metaG_2_FD_92546 | JGI IMG/M metagenome (GOLD analysis project Ga0123356, IMG submission 92546) | Embiratermes neotenicus P3 segment gut microbial communities from Petit-Saut dam, French Guiana - Emb289 P3 | ecosystem: Host-associated > Arthropoda: Insects > Digestive system > Gut ... | reverse complement strand
CTCGGTGCTCGCGCTGTTCGATACGAAGCGCTGGCCCGGCAAGCGTGGCATGCAGAAGACTGCGGCCAACAATCTGGAATGGGCGCTCGAAGCGGACGGCGTACCGCCCGATCAGGTGTACAAAGTGCTTGCGACGCCCCAAGGGGTGGACCGCGCTTTCGCCAAGCTGGATACCATCAAGAAGGACATCGTATGGTGGCAGGCCGGCGCGCAGCCGCCGCAGTTGCTTGCCTCACACGAAGTCGTCATGACTACGGCCTGGAACGGCCGAATCCAGAACCCAATCGATCATGATCATGCGCCCTTCAAGATCGTATGGGGCAACGAGATTATTGAATACGACATGATCTCCATTCCAAAAGGGTCGCCGAACCTTGACCTGGCGTACCGATACCTTGCTTACGTCGCACAGCCAGAGGTCAACGCCAGACTCGGTCAATACATCCCGTACGGTCCGGTCGTGAAGGACGCCGTCAAGTTCGTGCCCGCCGCGACCCTGCCGAAACTGCCGACGGCGCCGGATCACATGAAGGATGCACTGCCGATAGACATGGAATTCTGGGCGGACTATGGCCAGGACCTGAACAAGCGGTTCAACGACTGGCTTGCGAAGTAGCCTCTTGGGTACCAGTACGACGTTGACCGGGGCTGAGCCGGCGCTCGCCGCCGCGGTCAGGCGCTCCACACGTGGCCAGCGGGTCCGCGCAATTCTGCTGGTGGCGCCACTCTTCGTTCTGTTGCTGGTGAGCTTCTGCGCTCCCATTGCGGTTCTTCTGTCACGCGCGGTCTATGATCCGACGATGCATGAGGCGTTGCCGCGCACCGCATCGGCGCTTGCTGCCTTCCCTGGCAAAGGCTTGCCAGACGATGCTGTTTTCGCTGCGTTCAGCCGGGACCTGCTGGCTGCGAAGAAAAACGACTCGCTTTACGACGTCGCCAAGGACCTGAACAACCTGCTGGCGGGCGCACGCAGTCATGTTCTGCGAGCCGGTCGCATCATCTCGCATGAAAAACCGGCGACGCGCGCCGATTTTATCGCGACTGACCCCTTCTGGGGCCAAACCGGAACCTGGTTTGCGATCAGGAATGGTCTCCGATCGTTCACGACGAGCTATCTGCTTGCGGCGATCGATCTGCGGTGGACAGACACCGGAGGTATCGCTTCAGTGCCGTCCGATCAGGCGATCTATCGCGGGGTGTTCGCGCGCACGTTCGGGATCGCGGCCGCCGTTACGCTCATCACTCTGGTGCTTGGTTTTCCGCTCGCCTGGCTGCTGGCAAACCTCCCGGGACGGCTGGCGGCACGGCTGATCCTCCTGGTGTTGCTGCCATTCTGGACATCCATCCTCGTGCGCACGGCTGCGTGGACCGTGTTATTGCAGAAGTACGGCATTCTGAACGATCTCCTGCTCACCCTGCACGTGACCGACCACCGTTTCGATCTGATGTACACGCGAACCGGCCTGATCATCGCCATGACCCATATTCAGCTGCCGTTCACGCTGCTTCCGATGTACAGCGTCATGCGCACGATCCCCGCGTCACAGATGCGGGCGGCATATTCGCTGGGTGCACACCCGTTCGCTGCCTTCCGACGTGTCTATCTGCCGCAGGTCACGCCCGGCATCATGGCCGGCTGCCTGCTGACTTTCATTCTCTGTCTCGGCTATTTCATCACTCCGGCGCTGGTGGGTGGTCCCGCCGATCAACTGATCGCCAATTTCATTTACAACTACATCGATGTAGAACTGAACTGGCAGATGGCCGCCGCGTTGAGCTGCATCCTGTTGGCGCTGACGCTCGGTCTATTCGCGGTGTTTGCCCGTGTGTTCGGCATCGACCGAATGAAGTTGGTCTGACCGTGCCGGTGTCGCCCTATGCAAGCGTCGCCACCCGCGTGCGCATTGCCGCGTTGCTCGCGTTCTCCGGGCTGGTGTTGGCATTTCTGGTTCTGCCAATTTTCGTGCCAGTGCCGCTGTCGGTGAACTCGGAAGCATTCTTTACCTACCCGCTCAAGGGTTTCTCGTGGCGGTGGTATCGTGATGTGCTGGGAAGCGGGCAGTGGCGCGACGCAATATGGCACAGCATCGTCATCGCGATCGGGGTCACGGCGCTGGCAACGAGCTTAGGGACGCTCGCGGCGGTCGGTCTCTCGAGCCCGCGTATGCCCGCCCGACGCGCTATCACGGCCGTGCTGATCTCGCCTCTGATTGTCCCGGTTATCATCACCGCGGTCGGTGCCTATCAATTCTACGCCCCGATCGGGCTGGCCAACAGCTTTGTCGGTATCATCATCGCTCAGACGACCATTGCCTCGCCGTTCGTCGTCGTCACTGTTGGCGCGAGCCTCGCCAATTTTGATTACATGCTGATGCGCGCGGCGGCGATTTCCGGCGCACGGCCTCTCCTGGCATTTCACCGAATTATGCTGCCGCTGATCCTGCCAGGTGTCCTGTCCGGCGCCGCTTTCGCGTTCGTGGCTTCGTTCGATGAGTTGGTCATTGCTCTATTTCTCGCAGGCCCGCAACAGCGGACACTGCCAATGCAGATGTTCGTCGGGCTTCGTGAACACCTCGACCCGACCATCACGGCCGCGGCAACCCTGATGATGTCGCTGTCGATTTTGTTGTTAATCGTTGCGAATCGGCTGGCTCGGCGCCGCTGAAACCAACCAGCCCAGGTCGTTCGCCAACCAGCGGCGATTGAGGCTGATCCGATGTACACATTGCTGATTGAGACGAGGTCCCTTCGTTGCGGAATTGTGCAAGCCGCGGCCCGGATCGTCGTCTGCCGTATCATCCGCCGGGAGTCTAACCGGCTCCAATCAAACATGTTCGTGTCGTGCGATGTCCGGAGAGCTGAATTTGTGCGTGTTGATTTGGGGTCGGCGCGACAGCGTGAGGGTTAAGCGCGGACTGGGCGCATATCGGTTACCGCAGCGTCGCTGAATTTATGGCCCAGTAAAAAGGTTTCGAAAATGCGCGCCGTGAAGTGGGCATGATGAGTCTGATCCTCAGTAATCGCCTTCCGGGCGACAACGCGGCGAAAATGACCGCGCACAATTAGTGTTGAAGGAATGTAAACGAGATCTTGCCAATCGGGCGCTCCTGCACATTACCCCATTCCAGGTCTGCCGTCACTCGGAGGTCCGGCTATGATTCACGAACTCCGGCGCGGCGTAAGGCTGTCACAAGCCGCTGCCGATCCCTCTGATGCCGGAACGGATAGTGCTCACACATCTTGCGAATGCTGGCGTTTGGATCGACATGCTCATACGCTTGCAAAGCGGCCTTCATTTCATTTACGCGCCCTTGCATAGCGCTGGATGCGATCGCTACTCGAAGCGCGGGCATCCAATTTGGTTTCGTCCTCAAGGCCAAAGCTGCCCAATCGGCCGCCTCTTGATCTCGCTCAGCGACAAAATGCGCAAATGCCATGGCGCTCTGCGTGAGGAACGCGCGCGTGTCGAGGGGATCGAGACGCATGGCCTTGTTGAGGCTCTCAATGGCGCCCTCGGGGTCACCAGCATAGCCGTGGACCCAACCGCTTCGCTGCCAGGCGACAGCCAGATTCACGTCAAGCTCAAGCGCACGACTGATTAGAAGCAGCCCACGATCCACTTCTTTGAAGAAGAAGGCGCGGACATGTCCCGCCCAACACAGCGCCACGGCATCATCGCTTCCTACTTCCACTGCGCGCTCCGTCAGGCGCGATATTTGTGTCTCGTCAAACTCGGTTTGCCAACCGTTCGCCTTGGCAAACTGATAGCAAGAGGCGGCTAAACCATAGGGCGTAGCAAATTCGGGATCTTTGTCGATGGCCGCGCGGAAAAGCTGCAACGCCGCTGCATTATCGGCCCCGGACCAGCGGTTCCATCTGGCGAGCCCACGAAGATAAAAGTCGTAAGCCGCGGGATTATTGGTCAAATTCCGCTTCGCGCGCTCGATCTCAGCCTTCTCGAGTTGCGGCGCTATTGCTCCCACGACCCGGGAAACGAGCTGATCCTGTAGATCGAAGATGTCACCCAGGTCACCGTCAAACCGGCCCGCCCATAAATGGTGATGTCCCTCGGCCTCTATAAGCTGCCCAGTCACACGGACACGGTTACCCGACTTGCGTACGCTGCCTTCCACGATGTAACGGACGCCGAGTTCACGCACTACTTGCGTGATGTCAACCGGCTTGCTCTTGTAAGTGAACGACGAATTGCGGGCAATGACGAAAAAAGCGCGGTTGCGCGATAAGGCCGTGATGATGTCCTCGACAACACCGTCTATGAAGTAGTCCTGCTCCGGTTCGCCGCTGAGGTTGGCGAACGGCAGAACCGCGATCGATGGCTTTTTGATGGTTTCCAGCGAGGATCCGCACGGTCCCGGCTCGGCCGGAGCGCATTGATCCTCGCGGACAGCGCCGACAAACCGCAGGCCCCGGCGCGGCAGGGTCTTGATCAGTTTCTGGTCGGTTCCCGTGTCGCCAATTGCGCTCCGGGCGGCGTTGACCCGGTTGAACAAAGCCGATTCCGAGATGGCGCGCCTATGCCAGACCGACGCCAGAAGCTCATCCTTGCTGACTACTCGGTCACGATGCCGGATCAAATGGACGAGGAGGTCGAAGACCTGGGGCTCGATGGCCACAGGTGTCATGCCCCGCCACAACTCACGACGATCCAAGTCGAGCGCACATTCCTCAAACAGATAGCGCAAATTGTTCCACCCTTCGTGTCCGTCCCGTAACGACAGTAGCACATGTCCGGTAAAGGAAAAACGAAGAGATCCCTAAGCCAGAATTGAGAGGTTCTGAAGGACCTGCCGCGCCGTCTGTGACAAGAGGTCCCCAGCCGAACAGCGTCAGGAGGAGTGCGTGTCCCTATCAGCGGCCCGGGTGGTGATTCCTCTCGTCTATGTCGCGGGCCTCTTGCTGCCGCCATCGGTTTGGGCGGCGCAAGTGCGGTATGTCATTGAGCCGGTCGCCGAAATGAGGGTCCGGGAGCTTCCAAAATGTCCACTGTACTGGCGGGTCGAGAATTTTCCGACGCTGGATCAGGCGAAGGCGGCCGCCAGCAAGTACCGTTGGAACCCGGACGCGGTGAGTTACGACGGATGGCCATCGATGACGGCTGAGGTAGCCGACAAAGCTTGGCTCCTCACACTCGGCCCAAAGGGCGCCTCGACGCGCGGGGGGACAAAGGTGGCTGAAATCGGACCGCTGCCACCCCTTTCCGCGTCCGAATATCTATTGCGCGTCAACCACGGCAGTGGGCCGCCGGGAGCCACGACACCGACCCATTCGCACTCCGGCTCAGAGGCCTTCTATGTGATCGCGGGGAAATTGGGGCAGAGGACGCTGCACGGCATCGCCTACGTCGAGTCCGGCCACACCATGAACGGACATATGGCCGGGATGCCCATGGAAGTCTTCAACGCAGGCACGGCCGATCTTGACGCGCTCATCATGTTCGTGGTGGACGCCGACAAACCTTTCTCGGTGCCAGCAAAATTTGCTGCGGAGCGGGCTAACTAGCACTCTTGTCATCGAGCGAGGAATACGATGAAGCATCCTGTCACGGTAGCCATGGCCGCCGCATGCCTCGGAACTGCTGTTCAGAGTGCTGGCGCCCAAACCATTAAGGACTTGATTGGAATCTGGACGCTCGAATCGGATACCAACACTGCTCCGGATGGCCGTACGGTTCAGGCGTTCGGCTCAAATCCGAAGGACATCGCGATATTCGACAGCAATGGTCACTTTGTGATCACAAATTCGCGCTCCGAGCTTCGAAAATTCGCCGCTAACAACTGGATGCAGGGCACTGCGGATGAAAACGAAAAAATTGTGCACGGGAGCATCGCTTTCTTTGGCACCTACTCGCTCGCAGACGGCGTAATCATCCAGCACATCGAGGGCGGAACCTGGCCAAGCTGGGACGGAACTGATCAGAAAAGGACCATCACTTCCTTTATAGGCGATGAACAGACCTGGACTGCAGTTCCGTCGATCGGTGGAAAAGTGAACTTCATTGGAAATGCTTGAAGTGACTGACCCGTGCAGGTTTTGCCAAGCCGACGCTTCAGCAACCCAGTCTGACGCCGGCCAAAGCGACACGATGTGCAGCAGGTTCCACCATCGTCGATGGACATGGCCGGGATTTCAGAGCCCGGCTGCTGGATGGAGGGAGCTGATGAGCGCAGATCCGGATGTCGTCGTCCCGGGGATGACGCGAGGTCACAGCGACCCGTTGATCGAATCAGTGCGGATAGGCCATCAACCAAGGAGTAAACAGATGCTAGTCTCCAGATCCAAACCGTATCCCGGAATCGGCACTCCGCACAGAAAGCCAGCTGCGCAGGGGATTTCACGGCGCGATGCCATTCGTGGCGCCGCCATGGTGTTGGTTGCGGCCACCACGTTTGCCGGGTCCGTCGATTCCTTTGCTGCAGAGGGAACGCCGCTGGCTATCAAAGGCTATGATCCAGTCGCTTATTTCACCGACGCGAAACCGACGCCTGGCGTGCCGGCATTCGAATATGAATGGGATGAGCACGTTTGGCGCTTTTCAAGCGCAAAGCACAAGGAATTGTTCAAGGCTGATCCCGCGCGCTATGCACCGCAATTCGGAAACTACTGCGCGATGGCGCTGAGCATCGGCAAACTCGTCATCGCGGATCCGAAGTACTGGCTAATTAGCGACGGCAAGCTCTATATTTTCGGCAGCCCACCGCCCGCCGGCCCTGTCCTTTTCCAACGCGACCTTGCCGAAAACATTGCGAAGGCGAACCACAACCGCCCGCTCCTTCCAAAGTAATAATGGTCGATGACCTGGGTTGGCCTCTAAGAGAGGCCAACCTTGCACCGTCCGACGTGCTGATTTTCGATCCAGGCGGCCAACCTGCCTCAAGCGGTACTCGCGCGTCTCGGGAGCGGGCGCGGACGATTGGGCGCGCGTCCAGTCGATGCAGTCGTCGGGTTGGACGGATCGAGGTGCACGATCCCGCTCGGCTGGAGGATGCTACGTACGCTGCAGTAGGCGGCGCATATCGCCGTAGAAGGCGCTCAAGACCGGACTCAATAAGCGCGCCAAAGCCCCTTCTGGCCGTCGCAATCGTGCTGGCGATTGCGGTCACCGTTGGGGCGGTGTTGGTGCTGCCGCCGTGTACACGGTTGAAGATCCCCCGCCGACATCGATCGTCGTGTCGGTGCTGGTGACCTCTTCGACATGGAGACCGACTTCGTTGATAGCAAGGAGCTAGCTTGCGCGACCGGCACAGGCGCCAGCCCTCGCAACGAGGACGGGATTTGCACCCAGCTTGCCGAAAAGCTCACCGCGATCTGTCGCGTTCTTCTGCATGAGTGAGGTCACGTCGATCCACAAGTGATCATCATGCTTCTTAATTTCTTGGTAGAAGGAGACGGGTTCGGTCTCGAGGTGAAAGCGTGGGTTGTAAAGGTCCCAGGAAGGGTCTCGGAGCATTGCTTATGCATAATTGGCATCAGTCCGGCGCTGTTCCGTTCGAACGCAGCTCGTTCGTACGTTCGTGCAAGTGCTCGGCACTCGAGGTCGCGGTCCGCATCGGCGATGACAAGCCTGGGTGTCGGATTGCGCTGGTTGGACCACGGAATTTGCTGAGCCCAGATTTGCGGGCGGGTGACGTGGTCCGTACGAACGCCGAATCGTAAACAGCCCCGCCAACGTCCCGACGGTTAGGTGCGTGACGCGCCTTCCGACCGGCCAGGTCGCGCATGCTCCAAGGTTGACGGGGCACGCCCGCCCGACGATGGTTCTCCTGCAGCACCAACGGTCGCACGAGCAACTCTCAGAATTAGCTGCAGTGCGACAACGGACTTCCACCGTCTTCGCGGGAGCCGTTGATGGGGCGATGCGCGCCTCGCATGCACTCCGCCATCGCGACTTTCATGCAGCCATCAACGCGACAAGTGCCATTTCTCACGGTCGATCGCGGCGCAATCGTCGGAACGGCCTGCCCTAGCTTCGGCCGATATTCGGTCCTGATGCGTGCGAGCAGCCAAAGTCATTCCATCTGCGCAGGGGCGGCGCCAATCAGCTTCGCGGCCACGCCAGCCAATCGGCGCATGACCTTCGGCGGATCCTCGGCCGGATCCCCCTTTTGCCTCATATCCGGTCGCAACGCGCCTCTTAGTGGCAGGAATGCTGTCGAAGTGCCGCACTGATCGAGAGCCGTGCGACAAGGAACCGGCAGTCAAACAGGTTGACCGCTAGCATGCGAGGAGTTGATGGTGAACACCCATCCGTCGGGTCCGATGATCTCAAAGGAGTCGTGAATGCGACCTCGTCGGATTGGAGATGGGGACAATCCCCTCTCTTCAAACATGCGGTGCGTAGCGTCCACGTCGTCGAACATCAGATCGAAGGGTGCTCCTGTCGTCGGCTCGGGTGGTTGCTCAGCTTGTATGACAACCAGGTGCGTGCCGCCGCGCAATTCAAGTACTGCCAGGTCGCTGCTTGATACGAGCGGACGCAGCCCTACCGTTGCGAACCAACGCGAGGCAGCGCCAATATCGGTGACGCTGAGGCTCACGTGACCAATGGCGACAGGTGGCCTCTGCTCGACGGCATCAGGCATGGCTACTGCTTTCATGTCAAGCGATCCAATACGGTGATTTCGGCGACGACGTCGTCCGAGAGCTTGATGGCGGTGGCGCTTTCCGACGAATGCTGCTCACGCGGGGCGAAGGCTCCACCGATCCAGGCAAAGTCGACGAGTGGCGGGGGTGTCCTTATCACATCACGGACGACAACGACAGCCCGGGTGCGCGGCTTCCCACCGGTCGATGAAAACCGCGGTGAGTGTTCGGAAAGTGGAGCCGGTCAATGATGGCGGCGCGACACCGCGCATTCAGTAGCGCATGGCACAGGTTCCGCGGCCGGCGCGCCCGACGGGCGGCCGGCCCACAATCAGGCGTTCGGCTAAAAGAACACCAAGGCACGAACTTCGATGCTCTCCCTGGGCGGGGCATCTGCCGGCGCCAACGGATTCTCAAACGAAGTATGGAACGACAGTTTGGCCCGTCCATCATCGGCGCTGTCATGGACCCGAATCAGGATGACCTCGTCGGGTTGTTGCTCAGAGAAGTAATGCCACCGGTGCCCCGGCTTGAACTCGACCGACGACGTCTCGCCGCGGACGTGCTCATAGACACGGTCGGTAGCGATCAGGTCGTCGTCAGTAAAGCTTTGTGCATCACAAAGCGCGAGCGGTGAGTCCAGCACGGGCCCGCGAATCGGTCGCCAGACATTGACGATGCCGAACCGATGCCTCAGCAACTCTTCGGCTTCGGCTCCCATATGGTCGCGCACCCGTCGCGGTGCGGAGTTGACGGTATGATCATTGTGTACTTGTCGCGACGGTTGAGGGAGGTCCCTGCGCCCTCCGTTACGCACATTGTGGTCGAATACGACGACCCGCGATGCGCCGAGCGTGGAGCGCAGCAAACGCTCGACTTCCGGGTAGTACACCGACTTGATCTCGTCGGGGTCGTAGAAGTTGCGGACTGCTGTCGGCGCCTTAATCAATGTGAATCCATTGCGGTCCAAGGTAAACTCCGGCTCGTGACCGCGTGCGTCCTGGATGAGGACAGTATGCGGGTCGTCGATGCCGTTCCATTCCGCAACGCCAGGTGGCGGTTCCATTACGTAGCGCGTCGGCCTTTCTGCCGTGCGTCTCAGATAATGCAGTTCCGCCGTTGTCGTGTGCTGGCGCGTCTGCGCGGCATCAAGCGGCATGGTCATGACTCCTTCAACACCACACAATCAAATGACCCTCGGCGATCGCGCGGCAAACGACATATTCTCAGGCATCGCATGACAAAATATAATCCGACCGAGCCTAAGGTCTCGCCTGCTTGCCCCGCGTTGATCGGTTTGCTCAGCCGGCCAGACGAGCCGAGTTGCCGGAAGCGGGTCGTCGATGCGAACGGCTTCCGCCCACTCGCCTGGCGTTCCGCCAGCTTCGCCGCCCGCAGGAACGCTGCCGCCGTGCGACCTCTGCCGGGATCGAGAACGACGCGCTCGGCGCAACAAGGCTTCGAGCTCGTTCGGGCGTTCGTGCGAGCGCTCGGCACTCGGGGGCGCCATTTCGGTGCGTAAGCGGAAAAGTGCATCGGCAAGCAAGCGGGCCGTCTGGTTGCATTGCGCAAAAAGCGCAAGGCAAGCGGCAGCAATGGCTACGATACAACCGATACCAAATTGCAGACATCCGACATTCGTATGATACCGAAGTGAACTAGGCTGGCGCGCGCTGCGCAGAAAAAAAGATGCGAGAACGGAGATCAGTGATGCTGACGAGAGACGGTCGATACGAAGTGCCGATCTCCGGCGCGGGCGGCATCGTTCCGATAGCGGACTACGCCAAAGCTCGCTCGGGATCCACCCTGACGCCGCCGGAGAGCAGTGAGCGGCTCGCCTACCGCAGCATCTTCATCTCCGATACCCACCTCGGTGCTCGTGGCTGCCGCAGCGACTTGCTCGCGGAATTCCTGCGCGTCGCGACTTGCCAGCATATGTTCCTGGTCGGTGATATCATCGATTGCTGGCGGCTGCGGAAGTCCTGGTACTGGGACGAACACCACGACGATGTGGTGCGCCAAATCTTTCGGCATGCCCGTTCCGGCACTGTCGTGACATACATTCCCGGTAACCACGACGAGATGTTTCGTGCCTGGCTGCCGTTAGGGTTGGAGATCGCCGGCATCCGCTTGCGCTTCGACGCCGTCCACGTCACTGCAAGTGGCCTCCGATTGCTGGTGCTCCACGGCGACGAATTCGATTCGGTCGTCCGCTACGCGCGCTTCTTCACCTTGCTCGAAGACTTCGCATACGCATTGGTGATGATGTTTAATCGCTGGTTGAACGCGGTTCGCCGCCGACTCGGCTATCCGTATTGGTCGCTCTCGGCGTGGCTAAAGCGGCAGGTCAAGGAAGCCATGAAAGCCATCGATCGGTTCGAAACAGCCCTGGCG
>Ga0123356_10007348_pt1 | contig 10995 bp, 12 predicted proteins | sample TergutEmb28metaG_2_FD_92546 | JGI IMG/M metagenome (GOLD analysis project Ga0123356, IMG submission 92546) | Embiratermes neotenicus P3 segment gut microbial communities from Petit-Saut dam, French Guiana - Emb289 P3 | ecosystem: Host-associated > Arthropoda: Insects > Digestive system > Gut ... | reverse complement strand
TTTGGGCTCCGCACGAACAGGTTCAGGGTTGAACAAATGCGTAAGATTTGGCGGAAGAGGACTAATACTCATAATTATTTACTCCTTATCGCTAAAAATACAACTCCGAGCGCAAGCACAACAAACCTACTTCCCGATTTCCAGTGTTTTTACTGCCATGTCCTTGAACGCATTCAGTGCTGTGATATTTGCTTCATACGCTCTGACCGCAGACATCATATCGACCATCTCCTGTACGACCTCGACATTAGGCAGTCTCACATAACCGTCTTCATCAGCGTCGGGATGTGTTGGATTGTAATCTAACTTGAACTCGGACGGATCCCTTCCTATATGGAGCACACGCACTCCGCCCGGCGCTTTACGAGCCCTGTTAAAAAACGTCGCAAAGTCTCTGTCGTTTCTTCTTTCCTGAAACACTACGTATTTTCTGCGGTACGGACCGCCATGTTCCGTCCTTGTCGTATCGGCATTAGCCATATTTTCGGCTATTACATCCATGCGAAGTCTTGTTGCTGTCAGCGCAGATGCGCTGATACCCATTGAGTTTAAAAATGACATTTAAGAATTCCTACCTTCCTTCACTTATCGCCATGCGAAGCCTTCGTATCTCGCTGTTTAGCTTTTCCATCAGTGTATTGTAAAATAAACTATTTTGTGCAAGTCTGACATTTTCCGACTCGATGTCAACATTGTTACCGTCAAACCTCATCGACAAATCTCTTGATTGCCTAATCATTGGCTTGATATTGTCAATGGTCGGCGTACCTATGTCACGATGCCCCGCGTGTGTTCTTGCACCGGTAAATCCGCCTTCTTGCAAAGATCTGGCTAAAAGTGATTCAAACTCAACGTATGATGCTTTGAAGTTCGGCGTCTCAACATTTGCAATGTTATTCCTGATCACAGCATTGCGTGTCCACGACGCAGAGAGCCCTCGTTGCATCACATCCATGGGTTTGAATAGTTTATTCCACATTATCTCTTCCTCCATAAAACAGAAGGCAGCCTTGGTGAATTCTTTGTATCTAAAGAATTATACCATGGCGGCCTTAGTATGTCTATTAATATTTTGAAAACTATCGCAATATATAGCGTATTTTTTCAGGTTCGTTGTAGATTGGCACGATATATCGTGTTTGGTGATATAGCAGCGCTTGTCCTCCGAAAGCGGCTTTACTCGCCCTACTTGACCCTTCTATATATCGCAGGAGAAACCTGCTGCAGATCCCCTTGAATACCACTCAGTGTTTCACTGAGCCCGATAAACAGATATCCACCTACCTCCAACGCATCGTGATATCTCTTTGCAAGGGCCTTTTTTGTCGGTGAGTCGAAGTAAATCATGACATTCCGGCAGAAAATAATGTGGAACTTCTTCCTGAACTTACTGAAGTTGCCCATCAAATTAAACTGACCGAAATGCACGTTGCTTGTCAAAACGGACTTTGCTTTATACTTCTCTTCTCCAACTTTATCGAAGTACTTGAGTTTCCAAGCATTTGGCAGATGCTCAAAGTGCTCCTCGGGATATATCGCTGCTTTTGCCATGTCTAAAACCCTCGTAGAAATGTCTGTAGCAAGCACAGTTGTATCCCATCCGGCAATTTTCGAACCAAACCATTCGCGCAAGACCATGACTGTGGTATACGCTTCCTCACCCGATGCACAACCTGCACTCCAGATACGCAGGTCTTTATCGCGGATTTGCGATGTCCAGTACGGCAGCGCAACTTCCTCCATGAATCTGTAATGCACTTCCTCACGCATGAAGTAAGTGTAGTTTGTCGTCAGCTTTGTCATAAGAGTGTTTATTTTCGCACCACTTTTATCCGCAAATACATCATCTATGTAATCGTGGAAACCCTCAAAACCTTCGCTGATGATAAAGTTTGACAGACGCCCCTCTATAAGCGTCCTCTTTTTCTCCAGATTAACGCCAAAATTCGATTTAATATAGTCGCGTAAACGGAAAAAATCTTTATCCTGAATATTCACTCCCTTTACACCCCCTAAATGACTAGTTGTATGAATGCATAGACGCATTAATGCGTCCATGCATTCCTAAATACTATATCTACTCTACCGGATAACGTTTCGAAGTTACTTTTCGTCTATATCGACCTCAAAGACTGTAAAAACATCGATCAGTTGCTTGACCTCTCCACCTGAAACACCAACAGCCTTAATAAAGTGATTTTTGATCGCATTGCCTGTCGTTGTCGGCGGATCCTGGATGTTCTCATCCTCTATATCAGTAACGTCCTGCACACCATCGACGAGAATACCAACACTCATATCATCCATACTGAGCACTATAATACACGTTTGATCCGTGTACTCGACCTCAGAACCTCCGAAACGCATTCCCATGTCGATAACAGGTACGACTGTACCGCGCAGATTGATAATGCCTTTAACATACGCATGTGTATGCGGTACAAGTGTGATATCCTGTACGCTGATTATTTCTACTACATAGCTGATTTCAATGCCATAACCAACCTCTCCCACAAGGAAGGTCAGGTATTTTCCTTCCATTACATCTTCTGTAGTGCCAATGTCCATCATGTCATGCATACTAAAGCCCATTCCTTTCGTTACTACTTTACAAAAACCGTTCGGTCGCTACATCATCAGATCAAGCAAAAGCCCTCTTATATCATCGACCTTATTTAGTATCTCGATTTTATCCGCTTGCTCTTTCATGACCTCTTTCCCTAAAGCATCTAATTTCTCGTCAACTATCTTTACCGTGGCAATATAGCGATGCCTTCCCCGGGATGCATATGCGTCCTCTCTTGAAAAAGTATATCCGTTACTGACGATTTCGTCAAGGAATTCTCGTATAAGTCTACGATATTTTTCCAATTCTTTGACGTCAACTCTGTCTGCGAGTAGCTTTCCCTGCTCATCGATTTCCTTTTTCATGTCCTCAAGACGAGCTGCGTACATATCTTTAGATAAATCTGTCAACGTGCGGCGAAACACCGAATTTTCAGCCTCATTGTCTCCGCGCACTTCTGTTCCGCGTACCGGTATAATACCTGAATCAGTTGCTTTCTGCCCCTGAACTCTCATACTCATTTTGTTTCACCTCCGGTGAAAATTAAGTCTTCTTATCAAACACCTCGGGGATGTTTGGTACCGATTGAGCGTACCCTCCGATAGTTTTCCCTTTTGCTCTCTGCTCATCGATTTTTTTTGTGTGCTCTTTTGTTTTTTCCGTCATGGTCGCAATATTCTCATCATTGAGTTTAGCGCAACCCTTGATCAGCTCTTTGATCTTGATCTGATGTTCTTCGATAATAGCGTCTGCTTTTCCCCCACCTTTGGTAAAAGAAACATAGGATTGCATCAGGGGTTCTGATTCCTGATGCAATCCTTTGATTTTTTCAATGAGCTGTGCTCTTTTATCCAGTGAGTTATTAAAAGCGTCTATGTCATCCTTGTCGAGTAACTGAGTCTGCGTCTTTGTCAGCTTATGGATTTGCTCATATAGATCAAATTCCTTTTCAAGCAGCTCTGTTAACTTCTCCGCTTCTTCAGATGCTAATTTGCTCACGCTCTTTCCTCTCCTAATTGGATTTGTCCTCTGCTTTGATTGCTGATCTCTTTCCACGCTTCTCTTATACTGTCGACCATCTCGATGATCGGATCGAGTGGTTCCGCATTTTTATGTAGATTCGCATCTGCAAGACCTTTAAGTGCAAACTCGTATAGCTCTAGCAGTTCATCGGATATCTGATAGTTCATATCAAGGCTGTTTATCAGCTCCGTCACGATAAGCTGTGCTTTCATAAGGTGCTTATGAGCACCCGGAACATCATTTTTAAGGATACCGCGCTTACCTAGTACTATGTTTTTCTTCAGCCCGTCGTAGAGCATAACTATCAAGTCAACCGGTCCGGCGGTCAGTACATCTTGTCTGCGATAAGCATCCTGGGGTCTCGAATTAATCATAACCATCTGTTGCATAATTCTACTTATCCTTTCAAAATATTCTATTAACCGCCAAGCATTGAAGCAAACCAGTCACCCTGTTGATTAAGCTTTGACATAGCTGACTCCATTGCCGCAAATTGCCTGTATAGCCTGTCTTCTTCCGCCCACATTCTTTCCTGCATTCTTTGGATCTGCTCATTTGCACGCTTCATAGAATCTTCAAGATTTTTGATCGATGTGGTCTGCGTGGTGTTCACAAAATCACGCATTAGACCGTCTATTTTATGAAGTAGTCCCACACCTCTTGGTGATGGTCCGCTTGTGTCTATACTAATGAAAATATCTGCGATCATGTCGGGATCTCTTTCGATCGCCGCTCTTAGTCTTTCCTCGTCGATCATTATCTGACCGCCGGTTCCGTCGAAGTAACTGCCGGTTGTAAGACCTATCGATGCCGGCGATACTCCCAGACCTTCGATTTCTTCAAAGAATGATCTGCGCAGACTGGAAACCAGATTTTGGATACCATTATCGTTTCTCAGAATGCCTTTTCTTGCGATCGCTTCCCATTCCTCGATCTGCCTGTCAGACATACCTTGTTTTTCTTCGTCGGTAAGAGGTCTGTAAGAAGCTTCATTTCCGGTTTTACGCTCATTGAGCAAACCTTCAAGCCTTCTGATGATTGCGTTATATGAGTCAATAAACTCTTTGATCCTGTCAAACGCCATATTCGTGTCACGGCTGAGAGTGATCTGTATCGGGTCACCGAAAGTCTTATCATCATCTGGATCAAATCCGACGTTGAATCTTTCGTTAAGTGTGACCGTCACGCCCCTGAAGTCGAATGTGTTTGTGTTTCTGACGACTTCCGTACCGTTTATCCACGCTATCGCTTCTTGACCGTCATTAAACGTTGCTGTGCCTCCCGGCCCGCTTATCAGGTCAAAGAAGTTGTTTCCACTTGCGCTAAGGTGCATCTTTGACGGATCGCTGCCATTGAGTGATGTCTCAAGAGTAAATTTATCCGATAGCCGGTCATAGGACATATTGACGCCCGCACCGCTACCGTTGATCCTGGTTATCATTTCGCTCATAGTATCAGTTGCACGAATCGTTACTCTTGTTATTCTTTCGTTGAGTAAAACGTCGACTTCCTGTTCCACGCCACCGATTTCCTGAATTTCGGTGCCTTTTGTGCCTGTTGTGAACGTAAGCACAGCTTCGCCCGCTAGTTGTAGTGCAGGTTGTGTCATTTGATTGAGCGTGGTGGTTGTACCATCCTTCTCTACAGTCCGCGTTAGTGGATCCCATTCTCCGAGTTCGTGAGTTACTGCGCTGTCTCCCGAACCGATCCTTACGGTCAATATGCCTTCTGCATTGAGGGATGCATTACCTATGTTGCTCGTGAAAGACCAATTACCATTACTTTGGTTTTGTGTTGCTGTGATTGTTATATTTCTTGTGCTATCGCCATCGGGAATTGTGAAAACATGATTGAACATGCCCACTCTATCTTCTGTAAAGCTGTTGCCGGCTTCATTCCAGTTTAATGTGCGTGTTGAGCCACCGGCTGTAATTGTTACGGCATTGCCGTTCCATGATATGCCGCCATTTTCTACTGTCAATGCCTCACCATCAGCGCCTATAAACCTCAGCGATCCGGTTCCATTGCCGAATTCGTCTACATCGCGTTCGATTTTAACATTTTCATTGCCGACTCTAACGGTTCCGCCAAGATTATCCCATTCGATTTTGCCGCCACCGGCAAAAGTCATATCACCGAGTCTTATACCTGAAGCAAAACCATTGCCGTTTGAACCTGTTACACCACCGGTTGTACTCAGATGTGCACCTTGGGCAACTTGCTTAACGCTGTTTATTTGGAAGTTGCCAAGCGGGGATCCTGCAGTTGTCCTGATTGACACTGCGTTATTAGTATTGCCTGAAACAGTGGCAGTTGTTGCATTAAACGCATTTCTGTTCATCATTGACTTTGAGCCAAGGTTCGACAGGAACGTCTGTCTAATATTTGTTATTTCATCTTTGATGGTATTATGCGTTTGCTGTCTCCACTCGATGAGCCTTCTGTTTCGCAGTTGATTGTCGATTTTAAATTGATGCATCCTAAGCGTCTGCTGAATAATAAAGTCCGTATCCATTCCTGAAGCCAGACCCATCATTCTTGTAGGTTGCATTCTTCTCATTGGGTTAACCATAAATTTACACCTCTCAAATCCATTCGATTAGTTTTTTATGCCGGCCCTCCATGACCGACATAGCTACCTCTGTATCTATTATCGTAAGAAGTAAAGAAAATCTTTACACTTTTTTGCTTATTTTTCTATATTTTTTTCCTGACCTTACCTAAAATGCTGTTGAGGGTCTCCATATTGGCATAACTATTGCCAAACCAGGAGTCATATTCATATGCTATCTCAGCATGTTTACCAAGTTGTGATCCTGCGTTTTTTCGTATCGTTTCGATCAATCTTTCTATGATATTATCCGCATTTTTTCTCCCCAGCTCAACAAACATTACAGCAAAAACACCGTCGCCTGCATATGCCGTGACATCGGACTCACGCACCATTCCATTTATTGTCTTTGCCGCGCTGCGCAAAAGCTCTTCCTGACCCGCATTTTTCATATCATTATGCTTGATCGAAATCGCCGCAAGAGTCATTGAGCCGCCATAACGCCGTTGCCTGTACATCTCCCGCAAAACCGACTTGCGAAGCCCGTCCAGATTCAGCATATTGTATTCCAGATGCAAACCTGCAGAATACTCCTCAAGGCGCTTTTCAATATCTCGCTTTTTCTTTGTTTCAAAGCGCTTATCAAACGCAAGTGTTAGCTCATTTACCTCTTTATAGCCGAGAAAAACACCCCAATTACCGTTTTCATTGATAACAAGCTTATCTACGTCTCCCGATTGCGCCTTATCGTCAGAATAGTCATCTTCTGTGATTATAACGCGGAACTTGCGTGCATGATAAGTCTTGGTTTCACCCCATGTCACTACCGCAAGTGACGAACCGCCCGCTATTTTAAACTCGCGCATCGGATAAAGCCTTGCCACAGACTCACGCCACTGAGTAAAACTCTCCAAAGAGATATGCTTTTTATCATGCTCACTGAGATACAAGTAAGCCTTGGGATAGTCAAAGGCATTTAGCGCTATAAAGTACTCATGCAGTACAGCATACGCTTCCTTCTCCGCCGTAGCACTAGCCGCAGCGCGCTCCTCAGCTCGTTGTTGATGCGCTTTCGCTGCCTGTTGATGTGTGTCAACATCCTGATTATGGACATCTTTTGGTTGATGGTGGGTTTGCTTCTGATGAGGCTCTGCTGCCGGATATCTTCTTACCGGACGAGAAAAAGGCTGACGATCACGAAACGCTGATTCACGCTTGAACTTCTCACGAAGAACAGTATATGCGATATTTATTTGCTTCATCAGCTCTTCGGCATCCGGGTCGTCAGTTATATCAGGGTGGTATCTTCGGCAAAGCTGCCTGTAAGACGTTGTAACGTCAGCCATACCCGCGCCAACCTTGACACCGAGAACCCTATATGACTCAAGCAAGTTGCTCATTTAGATGACCATTCCTCGCATTTCTTTAGTCACAAAATAACCAGGTAAAAGAATGGTCATTTCGTGCATCAATTGCGGTTTCCGTCAGGGGAGCAATTGGCACATTACTATCGTTAGTTTGAATTTATTCAAACTATTGATCCTCTTCCGGCTAGTATCATAGTTCCACTCAGTATCTCACATTTTCACTATTTTTTCAATATGTTAATAGAAATATAACTTTTAGGCTTGCACCCTTGTATTGAGCTTATCGACTGTGCTAGACTGAGCTTCACATCAGAAAAGGAGAGTGCAACAAACAGTGAAAATAGGAATAATTGGAACAGGAATCATTGCAACCTCAGTAGTAACGGGCTTTTGTTCGAAAAAAACCGGGCATGAGTTTTTTCTTTCTCCCAGAAATGCAGAAAAAGCCGCAGCCCTTGCTGCCGCATTCCCGGAAGTAACTGTATGCACATCAAACCAAGAAGTACTCGACAAAGCCGACTGGGTGTTTTCTTGCCTATTAAAAAAAGACTTTGCAGCACTTAATGAACTTACCTTCAATCAAGCGCACAAAATCATTAACATCTCAGCAGACATGAGACTACCAGACCTGAAAGAAATAACCGGCGAAACAGCACTGCTTGCGCATGTAGTTCCACTCCCCTTTATTGCGGACGGAATCGGACCGATACTGGTCTATCCCGAATTATCTGAAGTCGAGGAACTCTTTGCCCCGGTAGGAACAGTGTATTTTGCCAAGTCACAGATGGATGTACAAACACTCCAGATCGTAACGGGACTCATGAGTGCTTACAACATGCTACTTAACGAAATCGTAACGTACTCAGACGAGCAGGGGATCGAGCACGATATGTCTGTCAAGTTCTTGTGCTCACTGCTAAATGCACTAAACACGAGAGCAGCCGATATGCAGGATTGTGACCTTATCGAGCTGGCACATGAGATGACACCCGGTGGATACAATGAACAAGCAATGAAAGAGCTAGTTGGCAACGGAGCGATTGGAGCATGGCGAACCGCACTCAACGGACTCCACACAAGACTGCACGGAAACAAATAAATCAGCCACCCCAACCAAGTTGACCGCCCCGGTCACCAGCTGTTATGTCTCTTTTGTTTTTCTGTAGTCCAGGTAGAGATTCAAACAAAGCCCCGCAGTGACAAACACACCGCCGATAATGATCCTCAGCGAAACTTCATCTGAGATGAAAATATCGACCAAAATGCCCGAGAAAACTTGCCCGACAAAAATCAGAAGTGTCAAATAAAACGCCGAAATTTTTGCTACAGTGATATTGCTGATTAAAATGATACAAACACCTAAAGCTCCGCCAAGATAAATAAACAAGTTCGGCGAGAACTCAAATGCAGTCATACTGATATCATTTCTGCCCAGTAGAAGGAACACAGGAATACAAACTAAAGTCCCGGTGATGTAGTTATAGAGTGTGCCGACACGAAAGCTTGTTAACTCCGCAAGCTTCGCATTAAGAGTTCGTGAAACGACTATACAAATCCCGGCAATAAAGGAAATTGTGATCGCAACAACCTCAAAATCACTTATCATTGCAACTATACCGCAAAGCACAAGAGCCAACCCAAAAAGCTTCCGTTTAGTAAATGGGTGCTTTTGCATCTCAAATAAACCGTACTGGTCAACAACGATCCCGGCAACACTTTGTCCGAATAACATAAGGGCCATTATCGCCGAAACGCTTATTCGACCGAATGAAAAATTGTTGGATATAGTCGTAAATACACCAATAACACCACCAAGATACAAAAACCAATCATATCTTTTAGCGAATGGTTTTTCCCGCTTGACCAGAACAATAATCGATATAAGGGTCAACCCGACAATATGAGCGATCAAAGTAGCTGTGTACAAACCGTATTGCTCTGTCAAGTTGCCGTTGAATAAGATCATGACAGAGATGATTACACCTGTCAGCAGTGAAAGAAAATAATACACTTTATCATTAACCTTTCGTCCCGATTACCCTACCCCGTCCCCTGTAGGGGACGCAGTCCTCTGCGTCCCGCATAATCCCGTCCTATATTTCGGATTCTTTACATCATACCACAAATCATATGATATAATACAAAGAAATCTGCACCACACCGGAAGGAGTTTCCATAAGTATGAATGAACAAAACATCCCTGAGTACAGCGGGACCCTGAGAAGCCACATGGTTGAGATACCAAAACCAATCAGCCAATGCGGCGGTATCCGTATTTTCGGAAGATTAATAAAATCGCTGGTTTTCAGCACTGATATAGCCATAATACGCAATATCAATGCAGATGCAGTTATTGCAGTTTACCCGTTTACTCCGCAACCGATAATCTCACATGCTCTTATCATGGCATCAGACATTCCGGTATTTTGCGGTGTAGGAGGCGGCACAACGACCGGAAGTCGCGTAGTACATCTGGCATCGGATGCTGAGTTCCAAGGAGCGTTTGGTATAGTTCTGAACTCACCAACACCCAACGAAACAGTAAAGCGGGTTCGTGAAGTCATTGACATACCGATAGTAGTGACTGTTGTCAGCGAAAAGGATGATATAACAGGACGTGTCGAATCCGGCACTGCGATCTTGAATATTTCCGCTGCAGCACGCACACCGTGGCTAGTTGAAAAAATCAGAGCAGAACACCCGTCGGTTGCAATCATCGCCACAGGAGGACCAAATGACCAATCTATCAATGACACAGTCAATGCAGGTGCTAACGCAATAACATGGACACCTCCCACGACCGGCGAAATATTCAAGTCAATGATGGAAAACTACAGAAACAGGTGAAACACATGCGCAGCAATAGGCGAACTCCATCAAAACGTAATAGCAAACGAACCCCACCTAAGAGTAATAACACTCGCTATTATATCTTGATGGTGTTTTTCTTTTCATTGGCTGTTGCTATCGGATTCCTAATGGATTTGTTTGGTAACGATACCGAAGAAGTCCCGGATAACACCGAAACCGTGATACAACAACCTGCAGTTATTATCGAAGACCCCGCACCTGCAGAACCTGTCGATGACCCGACAGACGATTTGGAAGAAGACAACTGGTTGGAAGCACCTCCGGAAGTACGTATACCCATACCAAACCCGCATGCAGTAGTCGGTACACGCCCTGTAGAGGATTTCGGGCTTGAAACTGCCATGATGCTTAACGGCGAGCTGATAGAAACCTATTCTCGTGAAAACCCCATCGATTTTGGAGATAGCAACCATTATTCCGATGTCGAAGGCATTTTAACCTTCAGAGGCAATAACTTCCGCGATACAGCAGCATACGGATCGATTGGATCATCCATAACGGGAAACCTTGAAATCGTGTGGCAAACACCAATACCGGAACTCTTCCAAAACCCCAATACCGGAGCGACATGGTTTGGAATGGGATGGACAGGACAACCCCTGATAGCAAAATGGAGC
>Ga0123356_10007347_pt1 | contig 10995 bp, 9 predicted proteins | sample TergutEmb28metaG_2_FD_92546 | JGI IMG/M metagenome (GOLD analysis project Ga0123356, IMG submission 92546) | Embiratermes neotenicus P3 segment gut microbial communities from Petit-Saut dam, French Guiana - Emb289 P3 | ecosystem: Host-associated > Arthropoda: Insects > Digestive system > Gut ... | reverse complement strand
CGTGACCCGCCTGCGCGTGTCCACCGGCGCGATCCTGCACGAGGCGCTGGCGGCGTGAGGCGGCGAGCGGCTCCATGAGACGCTCCGCTCCCCGCCCGCTGTCGGTACCGGTGCAGGCGCTGACGGGCCGCCTCGCGCCGCGCACGCGCCTGGCGCGCGTGCAGGAGCTCTGGGAGGGGGTTGTGGGCGCCACGATCGCGTCCTGCGCGCGCCCCACCGCAGAGCGCGCCGGCGTGGTGACGGTGACCTGCGAGGCGGCGGTGTGGGCGCAGGAGCTGGAGCTGCTGGGGGGCGAGCTCGTGCGCCGCCTGAACGGCGCGCTGGGCGAGGAGGGCGCGGTGCGCGAGCTGCGCTGCCGAGTGGGTTGATCGCGCCGCCCCACCTGGGTGCCGGGTGCGGGCCTCGAACACGCCTGTCTGAAGCAGCGTTGGGGGATTCAAATAGAGGATTCATTCCGCGCGGAACCAATCCCCAAAACAAAAGACGCAACGGGTCCAGCTTTCACGTGAGGGTCGCCTCGATGTGCGAAGTGAGCAGGTAGAGGTCGAGCCGGCCGGGCTCATGGGGGTCGAACGGACGAAAACCCAGGCGCTCCCACCAGCTCCTGGCGGCGGCGTGCAGCGCGGTGACCACGACCGCGCGACAGGCGACCTTCTCGTTGAGCTCGACAGCGGTGGCGAGGACGTGCGCGGCGAGCGCGGTGCCCAGCCCCAGCCCTTGGTGGCGGCGGTCGACGGCCAACCGCCCGAGCAGCAGTGCGGGAACCGGATCGGGCGCGCCCCTGGCGAGTGCCCCGGGCGCGGCCGAGCGATCTATGCCGGTCATCGCGACGCTGGCGTAGGCGACCACCACGTGCTCGGCGTCGGCGATGACCCACGTGGCGGCGGTGTCGCGGCGGCGATTCTGCCCGGCGTACCGGCGCAGCCACTCGTCGAGCACCGGCTCACCGCTGTCGAGGCGCTCACGGTCGTGTTGGCGCGGATGCAGCAGCGCGGGGCGGCGCAGCTCAGTCAAGCCAGCTGAACTTGCGCCGGCGGCGCAGCGCTCGCGCGAGCCGCTCGTTGACCTCCGCCGGCTGTTCAAGCGCCTCGCTGAATGTGGCCGCGGCGTGGGGAGAGAGGCGGACGCTCGAGCGCTCGGCCAAGACCTCCTGCGCCGCGGACGCGGCGGCTTGCACCACAAAAGCGGACACGTTCAGATGCGTGGCCGCGGCGGCGCGTTCCAGCAGGGCCTTGTCGGCCGGATCGACCCGTATCTGCAGCCGCTGGTCCTTGACGGTCGCCACGGGCTCACAATGGCAGTACAGATGGCGATTGTCAAGCGCTGGCGATCCGCGCGTCGCAGCGCCTGCTCGCACCGCGCGCGGTGAGCGCCTGCCCGCCAGCCTGCCCGCCAGCCTCAATACTGCGATTTTGCAGGTCTTTCCCACCGCCTGGACGCCGAGAGAGAGGGGTGCGTGTGCTATTCTTCTCTGCACACGCAAGCCGCCCCGGTCCGTGGCATGAAAGGCGCGGATTCCGGGGCTTTCGTACGTCATCGGAGGAAAATTGGCGCAGGAAAAGGGCTCCGACGGGGCATCGAGGGACGGGCGCGATCCGTCCGAGCAGAGCAACCGCCCGGCGGGCACCAACGGCGACTCGCTGAGCGACTCCACGGTGGCGGCGTCGAGCCACTACGACGCGCAGGACATCACGGTGTTGGAGGGCCTGGAGGCGGTGCGCAAGCGCCCGGGCATGTACATCGGCTCGACCGGCGTGATGGGCCTGCACCACCTGGTGTACGAGGTGGTGGACAACTCGGTGGACGAGGCGCTGGCGGGCTTCTGTGGCGAGGTGTCGGTGACCATCCACCCGGACAACTCGGTGACGGTGCGCGACGACGGCCGGGGCATCCCGGTGGCGATGCACGAGAAGGAGGGCCGCCCGGCGGTGGAGGTCGTGCTGACCGTGCTGCACTCGGGGGGCAAGTTCGGCGACGGGGGCGGATACAAGGTGTCGGGAGGCCTGCACGGCGTGGGCGTGTCGGTGGTGAACGCGCTCTCCGAGCACCTGCGTGTGGAGATCGGGCGCGACGGTCACCTGTGGACGCAGGAGTACTCGCGCGGCGCGCCGCTGGGCGAGCTGCAGCGGGGCGAGAAGCTTGGCGAGGACGCGCCGACGGGAACGGTTATCACCTTTTTGCCGGACGCGGATATCTTCGAGACGCTGCAGTTCGAGTTCCGCACGCTGGAAGAGCGCCTGCGCGAGACGGCGTTCCTCACGCGGGGCCTGCACATATCGATCACCGACGAGCGCGCGGAGGGCCACTCGGCGGAGTTCCGCTACGAGGGCGGCATCGAGGACTTCGTGAGCTACCTCAACGAGAACAAGGAGACGGTGCATCGCAAGGTGATCTTCTTCGCGGGCGAGAGCGAGGAGGGCGCGGCGGAGGTGGCGATGCAGTGGAACTCCTCTTACCAGGAGTCGATTCACTCATTTGCCAACAACATCAACACGCGCGAGGGTGGCAGCCACATGTCGGGCTTCCGCTCGGCGCTGACACGCACGCTGAACAAGTACGCGCGCGACCACGGGCTGTTGAAGGAGAAGGAGGACAACCTCTCCGGCGAGGATGTGCGCGAGGGCCTCACCGCGGTGATCTCGGTGAAGCTGCGCGACCCTCAGTTCGAGGGCCAGACCAAGAGCAAGCTGGGCAACCCGGGCATGGCGGGCTTTGTGGAGTCGATCGTCAACCAGGGTTTGGGTGAGTTCCTGGAGGAGAACCCGCGTGAGGCGCGCGCGGTGATCATGAAGGCGGTGCAGGCCCAGCGCGCGCGTGAGGCGGCGCGCAAGGCGCGCGATCTGACCCGGCGCAAGTCGGCGCTGGAGAACTCGACACTGCCGGGCAAGCTGGCCGACTGCAGCGTGCGCGATCCCACCTTGGCGGAGCTGTTCATCGTCGAGGGCGACTCCGCGGGCGGCTCGGCCAAGCAGGGCCGCGACCGCAACACGCAGGCGGTGCTGCCGCTGCGGGGCAAGATCCTCAACGTGGAGAAGAGCCGCATCGACAAGGTGCTCCAGAACGCCGAGATCCAGGCGCTGATCACCGCGATCGGCACCGGTGTGCGCGATGAGTTCAACATCGAGAACGCGCGGTATCACAAGGTGATCTTGCTCGCGGATGCCGACGTCGATGGAGCCCACATCAGGACGCTCGCTCTCACACTTCTGTTCCGCGAGATGCAGGAGCTGATCGAGGCGGGATATGTGTACATCGCCAAGCCGCCGCTGTACAAGCTGAAGCGGGGCAGCCGTGAGCGCTACATCGAGAAGGAGTCCGAGCTGGAGGAGATCCTGCTCTCCGACCGCTGGGAGAAGTTTGAGATCGCCGACCGCCACGGCAGCGAGTTCAAACTGACCGAGGCGCGCTGGCAGCGCTTCTCGCGCCTGCTCAAGCAGTACGAGGGCTGGGCGTCCTCGCTGCGTGCCGCGCATGGGCACGAGATCGTGGGATTCATCGAGGAGTCATCGCTGCTCGGTGAGCAGGTGATGAGCGCCGATGCCGCCATCGAGTTGCTCTCACGCGAGGGCCTCGTGGGTGAGACTCACGCCACCGAGCTGCTGGGTCAGGACGATTTGGAGCTGCGCGTGAAGGCTGTTGAGACGAAGACGGGCTTCGCGCGCACGGTGCGCCTCGCGCGCACGCTTTTCGACTCGCAGGAGTACATCCAGCTGGCGCGCGTGCATGCGCAGCTCATCGAGCTGACCGGCACCCCGGCGTTCCAGGTGAAGCTCGGCGACGCGCGCGAGGACGCGCCCTCCTTCGAGGCGCTGCGTCGAGCGGTGCTGGCGGTGGCGCAGAAGGGTGCAAATCTCAAACGGTTCAAGGGACTTGGCGAGATGAACGCCCCCCAGTTGGCCGAAACGACGATGGACCCAGCGTCGCGCACGCTCGTACAGGTGACGCTGGAGGATGCAGCGGCAGCGGACCGCGTGTTCTCGATGCTGATGGGCGACCAGGTCGAACCCAGGCGCGACTTCATCGAGGAAAACGCGCGTGCGGTCGTGAACCTCGATGTGTAGGCCGAAGGAGGTGACCGCATATGGCAAGCGCTGATGTGATCGGCGGCGGCAACATCGAGCCGCGCGCGCTGGAGGAAGAGATGCGCACGGCGTACCTGGACTACGCCATGTCGGTCATCGTCGGACGTGCGCTGCCGGACGTGCGCGACGGTCTGAAGCCCGTCCACCGGCGCGTCCTCTACGCCATGAACGAGCTCGGCCTTGGGCCGAATCGCTCCTACGCGAAGTGCGCGAAGATCGTGGGTGAGGTGATGGGCAACTATCACCCCCACGGCGACGCGGCCATCTACGACACGCTCGTGCGCATGGCTCAGGAGTTCTCGATGCGCGCCGAGCTCGTCGACGGCCAGGGCAACTTCGGCTCTGTGGACGACGACCCACCCGCGGCGATGCGTTACTGCGTCACGGGGGACACGCGGATTCAGCTCGCGCGCGGTACGGCACGGGTCGAGGAGCTCGCCAAGAACCTCGAGCCAGAAAGCGAGCGCGAGGTCGACCTCGTGGTGGTCGACCGCCTCGGTCGGCCCGTGCGCGCCTCGCGAATCTTCCATTCCGGCGAACATCCCACGCTGCGCTTGCGCACCCGGGAGGGGTTCGAGGTGTGCGGTACGCACAACCATCCGGTGCTCTGCTTGGTTGACATGGTGGGTGTGCCACTGCTGATGTGGAGGCTGCTCGCAGAGATACAGCCGGGTGATCGCGTGCTGTTGAACCGCACTGGGCCGAGGGCGGAGGACATTCCTCTTGACGCGCCGTCCCGCAGGCTGGCGTTGCTTGCCGGCGCGTTCGTGTCAGAGGGCTGGTTCGGCGACCGGCGCGCCGGCTTCAACAACATCGACAAGAAATTCTTCGACCAGGTCATCGACGCCTATGACGACGTCGTGGGTGGACCCCGGTACGTGTATACGCGCGAGATCCACTCCGGCAGCCTCTGCCACGAGCTCGATGTGCAGAACTTGACTGCGCTGCGCTCCAGTCCGCTGGCCGCGATGGAGGGCTTGCTGAGCGGCAGCAAGTGTGTGCCGGAGTATGTGTGGGCGGCAACGTCTGAGTTCAGGCGCGTGTTTTTGCAGGCGATGTTCGAGGGCGATGGGTCATCGTCGTTGCTCCCACGCAGCACAATCCAGATCTCCTACTCCACGCGCAGCAATCAGCTGGCGCGCGAGGTGCAGCTGCTGCTGCTCGAGTTTGGCGTGATCTCACGGTTGGCGCTCTCGGCGCGCGGCGAGATCAAGGTCGTGATCACCAACCGCCGAGATGCGCGCCTCTTTGCGAAGCGCATCGGTTTCTTCGGTGCCAAGCAAGCGAAGCTCGACCGGGAGCTCGCCGACATTCCGCTCACGAGCCGCGCGTTGAGCCACGACCACGTGCCCTACGTGGCGGGCTACATACGTGCGGAGGCCGGCTCGCGAGGAGAGCGACGCGAATGGCTGCGTCGCAACAACATCGATCGCATCGATCGGTGGGAGAGCGGCTCCACTGCGATTCTCGATCGGATTGAGTCCGAGGAGGTCCGAGATGTCGTTGCACCGCTGGTCACCGGCGACTACTACTACGCGGCTGTCGAGTCGATCGCCGACGGGGGTATGCAGCCGGTGTACTCGGTGCGCGTCGACACCGACGATCACTCCTTCCTGACCAACGGGTTCGTCAGCCACAACACCGAGGCGCGCCTGGCACGCATCGCCACCGAGATGCTGCGCGACCTGGACATGGACACGGTCGACTTCACGCCGAACTACGAAGGCAACCGCCAGGAACCGCTGGTGCTGCCGGCGCGCTTCCCCAACCTGCTGGTCAACGGCTCCTCGGGCATCGCGGTGGGCATGGCCACCAACATCCCGCCCCACAACCTGCGCGAGGTGATCGACGCGACGATCGCCTACATCGAGGATCCCGACATCTCGGTGGAAGGGCTCATGCGCCACATGAAGGGCCCCGATTTCCCCACCGGCGGGATCATCCTGGGGCGCGCCGGCATCCGCGACGCCTACGAGACCGGCCGGGGCCGGGTGCGCGTGCAGGCCAAGGCGCATGTGGAGCCGCTCAAGCAGGGCAAGGAGGCGATCGTGGTCACCGAGCTGCCGTTTCAGGTCAAGAAGGGCGGCGACAGCGGGCTGATGGTCAAGATCGCCACACTCGCCAAGGAGGGCCGCATCTCGGAGATCTCCGATCTGCGCGACGAGTCGGACAAGCGCGGCATGCGCCTGGTGATCGAGCTCAAGCGCGACGCGATCCCCAAGGTGGTGCTCAACAAGCTGCACAAGCACACCCCGATGCAGACGACTTTCGGGGTGAACATGGTGGCGCTCGTGGACAACGTGCCGCGCACGCTGAACCTGCGCTCGATGATCCACAACTACGTGGCCCACCAGCGCGAGGTGATCGTGCGCCGCACCAAGCACGAGTTGGCCGAAAAGGAGGCGCGCGCCCACATCCTCATAGGGTTGCTCAAGGCGCTGGAGAACCTCGATGAGATCATCGAGCTGATCCGGGCCTCGCGCGATCGCGAATCCGCGCGCGAGCAGCTCATCGCGCGCTTTCAGCTGAGCACGGTGCAGGCCTCCGCAATCCTCGACCTGCGCCTCTCACAGCTGACCGCGCTGGAGGCGGAAGCGCTCGAGAAAGAGCACGCGGACGTGACCGAGCGGATCGGCGAGCTGCGCGAGATCCTCGGCGACGAGCACCGCGTGATGGGCGTGATCCGCGAGGAGCTCTCGGAGATCGCCGAGCGCTTCGCCGACGGGCGGCGCACCGAGATCACCCACTCCGAGGACGAGATCGACATCGAGGACCTGATCGCCGATCAGCAGATGGTGATCACGATCACCTCCTCCGGCTACATCAAGTCGCTGCCGCTGGCCACCTACCGCCAGCAGCACCGCGGCGGGCGGGGGATCGCGGGCATGGATATGAAGGACGGCGACTTCATCGAGCACCTGTTCATCTGCTCCACCCACGACTACCTGCTGTTCTTCACCAACCGCGGCAAGGTGTACCGCTCGAAGGTGTACGAACTGCCGGAGGCCTCGCGCACCGCCAAGGGCCGCGCGCTGGTCAACGTGCTGCCGCTGCGCGAGGGCGAGCGCGTGCAGTCGGTGCTGGCCACGCGCGACTACTCCGAGGGCCGCTACCTGGTGTTCGCCACCCGCCAGGGCGTGGTCAAGAAGACCGAGTTCGGCGCCTACAACACCCCGATCAACGCCGACGGCATCATCGCAATCAACATCCGCGACGACGACGAGCTGGTGGCGGTGCGGCGCACCAGCGGTGACGACGACATCCTGATGGTCTCGCGCTCCGGCCAGGCGGCGCGCTTTCAGGAGTCCCAGGTGCGCGCGATGGGCCGCGACACCTCCGGGGTGCGCGGCATGAACGTGTCGCACAGGGGCAACTACGTGCTGGCGATGGACGTCGCGCGCGACGACCAGGAGCTGCTGGTTTTGACCGAGAACGGCTACGGCAAGCGCACGGCGATCTCCGACTACCCCCGCAAGGGCCGCGGCTCGATGGGCGTCAAGACCATTTCGCTGACCGAGAGCAAGGGCGCACTCGCCGGCGCGCTGGTGGTGCGCGAGCACGAGGAGCTCGTGTTCATCTCCGCCGCCGGTATGGTGCAGCGCACCTCGGTGCGCGGCATCAACCGCTACGGCCGCGCCTCACAGGGCGTGCGGCTGATGAACCTGAAGGGCGACGACGTGGTCAGCGCGGTGGCCCTGGTGGTCGACAACGGCGATGACGACCACGGCGTCGATGGTGACGACCACGGCCACGATACGGGCGACGGCCAGGAGGCCAACGGCGCCGGCGCCGGCGAGGTCGCCTCGCAGGAGCCGTAGGAGCGGTCCGCGGCTCAGCGCTCCCAAGCGCGGGACGCGCAAAGTGTAGCCCACAAACGCGCATCCGGGACCGCTGGAACGCGCAACCAAGCCCTCGCAAGTGCGCAACCAGACGATCGACAGAGCCCCGCTCTCGAGCAGCGGCCGTTCGGTGTTTTGTTTTGAGGATTGGTTCCGCGCGGAACCAATCCTATTTTTGAATCCCCCAACGGCGCCTGCGACAGATGTGTTCGGGGCAGCGCGCTTGCACAAGGCTCGAGGAGGTGGCGCACGCCCATTACACTATCGGGTGTATAGTGGTGTGCGTGACTCGCACCAACATCGAGATCGACGACCAGCTTGTCGATCGCGCCATGCGACTTTATGGTCGGCGCACGAAGCGAGAGGCCGTGGATCTTGCGCTGCGGCGGCTGGTCGGCGAGCCGATGGGGCCACAGGAGGCGCTCGCAATGGAGGGCACCGGTTGGGTTGGTGATCTCGCTGAGATGCGCGCTTCGGACGAGCTCCTCCCGCGGTGATCCTCGCCGACAGCTCCGCGTGGGTCGAGTTCCTGCGGGCCACCGGCAGTCCCGTGCATCTGAGCCTGCGTTCGGCTCTCGAGCAGCGGGTCGGCCTTGCCACCACCGAGGTGGTCGTGATGGAGATCCTCGCGGGCGCGCGATCCGACGGCGACCGCCTGCGGCTGCGGCGCATGCTCCTCGGTGTCACCTTCCTCGGACTCGAGGGCCTGGCCGACTACGAACGAGCGACCGACCTATACCGCCTCTGCCGCGCCGCCGGCGAGACGCCGCGTACGCTCAGTGACTGCCTGATCGCTGTCGTTGCGATGCGCAGTGACGCAGAGCTGCTCTGCCACGATTCCGACTTCCTCGCCATCGCCTCCCACGCACCGTTGCGGCTGGCGGCGTGGCGGGTCTCGCCGCGGAGCACGTGAGCACTCCAGCACGCGCCGCCACGCCCCCGGCAGCCCGCTCGGGGCCCGATCGCCCGCCCAATCACCGCCATCTCGAGCTGCCCGCCCGCCCGGACCCTCGCGCACGTCCCGCGCGTCCGCTACGCTCACATCACCAGAGAAAGGAGGTGGTCCTACGTTGAGTGACAGTTCTTGCGGGACTCTGGAGGTGACCGGCCGCTAGGTCGGGCAGGCTGGACCGCTTGGCGGAATCCAACCCGGGACACCCCGAGGCGATCGCCGGCCCTGGTCCCACCGGCGCGAAGAGAGATCCTCTCGGTTGATCCAGTCCAGGCAGCAGGCGAAGGGCGCCCCCGTCGAGGCGCCCTTCGCTGTTTCTGGCGTCCTTTCCCACGCGCGATGCGGACGCCCGTCAGCGCGCTCCCGGGCCTGCGCCCCGCGCCGCGGGGCCGCGCTGCGCCGGCCGACGGGCGCGTCCTACGCCGCCTGCGGCAGGTACTGGCGCCAGGCGGCCGGGATCGTGGGCGTGGCCACCTGGATGAAGATGCCCGCGTGGGGGGCGCGTGGCGCGTGGCGCGGGTGCATGCCGGCCTGGCGCGGCAGGCGATCGCCCTTGCGCCGGTTGCACGGCGCGCAGGAGGCCACGACGTTCTCCCAGCTCGACTGGCCGCCCTTCGAGCGCGGGATCACGTGGTCCACGGTGAGGTTCGAGCGCGAGCCGCAGTACTGGCAGGTCCAGCCGTCGCGCGCGAACACCGCGCGGCGCGTGATCTTGCGCCGGTGGTGGTCGCGCGGCACGTGCACGTAGCTGACCAGGCGGATCACCGCCGGGCGGCTCAGCGTGGTGCGCTCGGAGTGCAGCTCCCACGCGCCGCGCTCCACGACCTCTGCCTTCTCCTTGAGCAGCAGCACCACCGCGCGCCGCACCGAGCACACGTTGATCGGCTCGAACGTCGCGTTGAGGACGAGCACCCGGCCACCCACTCCCGGCGGGGTGAGTGCTGGTCCGTGCCGCGGGTGCTCGTCGAGCGGCACGGACCCGACTGGCCCGGGTGGTACTGCGGTTTCCATTGGCGTGGCCAGTGTAGCGGCGGCCACGACGGCGCGTCCCGGCTCAGCCGCCTCCGGGAGGGGCGGCCGCGCGGTATGAGCCCAGCACGCGCACCGCTTCGCAGCGCGCGCGCAACCCCGCCAGCGCCTCCGCCACCGCGGCTTCCTGCTCACCGCCCTCGAGGTCGACGAAGAACATGTAGTGGCCCATGCGCTCACGCCGCGGGCGCGACTCGATCTTGGTCAGATTGATCTCGCGCCGCGCGAACTCGTCCAGGCAGCGCACCAGCCAGCCCGCTCGGTCGGCGCCCGGCCCCCAGAACACGAGCGAGGTCTTCCATCGCCGCCCCACGCGCGCCTCCTCGCGCAGCGGCGCCTCGCGCGCGCGCCCGCGCGCGCGGCGCGACAGCCAGATGAAGCGCGTCTCGTTGTCGTCGCGATCCTGCACGTTCTCCGCGATCACGTGCGCGCGGTAGATGCGCGCCGCCAGCGCGGTGCCGATCGCCCCGCGACGCGCGCCCGCGCGCGCCCCCCCGCCGGCGCTCAGCTCGCGCACCGCCACCGCGGTGGAGCTGGCCGGCACCAGCCGCGCGCGCGGCAGCTGCTCGCGCAGGAAGCGGGTGCACTGGCCGAACACCTGCGGGTGGCTCGCCACCTCCTCGATCTCCCCCAGCGCGACCGCCTGCGCGGCGATCAGCGCGTGGCGCACCGGGAGCAGTGTCTCGCCCACGATGCCCAGGTCCTCCGCCTCCTCGGCCAGCGCGTCGAGCGTGACCGTGATCGAGCCGTCCAGCGAGTTCTCGATCGGCACGATCGCCCACTCCACCTCGCCGTCTCGCACCGCCGTGATCGTGTCGTAGATCGTGGCCAGCGGCACCGGCTCCAGCGCGCCCGGCGCCCCGCTCGCCAGCAGCGCCTCCTCGCTGAAGGTGCCCTCCGGCCCGAGGTAGCCGGCGCGCGCCCCACCCGCGGCCTCGCCCGGCGCGACCTCCTCGCCCTCCGCGGCGCGGCCCCGCACCGCCTCGCCCCGCACCGTCGGCGCGCCCTCAGGCCGCGGGCTGGTGGGCATCGCTGGGGGAGCTCTCCGGCGAGAGCGCCACGCGGATCGCCTCGGCCTCCTCCGGCGAGAGCT
>Ga0123356_10007346_pt1 | contig 10995 bp, 10 predicted proteins | sample TergutEmb28metaG_2_FD_92546 | JGI IMG/M metagenome (GOLD analysis project Ga0123356, IMG submission 92546) | Embiratermes neotenicus P3 segment gut microbial communities from Petit-Saut dam, French Guiana - Emb289 P3 | ecosystem: Host-associated > Arthropoda: Insects > Digestive system > Gut ... | reverse complement strand
CTACGAAAATACTACACCACCTAACGGCGGCGGCACAACGCCAAATGCTGTTAGCGGAAATTTGGGTAATTACATTTTTGGCACACAGGCTGACGGCGTATCTGTAAATATTCAACATGCTGTATGGAATTTATCCGGTGTAAATTTAACCAATATAAAAAATGCAGACGCTCAACTGGTTCTTGGGTTATCAAAAGCTCCAAATTCAAGTTTACAGCTTGTATGGCAGGGACCGGCGAATAATTTATGGTGGAATCAAAATGATATTTTAGGCGGCACTGGCAATGTTTTAAACGCTTCTCATGTTACATGGAATTCAGGAACAAATACACTTACAATTAATTTAGCTGCCGCTCTTGACAATTACAGTGCATTTACTGCTCAGCCGTCATTAAATTTAATCATCGCTTATTATGGCGGCAGTTCTGTGAATGATCTTGGGATTGTAAGCGCAAATATTGTGGTTTCATCCGGAAACGGCGGCCAGGACGGAACGCCCGGAACTCCTTCAACTCCTCAGCCATTTAATAATATAACAGCCTCCCAGCTTGTATCAAATATTAGAGTTGGCTGGAATTTAGGTAATAGTCTTGATTCTGCTAATTTATTTCATAAAGGCAGTAATCTGACTGTTGAGCAGCTTGAAATTGGTTGGGATGATCTTCCAATTGCGACAAAAGCATTAATTGATGCAGTTAAAACAGCAGGTTTTAATGCCATAAGAATACCTGTTACATGGAGCAAAGCTGCTGACTCCAATTACAACATCCGTGCCGACTGGATGGCTAGAATAACTGAAGTTGTTAATTATGCCGTCGATAACGACATGTATATTATTTTAAACACACATCATGATGATATGGACACTTCAATTAATAATGAAGTATTATTTCAATTTATAAATGCGGGTATAAACAAATCTCTTATTGCATTCAGAAAAATATGGGAACAAATAGCAGATAACTTTAAAAATTATAATGAAAAATTAATTTTTGAAGCATTAAACGAACCCAGAACCATAGATAGTCCAAATGAATGGACAGGCGGAACTACAGAAGAACGTAGTAATTTAAATAAACATTACGAAGTATTCATTGATGTGGTAAGAAAAAGCGGCGGAAATAACGATAAACGTATATTGATGATAAACACTTACGCGGCTTCCAGCTCCCAGATTGCTCTTGACGGGCTTGTTCTCCCAACAGATACAATAGCGAATAAACTTATTGTTTCTGTACATGATTATGCTCCATATAATTTTGCATTAAATTCCTGGAATATTGGAGAACAAGGAACAGTAGATACATGGAATCCGGATAATACTGCAGATAAACTGGCAATTACAGAGCCAATTGATCGTTTATATGAAAAGTTCGTAAGTAAAGGTATTCCTGTTATTATGGGTGAATTCGGTTCAGTTAATAAAAACAATTTGGCAGCCAGAGTTGTTCATGCGGAATTTTATATAAGTTACGCAAAAAGTAAAGGGATACGCTGTTTTTGGTGGGACAACGGTCTTACTGTTCCTCGTTTAGGAGTAGAAGATGGAAATTTTGGAATTATTAACAGAAATAATAATCAATGGACACACCCGGAAATTGCTAGCGCATTAATGAGAGGAGCGGATAGCGCTGCACCACCTAACGGCGGCGACATAACACCAAACCTGATTGGCGGAAATTTGGGTAATTACATTTTCGGCAATAATGAAGGTAACATCGTTTATACACAAGCTGTCTGGAATAATTTATCTAACGAGAATTTAACGCTTATCAAAAATCCAACTGTTCAACTGGTTCTTGTATTATCACAAGCTCCAACATCAAGTTTGCAGCTTGTCTGGCAGGGACCGGCAAACCAATTATGGTGGAATCAAAATGATATTTTAGGCGGCATTGGAAATATTGTAAATGCGGCTTATGCCATATGGAACTCAGGTACAAATACACTTACAATTAATTTAGCTGCGGCTCTTGCCGAATACAGTGCATTTACCACTCAGCCGTCATTAAACTTAATTATCGCATATTATGGCGGCAGCAGTGTAAATGATCTTGGAATTGTAAGCGCTAATATTGTGGTTCCGTAGTAGTTTTTTGAAACGCAAAGGTAACAGGCGCCAAATTCGTTAAAGTCAATTGTTACGGAAGTTTTTTATTGCATTTTTTGTTATTTTATGTTAAAATCCTCATATGAAAAAGAACATTCTAATGTTTATGGCTTCTGGTATGGCTTTATTGGTTATCACCATGTTTGCTGCATGTGCAAACAAGGATAATATTCCCATGGTTATATAATTATTAACCGGTTAATACCCGAAGTTGGCACGGCTGATATGGCCACATGGACTATAATAATTGAACTTAATAACAGTTTTAAAAAGGAACAATTTCAGGCTGTTATTAAATAGGAGTTGTTTTATGAAAAAATTAAGTTTGTTGAGTGTTATTTTATGCGTTTTAATTTTTACAAACAGTTGTGATCCCGGAGGTAAATCAACAACAGAAATAATTAATAATTCTTCTTTTGATTTAAGTATTAGTATAGAATCAAATTCCAGAGGAACTGATGACAATATAGATATATTAAAAGGTGAATCAGCTTTATTGGAATTAAACAGCCGCGGCGGTTATCCAAGCCCTCAATATGAATTGACTGAAATGATTATTACAGACATAAATACCGGAGAAATTATTAAAACTTTTGAAAGTGATGAAGAAACCGGCATTGATATATTTGAATTATTAAATGTAGATCGCATAAAACGTTTATGGTTTTACCAATACCATGCCAGTTTTTCATTAACAATAACTGACGAGTTATTACAATAAGACAAAGGATGACCAGAAAATTGCGAAGTATAGAACAACAATAGTATATAAGTTAGTTATTATAGAAGGAATTCATGTTTCAGAAAAAGGGAAAGCTGTATCTCGATATTTAGCTTAATAGTCAATTGTTGCGGAAGTTTTTATTGCATTTTTTGTTATTTTATGTTAAAATCCTCTTATGAAAAAGAAAATTCTTCTGTTTATGGCTTTATGTTTGGCTTTAAGCCTAAGTATACTACTGTCCGCCTGCAGCAAGAGCGGTAAATCAACTGTCGTCATTTATACCAGCGCGGAGGAATACCGCTACAAGGCGATGCAAACAGACCTTGATGCCAGATTTCCTAACTACAACATTCGGGTTGAGTATTATTCTACCGGTGACCTGCTCGCTAAACTTCTGGCAGAAGGTACAGATACCGAATGTGACATCATCGGCGAGATGGAATATGCTAATCTTGACAGAATAATAGAGTTTTTGGCTGATTTATCCGCTTATGACACAAGTATTTATACTACCGATATGATTTCAATGAATGCGAGATACCTGCCTTGGTACCGAAACGGCGGCTGTATCGCCATCAACAGAATGGCGCTTTCCGAACGAAACCTCCCTGTCCCGGAAAGTTATGCAGATTTATTAAATCCCATATATCAGGGGTTAATTTCTATGCCTAACCCTTTATCCTCCGGTACAGGTTACATGTTCTTAAAAAGCCTTGTTAATGCGTGGGGCGAGCAGGAAGCATTTGATTACTTTGACGCACTGTCGCATAATATCCTTAGTTTTACCAGCTCCGGTTCAGGCCCTGTTAATGCGTTAAAAGAAAGAGAAGCGGCAATCGGTTTTGCCATGACAGCGCAAACTGTCAGCGCGATTAATGATGGTTTCCCGCTCCGAATTCATTTCTTTAAGGAAGGATCGCCTTTTTCGCTTTATGGTATCGGTATGATTAAAGGTAAAGAGACCCGCCGCGAAGTTAATGAAGTTTTTGACTATATTGTGAACACATGGACGGAAATGGATAAATTATTATTCTGCCCCGAAAGAATTTTCAATGACAGAGAATTTACACTCCCCAATTATCCTATAAGCATCAGATATGCTGATATGTCGGATAATACTTCCGGAGAAAAAGAACGGCTTCTGGAGAGATGGACACACAGATGAGTATAAAAAAAAGAATTCTAATACCTATGGTTGTGTTAGTTGTTTTATGCGGAACCGCTGTGCTTACTTCATCTATATTACTTTTTAGCAGAGAACTAAATGAATCCATGCGGGAAAAAATTGTTACCGCCATGAACATGATTGAATCTGAAATTGATGAAATGAAAGCAAAAGCGCATCTTGCGGCATTCGCGGTTTCTGATAATCAAAACTTAAGCGAAGCAATTATAAATAATGACCGCAGCAGAATAGCAGATATAGCTTACTCCCTGCAGGCAATGGCGCAGATCGATTTTTGTACGGTACTAAACAGCGAAGGGACGGTTTTGGTTAGAACTTACGATATCGAAAATTACGGCGATAACTTAAGAGAACAATCTCATATTATATCAGCTTTAGAGGGAAAAATTGAATCAAACATTTTGCCGGACGTATTCATACGTCTTGGAGTCGTTGCAAGTTCCCCGGTATATTATGATACAACAAATATCACTGGCGTCATGTCGTTAGGATTAAGATTAGATACCCAGAATTTCGTATACAGTCTGAAGGAGCAGACCGGATGCGAAGTTATGATATTTTTAAATACCGAGCGTATTGCCTCAACAATTATTGGTGATGGCGGCAGAAACATACACGCGGCAGAATATATAAGCGAAAAGGTACTGGCGGGAGAATCGTTTTTTGATAAAACTCAGTTTTCCGGCATGGAAATGTTATCTCTATATGTGCCATTATACGGCGCCAATAAAGAAATTATAGGCATGATATTTATTGGACATTATACTCAGGAGTATACTCAAAAAATACAATTTTTTATTTTAATTGGCGCGTTAATAACGCTTCTTGTGTTTGCGGCAGTGGTGATAATAGCGATTTTTATTTCCAGGGTAATTGAACAGCGGCTGCAGTATATGATGAATGAAATAGAAAAGATGCGCCAGGCTGCAGAAGCAGCTAACGCCGCCAAGTCTATCTTTTTAGCCAACATGAGCCATGAAATACGCACGCCTATGAACAGCATCATTGGGTTCTCTGAGCTTGCGCAGGTTGATGATATGCCGCAGAAATCAAAGGAGTATCTGGATAAAATACAGTACAGCGCAAAATGGCTGCTTAATATTATTAATGATATATTGGATATCTCTAAAATCGAATCAGGAAAAATAGTGCTTGAACGTATTCCTTTTGATTTAACTGATATTTTTGCTCATTGCCAAATGTTAATTAATCCAAAGGCCGAAGAAAAAGGAGTCGCTCTTTACTGTTATGCGGAACCGTCCTTCAAAAAAAAGATGCTTGGCGATCCTGTCAGACTGCGTCAAATCCTTCTTAACCTTCTTACCAATGCCGTCAAATTTACAAACAAAGGCATGGTTAAACTTCTGGCTTCAATCGTAAAAACCGATGATAACAGCGTAACTATGCATTTTGAGATAAAGGATTCAGGAATTGGCATGTCATCTGAACAAATCGACAGGATATTTGAACCTTTTATGCAGGCGGACGATACTGTTACGAGAAAATTCGGCGGTACAGGTTTAGGGCTGACAATCACCAAAAATTTTATTGAGTTGATGAACGGTACATTTAATGTTGAAAGCACAGTCGGGGTCGGCAGCAAGTTCAGTTTCGATTTAACATTTGATTTAATAGAAGATACCGCTGATATGCCGTCTAAAAAAATCGTGTTCAACGATGTTGAAAAACCCAGCTTTGACGGCGAAATTCTCATTTGTGAAGATAACAGCCTTAACCAGCAGGTAATTTGCGATCATTTAACGAGAGTGGGTATAAAAACTGTTGTTGCGTATAACGGCAAAGACGGCGTTGATATTGTAACGAAACGGAAAAAAACAGGTGAAAAACAATTTGATTTAATTTTTATGGATATTCATATGCCTGTAATGGACGGATTGGAAGCTTCATCTAAAATAACTGAACTGGAAATTAAGACCCCTATAGTAGCCTTAACCGCAAATATTATGTCCAATGACATGGAGATTTACAGGAAGAGCGGAATGTATGATACTCTCGGCAAACCGTTTACATCGCAGGAATTGTGGAGGTGCTTACTGACATATATTCCTGCCAAAAGTTTTACCGCTGTAAATGAACAACAAGAGGATACAGCAAATGAAAAATTGCAAAAACAGCTAAAAGTTCAATTTGTTAAAAATAATAAAAATAAATACGAAGAAATTTTAAAAGCTATGGATGACGGAGACATAAAACTTGCGCATAGACTGGTACATACACTAAAAGGCAACGCAGGCCAGTTAAATAAAAAACTTTTACAGCAGGCGGCTGATGAGGTAGAAAACCGTCTTGTAAACGATAAAAACCTTGTTTCATCAGAACAAATGGAGAAACTGAAATTAGAATTAAATGCGGTAATTACTGAACTTGAACCTGAGGTTGCAAAATATGAAACACAATTAGCGGCACCAGTTGTGACATCAGATGTAACACAATCAGCGCCTTTATTGACCGAAGAAAACCGTATATTACTGAAAAAACTGGAACCTCTGCTTAAGTCATACGACACTGAATGTCTGGGGTTTATCGACGGCCTTCGGTTAATACCGGGGAGCGAAGAAATAGTTATGTACATGGAGAAATTTAATTTTAAATCCGCGGCAAAAGCTCTTGATGATTTTTTAAATAGTTAAGAATTATTTTATTGATAATTATTATATATCATTTTTTGTTATGATAACGGACTGCCATAGAACGTACAGCTGCAAGTAGTGTTTGCATATCATAATCATCAAAAAATGGAACCGTTGCAGTTAATTCATGAATGGCTTTATTTGATGTTTCTATAGGCTGATCTACACCAGTTAGTAAATATTCCACCGACACATTAAGAGCATTTGCAATCAGGAAAGCCTCATCGGCCCTGGGGATGGTATTTCTGTTTTTCCAGGATGAAAAAGTACCCTTAGGAATTTGCGTCTTCCTGTACAGCCATTCAAAGCTTGTATGCTGCTTTTCCACCTCCTTTTTAACCATTTCCCAGAAAAATTCCGCATTCATTCTGCAATTTTACGTTATTTTTGTTTGCATTTGAATGATTTTTATATTGACCGATGTATGCGAATGAAATATTATCATATATATTGTATGCAAATGCAGACAGTATATATAGATATTTTATAAACAGGAGGTAATACAATGAATAAACCACGCGCAGTACCGGGCTCGTGTCCTTTTTATGATCATCCAAGTGATAAATGTTACCTATCGGAAACTACACCATCATCAGGAACGCGGGAACAAAAATGCAAGAATGAAAGTAACTGTAAGACCTGCGGCAGCTATGAAGCCTGGAAAAGCGGCAGTAATTATCGGGGAAAATGGAGTAAATAGGTGTGATAAGGAGTATTAAAAATGGTATATAATGATTGAAGGTTTATATATTGCAGGAACCATTATTTATTTTTTTTCCTTTCTTCCATAGAGATATATTTTATAGTTTTTATTATTTTTTCTGTTACATCTTTAGCTAGAGTTTCATTGAGTGTTTTAACTTCGTAAATAATATCATTCCGAAGAGTTTCAAGTTCATTATTTGCTGAAGGAGCGATAGCTAAAAGTTCATATGTTTCAATATCAAGAGCATTTGCAAGACGTTCAAGCATTTCACCGGAAGGAAACTTGCGAGCAAGCTCCAGCATGGCAAGATATTGCAGCGACATACCAGCCTTTTCTGCCAATTTTTCCTGAGTTAGTCCTTTTTTTCGTCGTTTTTCTTTGATATTTTCAGCCAATATTTCTCTTATATTCATCATATATACGGTTTCTTGCCTCTCATACTATATTACTTGTTTTTTAATACTTGACTTATTGTCTGACATAAGAGTATTATCTTATGTGGGATGATATTCTTTGCTTTTTTGTAGGAATTTGACAAAATTTCATATTATATTATATGATTTTTACAGGATTCGTTGAATTCTTGATTACTATTTTTAAATAAGGAGCGTAAAACATGGCAGACATTAGAGACGTCTATGGCAATATTACCCATAGGAGAAACGGCAATGAAATTAGGGATCTTTCTGACAGAGTAACCCACAGGATAAATGGCAACGAAATCAGAGATGTTTCCGACAGAGTAACCCACAGAATTAACGGCAATGAAATCAGAGATATTAATGACAGAGTTGTTTATAGAATAAACGGCGGTGAGATCAGAGATGTAGGTGATTCTGTAACTTATAGACTTTGATAGTTTATACAGTAAATAAATTAGCATTTTTAGTTATTCTTATAGTTTTTTTGTAATTATTCCGTATGGGATGATATATTATTTAGTTTAAACAATATATTATATTGTTTAAGAAGGAGTTTTCTTATGAAAATACATAAACAGAAAGGGGTCATTTTTTTCTTTATTTTCTTTGTTGGATTATCAGTGCTTTCTTATGGTCAAGAAAGCGGAAAGTCAATCAGAATAACGGGGATTGATTCCAGATATGTAGCAGTCTATGGTTATTATTTAATTGAAAATATTAATGATGGTTATGAGTGGGATCAAGTTGTTAGTTCTATTGGTTTTAGTCTTCTTTACTTTGAAACTCCCAGTATAAGCAATAGAATCTTTACAGGAGAGATATATGATTTAGATAGTGTGAGTTTTTCTTGGCCAAGGACTGCAGATAGGTGGAACAACTCAGGAGATTATTATGTTGTTCTTATTTTAGGGAGAAGGAATGAATTTGGCGGTCATAGATATATTTCACGAAGAAGTTTTTCCTTTAATAATAATATAACTGAAATTGCATTTTCTAATTTTAATTATGTAAGATCTGAATCAGTTCAATAAAATATTAAAGGAGAAAGAAAAAATGCAAAAACCAAAACATGTTTCTGGAATGTGTCCGCACTTTGATCATCCTACTAACCGTTGTTATCTAACAGAAAGCACTCAGAGCGGCTATACACTGGAAAACAAATGCAAAAATGAATCTAATTGCAAAAACTGCGGTAATTATGAAGCCTGGAAAAGCGGCAGTAATTATCGGGGGAAGTAGTGCAACCAGCGTTCTTGTTGCAGCGTTAGAGTAAATATTTTAAAGGAGTGTTTTTATGGATATTCAGGAATTTCTTAAACGCGGTTATGATTACTGTGAAAAAAATGATTTTGATGGAGCTATTGCCGAGTTTGAAGAAGTATTAAAAATTGATCCGAATCATCTTGAAGCTAAAAATAGTCTTTCTGGTTCGTATTTTAATCGAGGCATAGCATACAATAAAGAAGGTGATAATACCAAGGCTATTGAGTATCTCACAAAAGCATTAGATCATAAACGTGATGATGCTCAAATTTATGGAGCACGCGGCGTTTTTTATAATGAAGTAGGAGATTTTAATAACGTAATAGATGATTTTACAGAAGTTATTAACCTCTCACCAACTTCCGCTGCATATTCTTTTCGTTCCGGTGCTCTTGATAATAAAAGTAAAGAATATCTCAAAGATGATTTTATTAATTTTCTTATTTATAGGGACCTTGCAATTGAAGATATGAAATTATCTTTAGAATATTATCGTAAAGAAAACGGTTGTGATGATGAAAATAAAAAAAAAATATTAGAACTAATGATTAGTGAGCGAGGAAGACGAATCAAACTACACAATTATATTAATGGAACAACTTCAAATGAAGTAGAAGAGGAAAAGCGCAAAAAAGATGAAGAACGCAAACTTAAGGAACGCGAACGTAAAGAACGTGAAGAACGTGAGCGTAAAGCACGCGAAGAAAAAGAGCGTAAAGAACGTGAACACCAAGAATGGCTAGCTTCGGAAGAAGGTCAGAAATGGCAGGCAGAAAAAGAAAAAAAAGAGCAGCAACGTCGTGCGGAAGAACAAAAACGTTTGAAAAATGAAAAATCAAGAAAAATCCGGAAAAAAATTGTAGTAATATGTGCAGTAGCATCGGTTATAATACTTATTGCATTTGGTGTGTACAGGTCAACGGGAAGTTTTTTTAAATTTATGATTAATGAAAATGGAACACTTACAGTTACTGGGTATAGTGGAAGAAAAGATGTGGTTATCCCCTCAGCCAATAATGGTATAAATGTAACAGAGATTGGAAGTAGTGCATTTTCTGGAAAAAATTTAAAAAGTGTTGTCATCCCAGATGGTATTAATTCTATCGGGGATTCTGCGTTTTATGGAAACCAATTGACCAATGTAACAATTCCAAATAGCGTTACTATTATTGGGGGTCATGCGTTTGCTAATAACCGATTGTCCAGCGTTATTATCCCAGACGGCGTTACTATTATTGGGGATTATGCATTTAGTCATCCAGGGGGGACCGGTACCCGACTGACTAGCATTGTCATTTCTAACACCGTTACCTCTATTGGTTCAAGAGCGTTTCAATATAATACACCAATCAGTATTACAATTGGAGCCAATGTGTTATTAGATGATTCATTCAATTACAATTTTGATAATATCTACAATAATGGCGGTAAACTGGCAGGAACTTATTCGAGATCTGGTGTTGTCAATGATAGAAATTGGACAAGACGTTAACTATAACAGCAATGATAAAAGGAGCGTAAATCATGGCAGACATTCGAGACATCTATGGCAATGTTACCCATAGGAGAAACGGCAATGAGATTAGGGATCTTTCTGACAGAGTGACTCACAGGATAAATGGCAACGAAATCAGAGATGTTTCTGACAGAGTTACCCACAGGATCAACGGCAATGAGATCAGGGATATTAATGACAGAGTTGTTTATAGAATAAGCGGCGGTGAGATCAGAGACATTGGTGATTCTGTAACCCATAGGTTCTGATAATTATTTATGAGTTTAAGAAATAGAAATTATACTCATCCTAATGGAAAAACATATTACTTTATGGCTAGTAAACCTACTGATGATGAGAAAATAGAAATTTACCTGGCTAACTCTTCAACTAAAGAAGTAGATCATTCGTTATGGTATATTAAAAATTTGGATGATG
>Ga0123356_10007344_pt1 | contig 10996 bp, 7 predicted proteins | sample TergutEmb28metaG_2_FD_92546 | JGI IMG/M metagenome (GOLD analysis project Ga0123356, IMG submission 92546) | Embiratermes neotenicus P3 segment gut microbial communities from Petit-Saut dam, French Guiana - Emb289 P3 | ecosystem: Host-associated > Arthropoda: Insects > Digestive system > Gut ... | reverse complement strand
GCGCCAAGGCGGCCGGATAGGAGACTTCCCCGGCCTGGCGAGGGGCACACGGCCATGAAGGCGATCAATGCAATCCTGATGGGAGGTGTCGAAGTCCTTCCGCTGGTCGAAGGCGGGAAAGGAATTTCGATCTCCAACGGCATCTCGTCGGGCAATTGGGCCGCGACGGGGGGCGTCGGCACGTTCAGCGCAGTTAACGCTGACAGCTTCGATGAGCAGGGCCGACGGATTCCACAGCTCTATCATGGCCGCACACGCACTGAGCGGCATGAGGAACTCGTCGCTTACGCGATCAAGGGTGCGCTGACGCAGGCGCGGCGCGCCTGGGACCTTGCCGGCGGCACTGGGCGAATCCACGCCAACATTCTGTGGGAAATGGGCGCCGCCGAGCGCATCATCACCGAGGTGCTGGAGCAGGCGAAGGGCCTCGTGAACGGCATCACCTGTGGCGCCGGCATGCCCTACCGTCTGTCGGAGATCGCGCAGCGCTTCAATGTCTACTACTATCCGATCATTTCCTCGGCTCGCGCGTTCAATGCGCTCTGGAAGCGTGCCTATTCGAAGGCGGCGTCGCTGCTGGGTGGCGTGGTTTACGAAGATCCGTGGCTCGCTGGCGGGCATAACGGCCTCTCCAACAGCGAGGATCCTACCAAGCCGGAAGATCCATTCCCCCGCGTGCTGGCGTTGCGCAAGCTGATGCGGGAATTTGGCCTCGACGATACGCCGATCATCATGGCTGGCGGCGTCTGGTGGTTGGACGAATGGGAGGATTGGATCGACAATCCAGACCTCGGTCCGATCGCCTTCCAGTTCGGGACCCGTCCGCTACTCACCAAAGAAAGCCCGATCGGTGACGCTTGGAAGCAAAAGCTGCGCACGTTGGAGGAGGGCGACGTGTTCCTCAACCGCTTCAGTCCGACGGGCTTCTATTCCAGTGCCGTTAACAACGGGTTCATTCGGGAATTGCGTGACCGCAATGAACGGCAGGTGGCATTCACCACGGATCCGGTCGGCGAACATGTGGCAGAGTACGGTGTCGGTCCGCGCAAGCGCGTGGTGTATCTGACGCGGGCCGATCTGGAGCGCGCGCGTGGTTGGGAAGCCCAAGGTTTCATTGAAGCGTTGCGCACGCCGGATTCGACGCTGATCTTCGCAACTCCGGAGAGGGCCAAGGAACTTCTGTCGGACCAGGTCGGCTGCATGGGCTGCCTCAGCCAATGCCGGTTCTCGAACTGGGCGCAGGCCGAACCGGGCCACTCGACCGGGAAGCGGCCGGATCCTCGCAGCTTCTGCATTCAGAAGACTCTGCAGAACATTGCACACGCCTCCGACGCCCCGGAGGCGCTGGAACAGAATCTGATGTTCAGCGGACACAACGCGTTCCGCTTTGCTAAGGATCCGTTCTATTCAAACGGCTTCATCCCGACGGTGAAGCAGCTGGTCGAGCGGATCTTGACCGGGCGCTGAGGTCACCTTTCCCGCGCTGTGCGCGGCAGAGATCGGGAGCCGCGCGAAAGCGAGCGAAAGCGGCGAAAGGCCTGGCCCCGCGGGCATTCCGCCCGAGGTCTGCTGTCGTTTTTCAGCGGGCAAAACAGACGCTGGCGCTCTGGGACAACCGCGCCGCGTGGCACTGCGCCGTGAACGACTGTCACGCTGCGCGGCGCCCGATGCATCGCGTCACGATCGAAGGCTCGCCGCTCTCCTGACCACTGCTACAGCGAGACCTGCTCAAGTACGGCGCCCGACTGCCTGATTCCGAACCCGCGAATCAGCACGGCCGGCAGCAGTGCGCCGGGCAGCACGATCCAGAGAATCCAGCCAAGGTGGTTGGGTCCGAACTGATACAGTGGGCCGAGCAACGTCACGCCGGCCCATGCGCCAAGATGCCCCAGGCCGTCCGTCCAAGCGAACGCCGTCGCCCGTATGCGCGTGGGATAGGCAACGGCGGTGTAGTTGTACAGATTGAACAGGAACAGCCCGGTGCCGATCCGGCTCACGATGTAGCAGATCGCAATCACGGGCAGATTGGGCACCACCCAGGCCACCACCCAGCATACGGCAAACAGAATTGCCATCCAGGCGATAACGTCGCGCCGCTCGACCGACTCGCCCAGCCAGGCGTTGACCTGAAAGCCTACGAACAAGGCGGCGTAGGCCACGGCGATCGTGAGGAACACGAAGTGCGGGGACGAACCGTGATCCACCATGTAGACGGCCAGGAACGCGCCGACGCCATAGATTAGACCTGCATATCCCGCCATCCACGAGATGATGAGCACCCAGGTTCGGCCTCGGTACAGCGGGTTGGTGAACAGTTCCTTCCATGCACCGGGCTGCATCACCACGATCGGATTGTCGGCTGGGCTAGGTTCCGGCAGCGGCTGCGAAATGTACTGCATCACGCGCTGCTCGTACTTTACCATGGCGCGGTCGGCTTCCTCATGCCGACCGCGCGCCTCCAGCCAGCGCGGCGATTCCGGAAGCAGCCACAACAGCAACGGCAACAGCACAACGATTTCGATGATTGCGCTGATCCAGAGGAAGAGCTGCCATTGCCTGGGCACCAGCCAGAATGCCAGCATATTGACGCCAACCGCGACCAGAGCGGTGACGCCTTGCGACGCCAGCAGCACCTTGTTGCGCGACATCGGCGGCGTCATTTCCGACAAATAGACGGCATGCGTCGCCACGATGCCGCCGACGCCAAGTGTGCTGACGACCGAAAGCGCGACCAGGCCCCAGAAGTTGGTTACATAGGCGAACGGCCAGATGCAAAATCCGCCAAGCAGAGTCGCGAGCAGAATGGCTGGTCGGCGGCCATAGCGGTCGGCAATCCAGCTCATCAGATAGACCCCAAGAAGGATTCCGGCACCGACCTGCAGCGCTTGGATCACCGCGTACTGGTTCACGTTGATGATGTGCATCGGCCGCCAGACGAACGGGAACAACCGCGCGCCAATGCCGTCGGTGTCAAAGATGATGAAGCCCCAGGTGGCCTGAATCAGCAATGCCAACTGCCACTGCACGCGGGTGACGGGTAACCGGTCAATGCGTGCAGCGATATGCCCACGAACAGTCGCGTTTGCGCCTCGGTTCGGAGCCGCCTCATACGCTGTCTGAGCCATTGCCGTTCTCCCCTTTGAAACACGGTGAGGGCCCTGACAAGACGATGCCGGTATCGTTTGGCCCGCGATCAGGGTCGCGGTTCATTATTGCTGCGACGATGGGGCCGGGGGTCGAGGCCTGTCAATCGGCAGCGACCGCATTGGGGCCGGGTGCTGCATCATCGACGCCTTCGGACAATTTATCGAGCGGCCACTCGGTGCCTGCTTCCGTCATCCGAGAAAAGCTATCGGCGCGAGACGTTCGGCGCCCCTTCTAAGTTGCTAGGTGTGATCCTTATGCGGGGGACGCCGGCGCAGCCGAAACATCCCAGTCAGCGGTGCGCGATCGATACCGGTTCATCAACCGGACCGGCCGTCAGGAAGCCGATCGTCTCGCCCTCCAAAACGACGCAGGTCATCAATCCGCCGAACACCGCGCCCGTGTCGATAGCGATACGATTATGTCGTACCTGCGGCTCTTTCACCGGCGTATGGCCGTGTACCACCACGGCGCCGAGCTCGCGCTCTGTATAAAGAAACGGTTGACGAATGCGCAGCATGTCCTCTCGCGACTGCTGCTCGAGCGGCACGCCCGGACGGATGCCGGCGTGAACGAACAAATAGCCGCCCTCCTGATGCCGCAGCGGCAGGCTCTCAAGGAAATCGACGTGGCTCGCAGGCACCGACTCGCGCCACGACTCCCGCGGTGCCTCAGGATCAATCCCATAGCTTTCCAAAGCGGGCCTGCCACCAGCGAACAGCCAATCGGTTGCTGCAGCCCTGTCCCCCGATAACGCATGCCACATTGTGTCGTCGTGATTGCCAAGGATGTTAATCGTTTCGGTTCCGGAAACCGGAGCGCCAACGACCAAGCGGTCCAGCACGCCGGCGGTATCGGCGCCACGGTCGACGTAGTCGCCAATATGCAGCAGCAGCGCCGAATCGATCGCTCGGCGCGCGAGGTCCTCGGCGATGATTTCGTGCAGATCGGCAAGCTGCCGAGCACAGCCGTGGATATCCCCAATGGCATAGACACGACGTCCAGGTGGCACGCAAGCGGGGGCGCGAGAAAGTGCAATCATACAACACCCGCTAACAGCGGATCGCCCGACCATGCAAGTGGGCAAGTCGTGGTGCCTCGCCGGGTCACTGCGCGGCAGCCTCCTGCGCGGCGTCCGTTTGCAGCCCCTCCGCAAGCCGTGCGACCGCCGGATAGTCCACTTTACCGGTCGCAAGCAGTGGGATGGACGGCACCGCCAGCATCGCGCGCGGCACCATCAACTCCGACACGCCGCGCTCGCGCGCGAAGCGGACCAGATCGCGGACCGCCGCCGATTGGTGCGCGGTCACCAGCACCAACGCCTCACCCTTGCGAGCGTCAGCGACGCCGATTACCGCGTGACGGGCTTCGGGCCAAAGCGCAGTGGCCAGCGCCTCAGCCGCCTCCATCGACACCATCTCTCCGCCAATCTTGGCAAACCGCTTCACCCGTCCGACGATCGTCAGGAATCCTGCCGCATCGAGACAGACGACGTCGCCCGTATCGTACCAGCCGTCCTCCAGTGCGGCGAGCGCGCCGGGCGCAGTGTCGCGCAGATAGCCCAACATTACGTTCGGCCCGCGTACGAAGAGCCTCTCTCCCGTGTCGATGCCAGCGACGGGGTCCAATCGCCATTCAATGCCGGGGAGGAAGCGGCCGGTGGTGCCGGGACGACATTGCATTGCCGTGTTCAGCGTCAGCACAGGGGAGGTTTCCGTCACGCCGTAGCCTTCCAGAACACGCACGCCGAATCGGTCGGCGAATAATCGCCGGGTCTCTTCCTGCACCTTCTCTGCACCGGCGAAGATGTAGCGCATCGCATAAAAGTCGTAGGGGTCAGCGTAATGTCCCCAGCCCCGCAGAAATGTGTCCGTGCCGAAGCAGATTGTCGCGTCGGTGTCGTAGATCAGCGCCGGCACGATGCGGTAGTGCAGCGGCGACGGGTAAAGGAAGGTGCGCACCCCCGATACCAGCGGCAGGAGCGTGCCGCCGGTAAGGCCGAATGCGTGGAACATCGGCATGGCATTGAACGCGATGTCACCGCTGTGGAAGTCGATCACCGACGCGAGCTGCGCGCAGTTCGCCAGGATGTTGCGGTGGCTTAGCACGACGCCTTTCGGTGCGCCCTCCGAGCCGCTGGTGTAGAGGACGACAGCGGGCGAATCCGGATCGGTGCCCGCACCCGGCAGTTGCCGCCCCCGCCATCTGTCTCGCATGCCTTGCAGCTTTGCGCGCGTGCCAATCCCGGCGCGGACATCCTCCAGCCAGATGAAGCGAAGCTCGGCTTGCATGCGCGCTGCCACATCGGACAGTCGGCCTCTTTCGATAAAGGTGCGGCTGCAGACCACTGTGAGCACGCCGGCGGCACGACAAGCGGCCAGCATGTTGGTGGCGCCGGCGGAGACATTCAGCATGCATGGCACGGTGCCGAATGCCTGCAGTCCGAGAAACGAAACAAGGGTGGCAATCGCGTTCGGCAGCATCAGCGCGACGTGGGTTTCCTCGACCGTGGCGTCGCGGATCGCGCGGCCGAGCACCACGCTAGCCAACACCAGCCGGTCGTAGGTGATCGGCCTGCGATCGATGTCCTCGGCGATCTGCATGCGCCCGCCGTGCACCGCCCGCGCGTCGAGCACCGCGGAGAACAACGTGCGGCCCGTGTCTTTGCTGCCAAACGCCGCGCTGACCATGGCGTCCCGCAAGGCGCGGCCAGTGGCGTCTCGGCGCTGATGCGGCGTCAGCGTTGCATCGGGCGGCGCCAGCGTCACGGCCGGCATGATGTGCAGCGCGATGGGTGGAAACCACCGCAGCCGCAGCCGTCCCTGCATGTGGCCGAAATGGCTGAAACGCGCACCGTCGATGTTGAGGGGAATGATCTGGGCCTGCGACTTGTCGGCAACCATCGCGGCACCTTCGTAGATCTTCATCAACGCGCCTGTGCTGGTGATGCGGCCCTCGGGAAAGATCACCAGCTTGCGGCCGCGGTCGCGCACCGCTTCGACCATCCGCTTCACGGCATAGGGTGACTGCACGTCGATCGGGAAGATCTCGGCGGCGGCGAGGAACGGTTTGAAATACCATTTCGCCGCTTGTGCCGTGTGGATCGCGAAAGTCGGCCTGTCAGGCAGGAATGCGGCGATCAGCGGCCCATCGAGATAGGACTGGTGGTTGGCGACGATGACCACACGACCCTGTGCAGCCCGGTAGTTCTCCAGGCCATGGACCTGCACGTGATGGAAGGTGCGAAAGTACCAGCGCAGGATGGTGCCATACACTTCGCCCGGCAGCATGCGCATGCTCCAGACGGCAACCAGCAGATTCGCCAGCGCGGCGAGGCGCAGCACTGCGGGGCCGTGCAAGCCGGCGGCAGCGAGCACGGCAATCGCAGCGGCGCCGGCGACCATGAACAAGGCATTCATGATGTTGTTGGCGGCGATCATGCGCGAACGTTCGGCCGGCGCGGCGGTGTGCTGGATGATCGCGTAGAGCGGCACCGAGAACATGCCGCCGCACATGGCCAGCAAAAATAGGTCGGCGTTCAGGCGCCAGCCGGACCAGCTTGTCAACGCAACGCCTGCGGTTTCGATCGTGCCGGCACCTTGTGCAGCGGACGCGAAATCCCAGCAGAACACCGAAATGCCCAACGCGGCGAAGGGAACCAGCCGAGCCGAGACCTCGCCACGCAGCAGGCGCGCGCATAGCATCGAGCCGACTCCGACCCCGACAGCAAACACCGTCAACAGGAGCGTCAGCACGCTGCCGCCGCCGTGCAGCGTGTCGCGGGCGACGATGGGGAACATGGTGATCAGCGTAGCGCCCATCGTCCAGAACCAGGACAGGCCAAGCACCGACAGCCAGATCGGGCGAATCGTGGCCGCTTGGCGGACAACGTGCCACGTCTCGGCAAATATGTTGGGCGAGACATGGAGCGAGGGATCGGCGGCCGGGGCCGGCGGAATGCGTACGGCACCAAACAAGCCAAGGAACGACAGCGCGATGCCGACGGCGCTGACCAGGGCCGTACCTTGGCTGAACAGGATCAGTGCGCCGCCGGCGACGGTGCCCGCAACGATGGCGAGGAAGGTTGCTGCCTCCATCACGGCGTTGCCGGCGACGAGCTCCACGTCAGCCAGGTGCTCGGGCAGCACGCCGTATTTGACCGGGCCGAACAATGCGGCCTGTACGCCGAGGCCTGCCAGTACGACCAAGAGCGCCGGGACACTCTCGGTCAGGAGGGCCACGGCGGCGCACACCATCAGCAGCACCTCGGTCACCTTCAAGCCAAGAATTACGCGTGGCTTGCGATAGCGGTCGGCAAGTTTGCCGGCGGTCGCGGACAACAGGATGTAAGGGGCGATGAACAACGCTCCGGCGAGAGCCGACAGGCCCACGCCGCCGATGCGGAGCTGGAACAGCGCCAGAACGACCATGGCGTTCTTCACCAGGTTGTCGTTCAGCGCGCCGCAGGATTGGGCGAGGACGAGCGGCCAAAGTCGACGAGTGCGAAGGAGTGCAAGCGGGGAGGGGGGTGTCTGCTGCACGGCGGTCGCTCCGCGGCTATGGATCCCTCACCCTCGGCGCTGTGCGCCTCGCCCTCTTCCGGGTCCCGGGAGAGGACCCGGAGCCTATACCGCCTCGGCCGTAAAGCGGCGGGCAGACGGCGGTGCACAGCAGCTGCAGCCGCCGGGATGGGCGCGCATGGGGGATGGGGCGGCTGCTTCCATTTTGGCGCTGCCGCCCAGCGCCGGCGCGCTCAGGACGGCTCGCGGCGCCGAAGCGCCGCAGGTCGGGCAGGGCTGTGGCCGGGCGAACTCCGCCATCGGGCGGACCTCGCTGAACGGGCCGCAATTCGCGCAACTGTAGTCGTACGTGGGCATGAATGCCTCGCGATGGGGATCGAACTTGCAAACAATGCTGCCATCAATGCCGGGTCTTGGTCCAGCCGGTGTCACTCGAACCTGAGCGGATGGCCGTTCAGCCATCACGACCACGCCAGCAGCGGGGCCGGAGCCGGTGCGGCAGAGGGCGGCTTATGCCTCAAGGGTCGCCGCAACAGCACGAACGGACCGCCCGCGGCGGTGGTTGTGACGCGTCCCGCTCGGCGGTTCAATGCGCGCAATCGGCGATAAGGACGGTGCAATGGCGCAGCACGACCGCTTTTCGGGACGCGTGGATGATGCCTGGCTGGCGAGCCGCGCGGAGGAGATCATTGATCCGACGCTGCCGATCATTGATCCGCACCATCATCTGTGGGTGCGCGACGGCAACACCTACCTGCTGCCGGAGCTGCTGGCTGACCTGAACAGTGGCCATGCGGTCGAGGCAACGGTGTTCGAAGAATGCCATTCGATGTACCGCCCTGATGGGCCGGAGGAGGAGCGTTCGCTCGGCGAGACGGAGTTCGTCACCGGGTTTGCCGCGATGGGAGCTTCGGGCACGTTTGGGCGAGCTCTGTTCTGCGCGCGCATGGTCGGCAATGTGGACCTGACGCTCGGCGCGCGGGCGAAGGGTCTGCTGGAGCGGCACATTGCCGCGAGTGGCGGACGCTTTGCCGGCACACGCTTCTCCACTGCATGGCATGCACACGATCGGATTCACAAGGTTGCACCCCGGGCGGGGATATTGCTGGAGCCTGGCTTCCGCGCGGGATTTGCCTGCCTGAACGCGTTGGGACTCGTGTTCGACGCATGGGTCTACCACACGCAGCTCGTTGAAGTCGCAGCACTGGCAGCGGCATTTCCCGATACGACCATCGTGCTGAACCATGTCGGCACACCGATCCTTGGTGGGCCCTATGCCGGTCGGTTTGACGAGGCGTTCGCGGAGTGGAGCGCTGGCATGGCGGCGCTCGCCTGGCAGTCAAACGTTTGCGTGAAGCTGGGCGCCTTGCCAATCCGCCTGCCAGGTGCGACAGCCGCGTCGCGCGACGCGCCGCCCACGTCGGAGAGTGTTGCGACGGCGTGGCGTCCCTTCATTGAGCGCAGCATCGAGTTATTTGGCGCCGGCCGTTGTATGTTCGAGAGCAACTTCCCCGTGCAGAAGCGCTGGTGCAGCTATCCTGTCGTCTGGAATGCATTCAAGCGCCTCGCCGCAGGCGCGTCAGCTGACGAAAAAGCTGCCTTGTTTCAAGGGACGGCGGCGCGGGTGTACAAGGTGGGCGAATAGGGCAGAGAGGAACCATGCTCGAAGTAATCCCAACCGGCGCGGCGTTGGGCGCCCAACTGCGCGGCATCGATCTGCGCCACATCAATGAGGCAACCTTCGCAACCATCCACCGCGCCTGGGTGGACCACCAGGTCCTGTTGTTCCGTGACCAGGCGCTGAGCGACGATGACCTGATCGCGTTCAGCCGGCGGTTCGGTCCACTGGATTGGGCGCCCGTGCAGGAGAACGGCCGCCGCTTTGTCGAGGGCAAGCCGGAACTCTACATCGTCTCGAACGTGCTGGAGAACGGCGTGGCGATTGGCAGCCTGGGGGCCGGTGAACTCGTCTGGCACACAGACATGTCGTATCTGGAAGATCCGCCCAAGGCGAGCATGCTGTATGCGCTCGAAATTCCACCGGTAGGTGGTAACACGTCCTTCTGCAGCATGTACGCGGCGTGGGAGACGCTGCCCAGATCGCTGAGAGCGCGCTGTGCAGGACTGCGGATCAAGCACGACGGAACCTACAACAGTGGCGGCTATGTGCGGGAAGGGGTGACCGCAACCGATGATCCACGCAGCAGCCTAGGCGCGATTCATCCGCTCGTGTGCCGGCATCCCGAGAGCGGGCGGCAGGGTTTGTACCTCGGCCGGAGGCGCAACGCCTATCTGGTCGGACTGCCGCTCGCGGAAAGCGAGGCGTTGCTGGATGAGTTGTGGGCGCATGTTGACGATCCGGCACTGGCCTGGACGCAGGTGTGGCGCATCGGTGACCTGGTGATGTGGGATAACCGCTGCACCATGCACAAGCGCGACGAGTTCGACGGCGGCGCTCGGCGGATCATGCACCGCACGCAGGTCAAAGGGGAGGCACGGCCGGTGGCCTAGCTGTGCCTCGCGTCGTTGCGAGGCGTGAAGCGACGAAGCAATCCCCACTGAACGTACCTCGGCCCTGTGGGCCTCGTAATAACACATGGTGCGGAACCACCTCGAATGCCCCAGGACGCCCTTGGCCTGCCAGTGACCACGCAATCCGCGGCCGCGGCCGCGGCGTTCGACCATGCGGTTGCCGGCTACGTCACCTACCGCGCCGACGGCACCGAGCGCCTTACCGCGCTGTTGCAAGCGGATCCGGACTTCGCGCTGGCGCATGTACTGAAGGGCTATTTCATGATGCTCGGCTACAAGCAGGCACTGGTCCCACGGGCATACGAGGCAGCCGATGCCGCGGCGCGGCTGATGCCCGGCGCGACACTGCGCGAGCAAGCGCATCTCGTTGCATTGCAGGCGTGGATTGCCAACGAGCCCGATCGTGCCGCGTCAATCTGGCAGCAGATCGTCGATGAGCACCCGCGCGACATCGTCGCCTTCCGGCTGGCCCATCTCATCAACTTCTGGCTCGGCCGCCCGGCGACCATGCTGGCATCGGTGCAGGGCTTGCTGCAGCACTGGGACGACGAGCTGCCTTGCTACAATGCCGTTCTCGGCTGTCTGTGCTTCGCCAATGAAGAGTCCGGTCACTACACGCAAGCAGAACAGGCCGGGCGCACGGCTATCGCGCGCGATCCAAGCGATTTGTGGTCGGCACACGGCGTGGCACATGTGCTGGAGATGCAGGGGCGACGCGGTGAGGGCCTCGCCTGGCTGGAGCCGTTGGTGCCGCACTGGGAAGGCAGCAACAACCTGCGGCACCACCTCTGGTGGCATGC
>Ga0123356_10007343_pt1 | contig 10997 bp, 8 predicted proteins | sample TergutEmb28metaG_2_FD_92546 | JGI IMG/M metagenome (GOLD analysis project Ga0123356, IMG submission 92546) | Embiratermes neotenicus P3 segment gut microbial communities from Petit-Saut dam, French Guiana - Emb289 P3 | ecosystem: Host-associated > Arthropoda: Insects > Digestive system > Gut ... | reverse complement strand
TTCGGCCCAGCCGCACCTTCGTGACTTGTGTGGTACAACGAGGGCTGAAGCCCTGGGTAACGCGACCCTAAACAATCCCAGCCGCCCTGTAAGGGCAAGGTACATTGCGTGACGTGCAACGGCAACCTCTCTCTCTATAATATTGTCCCGTAGGGACATGATTTTGCCCCAAAGGGGCGACATAAGGTAGCCGGGGGTGAGGCGCAGAATTGCTTGGCCGGACCGGTACTCCGGGCAGCAAAGCTGCCGGCACCGCAAACCCCCGGTCACGTTGCCCCATCATAGAACAGACAGCCCCGAAGGGGCGTGACAAGACCGTTGGAGAAACCTTGTCCCGGAGACTCCCGCTTGCGTCACTTTGCACTTTGAACTTGTAACTGTCCTCTGCGAGAAATCTCTTGCATGACTAAGTCGCCGCCCCATGCGATTTGCGTGACACTATTTGCGATTTTTGTGTCAACACCTGCGATTTGCGTGGCACTATTCGCAATCTTTGTGTCTGCCACCTGCGATTTGCGTGACACTATTCGCAATTGAGGTGTCAACACTCGCGATTTGCGTGACACTATTCGCAGTTTTTATGATGATGACGGCGGTTTCTGTGACGATGACGGCGATTTTTATGATGATGACGGCGGTTTTTGTGACGATGACGGCGGTTTTTATGATGATGACGGCGCTTTTTGTGATGATTTCGGCGGTTTTTGTGACGATGACGGCGGTTTTTATGATGATGACGGCGCTTTTTGTGGTGATTTCGGCAAAACTTAAGATGATTTCATCACAGCCGATGGTGAATTTATCTCAACCGATGATGAAATCGTATTACGCGATGATAAATTCGTAATACGCGATGGTGAAATCGTATTACGCGATGATGATTTCGTAATACGCGATGGTGATTGTATCTCAGAAAGCGTCATTTTTATGCCCAAAAGCGTCGAAATTGTCGGAATAAGCGTCGCGCGCAGCCCAAAAAGCGTCGAAATGGTCGGAATAAACGTAGCGCGCAGCCCAAAAAACGCGGCTGAAGCCCGCAAAATCGCTAAAATCGTCAGCGAAACGCAGTTTATGGCGATCATTTGTCCGTAAACTCGTCAAAATAGGTGCTTGCCTGCATATCTGTTGGAATCGATAAGGGACTTTCGACAATGGGAGCGGGTGCGAGCTTATAAGCAAAAGGAATAAAGCAAATTGAAGCGGGCGCAGGTTTATAAGCAAAAGGAATAGAGCAATAGGAGCGATCAATAGGTTATGGGGAAGTGCAAAGTGCAAAGTGCAAAGTGCAAAGTGCAAAGTGCAAAGTGCAAAGTGGGCATCGCCCCGTAAGGGGCAGTGGTATTTAGCCAGTGCCACCAGCGCAACAACGCTGTGCAAGGCGCAGCCGCAGCCCTGGGTAAGGTGACCACAAAAGAGCAACATCGCCCCGCAAGGGGGCAGTGGTTGTGTTGCGTCATGATACCCGCATTGCGACCCGCAACCATTGCCTTGCCCTTTCAGGGCGGCTGGGGTTTTTTATGGTGACCTTTCCCCAGGGCTAAAGCCCTGGGCTGTTATGCGTAGCCCTTTCAGGGCAAAGATTCTGGCCACTAGCCACTGGCCACTTTCCTCCAGCCTCAAGCCTCAAGTCTCAAGCCTATCCCCTATCCCCTATCCCCGTTAGAAAAATTCCCTATTCCGGAGGCTGTTCACTGCCCCAATGTGAGAGCGTATTGATAGGCGTCGCGGTGTAAGACGGACCAGTCACTGCCGAAAACTCTTTCAAAATCGTCAAGTCGCGTTTTCATGTCGTTCTGAATGAAAGGTTGCTTTTCAGAGATGATCTTCAGGTATTCGACCAGCTTGTCACCGTGATTCGCGTTGAGAAAGTGCAACATGACCCAACAAGTCGCGTAGGAATCCAACAGGGAAGTACCGTTCGTGAGCGTGAATGAGACATCGCTTTCGACCAGTTGTCGCATCGGTTCGCGAGGTTCGCGCTCGGTAACGTAGCGATAAAAACGATTCAGCCGGTCCCGGTTGACCTTGATATCGGACGACCAGGCCTTGACGGAATTGAAGTCGGGCGTTTCGTAGAGTGTTGCGATGCCTTCGCTGACCCAAATCGGGCAGGCGGAGTAACGCTGGAACATCCCGCAGTTGTACGAAATCTGATGGACGGCCTCGTGCACGAAAGTCGAAACCGCCTTGGCCGATTCGGGACGTGAAAGGATTTCCCGGATACGCCGGCTCGTCGAACCGCGGACTCCCCCGTTGACCTCGCGGCCGGTCAGGTCGTAAAACACGATGCGATTGCTCTGCTGGTTGTAATAGGCACTGATCTGCGTGACCGCCGGGCCGACCTCGTCCCGGGTGCATCGGACGAAATTGCCGTAGTCCGCAAAAATCACCGCGACCAAAGGGAACTCCGGCTCGGACAAATCAAAGCCCTTCGCCTGCCAGTGTTCGAGAAAAGCCGTGTCAAGCTGCTCAAGCAAATTACCGCACCAGTTCGCATACGCCAGCGTTGTGTCGAACACGATCAAGTAGCGTTTCGTTTCGACAATGCGGAACTCTTTCGGAAATTCGGCCGCAAGACGCTTTTTCATCTCCGCCCGCGAGTAAGGGACAAAGGCCGTCTCGTCGGACCATTGCTCAAGGATGTCCCGGTGTGAGATGATTCGCTGGAAACCGTCGCGCTCTTCGAGCACAATTTTCACGTCGCCGTCTTGTCGGATACTTTTGACGATCCGGCCGTCCCGCGTGACCTTTTTGCCTTTTTCGTGAAAAGTGACGTAATCGAGCGCAAACGCCGGAGCAAGGAACGATGCGGCAAAACAAGTCAGCAACAGCAGAATAAAACGTAACATGGCGGTTTGAGGCGAGAGTGGAATGGAATGTATTCTATTATATCCGCTTCCGGCCGCGCAAACAACGGAGAATGTCGCATTTTTGGCCGAATGCTATTCCTTATCAAGCCCGTAACGCTTGATTTTCCGGTCAAGGGTGGTACGTTCGATTCCCAAGACGCGGGCGGCATTGCTCTTGTTCCATTGACTGAATTGCAAAGTCGCTTCAATATGCTGCTTTTCCCACTGTTCCAGCGTCATCGGGGTATATTTCGAGGTGTCGTCTTCGGCCTCGCAACCCGCGTGAAGCGAATCCGCCGACATGGCGTCCAAATTGACGCCGTGAGGCAAAGCGACAAGGCTTGACACGTTCGTATCCCCTGTCGTGCGTAACGACGAGAAGGTGATATCCGATTCCAGGATCAGAGAATCGGTTCCCATCAGGACAGCTCGTTCGATGGCGTTCTTCAATTCGCGAATGTTGCCCGGCCACCGATATTCGTTCAAAAGTCGCATCGCTCTTTGCGAAAAACCATCGATTTTGCGTCCGGTTTCCCGGCGGAAACGTTCGAGAAAATGTACGGCCAGCACGGAAATGTCTTCCCTCCGTTTGCGCAAAGGCGGCACGATAATTTCGAGGACGCGAAGCCTGAAAAACAAATCGTGGCGGAACCGGCCTTCCGCAACCTCCTTTTCGAGGTCGCGGTTGGTCGCGGCAACAACCCGCACGTCAACCGAAATCGGCGCGTTGCCTCCGACGCGTTCAAACGCGTGCCCCTCGAGTACCCGCAGTAATTTTGCCTGCAAGTCCGATTTCATTTCACCAATTTCATCAAGAAACAACGTTCCGTGATTGGCCGCCTCGAACTTGCCGATCTTTCGTTCCGTCGCACCGGTAAAAGCGCCCTTTTCGTGCCCGAACAGTTCACTGGCCAACAGACTTTCGGAGATCGCCGCACAATTGAGGCACACGAACGGTTTCGATTTACGCGAACCGGCGAAATGGGCGGCTCGCGCGATGAGTTCCTTGCCCGTTCCGCTTTCTCCGCGAATGAGCAACGTCGCCTTGCCGTCACTGGCGCGTTCGACCAAATCCCCGACGCGACGCATCGCCGGACTGACGCCGATAATCACCGTATCCTTGTTGAGCAATTCCCTTAAAATGATGTTTTCCTGCTTCGCGTCGTCGAGATGGGCGATCAATTCGCGTTCGCGGGTCACATGCGCAAGTGCCGCCCCGAGCGTGTCGGCAACGGCCAGCGTGTATTCCAGGTCTTCCGGCGAAAAAAACCGGCCCGGCAACTCGTGATAAAGGTGCAACAAACCGAGAATGTTATCACGGAAACGTACCGGAGCAACCAGCGTGCTACTCGGAAAAGCCCCCGTGGCGTATGACGTTTCGGCGGCCTTGACTCGCTCCCGGCTTTTTTGGTCGTTGATCAGTATGGCCTCGCGATTCTCAATGACCGTTTTTGCCAGTTTCTCGGGAATATGCACATAATCACGATCATCCGGGCCGGCGTGGGCAACCAAGCGGAGTTGCGAAACGCGAAACGTCGATTTAACCTCTTGCGGTAAAAGCCAGATCGCAGCGGCATCGGCATCCGTCGCGTTCGTCAGGCCGCTGATCGTCAACTGGGAAACGTCTTTGAGACTGGTCGCCTTACCCAGTTGGAAGGCCAGTTGGCACAAGTTCGCCGAATCGTACCCGGCATGGGTCACATGATCGGTGATCGCATCGCTGCCCGAGTCCAGGTACGACGTTTTCACACGCCGTTCAATAATCTCATCCGGATCGTAAAACGTATCGCTGGGACCTACGCCGGAATGTTCGGAAATTCCGAAAACGCCCGTCCCACAGGAAACCGTCGCGCCGGCCCCCAAAAAATCGTTTTCGGTCGATTCGACGGAGTTTGGGTCGAGTAAATGAAACAGGATTTCGCAGTGTCCGATCCCAACCATATCGCCGTCGTCAATCGGCATGTCCCCGCTGACCAATTGATTGCGCAAGAGAGTTCCGTTGCGGCTTTTCAAATCCCGGACAAACCAGTGCCCGTCCCGAAAGAAAACGGCCGCGTGACGGCGACTGGCGCGGTCGTCTTCAAGAACAACGGTACATTCGGAAGATCGCCCCAAAACGGTTTCAGACGACGGAAAAAGCGTCACGCCGACCGGTTTTTTTCCTTCGGTTTTGACTGTCAATGTGGCTTGCTGCATGTCCGATTCGCCTTTTATTCCAAAGTTGAATAATCGGTCCCGTAAACGCGTTCGTCATAAATACGAAGGGCGTGCAATCCGACGGCGATTCCTTCCAATTGTCGGTAACTCATTTGGGATACTGGGGCGGCGACGCCTTTTTTCGCGATGATGGTTGCCACGGCCGTGACGCCTTGTCGCACTTGCGGGTTATGCAATTTTTCCTGTGGGAGTGAATACACCAAGGCCCGCAAAATGTGGGCACTGGCGAACAAGACGCTGTCGGCATCGGTACTGGTGCCCTTGCTGATGAAAAAATTGGGATGCCAGGTTCCGTCGTTGTTTTGAATCGAAAGAGCAAACTGCTGATAGGTATCAAGGTAGTTTACCGCTTCAGCCAGCGACCCCGTCAACGGTCGCCTGTCATTTTGATAGGCACGGACGGCTGCGGCCAATCCCAGCAACTGATTCGTCACATCGACGCTGCTTTGATCGGCACGGCGAGACAACTCTTCCGCAACAAGCCGTTCCAGTGACCAGGCTTCACCGATCGCATTGGACCAACGCTCGTCAGGTGACGTGTAAAACGCAAGCCCGGCAAGAACAAGCCCGAGATTTTGTCCGCGCATGCAATTGCGTTTCTCCGTTCCAATCAGGTGGGCGAGTGTTCGAATATCGTTGCCGTTCCTGATTTCGTAGTCCGGCAAAATTTCGGAAAATGCAAGCATGGCTAAGAACGAACCGGGGTGTGGCTGATAACCATATCCGACACGGGCAATGACCTGGTCGCCGTTGATGCGGAACAGCGTTTTACCCTGACATGGCATATTCCAGCAAAGAGCCCCGACGGCATATACGGGTTGAGTCCCTGCATGGTTAAGTACCATTGCCTGGCCTCCGAAAGGATAACAATACGCAAGTATTCTGTCCGGCGTATTCTCAGTGAGAACGGGCCGACGACGGAGATTGGCAATCATCAAACGCTGGATTGCACTGTGAGGATCAGCGGCGATGGTCTGCATGTCAAGCGGCGGCAACGGCTGATTGGGAAGCGGTCGTTGTGGTGGGGACGTCGGTGCCGACTGCGGCATCTGCATCGGCGGCATGGGTTGAACTTGCGGCACCGGCTGCAGACGGGGTTGCGATTGTGCCGGTTGCGATTGTACCGGTTGCATTTCAGGCGGCGGCTGAACCGGTGGCTGCGAATACCTTGACGGTTGCGTATTCCGGAGATTTTGCCCCTGTGCTTGCACAAAATCGTACCCCGTCATTCCGATCAAGAGGACTGGAAACAGGAAAATCTGTATTCGAAAGGGTGAAAAGCACATCGTTGATCACTCCTGAAAATCCATTTTTGAAACATTATCAAGACAGGGCGGTCACGGCATGACCCCCCTCACCTGTATTGCGATTAATAGCGGCGTTGTTGTTGCGGTGGATAATACCGCTGCTGTTGTTGCGGTTGCGGACGCACCTGCGGTTGGGGCTGCGTCTGCGGACGTGGTTGCATCTGCTGTCCCTGAGTTTGTGGTCGCGGCTGTGGCTGCGGTCGTGGCTGTGGCTGCGGACGCGGTTGTGGTTGCGGACGCGGTTGTGGACGCGGTTGTGGTTGCGGACGCGGTTGTTGGGGTGGCGGTGGCGGTTCCTGCGGCTCGGTTTCGAGCGGCCGGTCAATCAAAAAGCCTGACGCACTGCCGCGCGTATTGAACGAGTTGTTTTTGACGCCGGTGCTATACTTGTCGGTTCCGCCGTAATCGACCAAAAAACTGAAATTTCCGCCGGCTTGAGAAGTATTGTGGTATTTGGGATCAATCGTCGGATTGGCGTGTCCCTGCGACCCGCCGGTATAGGTGTCGTTACCGAAGTAGTCAAGCAAGACACCCAAACTCGCATTGGCTCCAACCCCTTGCATGAGTCCGCCATACGACTGGTAGGTGTCGTTGCCGCCGAAGTCACAAAGATAACCGACGGACAGGTCCCAACCCATGCCCATGCCCATGATACCCCCTTCGTAATAATCGTCTCCGTCGTCATCGAACAAAAAGCCGAGAGCATAGTGGCAGCCGAAACCGCTGCTAAACCGTTGCCATCGGGGTTGGATGCCCGGTCGCGGAGCACTGCCGATTCCGGGACGTTGATTGCCGTTGTAATCCGTTTTCGTCGCCGCGATGTGTTGATCATTGCCACCGAAATCGCGCAAAATACCGACTCCCAGCCAATAACCACCGCCGTGTGCGATGTAGTCAAATTCATAAACGTCGTCGCCGCCGCCGTCAAGCAACATGCCGATTCCACCGCAGGCACTCCCCGCACTGCCGCGAAAGCCGGTGCCAAGTCCCTGTCCCCAACCTTCGTAACCGGGATGTTCTGGGTACGAGTCTTCGTACAGTCCGCCGAGGTAATAACGGTCGCGCCCGTTGGCATCTTCCAACACACCGAACCCCGCACTGTGCCCGAACCCCTGTGACCACATCGCGGCATGATAACGATCGTTGCCGCCCAGGTCGATCAACATGCCGACCCCGCCGAACGCCGAACCCTGGGCCCGTCGGAGCGCATGATAGGAATCGTTCCCGCCTTTGTCAATGAGAATTCCGACCCCGCCGATCGACGAACCCTGGGCCACATCGACCGCCCTGTACGTGTCGTTGCCGGCACAGTCGATCAACATGGAAATGCCGAGCAACGAACCACCCTGAACGCCGGGTTTGGTTGCGATGTACTGATCGTCCCCGTCGAGATCGATAATGACGAACACCGGACGATTGGGCGTACATGTCCCCTCACGGTAAGTGTCGTTCCCGCCGAGGTCAATGATGCAAACATACTCCTCATACCCGCGAAAACCGTCGAGGTTGTAGCTGTTGTTTTCACGACCTCCGATGAGAATCGTGCCGGCCGGGGTGACAATCTGGTGCATCGACTGACCGTCTATCATCACCGGTTGAAACTGGTTCGGGTTAAGCTGTTTCAACATGCCCAACAAACGGTCGTCCGAAAGCGGGATCAGGGCTTCCGCTGCGTCATGGATTGCGCGACGATCCACTTTGAGAAGCAAATTCAGCATTTGTACCGCCGCAGAATTGCTGCTGAATGTATGACCGTGCGTCTCTTTGGCACAAAGCACGTTGTACAATTGCGTGTTGAGCGTATTGAGTTCGGCGGGTGTCAATGTCGAAACGGCGCGTGCGTAATGCGATTGTGCCAGCGTGATACAACGGATGACCTCCTGAATGGCTTGTTCCGGCGTATCGACTCGCACGAATTTCAATCCGTCATCTTCCCGTTTTGGCACATCAAGTTTCCTGCGGATTTCTCCCATCGCTTCGGCAAGCTGCATGCTGTTCCCCGACGATAACCCTGCATGCATATAACGACTGAACTGATCGGCCTTGAACACGGCCGCAAGCGGGTCACGGTACAATTCGACATACCACGAAAGCCTGGCCAAAGAATTGACCTCGGTTTTGGTTTTCAACGCATTCGTGTTATTGAGCGTCGAATTGATGTAACCGCGCCACGTATTGAAACGTCCCATGACGTTGCGACCGTTGAGGCCATTGACGATTTCATCATGCAAAACCTTGAGCATTTGCGCTGAGAACGGGTTACCGACCGTCGAATCGTCGATCGCAACGTATCCGCCCGGTCCAGCGGCCTTCGAGGGTTCAGGCCTGGTGGTTTTATCGAAAATCGGATCCGGCGTTGCTCGCTGCGTCACCTCCGGCCGCATTGGCGAGACTCCATCAGTCAACGCACGAGGCCTGGTCGCCTCCTGAATTTGATCACCACCTTCGTCCAAGTCACTTTCTTGATGCTCACCCTGATCCGCAAGTAATCCAACAATATCATCTTCTTCACCGACCAACACCATGTCTCCGCCGCTGTGGATCGCCGGAGCGCCGGGCGAAATCAGTGGTTCATCGGCATCATCAAAAATCAAAGAATCGTCATCCAACAAATCCTCCTGCATTTTCCGGAGTAATGCACTGAGCGTGTCATCGTCATCACCTTCCAGGGACAAGGCAAAATATCCGTTTCCCGGAACAAGGAGTGCCAGCAACAATGCCAAAATGAATGTTTTGACAAGAGAGAATTGAAAAAATAATTGAAAAAACTTCATTGTTGTGCCTATAGTGTGATCTCATTCGGCGAAAATTATTTCCAGATAAAAACAAACCAATTCACATAATAAACTTAAAGCACCTATTTTACCCAATCTTTTGCATAAAAACAAGGAAAGAGAAAAAACGTTTCCCGCACCTTTCTGCCGCTCACTTTCTGGCAGAAACCATGATTTCCTGGCGGTTAAACTGCATTTGGGCAAACGCAACTTGAGTATATCCCCAACATTCGATGCGTTGCACATAATCTAAAATATCGGCAATTAACTCCCATTTCGTCAATTTTAATGTTAGGAGAAAGCCTAGTATCGTTGTTTCCTTTCGTGTAACGACGTCTTCGAGTACATCAAGTGTGCAATTGGGAGTCACATTCATATCGGTGATCACCCAACGAATTTTGCGAAAATGACTTCGCTTCAATTGGTTGAAACGCCCGCGCAAATGAAGAAAACTTGGATTTCCGGTTACACCAGGTGATATTTCCGCCGGATCAACCCCCGTGACTTCCGCACCACGGGCTAGCAGAGCCTGTGAGGCACCACCGGGAGCAGCACCAATGTCGAGCCACCGGGAACCGACAGACACCGGCAACCCCGACCAGCGCAAACCTTCCTCAAATTTGAGGTAAGCTCGTGAAACCGAATCATAAGGCCGCAGCAAATTGACAATCCCGCCCGGCTGACAGGAACGCCAATCATCAGCAATGTGATAGCCAATATACCAGTCTGACGGCGAAACCGGAACGACATCCAAGACAAAGTCCTTGCGTTCCGCCGGGCACAGGGCATTGTCGCCCCCCTTGGCCAATCGTCCGCGGTAGGGGCATGTCTGAAAAAGCAAATTTTGAATTTCGATACACTTCTGGTCAATGTGCGGCTCGAAACCGTTGGTGCCGGGTACTGCCAAATCTCGCGGAAAGACATGTACGCGATCAAATCGCCTGCCACCTGCCATTTCCCAAACTTTACTGCTTGCCGAGTTGGCATCATCGGCTGGCAACACTTCCAGCCGCCCCAGCGATAACCCTTTATACCGCGCAAAAATCGAACGAATTTTGCCGACCCGCATGACATCCCAATCCGGCGAAGCTTTGAATGTGACAAAACCCGGTCGTGAAAACGCTGAACGCAAATCGTGATAACGCTCAAGAATTTCCTGTTTCAAAAATCGTTCCGTGCCATATTGGCAGGTCATCATGATAAACTGAGTCATGGGATAAGTAGGACGGCCATACTGTGGCCGCCGTTTGCTGTAGCATCCAATGATGCAATGGGGGATCATCGATTTTCACGGATGAAACACGGATTGAATAGTATTTCGAGGCTCGCCGATTTTTGTCAATGATGTTTTGGGATAGTGCAACTTTCTATTTTTACATTATTTCCTCAAGCGAAACAATCTCAATCCATAAAGGTTGCAAAAGAAATAACTGAACTGGACACAACCCGCAGAAAGTGGTATTCTAGTGCGTATTCAAAGTTGGTTTGGAGTCATCAAGGCAACAAAGTAGCGACCAACGGGAGCGGTAAAACTCCAGACCAATTTTCAAACTGGTCTAGTGCGTATTCAAAGTTGGTTTGGAGTCATCAAGGCAACAAAGTAGCGACCAACGGGAGCGGAAAACTCCAGACCAATTTTCAAACTGGTCTAAAACATACTTGGGACTTGATTGTGATTTGAGTACCACACCATCATCTTTTGAGCATATCGCGATTTTGTTTTCCAAGAAAGCCGTTTAGTCCCACGAGAGGAACTTCCTTGAGCAGCAACCGTCCCACACAGCCCGACCGGCAATCTCCGCAACAGCCGTCTCCGCCAAAAGTCCGGAATCTCGGCGAAGTGTTACAGG
>Ga0123356_10007342_pt1 | contig 10998 bp, 13 predicted proteins | sample TergutEmb28metaG_2_FD_92546 | JGI IMG/M metagenome (GOLD analysis project Ga0123356, IMG submission 92546) | Embiratermes neotenicus P3 segment gut microbial communities from Petit-Saut dam, French Guiana - Emb289 P3 | ecosystem: Host-associated > Arthropoda: Insects > Digestive system > Gut ... | reverse complement strand
CGGATCAGGCTGTAGCCGATTTTCAGGCCCGCTCCCCCGGCAATGAAAATAGCTGTCAGCTCCCAGACGCCATGGGGCAGGATCAGTGACCAGAAAAACAGGGATTTGCCATATCCGGCAAAGAGGCTGGCTAAGGCCCCCAGAAGAAAACCGTTCATAGCCAAAACGTATATCGTGCCCACGCCGCAGGTTATGCCCAAGCCAAAAGCAAGCACAGCTACATAAATATTATTTACCATGATAAGGTTAGACACAACAGCGCTGCCGCTGTTGCCTTCCAGAGAATCTTCCTCTGTGCGCAGTTGATCGGCGGAAATGCTTTCCGGCAGAAAGGCGTCGATATACTGTGGCTCCAGGATGCCGACCACAAAGCTGATGAGGGCGGCGCAAAGAAACACCGCGGCGGAAATAGCGATGTTGCGGGCATTGTTTCGCAGGGCCTGTGGCAAAATCCGGCTAAAGAAACGGCGGGGGCTGCGGGGCTTGGTGTGGGCGTAGATGATTACATGGGCGCGGGCGGTCAAATCCTCTAAATAGTCGCAGAGGCTGCCGCCGCGGTAATGATAACGGGCATAATTCAGATGTCCGCTTACCAAACGGTATAAGCTTACCAGATGCTCAATATTTTTAAAGCCAGCCGCTTTATATCTCAATGAGCTTTCCAGGTCTTTCCATATTTTGGAATTCTGCTTGACAAATACAACCTCTAACGGGCCGCTTCGCGACCCAGTTTTGAGTTTTGAGTCTTGAGTTTTGAGTGGATTATTGTTTTTTATTTGGGTGGTTTGCCCATTATTGACTAACATAATTGCATCTCCATTTATCTATTACAACTCAAAACTCACAACTTCGCGGCCCAGTTTTGAATTTTGAGTCTTGAGTTTTGAGTGGATTATTGTTTTTTATTTGGGTGGTTTGCCCATTACTGACTAACATAATTGCATCTCCATTTATCTATTACAACTCAAAACTCACAACTTACAACTTACAACTCGGGCTGCGAAGCAGCCCGGAACGGGGTGGTTTTTTTGGACGATTATCGCTGGCATACACCGGAGCAGGTGGATATTACCTATACGGTGGCGGGGCTGGGCTCCCGCTTTTTGGCATTGTTGATCGACATGATCATTCAAGGCCTGATTCTTTGGCTGCTGATTGCCTCTCTATTGAGCAGCCTTGGCACGGCTGGCGAGGGGTATTTAGCTTTGTTTATCGTGGTTTGCGCGGTGGTTTATGCCGGCTACTTCTTTATTTTCGAGCTTGCGATGAAGGGGAGGACACCCGGCAAGGCGCTAATGAAGATACGGGTGGTGCGCATGGATGGGCGCGCCGCCGATACATCGGGTATCCTGCTACGGAATTTAGTGCGCTTGATCGATTTTCTGCCCGCCTTTTATACCGTTGGCGTGATTACCATGTTCATACACAAACAAAGCCGCCGGTTGGGAGATTTGGCTGCCGGAACCATAGTTATTGTTGAGCGCAAACAGACTACACTAAATATGATTTTAGCGGAACAACGTAGCGTTGTCAATACGGCCCTGAGCAATCAGGAATATACCGTGATCCGCGATTTCTTCGCGCGCAAAAACGAGCTTACCAAGAAATCGCGCGCGCGCCTGGCAACTGCCATCGCCGCCCCGCTTTATGATCATTGGCAGGCTACGGAGGAAGAAAGGCGGGATCCGGAGCGCTTTTTGTATCGGGTGCTGCATGAAGAGTTTCGGCAGAACTAAAATGTGATTTTAGTTCTGCCGGAATACTTGCTTGATTTGTCAAGGGGTGGTGGGAGAAAAAAACTAGAAAACTATTTTGCGGTCATAATAGTACGAATATCAAACTATATTAATGCTATTATCGCACTACTCTGATTTACTAATATCTGCGAATATCTCATTTATTAAGGTGCCGTCCTTTTTATATTCTCTAACGATAGCTTTCGTTGCAATTTTTTTATCGACACTATTACCATCGTCGTCATAATAGAAAATTTCCGAATAGTCTCCTCCGTTTGGAGTAGAATGATTCCTCCGTTCACTGGTTATTATTGACGTGTCCGTAATTTCTTCATTTGCTGACACGCCCTCATTTTTGTTTGTTTGAATGCCGCAAGCATTTGATAGGACTATTAGTAAGATCAACAAAGCTGGAACTATAAATATTTTTATTCTCATGATTAATAATACTCCTTTATATCTACGCGCCCGTTTCTGAATTTAACGCGAACCAACCCGAAGCGCGATCAAATTCTTAACATCACGCAGTACATTTTCGCTCTTCACATCAATCGTCAGCGATTTGCCATTATACCCGGTAGTGATCTGTCCAAAGTAAAATATGCGTATCCAGCAGGTACCCTACAGTCCCCATTCTTGTAGCTCCTCTTCCGGCAATGAATCAAAAAAACTTTTCGGTAACGGGGGCGCTTTAATAAAACCAAGCTGCCGTTTTGGCTTTGGCTGTTCTACGGCATTGTCCTCAGCAGGCAGAATAATTACATCTACTCTTTTATCGCGTAATGCAGGCGGCAGGTCAAAAATATGGCTTAATTTAGCGCTACCTATAGTTTGGCGAAGATACTCCATCTTACTACCCCTCCCAGCAATTATTATTACCCGACATTAACTACATTTCCAGTATGACATAAGTATAACCGGTACTTCGTGACTTTTCTCTATCCTCAGCTTTTATTCCGGCTGATTAGTTTCTTTAAATCTTTATCAAAAGTATGGATTTCCGCATTTTCTGCTTCGGCGTATCCCGCCAGAATACAGTCAACAAAATCCAGCTTCACAAGGGCATAATGCTTAAGCCCCAATAAAACAGCATCGCGATACGGCAAAACCTTATCAGTATCGTTAAGAAAGTCAGTCAACTCACCGCTAATGTCCTTACGTTTGGCTTTATATACTTTTTCCAGTACGTACACCACTTCGCAAAGCACCTCAATAGGAATGTCGATTTTATTGTTGTCAATGATCTGCGCAGCTTGTCCCGAGAGTTCTTCGTTATCCGCAAGAAGGTAACGGAGAATTACATTTGCATCAACGATCCGCATATTTTTCCTCCACCGCTTTGGCCCAAGCATTTTTCTCAAGCTGAATTAACGCCGGGTTCGCGTATTTTTTCAGGCATCCTTTCGTTGATTTTCGAGTATGCGTTTGGTCGCCTACATTGTCAGCCGGCATAATTATGACCTCAACATTTCTGTTCCGTAAGCTAATCGGTAAATCAAAGACCGCCGCTAAAGCATCGCTATTTACGGTTTTACGAAGGTACTCCATTTATATCACTCCATTCGTGTATTTTTCCGTTTCTTTATCGCGAACCAACCCGAAGCGCGATCAAATTCTTTACATCCTGCAATATATTTTCGTTCTTCACATCAATCGCCAGCGATTTACCATTATACCCAGTAGCAGTATGCTTAAAAAGATTCCGGGTATATTCTGTACATTGTGATATTAGCAATTCCGCTTCATCCATTTCGCGAAACCCTATTGCCACCGATGAGATATAATATCCTTGCTTTGGGTATAGGGTACACAATGGTTTTCCACTTTTTTTGTACTTTATATTCCATCCTTTCCATAATCCATTATGCATGGAACAACCGCTATAAAATAGCTTCGGTTGAACATTGTATGTCTGCTGTAAGTAATCAGCTAAATTATCCCATAAAGGAGTGTCAACAAATTCCTTTATTTGATTATCCAAAGGCGCATGCCTGTCGTCGAATAATTCACTCCAAAGCACATAATCACCTGCTTTCTTGTTCTGTAGCTATGATCCGCTAGAAGGAATCATGCCGTCCAATTAATCAGCGACAGCTCTTCTATGCACTCAAAGTGTTTAGTATTGCCGGTTACGAGAACTAAGCCATTTACTATGCAGAAGGCGGCGATAAAAATATCAGCGTCGCCAATAGTTAAGTTCTTGCGGCGTAATTCCGCATAAAGGCTCGCAGATCGCCTCCAAGTTCTGATAGTCATTTCACCAACACCAAAATGGCTGGCTAAGAGCTAATACTTAGCCTCTTTTTGGAGATTTGATTTAAAAAAGAACCCGCGCCGAATTTCATAGTCCACAATAGGTGGAATAATGAACCGCTCTCCAGCTGCAACCGCTTCATCCTTTTTTGCGCAAACCAGTGCGTTTCGGTTGAGAAGGTGTATGATAATATTTGAATCAAGAGCGTATGTCATGATGTCTGCTCCGCATCATTATCAAATGAAATAAGTTCCCGGCCAAAATTAACACGGGGAAAATCGGCCATTTGCAACTCCTCATCAACCGCATCTTTAGCAAATGTGTCAAATTCTTGCCAAAAATCCTTATCCGCCTTCTTGATTTCATCAATATCAACAGGAACGTTAAGAACATTAACGATAACTAATTGCCGTTCAGGAATTTTCACCATTCGTCCACGCTGATAAAAAACTCCGTTATCAAAATATCCTTGTATCGCTTGTACCTCCACTGTACCCCACCCCCATATTAACCTACTCAGAAATAGCATTGATTTTACTTTATGCAACTTAACCCTGTTGCAAGTATACCACATTAAGCTAAAAAATTTCAAGCACGCCGTGAAGTTAATTATTCAACAACTGCTCTGTCAATGGTCACGCTCAGAGATTTGTGTGCCACGGTCAAACTCAAAATGCAGGTTACGTTATTTTGCCATAGGTTGAGTTTCTACCTCCAAATTGAAAATATGCAATACATCAAGAATATTCGTGGATAAAATCTGCAATCACATAATATTATTCGTGGTTAAAATATGTAATCATCTAATATTATTCGTGGGTAAAATCTGCATTTCATCTTGACTAAACCCCAAAATCCCTGTATAATCAATGAGGAAGTAGAAGGGGAGGGATATGGAATGCTCAAGCGAAAAATATATGACGACCTTATGCGGTGGAAATCGCGTAATGATAAACAATGTTTGGTCGTAAAAGGCGCCAGGCAGGTAGGTAAAACATTTATTATTGAATTGTTTGCCCGCGAGAACTACAAATACTACACAACATTGAATTTTGAGAAAAACCCCGCCTACAAAGCCATCTTTGACGGCGATTTGGACACCCAAACCCTTATCAAACAAATCTCCCTGCGCGTACCCCATGCCCAGCTGATCCCCGGCAAAACCTTATTATTCTTTGATGAAATTCAAAGCTGCCCGCGCGCCCGCACCGCCTTAAAGTTCCTGACGCAGGATGGCCGGTTCGATGTGATCGCCTCCGGCTCTTTGCTCGGGATCAATTATAAGGAAGTGCCTTCATACCCCGTGGGATATGTTGAGCATCTGAAAATGCATTCCTTAGACTTTGAGGAGTTTTTATGGGCTAGCGGCGTGACGCCCGGTTCTATTGCCGATATAAAGGAGTATTTCGACAAAAAGAAAACCGTGCCCACCGCCATGCATGAGCGTATGATGGAACTTTTCAAGGAATACATCGTGGTCGGCGGTATGCCCCGCGTGGTCGATGAGTTCATGACCACCCACAATTTCGCCAATGTGCTGAAAATCCAAAAGGCGATCATCGACGATTATGCGGACGACATCGCCAAGTATGCCGAGGGCGCGGAAAAGGCCAAGGCGCGGGCCTGCTTTCTCTCTATACCGAAGCATTTGTCTAAGGACTACAAGAAATTTCAATACAGCATCGTGGAACGCGGCGGAAGCGCCCGTAAATTCGCCGGTAGCCTGATGTGGCTGTATGACGCGGGCGTTATTAACTTCTGCTATAATCTCTCCTTGCCGGAACTGCCGCTGGAGGGGAATGCCAGGAGCGACGCATTCAAAGTATATATGTGCGATACGGGGCTATTAATGGCGATGCTGGAAGATGGGTCACAGACGGATGTTATCGACGGTAATCTCGGCATATACAAAGGGGCGATTTTCGAAAACATCATCGCGGATATTTTTAGCAAATCAGGCAAGAAGCTATATTATTTTGAGCAGGACGGCAAGCTGGAAATCGACTTTTTCATCCGTCGCAATAAAACGGCCGCGGCAGTCGAAGTTAAATCCGCGGATAATACAAAAGCTAAATCGTTGGACATCGTTTTGACAAAATACGGAGTTAAGCACGGGATCAAACTGTCCGCAAAAAATGTCGGCGGGACAGATGCTTATGACAGCCTGCCCCTCTATATGGCGATGTTTTTGTAGGCTTCTATGGTCATGTGGCAATATATTTTTAATCGCGGCAGGATTTTTTTATTGAAAAGGGTATTTATATATGATTTAGATAAATCCGGAGGGGTGCGCATATATGCTTTGGAACAGGAAAATCGATTGGTTCAGTTCACAATTGGATAATAATATATCGTTAATGCAATCCGGTGATTATAGCAGCATTCCATGGATTTTCTGTGTATTTGCTGAGAATCACATGCCGTCTAAAACTGTTGCGGCAAAGGCCCTTTGCGCTGTACTCGGTAGCCTAACCTTCGATGAACTGATACTTATTGACAGGCAAATGCGCCAGACTACTTCCATTGAATGGGGTATTAACTGGCGCAATTACTCCATCAATAGCTTTTTTACCCCTGATATGGATGAGGATGAACGCCGTGCGGTTATTGTGTTCGCCTCATTTAATCCCAATGGTTTTATTCGTGAGCAAGCCATGCGCATGATGAAAGATTGTGCCGGTACGCTGCCTTTTGTGATTCTCCGGCAAAATGACTGGGTGCTGCAAGTGCGCAATGCTGCTGAAAAAATAGCCGAGCATCGCCTATCACATCTTTCGCCGGGAGAGCTTATTGCCGCTTTGCCATTTGTGGATATATTAAGCCGTAGCAAAAGGGTGAGCCGTAAAAGCATATATACAGACATAATTCACTCAACCTTGACTTCCCATGAAAATGAGAGTGATTTGGCTGCCGGCCTCGACGCCGCAAATATTCGAAGCCGCCGTATATGCACAAATGCACTTTTTAATATGAAAAGTCCCAGATATGATCTTGCATTCAGCAGGCTGAAAAAAGAGACAGACCCGTTTCTTAGGGCTTTCATCTTCAGCCAACTTGTAGGCGCGGGGCAAAACATGGATTCTGTCATAGAAAGCTTTTTGCAGGATAAATACCCTCATAATCGTATAAAGGCATTTCAGTATATTTGTGAGCATGATCAAAATAGGGCGCTGCAGATTTCGCATGATCTATTGTTAGATAAAAACGCTGCAGTCCGTGATACTGTTCGCTTTTTTCTTAAAAGCGAATGTGCTGATTTTGATTTCGACACTTTTTATAAAAAACATTTGACAACGCACACTGTTCCTGCGATTTATGGTTTAAGTGAAACTGGCAATACCGAATACATGGCTGTAATCGAAGGATATTTGCATGTCACGCAAACCTCGGTTGTCCGCGCAGCGATGACGGCAATTATGCGGCTTAGTTGCAATAAATACGATGCAGCTATAACTGAATTTCTTATGGACGATAGGGTGGGTATTGTCAAGGCTGCACGCAATCTTATACTAAAGACCGCTTCGCCAAATTATGCGCGAGTGATGGAAATATTTAAAGCTACACCATATGAAAATACAAAACGGAAGTGCTTTTCCATCTTGCTCACAGCAAGTAAATGGCCACGGCTTATATTTATCCTTGATATTTTAGAGAACGGTGGTGAGGGAATTACAGATTATGCAATAGCTGCTCTTGAGCGATGGATCGATATTTATAACCGTTCGTATGCTGTAGCGAGCAAAGCACAAACTGAGCTAATTTTCGATAACATAAAGCGTCTCGGCGATACTCTGCCAGAAAGCTTGCGGAATAAACTGCTATTTTTATTACGGTGAGTTGAAAGATGGCAGTAAGCTAAAAAAGGGGAGGTTTCTATTTGTATACGGAAGAAACACAGGTTCTGGAAAATAAAAATGCCGGCCTTAACTATTATGCCTTGACTCTGGCTGCGCCGTACATAAGCGCCGCAGCCCGGCCCGGCCAATTTGTGATGGTTGCGCCCTCAGCCGGTTTGCAGCCCTTTTTAAAAAGGCCTATGGGCATCAATGTAATCAGCGCGGAAAAAGGGCAGATACGGTTGATATACCGGATGGTGGGTCATGGCACGCGCTTGATGAGCGCACTTGAACCCGGCCAAACGATACAAATGCTGGGCCCGCTGGGCAATGGTTGGCGGTCGATAGGGGAGGGCCGGGCTTTGCTGGTGGGCGGCGGTACCGGTATTGCCCCTTTGCTGCCGCTAGCCGAGGATTTGAGCGGCGCGGGGCTGGCCTGCGATATTTTGCTGGGCGCGAATTCGGCGCGGGAGCTGGTTTGCGCGGAGGAATTCACCCAATTGGGCCATTGCGCTTCGGCCACCTTGGACGGCAGCTGGGGCGTGCATGGCCCGGTGACGTTATTATTGCCGCAAGCTCCGCCCGCCTATGATATGGTGTATTGTTGCGGCCCGCAGGCGCTGATGTCCAAGGTGGCGGAGTGGGCCGCACGCTATGATCTGCCCTGCCAGGTATCGCTGGAGGAGCGCATGGGCTGCGGCTTCGGCGTTTGTATGGGCTGCGTTTGCCCTGTTGCGGATGCGGGCGGTGCGGGCGGGTACGCATATAAGCGCGTCTGCTGCGACGGCCCTGTATTCGATAGCCGGGAGGTGAAGTGGTGATGATAGAGGCTAGAGGCGAGAGGATAGAGGCGGGAATAGCCAATTTAGCTGGAGCGGCTAATTTAATGGTGGATATTGCCGGTATAAGGCTTAAGAATCCTATTATTTTGGCTTCCGGTACCTGCGGTTATGGGCGGGAATTGGCTCAGGTTTATGACCTTGCGCTTTTGGGCGGTATTTGCGTTAAGGGTACCACGTTGCATCCGCGCCAGGGCAATGCGCCGCCGCGTATCGCCGAGACGCCTTGCGGCATGCTGAACAGCGTTGGCCTGCAAAATCCCGGCGTGGAAGCGGTAATAGCCCAAGAGCTGCCATTTCTGGCAGCTTATGATACGGCGGTGATAGTCAATATCGCCGGTCACGACCGCGAACATTACCGCGCCGTAGCCGAACGGCTGGATCAAGCCGGCGGTTTCGCCGCCCTGGAATTGAATATCTCCTGCCCCAATGTGGCGGCGGGCGGTATGGCTTTCGGCACCGACCCCCAGGTGGCGGCGGAAATAACGGCGCTGGTACGCGCGGCTACCCGTAAACCGTTGATCGTGAAGCTTTCCCCTAATGTGACGAATATCGCGGATATAGCGCGGGCTGTGGAAGCAGCCGGCGCGGACGCCGTGTCGCTGATCAATACGCTGCAGGGATTGGCCATAGATTTAGGGCAACGCCGGCCGGTGCTGGGCACAATAACCGGCGGCCTTTCCGGGCCGGCTATCAAACCTGTGGCTTTGCGTATGGTATGGCAGGTGGCCCAAGCGGTAGATATACCCGTTATCGGCATGGGCGGCATAACCTCGGCCACAGACGCGCTGGAATTCATATTAGCCGGAGCCAGCGCGGTACAAATAGGCGCGGCAGTCTTCCGCGACCCATTACTACCGCTGCAAATAATCAAGGACATGCAGGAATGGCTGGGCACCCATGGCATACGCGATGTTAATGAATTGGTGGGAGCGCTACAAGTATAATTGCAAATGGCAAATGGCAAATGGCAAATTAAAACCAAATAATAAACGATTAGCATTCCTAGCATTGTCTTATTATTGCTTTTTGCCTTTTATTTGCAATTTGCAATTTGCCATTTGCAATTTACAAAAAAACTTCCACCGTTTCCCCGGGCCGCCACAGCGCCCCAACCGGTAACAGTATTTTGATTTTATAGCTGTTCTTATTGCGGTTAGCCGCGGTTTGTTCTTCTTTGGGCGTATATTGCGCCTTCAAGTCTATAAATACTATCGCGCCCGTATACTCCGCGCCGTTGCCGCGCATGGTAAGGCTTTGCCCGTAGTCTATGCTGTACAGGCGGTCTTCGGGTATATAGGCTACCACATATTTTTCCTCTTCAGCGGCAATATCAGCCAGGTCATAACCGGCGTTCACCATGGCGCCGGTATAATAATTTTTGCTTATCACCGTGCCGTTTTGGCTGGCCCGCACCGTATAATACTGCAAATTCTCCTCACTTTGGCGCAGTTGTATCATGGTTAGCTCTATATCGGCGTAAGCGGCGTCGATTTTTTCTGGCGCCAACCCAGTGGCAATATGCGCCGTTTGCTGCCGCGCGCTGTCTAAACGCGTGGTGGCGGAGTTTATCGCCTCGGTGGCTATATCCCGGCGGTATTGCGCGTCTTGCAGCGTTTTTTCCGGCGCTATCCCTTGCTCATACAACAGCAGCGCTTCCTCGTAATTTTGTTGCGCCCGCTCCAGGTCAGTTTGCGCCATGGCCAGCGATTGCCGCGCCAATTGCACATTATTATTCGCCTGCCGCCGCTCTACCGCCTGCCTTTGCTCATCCTCGTCCGCGCCGGCCAGTAACTCGTCCAGCATGGCCTGCTTGCGCTTAAGCGTGGCTTGCAACTGTTCAATATTGTTGCGCTCCTGCCGGTCGTCCAATACGGCCACGATATCGCCCGCCTGCACCTGCTGCCCCAGCATCAGCGGCGCCGACACTATTTTGCCGCCCACCTCCGCGTAATGGGGCAATATATTTGCTTCCACGGTTCCTGTCAGCAACGGTTCTGGGGCGGCGCAACCGGCGCTTATCAATATGGCGGTAAGCGATAATAACAAAATTAACAGCTTTTTCATGTCTTGTAGCTCCCTTCGGTTTAGTATGCCACCACGCCCAACCCCTTAACTTGATTCACGGATACATGATAACAGTTTTCAGTCCGTTTCGCGGACAAACCCCCGTCGCTTCGCGCCACCCCCTTTCTAAAAGGAGGCTTTGGTGGGAATATTTTCGGCGTGTTTCATAATAGGGCAGATTTTGTTGACAAGAACAAAAAACTGGAAAGAAGGGTATACGAAACCAGTGACGTAATAGAGCCACTTTGTAGTGTTTGTTGACAATT
>Ga0123356_10007341_pt1 | contig 10998 bp, 7 predicted proteins | sample TergutEmb28metaG_2_FD_92546 | JGI IMG/M metagenome (GOLD analysis project Ga0123356, IMG submission 92546) | Embiratermes neotenicus P3 segment gut microbial communities from Petit-Saut dam, French Guiana - Emb289 P3 | ecosystem: Host-associated > Arthropoda: Insects > Digestive system > Gut ... | reverse complement strand
TTACCCCTTCAAACCTTAAACCACATCCGAAAAATCCGACTATTGCCGCTTTTTTCAGGCAGTTGCGTTGGATGGAAGATTTAGGGTCGGGCGTGCGGAATATGTATCGCTATCTGCCAATTTATACGAAAGACAAAAATGCTCTGACGGTTATGGAAGAGGAAGATATTTTTCGGTTGACAATACGTTACGGACGCGAAATTGATGTAATTTTGCCTGACAATTTTGATTTACTTAGCAATGAGAATAAAATATTGGCATTGATAAAGGCAAATCCGAAAATAACGGCGAATGAAATGGTGGAAGAGATAGATATTTCTATTGCAACAGTAAAAAGAATTTTGGCGAACTTAAAACAGCAACAAGGCATTGAAAGACAGGGGTCTAAAAAAGATGGTATATGGATTGTAAACAATGATACTTTAAATGATACTTTAAATGATACTTTAAAAACAAACGAAATAACAAATTAACTAAAAAATAAAAACATGTTAAATTCAATCAACATTACACTGAAAGTTTGGCGTCAAGCCAATCCAAAAGCACAAGGCGCTTTTGAAACGTATAACCTGAAAAACATTTCAACAGACAGTTCATTTCTGGAGATGTTGGACGTGTTGAACGAGCAAATCATTAATGACGGGAAAGAGCCTGTTGTGTTTGACCACGATTGTCGCGAAGGTATTTGCGGTATGTGTTCACTCTACGTTAACGGACATCCGCACGGACCGGACGAAGATGTTACAACCTGCCAGTTGCACATGCGCAAGTTCAAAGATGGCGAAACGATTACCGTAGAGCCATGGCGTTCGGCAGCATTTCCGGTTATCAAGGACTTGATGGTCAACCGCAACGCATTCGACGAAATCATTCAAGCGGGCGGTTATGTGTCGGTAAATACCGGCGGAGTACCCGATGCCAACGCCATTCCTATCTCCAAGATAGATGCTGACGAGGCTATGGACGCCGCCTCATGTATCGGTTGCGGAGCGTGTGTGGCTGCTTGCAAAAACGCCTCAGCCATGCTGTTCGTTTCGGCAAAAGTATCACAGTTGGCATTACTGCCTCAGGGCAGGATAGAGGCTGCTGCGCGTGCAAAAAAGATGGTTGCAAAGATGGACGAACTCGGATTCGGAAACTGCACAAACACCCGCGCCTGCGAAGCTGAATGTCCTAAGAATGTTTCAATCAGCAATATTGCACGATTGAACAGGGAGTTTATTTGCGCAAAATGTAAAGATTAACTATTTCTTTCTATCAAACCGCAAAACGCCCAACTCTTTGATATTCCCTAAATCGGAGTAATCATACTGATACAAACCATCTTCGGCAATCATCATCAACACATTGTTGAATGGTATCACATCAAAGCCATCCATGCCGGCGTAGTGCGCCAATTGGTTGGCTATGATGGTTTGCGGGTTGTCGGCTTTGAAAATCTTCAGTCCGTCGTCGCAAAGGAAGAGTGTGCCGTTGTCTATGCCCAGACCTTGGGGTTTGGTCATGGCGTAGGATGCCAGTTCACGCGGCGCATATACATCTTGCACATCTACCACGATAAGGAGGTTAGTGTTCTGACCGCAATTATTGCCGGAATGAATGGTTACATACGCCAAATCATTTTCTACCACCACCGGGTCGCAACCAAAGGCATGGGTGATAACCGAACAATATTGCGGAGCAAGCGGATTGGCAACAGAATATATCAACAACCCGGTTGGCGTACCGAAAAACAGGTTTTCCTTGTAACTGAAAATGGTTTCAACATTCCATCCAATCCATAAGTTTTCGATGGCTTTTGACGGTGTTTCGTTCGACAAATTAAATACCGACATTTGATTATTAATAACCACATAAAGATAATCCTTATACAAACCGAAGCGCGACATGGAGCCGTTGATTCCGCTGGTTGAGGGTGGACCTTTTGCACTATTTGCTTTTGAGTCGTTCATAATCACAGGGTCTGACATTGCTTCTGTTGTATAATAAGAAAAACGGTCAACATCTACCGTCTTTTTTGTCAGTTTCCAACCAACAATAATCCCCTTTTGCTGTGCTTCCGGCGAATGAACCTCTGCATAATCGTAACCAAAACCATTGTCGGCAGGAGGCAATGCGTATGGGAAAACATTTTCCAACATACCTTTCGGTTGCGGCTTTGCCGGATTGGAGATGTCGAACCATACTAAACAGGAATAGGCATCGGCATAGAGAATATTGTTGCGGATGGCTAAATCGGCATTACCCAATAACTCAATGAACCCGATGGCATGAGGGTCTGACGGATTGCGGTTGTCAATGATATGAATACCTGTTCCCGGTTCGGAAATATAGAGGTATCCATTGTAAAAACAGATTTTCCCGCCACCTGTAACGGCATGGCGCTCATCGGTAACTATCACCGAACTTCGGAACGCTTCGACAGACATATAAACCGGTTCATTTAACTGATAAGTATATGTTTCCGTATACTTTTTTTCGCAGGAAACAAAAATTCCTGCCATAGCTAAAAATAAAAATGCTTTTTTCATGATTGAAATAATTTTAATTGATGATTATTCGTTTATTTGTTTATTTGTTGACGCTTCAAATTCAAATCTTAATCCGGCGTTAAGTCCCACTAATAAAGGCATTTCGGTACGTGCCGACACGGGTTGATTGTTTTTTAAATAATACAAAATTCGCGGCTCAAAATAAAGGCTGATGTCGCGATAAAACTTATAACCGACGCCAAATGACGTATTGAACGACCATTGCAACCCGGGAATATTGTCTTGCAACGAAATGGTATGAACAGGCGAACTTCCACCATGATGAATTGTATATGAGGAGGTTGAATTTTGAACATAATCCAGCATAATACCTTTTTCCGCCATTATGCCAAAAGAAAAATATACATTCCATTGCGGCTTATTTAACAAATATGTCACAACATTGACCGGAATACCAATATAATGGAGTTTCAACTTGGCTTCGCGATAATACCATTGATTGTCGTCTTTGAATCCAGATTGCAAAAAAGAGTATGTCAGACCGGTCTCAAGCGCCATATATTCGCTTAAATTTCTGCGAACCGTCACCCCAACCGACAATGGCGGCAAATGAGTTAATTCGGGAAAATCATGATATATATCATCAATTGACGGTGTGCCATCTTGCGACCTGAGAAGTTCGGAAGAAGGTGATTTCGCGGGATAATAAGCCGAATTATCGTTTAAAAAAGTCATGTCATTATGAGAAGAATTTGAAAATCCCGAACCGAAAGCGGCGGCGATTTGCCATGATTTTTTCTTTTTATGTTTACTCTTTTGAAACTGCTCGTCACACTCATCCGATGACTTGAAGTCATCGGATGAGTAGGCTCTCGGACTATTAATGATGGATTGGAGACTCCCTTCGGTCGGAATGACAGGCGTTTCTGTGCCAAATTGGGAGGACATGAGCAACGGCTCTGCCGCTTCTTCCGCTCCTCCCTCCACGTCATAAGTTGCAGGGGCATTCCGAACAAGCGTAGCACTGTGAGGAATAGTATCGTTACTGACGGGGTGACTCAAAGTCACTCCGTCAGCGAAGCGTACATTATCTGTGGAAATCCGTTCAATCTGTGTTATCTGTGTGCCAACAAAATCATTATCAACATTAAAAATCGACAAAGTAAACAACAGCGCCAACGAAGCCGCAACACCCGCCCCCGCAAGCCACGCCCACAGTGGAACAACCTTTTTACGGTCACTCAGCAATCGCCCTTCCATCTCCGTCCAATAACTTTCGTCAACAGGCAGGCGGTGACTGTTCAGTTTTTCAAATATGTAATTATCTTCCTGCATTTTACTGCTATATAAATTGTTCTACTTTTTTCTGTAAAATCTGTCTTGCACGCATAAACTGCGACCGCGACGTAACTTCCTTTATATTAAGCATTTCTGCAATCTCCGCGTGCGAATAACCTTCTATGGCATAGAGGTTAAAAACCGTTCGGAATCCATCGGGCAACCCGGCAATGCAACGGTGCAAATCATCTGCCGAAAGTTTTTCAAACGCCGAAATACCGGTATCTTCGATACTCTCCTCATACTCGCCGGAGATTGGCAAAAAATGCTTTTTCCGCAACTGTTCGAGAGCCGTAGTTACAAAAACACGCCTCATCCAACCTTCAAAAGAGCCTTTACCCGAATAGTCGCCGATTTTTGTAAAAACTTTGTAAAAACCGTCCTGCAACACATCTCGGGCAGTATCCCTGTCGCCGACATAACGCGCACAAAGACTAAGCATTGCTCCGGCATACCGCTCGTACAATTCTCTCCTTGCCCACATCTCTTCGCGCTTACAGCCGGCAATTAAGTTGTGTTCTTCAGACATTCGGAAAACTCTTTAATAGATAGATGAATTTGGATATAAAAACGTTGCATAAAGGGAAAAAAATGCAGTTAACTTTAACTACAAATATAACTATTTTCCGCCAACAGGCTTTAATCCTTAATTACTGTCACCGCTTCATTCCTGCCATCGGCGGTTACTTTTACAACATAAATCCCTGCCGGCATGTGACTGGTGGCAATGTGCGCTTCGTTCAGATTCCGGCAGGTTGCCAAAAGATTGCCTCCAGCGGAGTATAACGCGATGTCAACTATTTTGGCATTTTTCACCAAAACCGTTAATTTGTCGGTGAAAGGATTTGGATAAACCACCACATTTTTATTAGATTCTGCTACAGGGGTTGAAATATCGGTAGTAAAAATGTAAAACAATTCCGACGATGCAAAACAGTTCAATTCCGTTGTTCTTGTCTCCACGCGGATTTCGTGTCTACCGGCTACAGGTTCAATGGTTATACTGTTTACGGTGGTGGTTTGATAAAACTCGTTATCAATAAACCATTCGTAGTCGCCGTGATCAGGTCCGGCGGCTGAGACGGTTACTGTGATTTCTTTAGCCCGGTCTTCAGGTGCGGAGAGCGTCAGGATAAGCGGCGCTTCCACATAAACGTTAGCTGTCGCCGAATTTTTACAGCCGGTAGATGTTATTGTACCTTCTACGATATAGTTTGTTGAGACTTCGGGATTGACGGTTACGCTTGCTTCGGTGGTAGCATTCAAGCCCGGAGCAGGAGTCCAGATATAGGTATCTGCGCCGCTTGCCGTTATGGTTGCATTGTCGCCTTTGCATATTGACGGACTGTTGACAGTGATGTTCGGCAGAGATTGGTTTGCATTAATTGTGATACTTTCCTCTTTAGTGCAGCCGTTACTGCCGGTTACTATTACAGTGTAGGTACCCGGAGTTGTTATCGTTGTATCTGCATTTGCGCCCCATGAACAGGTATAATTTTCGTCTACGCTTGTTACATTTGCTTTCAGTGTTATGCTTTGTATCGTACAAGTCAACATATCGCTGCTTGGCGTAATGGTTACTGCCGGACACTCCGTTGTAATTACCGCCCTGTTGCTCATCGCATGATAAACATTGGATTTTTGGAACACATAGTTAATAAATGCCCAAACGTAATAAGTTTCATCAGGCTCCAAGCCTGATATATTACCGGTGTAATTGACCGATTGAGCGCCATCATGATTATCTTCGTAAAACACATTGAAAGCGGTATTTCCTCGTGTAAAGGTGCCGGCAGCAATTTCTGTCGCGTCGGGAAACGAATAGCCTACATCGTTAATATATAGAATGTCAGTGTATTGACTTACACGAAGATTTACATTATTTGTAGTATAAATAAAACCCTTACCGATTATCGAATCCCAGTCAAGGATGCCATCGTAACGATTATCGTAAGCCGGCGGAGAGTCAAGACCTGTCAGCAATTCGTTTGTAGGCAACATATCTCCACGTTTGAAACTGCCGTTCAATGTAGCGGTTGTGCTAGTCACACTACCCACGGCGCTCATTTTTACCGAACATGGAGAACGGTAGCAAAAAAGTTCGGGATGTACTATAACACCGAGATGTTCCTGAGGCATATCCGTATAACTCAACGCATATCCGGAGATACCCCAAGCCGGACAAAAGACGCCCGCCGTTCTATTAGTGTTTACCCCTATCCCGATATCGTCAGGCTGAAGCGCCCGCCCTGGATTCAATTTCTTAAAGTAACAGGTAAATATAACGCGCATCTCGCCGGGATTAATTGTAAAAAACTTGTCGAATCTGCCATCTGATATGGAAACCTTTAAAGCATCCATCCCGCTTATGGTAGAAAGTGATGGCAAAAATACTCTTCCTGCAATGCGATATCTTGATTCGTCTAAGTTAAATTCGGTGTCTAAATCGGGACTATTCAACTCAGGCGCTATATCTATATTATCTTTAAAATATTGCCAGTTACTTTCAATATTGCCGTTGCTAAATGGTATCTCCAAGTTAAAAGTCTTATCAGATAGGACAAATTCGCCATGTTTTATAAAAAAGGCATATTCCAACACATCAAACCTCATCTCTCCTACGCCTGTTACCTGTAATGTAATACCGTCATGACTATCAATTACTGTTGTAGCAAGGCGGGAATCACTCGTGCCGATAACACGGTCGTTACCATCTTTCCATTCGGTCTGCGACTGTGAGCTAACCGTGCCGCAAACCACGCACATACACACCAGCGCAAGAGATACAATACGTACTACACTTATTTTTAGTTTGTTATCCATATCCATCAGTTATGTTGAAATAAATATTATGTTTCTCTGCATACTTTTGTGTTTTAAATTCATGAGGCAAAGTTATATTATATTTTTGATTTTACAATATGTGCGAAATCATATTTTTTTTGCGCCATTTTTTTATACATGCTCTAACCCAAAAAACAAATTTTTTCATATTCCAAATATTCTCTAACTTTACCCCCTTGTAAAACAAATGGAGATTCTGAAAAACATAAAGAAGAAATACACCTCAGAGTTTTTTAAATACTCAGCCGTGTTGTTGTCGTCGAATGCGCTGTCGCAGTTGATCGCAATTATTGTTTATCCGCTTATAACGCGCATATACAATCCGGCTGTTTTTGGAGAGTTCTCGCTGATTATCAGCATTATAGCTATTTTATCTTTATTCTCAACAGGCAAATATGAGTTGGCAATCCTTCTGCCGAAATCAGAAAAAAAAGCCGTAGCATTGTTCCAACTCAGCTTTTTAGTGAACACCATTTTTTTTATTATCTCGCTCTCCATTATTATGTTATGGAAAACAGAGATTGCCGTTTTTTTAAAACATGAAACATTGTCTATGCTATTTTTATTCATCCCGTTCATGGTACTGTTGACCGGTTGCTGGCAAAGCATAAATTATTTTTTAACAAGGCAAAAAAAATATTACAACATAAGTGTCTACAATATAACCCAAAGTTTTTTCATATCAGGGTTAAAATATCTGTTTGGCATCAAAGGATTGATACAGTCGGGATTGCTTTGGGCTACTTTTTGTGGGCAGTTTATTGCTACGCTTATCAGTGCAATTTGGGGTAGCGCTCATTTTAAGAGCGTTTTAAAGATCAACAAAGCGTATATTATCCATGTCGCCAAGCAATATTCCAATTTTCCAAAATTCGAGCTACCCTACAAACTGCTCAATACCATAGCAAGTAATTTGCCGATACTGCTGCTCTCTTTATATTTTGACATGAAAGAGGTCGGACTTTTTGCGTTGGCATTTACATTGGGATTTCGCCCGGTTAATCTCTTTACCAGCTCCGTATATCAAGTTTTATACCGTAAAATGGCAAATAAAATTCAAAACAGAGAAAAATTAAAAAAGGATTTTTTTTCATTTTACAAAACATATTGCACTACCTTTCTCCCTATTTTTATTCTATTTGTTTTCTGTTCCGAATGGTGCTTTGAAATATTTTTCGGTCTCGAATGGAGAGCGTCAGGATTTTATCTTAAATTAATCCTTCCGTGGCTCTTTATGGTAATGCTGGCAACAGCGTTTTCTTTTGTCCCCAACCTCTTTTTCCGGCAAAAAACGGCAATGATGATTGAAATTGTTTATGTTTTTCTACGCATCCTCGCTCTCATTGCAGGAATCTATTTTAACAGCTTCATAATGGCAATAACGCTCTACAGCGCCGTATCCGCAATAATGCTGGGAGTGAAAATAGTCTGGTATTTATATTTAATAAAAAAATACGAATTGTCGATTGTCAATCAGGGTTAGATATAAACTTCTCAAATCCCGTTTTTATCACGCCCCAATTATACTTTTGCACAACAAGCTCCCTTGCTCTCATGCAATGATTGGAATAGAGTTGCGCATCTTTCAAATACGAAGAAATCTGCGCCACAATAGCCTCCGTATCTTCAGGATTCACTAAACAACCTGCTTCCGTAACTTCCGGAGCTTCCTTCCTTATCGCTTTCAAATCGGAATAGATAACCGGACGACCGGTAGCCATGTAGTAGAACAATTTTATAGGCAGGCAACGGGTATTTTCCATGTCTGTTTGACGCAGGTCGAGAAAAATATCCGCCTTCCCTATCTCTCTACAAAATTCAAGAAAAGGCAAAAAACCTCTTTTCTCTATTTTCAGATTTTTCGGCAATTCATCGGGAAAAATGCAACCTTCCGTGCGAGAAATTATTTGCAAAATAAATGTTGTGGAGGGGAAACGCGCCGCACACAAAATCGCTGTGTCGACCACATTCAGGAAACCCTTCTCCATTGTCATATTTCCGGAATAAAACAATCGGCACTCTTTTGAAATATCGTTCAACGGATATTCTTTTATAAAATCAAGAGTAGCATAATAGGAGAGATAAATATATTTTTTCCATGGAAAAAATAGGCGGAAAGGCTTCGACTTGTAATGCTCTCCAAATATAAATCCGTCGAGGCATAACGCCGTGTAGAACGAAAAGGCAATCAAAACACAAGCCTTTGCTATCTTGCCGACAAAAGAGCTGTTTCTGAGATTTTTTTTGGAGGGATACCACTCGGTAATGTCATAGATAATCCGAACTCTCCCCCCCGCGATTTTTTTATATTTCTTTGCGCCAAGTATCGCAACCGAGCTATCGCATACCAACACATCGGGCTGCCAAGTTTTCAAAACCTCCGCTATTTTTCTCACCCGCTCCTTTACGGAAATTCCGTTTCCATCGAAACAAAAGACGTTTGGCAAATCCGACAACGACACACATCCCGAAAAAACGAAAACTTCATGTCCCGCCTCTTTCAGGCACGCTGCTTGCTGATACCAGACCCGTTCATCGTTCGGGCGGTGTACGTTTAATATGAAGGCTACTTTTTTATTCAACTTTACATGTTTAAAAAGACAAATATATAAATTATTATCAAATGAAACAAATAAAAAAATGTTCCACATGGAACATTCATTTGCAATAGCAAAAAAATCTTCGTGCCTTTGTGTTAATTCACGCGCTTGCGCGCTATTAATATAAACACGAAGACAAAAAGGCACAAAGACACGAAGAAATTTTATATCTTCACCAACTTAGCCGACTGCACGTTGCCGTCGTTACCAACAATCCGCACCACATACACGCCGCTTGCCCAAACCGAAACTGCGATTTGGACTTCATCGGTAGCCGCCGTTTGCGAATAAACCGCACGTCCCTGCATATCGAAAATAACAATCGTTGCATCCTGCACGCCGGCAATATTGACGATTTCAACGGCAGGATTCGGATATATGAGGAGTGAGGGTTGAGTCGTTGCTTCAACTTCTTCTACGCCGACAACGATTTCGTGTTCCGAGTAATAATAATACGTTTGCCGAATTATATCCCATTCGTTGTCTTCCCAATACCAGATAGATGATATAATATTTCCATCAGTATCATATTCATACTTCCATGTGCTAAGTTTTATCCAAGCTGCTTCGTAAATATCCCAATAGTAACAATCCTCAATCATTTGGTTGCCGTTGCTGTCATAAACGTATTCATATTTAGTGTTTTTCCCCCAATCATTAAGATTGTTGTCCCATTTGTGAACATAATGAAACTTTTTGTTGCCGTTGTAATCATAAATGACTTCATATTTATAGCTTCCTACCCAATCATTCAGATTACTGTCCCAATCGTACTGAGCAGACATCGCAATCGTATCATTATCGTAGGCGTGAATGTATTCCCCTTTATATTTGCCTACCCAATTATTCAATTTACTATCCCAATCATAAGAGGCAGCCAATGTACTGTTGCCTTTGTCGTCAAAAGCGTATTCATATTTTACATTGATTCCTACCCAATCATTCAGATTACTGTCCCATCGATACCACGCAGACATCGTTGTGTTGCCTTTTTCATCATAAGCGTATTCATCTTTAGAATTTCTAATCCAATCATTTGAATCATTATCCCATTCATAATGAATAGTTGTTGGATTACCATTGACGTCATAAATAGTTTCTCCTTTATAACCACTTCCAATCCAAGTCTGTAAATTATTATCCCAATCATAACCAAAAGACGTTGAATTACCATTTACATCATAAGTTGTTTCTGATTTATAAGTTACAACCCAAGCCTGCAAATTATTGTCCCACTTGTAATAAACATACAATGTTTGATTACCATTGGCATCATAAGTATATTCAACTTTATTATCTCCAATCCAATTATTTTTGTCCCAGTTGAAATAAGCAGACATTGTTAGTTTGCCTTTGTCATTATAAGCATATTCACTTTTTAAATTTCTAACCCAGCGGTAGTTCAGAGTGTCCCAATAGTAACTAACACCCAACGTCCGATTGCCTTTGTCATCATAAACATATTCATATTTACGCCATCCAATCCAATTGTTCCAACTTATATGCCAATCGTCGTAATGAGCATCCATTGTCTTGTTGCCTTTGTCATCATAGGCGTATTCTCTTTTAACGCTTCCCTTCCAGTTATTCCTATTACTGTCCCAATCGTAATAAGCCTCCATTGTTCGGTTGCCTTTGTTATCATAAGCATATTCAACCTTTGAAATGTTATTCCCCAAAACGCCAACAGTGATTGTCGAGTCCAACAAATAGGCGGTGTTACC
>Ga0123356_10007340_pt1 | contig 10999 bp, 8 predicted proteins | sample TergutEmb28metaG_2_FD_92546 | JGI IMG/M metagenome (GOLD analysis project Ga0123356, IMG submission 92546) | Embiratermes neotenicus P3 segment gut microbial communities from Petit-Saut dam, French Guiana - Emb289 P3 | ecosystem: Host-associated > Arthropoda: Insects > Digestive system > Gut ... | reverse complement strand
TGGGTCCCTAGTCGGCTGCCGGGGGTCCTGCCTTCGGCAGGATGACCGGGGGTGGAGGGGTTTTCTGCTGCTTGGGTCCCTAGTCGGCTGCCGGGGGTCCTGCCTTCGGCAGGATGACCGGGGGTGGAGGGGTTTTCTGCTTCCTGGGTCCCTAGTCGGCTGCCGGGGGTCCTGCCTTCGGCAGGATGACCGAGGCCGCCGGCGGCGAAGACTAGGGAGGGGCGGAACATTTTTCCGCCCGCATCCAACAGATACCTCGACGCTTCTTCGACGAAGGCGAACGGGGTCACCACCGACTCTTTGAGCCGGTCAGTGACCCTGCGCGTACGCTCGGCAATCCAGTTCGTGAACTCCTCTTCGGTTACAACCACCTAGCCTCCTTATTTGGCAGGAATGATGAAGGCTGAGGCATTCTGCAGAAGCTCCAGCAGCGGCCCCGGGACGAGACCGAGACCGATCGTACCCAGCATACAGACCGTTAGAACGATCCATGTTGCCACACCCGGTACTGCGAGTTCAACCTCGTCGGCACCCTCATCCGGCTCTGTGAAGAACATGACTTGGATGACTCGGATGTAGATATAGACCGCGATAATGGCTCCAAGAATCGCTGCAAGCGCGAGCCATGCAAATCCGCCCTGCCATGCTGCTGCGAAGGCTGCGAACTTGCCGACGAACCCTGCGGTCAGCGGGATCCCTGCCATGCTCAGCAGGAAGATCACGAACAAGACTGAGACAAATGGGTTGCGTTTGCCCACCCCTGCCCAGGCACTCAGATCAGTGATCTCATGGCCCTGCTTGCGGACCAGCGAGACGATAGAAAAGGCACCGATCGCAGCAAAACCGTAAGCGACAAGGTAGAACATGATCGATGCTACCGAACCGGCCTGACCGTCGATCAGACCAGTGTCCATGGTCGAGGCTCCGACGAGAGGTACGAGGATGAAGCCCGCATGGGTGATGGCGGAGTACGCCAACACTCGCTTGATGTCCTTCTGGTTGATGGCGATGATCGCCCCGACAAAGATGGTGAGGATCGCCACCCCAGCAAAGATGGGCTGCCAGGTCCACCTGAACCCACCCAAGGCCACGTAGAAGAGACGCAGGAATCCGCCGACGGCTGCTGCCTTCGTACAGATGCTCATAAACGCTGTGACAGGAGTGGGTGCTCCCTGATAGACATCGGGAACCCAGGAATGGAAGGGTACAGCACCGATCTTAAAGAGAAGTCCGACCCCAATGAGTCCTATGCCTCCCAGCAGCAATCCCTCGCCACCGGATGTGAAGGTGATTGTCTCAACGAGACGGTCATAGGCGAAGGAACCGGAGTATCCGAAGAGGAAGGCAACACCGAAGAGGAAGATTGCCGAGGCTGCTGCACCCAGAAGGAAGTACTTCAGAGCAGCTTCCTGGGAAACCAGACGGCGATGCCTGGACATACCCACCATCACATAGAGCGGTAGTGACAGGATCTCCAGACCCAGGAATAGCATCAACAGGTCATTAGCGGATACGAGCATGGCCATGCCAGCCATGGAGAACAACGCCAGCGGGAAGATTTCCGAATGGATCAATCCAGCTTGTGCCGCCTCAGACTCCGCCTTGGAACCAGGGATAGCCGCAGCGGTCGGTGTGAAAGCAGTCGCACCGGCATGCACACGGCGTTCAGCGAAACTGATCACAGCGATGAGCCCGAATCCAAAGATGATGGTCCAAAAGACCTGGGCCGGCCCATCGATGATCAGGGTTCCGGTGACGATGTTGTCCTTCCACGGATCGATCAAGCCTTGGCCATCACTGCCCCAGCGCCAGAGAATCACTCCGAGCGCAGAAACAAGACCGAGAACACTAACAACGACCTGGGTGTAGAAGCGGCCACCTCGCGGTACGAAAGCCTCCACGAGGATACCGACACAGGCAGCCCCGAGTACGATCAGGAAGGGTGCCAGTAGGAGATAATCCAGAACTGGGGTAATGAAATCTGGTGTCATCGTCCCTCCTCAATTTCAGCGCCCGGATCGGTTGCCGAGGCAGCGCTCATATAGTACGCGGTTGTCGGGGCAACCTCGTCAAGGACTGGTTGAGGCCAGAAGCCCAAAACCAAGATCGCAATGACAAGGGGAATCAGCGCCAAACGTTCCCTCCAGGATAGATCGGAGGTGATGTGGGTCTGGGTAGCTTCAGTGACTGGACCGGTCATGATCCTCTGATAAGTCCACAGGATGTAGACCGCAGCCAGGACTGTCCCCAGGACCGCTATTCCAGCAATCCATGGGTATCGTGTCCATGTCCCTGCGATGGCCATGAACTCCGATACGAACGGAGCCGTACCCGGCAATGCAACCGATGCCAGGCCCGCCACAAGGGTGAACCCGGCAGCTATGGGCGCTATCTTGACCACCCCTCCGAAATCATCGACGAAGGCCGAGCCTCGTTTGGTGATCAGGAACCCGATAACCAAGTACAGAGCCCCGGTAGCCAGAGCATGGTTGACCATGTAGAAGATCGACCCGGACAATGACTGGCTGGTGAGTGCGAAGATACCCATGACCATGAATCCGAAGTGGGAGATCGAGGTGTACGCGATGAGCCGCATCAGGTTCTTAGAACCGATGGCGGCGAATGCGCCGTACAGAATCGAAATCACAGCCAGGATCAGGATCACTGGAGTCGCCCACGCTGATTCACCGGGGAAGATGCCGATGCAGACACGGATCATCCCGAAGGTACCCAGCTTGTCGAGGATGCCGACCATGAGTGCAGCTCCGCCTGGAGTGGACTCCGAAGCAGCATCCGGCAGCCAGATGTGACCGGGAACCATCGGCGCCTTCAGAGCAAAAGCCACGAAGAAGCAGATGAAAATCAGTTTCGTTGTTGGGGATGCACCGAAGTCCTGGGCAGCCAGATCGAGGAACCCCAACGATGGTGCCGAGGTGGCAGCGGTGAGAACCCACGTACCGATCACACCAACAAGCATGATCAGCCCACCGGCCAAACCGAAGATCAGGAACTTAGCAGCAGCCTTGCCGCGCCGTTGCCCGCCCCAACCGCCGATGAGGAAGTACATCGGGATCAGGGTAGCTTCGAAGAATACATAGAACACTAAGAGATCGAAGCTCATGAAGGTGAACAGCGAGAAGGATTGCACCAGAAGCACCAGTGCTACAAAGGTCTTCGATGAGAACCGCCCTACGGCACCTACACCGGTCTTCCACTCAGCCAACAGGACTGCCGGCACAAGGAAGACCGTGATTGCGACCATAACCAGGCCCATCCCATCCAAGTCCAGTGAGAACGAGGATCCAAGGCTGGGAAGCCACGGTACGCTCTCTCCGAAAGACAGGACACCCATCTTGAAGTAGGCAATTAGGGCGAACGCGTAGCCAGCGGTGAGCAGTGAACCCACAAAACCGATCGAGCGCCCGGCCCGCGGCTTTGACAGCGCCACGATGACCGCGAAAACGAGGGGAATTAACCCTAGAACAGTGAGAAATGGAAATGCCATCACAACTCCCCTCAGACCAACCGACTTAAGACTAACGCCAGGCCGATAAGTACGACCCCGATCGCTAGTGTTAGACCATAGGTACGGACGTACCCATTCTGGATCAGACGCACCTTGTCACCGATGGCTTGGACAAGCCAGCCTGTGCCTTCGGTAGCCGGATCAATGCCCTTCTCATCAGTGAGAGCAACCCCTCGGCTCAGCAGCGATGCTGGCTTAACAACCAGGTAATCGTTCACTGCGTCACCGAAGAGATCATTACGGCCGATGGTGGTGAAGATCGACACCTTCTCAGGTGCTTCATCCGGAACTGGCTTCCTCCCGAAGACGAGCCAAGCGAGAACAGCTCCGAGGACCACCACCGCAAAGGTAATACCTCCAATGACGGTAATCTCCGGCAACCAGGTCATGTGCTCAGGTGTCTCGGCACCAATCGATGACAGCCAGGAGCCGATCCAACCATTGAGGACCATACCGCCGATAAGTGAACCGATGGCCAGCAGAACCAGTGGAATCCACATCACTGCTGGTGATTCGTGCGGGTGAACTTCCTTGCGCCAACGCGAGGAACTGGTGAAGGTCATGATCATCAAGCGCGTCATATAGAAGGCCGTCACTCCAGCCCCAATCAGCGCGAGTACGCCGAGAGCGGGCTGCGCATGGAAGGCAGCTTCGATGATGTGATCCTTGGAGTAGAACCCTGCGAAGAAGGGGAATCCGATAATCGCCAGATAGCCAATGCCGAAGGTGATGAAGGTGATCGGCATCAGCTTGCGCAGAGCCCCATAGTGACGCATGTTCACGTCGTCGTTCATCCCATGCATCACCGAACCTGCACCCAGGAACATATTGGCTTTGAAGAAGCCGTGGGTGAGCAGGTGGAAGATAGCGAAGGCGTACCCAGCCGGACCGATACCCGCAGCCAGCATCATGTAGCCGATCTGCGACATCGTGGAACCAGCGAGAACCTTCTTGATGTCGTCCTTCGAACAACCGATCCACGCTCCAACAAGCAGGGTGACCGTACCGACAATCGCCACCGCTAACTGGGCTGCCGGGGCTTGCTCGAAGATAACCCCTGCCCGTACGACCAAGTAGACGCCAGCCGTAACCATCGTCGCCGCGTGGATCAGGGCCGACACTGGAGTCGGACCTTCCATAGCATCGAGCAGCCAGGCTTGCAGCGGAACTTGGGCTGACTTGCCGCAGGCAGCCAGCAGAAGCATGAACCCAATGAAGGTAGCCCATCCCACACTCAGTGACGGTGCACCCGCATGGACGTCGGCAAAGCTGGTTGACGAGAACATCGCCAGCATCGTGAAGGCTGCCATCAGCAGGCCCAGGTCGCCGACCCTGTTCATCACAAACGCCTTCTTGCCAGCCGCAGCGGCACTGGGGCGTTCCTGCCAGAAGGAGATCAGCAGGTACGAAGCCAAGCCGACACCCTCCCAACCGATAAACAGAACCAGGTAGTTGTTAGCCAGAACCAGGATAAGCATCGCCGCGATGAACAGATTCAGGTACGCGAAGAAGCGCCGCCTGTTCGGATCATGGGCCATGTAGCCAATCGAGTAGATGTGGATGATGGAACCCACTCCGGTGATCAGCAGTACGAAGAGGATCGACAGCGGATCGATCAGCATTCCGATGTCGATCTGCCAAGAACCTGCAGCAATCCAGGTGTAGAAATCCAGGTTCACTGCTCTTTCCATCTCGGGGTATCCCAGAAGCTCCACGAAGTAGATCACCGCGAAGGTGAAGGAAGCGATGGGTGCCAAGGTGGCGATGAAGTGACCGAAGGAGTTGGTGACCTTCCCGCAGATCAGGAGTAATCCTGCTACAGCAGCAGGGATGACCACCATCAGCCAGGCGTATGGAAATAGCCCGGTGTTTGCAATTGATGTGTAAACCTCTAACATGCCTCAGCCCTTCAAAAGAATCTCATCGTCGACCGAGGTCGAGCGGCGGGCACGGGAGATCATCACAATGATCGACAGACCAATCACAACCTCGGCAGCAGCGACGACCATCACGAAGAAGGCTGCCATCTGCCCGTCGAGTATCCCGTAATGGGAGCTGAAGGCCACAAAGAGGAGATTAGCTGCGTTCAGCATCAACTCCACACACATAAAGATAACTAGGGCGTTACGGCGAATCAGGAACCCGATCAGCCCTATCGTGAACAGGATGACTGCGAGGATGGCGTACATACTAGTCATCAGGCGTCCTCCTCTTCTTCTTCGTCGGTATCCGCGGCATCCTCATCGGTGCCAGGTACCTCGTCGTCTTGGATTTCAATGAACTCGACCAGTTCTTCCATTGCTGTGGAGGTACCGATCATTTCCTGAGATTCGAACTCGAAGGACTCCGAAGAATTCTCTTCAATCGAAGCCAGCATCTCATCATGAGGGGCCCACAGCTCCTCTGGTGAGGCAATCGTGACTCGGTCAGCAATAACACCGGAAACCGACCCAGGGGCAACAGACCCATCGGGAAGAAGGGCCGGTGTTGCAATGGAGTTATGACGGGCGAAAACACCGGAGTTAGGCTGTGGTCCAGGATGCTTGCCAGACTCAACAAAGTCTGCCAAACGCTGGGCAGCGCGTTCCGGTTGGGAAGGCTTCTTCGTCAGCCGCTCAGGATGCGCCAGCACCATCGCTGCCACTGCTGCAGTGATGAGCAGCAGCGCTGTGGATTCGAAGGCGATCACATAGCGGGAGAAAATCAGACCTGCTAACCCTTGGACATTCCCTCCGGCAGCGTTGTTCACACCATCACTGCCGATCGGTGAGCCGACGATTCCTTGCATGATAGCTAGGGTCAGCAACCCGAGAACTCCCACAGCAGCCAACCCCACAGCGACACGATGGCCTTTCAGGGTTTCTGCCAGAGAGTCTCGCGCTTCGACACCAACCAGCATGATGACGAACAAGAACAGCATCAGGACTGCGCCCATATAGACGATGATCTGTACGGCAAACAGGAAGGGTGCGCCCAGACTGGCGTAGATCACAGCCAGAGAGAGCATCACGAGGGCCAAACATAGAGCAGAGTAGACCGGTTTTTTGAAACTCACCAGCCCGACTCCACCGAGGATCGCAAGTACGGCGCAGATCCAAAAGGCTACGTCGGTACCTGTGATCATGGGTATCAGATTCATGCTTGATCCCCCTTCACTCGAATTGAGGAGACCAGCCAAGGAGTTGGTACGCGGTTGTCATCTCCTGAATCTGGAAGACCCAGGAAATATTCACGCTCATCTTCTGCCAAACGCAGCGGATGGGGAGGGGCTTGCATCCCTTCCAATAGCGGTGCCAAGAGCTCCTCCTTGGTGTAGATCAGTTTCGCCCGTGACCGGTCAGCGAGTTTGAACTCATTGGTCATGGTCAGCGCCCGGGTTGGGCAGGCTTCGATACACATTCCGCAGAAGATGCATCGCAGGTAGTTGATTTGGTAGACCTTGCCGTACCTCTCAGAGGGTGAGTAGCGCTCTTCGTCGGTATTCTCTCCGGCTTCAACATAGATAGCGTCAGCAGGGCAGGCCCATGCACAGAGTTCGCAGCCCACACACTTTTCCAAGCCATCGGGCCAGCGGTTGAGTTGGTGACGGCCATGGAACCGAGCCTCGGTGACTTTCTCTTTGCGCTTCTCGGGGTAACCCTGGGTGAAGGTCTTACGGAACATCGTTTGGAAGGTGATGATGAATCCCTTCCACGGATCAAATAGGCCCATATCAGTCCTCCTGATCTTGCTCGATGATGTCGCCCTCACTGGAGACGAGGACTTCATCAGAATCTGGAAGGATCTGACCCGACATCGGAGGTACGGGGTAACCGCCAGCGAAGGGGTCGAATACCCCTTCTTCTACCGCGGGTACGCGACTGACCTCCGATCTGACTGCCCCAGCCTTACTGGGAATCAACAGCAGCACCAGCAGAAGTACGATAACAACCCCTGCGGAACCCAACAGTACGGTCTGAGAGAACCATCCTTCCGATGCGCCGATGCGGGCTGTTGCCACAGCGACGATCCACACTAGGTTGATCGGAATCAGCACCTTCCAGCCGAACTGCATGAATTGGTCGTAGCGAAGACGCGGCAGGGCGCCTCGCAGCCAGATGAAGAGGAAGATGAAGCACAGCACCTTCCCGATAAACCACACCGGCCCCATCCAGCCATCATCGATCCATGACCATCCCGCATGTTCGGTCAGCCATGGAGTGATCGGCCATGGTGCTCGATAACCACCCAAGAACAGTGTCGTTGCCACCCCAGAGACTGTCGCCATGTTGATGTACTCAGCCAGGAAGTACACCGCGTACCGGAAACCGGAGTAGTCGGTGAGATACCCGGACACGATTTCCTGTTCGCATTCGACGAGGTCGAAGGGTGCCCTGTTGGTTTCAGCGACCATAGAGATCACGTAGATCACAAAGCTCGGCAAGAGCAGGATGCCGTACCAACTCGGGAACTGCAACGAGGTGAAAACTCCCCAGGTTTCCCCTTGAGCCGCGACGATGTCGGCGGTCGACATGGACCCGGCGTACATGAATACTGCCACCAGTGACAGGCCCATGGCGATTTCGTACGAGATCATCTGGGCTGTTGAACGGATCGAGCCGATCAGGGAGTACTCCGAGGTGGATGCCCACCCAGCCAACACAACACCGTAGATGCCGACCGCAGCCACCGAGAGCATAAACAGAACACCCATGGGCAGGTCTGTGAGCTGGAGTTGTGTCTTGACACCGAACATGGTGACTTCCCCGCCCATCGGCATGACCGACCAGGCGGTGAAGGCAGCGCTGCCTGTGAGGATCGGTGCCAAGGTGAAGATCACCTTGTCAGCTCCTGTGGGGCGGAAATCCTCCTTGAGAAGTGCTTTCGTACCATCGGCGAGAGCCTGAGCCAACCCGAAAGGACCATTCATGATGGGGCCTTTGCGGTGCTGCATCTTGGCAACAACCCGGCGCTCGAACCAGACATTGAAAATCGTAAATGTCAGTAAGAAGACAACCAGACCCAGGATCTTGATCAGGATGATCCACCAGGGGTCAGTGCCGAAGACCAGAGAAGTATCCGGACTCATTCTTCACCTTCTTTCTTGGGGTCAGGTGCCGCAGCGAGAGTGACCTCCACGCCAACACCGACTCCGATTGCGCTGAGCGCCTTATTCCGGGATCTCGCAGGAGCCCAGATAACCCCCTCGACCATGGTTGGGTCCACCTGCAGCGGGAAAGTCGCGGATCCCTTGGGACCAGTGAGACGTACGAAGGTGGAGGTTGCCAAGCCTTCAGTACGCAGGGTTGCAGGTGAAATTCGAGCAACGATGGACCGAGATGTGGAATGCAGCGGTTCTGCACCGTCCAGGCAGCGTGAGTCATCGATCAACTCGCGCCAGGTTGAGACCACCACACCCTTGGCGTCATCGGTGCTTGGAGTCACCGGTGTCATCGCGGATGGCTGGCCATCCCAATCGGGAAGCTGTGCGAAGGACTCCCAGGCTCCTTCTGGAGTACGGAAGCCCAGCGGCTGGCCCATGGCTTGAGCCAAGGCAGCGAGAACTCGTATTTCATCCATCGCTGAACGGTTGGAACCGATGACCTGATTGACCGGGCACAGACGATGCTCCCAGTTCAGGAAGCTCCCTTCTGTTTCCTCCAGCAGATCCACAGGAAGGATGACGTTGGCAAGATTGGCTGCTTCAGACATCCTCGACTCGAGACTGACCACGAAGGCAGTTCTCAGAGCGCTGCGTACTGCATCGGGGTCAGGGAAGTCATCAGCTTCGATACCGGAGACAACCAGAGCCTTGAGCTTGCCCTGGGCTGCCGCCTCAATCTGGGCTGGGAACTCCAGCCCTGGCGTTGTTGGGAGCTCACAACCCCAGGCTTCATTGATTCTTGCGGCTGCATCGGCATCCTTGGCGGGATGAGCATTGGGGAGCAGACCCGGCAAACAACCCGTTTCGACCGCACCCACTTCACCGGCCCGGCGCGGAATCCACGCCATCTTGGCTCCAGAGCTATTCACCTTTGCTGCCAAAGCGGTGAACCCGCCCGGAATCTGGGCGAGGCGCTCACCGACCAGGATGATTGTGTCCTCATCGGCTTGAAGATTGGCAATGGCCTGGGGGGCATCATAGGGCCGTGTCGGAATCAGGTTGGCATTGAGCTTGGCTGAACCCCGGGTGAGGAAAGTCGAAACCACGTCAACTGTGAGGCCCTTCTTCCGCGTGGCTTTGCGCAGCCTCAGGAAGACAGCAGGTGACTCGTCCTCGGGTTCTAAGTAGACCAGGATGACCTTCTTGGCTCTTTCGAGGTCTTCATAGGTCACCGTTGTTGATGCTGATGCGACCATGGCTGCCAGGAACTGGGCTTCCTCTGTGCTTGAGGCTCGGGTCCTGAAGTCAATGGAGTTTGTCTGAAGTACGGTGCGTGCGAACTTTGAGTAGGCGTACGAGGTTTCTAGGGTGAGACGACCCGAAAGCAGAACACCCGTCGAAGCCTCGGCGGCCTTCAATCCTGCCACAGCAGCATCGAGTGCTTCCGGCCAGGACACTTTCACCCATTCGCCGTTGAGGCGGATCATGGGTTTGGTGATGCGGTCCTCTCCGCGTGCGGAGACGAATCCGAATCGACCTCGGTCACATGACCATTCCTCGTTGATTTCTGGGTTTTCTCCTGCGTACCTGCGGCGTACCTCAAATCGGCGTGCATCGACTCGCAACTGGCACCCAGCCGCGCAGTTCTCGCAGGTTGTCACGGTGGAAACCAGGTCGAAGGGCCGGGCTGAGAAGCGGTAGTCAGACGAAGTCAGCGCACCGACTGGGCAGATCTGAACGACGTTGCCCGAGAAATAGGAATCGAAGGGCTGCTCAGGATAGATGCCGACCTGCTGCTTGATTCCACGTTCGACCAGGCTGATCATCGGGTCTCCAGCAATCTGGTCGGAGAAACGGGTACAGCGTGCACACAGTACGCAGCGTTCCCGGTCGAGGAGGATCAACTCGGACAGCGCAATCGGCTTCGGATAGCTCCTCTTGACCCCGTCGTACCGTGTCTCGGATCGTCCCTGTGCCAGTGCTTGGTTCTGCAGGGGGCACTCTCCGCCCTTATCGCAGATGGGGCAATCCAGCGGGTGATTGATCAGCAGGAGCTCCAGAACATCGGCTTGGGCTTTTGCCGCAGCTTCGGAGGTGTTCTGGGTCGCGAGGATCATGCCGTTCATGGCTTCGGTGGCACAGGATGGCTGCGGCTTGGGGAAGCCTCGGCCATTGCCGGCGTCAACGATATCGACCATGCATTGACGGCAGGACCCAGCGGGATCCAGCAGAGGGTGGTCACAGAAACGCGGAATGGCAATTCCTGCTGCCTCAGCAGCGCGAAGTGCCATCGTGCCCTTCGGTATCGTGACCTGGGTTCCGTCGATGGTGATGGTCACCATCTCGGCCATGGATACTGCTTCGCTCATGAGGTCACCTCCTTCGATGGA
>Ga0123356_10007339_pt1 | contig 11003 bp, 11 predicted proteins | sample TergutEmb28metaG_2_FD_92546 | JGI IMG/M metagenome (GOLD analysis project Ga0123356, IMG submission 92546) | Embiratermes neotenicus P3 segment gut microbial communities from Petit-Saut dam, French Guiana - Emb289 P3 | ecosystem: Host-associated > Arthropoda: Insects > Digestive system > Gut ... | reverse complement strand
TTGTCGCTTAACAACAAGACTCAAAACTCATTTCAGAATCAACTGTCTTCTTTTCTTGCTCTTTCCTGTATCGTTTTCAAGGTTCATTCCACTCCCTCTCCCCGAGAGAGCCTGTATAGGATAGCATCATTCTGATGTCTTGTCAACAACAAATTTTGCAACCATTTTGTGGGCTTTTATTTTTTATTTTTATATAATCTTTCATGATTGACATAAAGCCAGGGAAATAGTAAAGTATGGAACAAAGGTGTAAATAAAATTGAAAAGAGGCGACAGCGATGCGAAAAGTTTTCGCGATTCTACTCACAGCGATATTGGCTCTTCCGGCGATGGCACTGGCAAGCGAAACCCCTCAGCTCAGCAATGAAAATAAAGATGTCATTCAAGCCCTTTCCTATCAAGGCAAGTTCCCTGCCGGCACCGTGGTGTCGCTGCGCGTCACCGGCTTTTACGGCATCGACCTGCGCGAAATACGCAACGCGATCAATTGCAGAGCCGGCGGGGATCCCCTTGCCCTGTCCTCGCGGATAGGCTTTTCGTACGGAAGGTTCATGTACGACGGCGACTGGGCGTGGCTCGATACCCAATACGCCAACGACTACATGGTGGAATTCACCACGACGCTGCCATGCGGCGAAATCGGCGTCACAATCTATGAAAACAGACTGGGCCTGAGGCTAAAGGATGTATCCCTCAAGATGCCCATCGGCCGCAAAGATGACTTTGAAGACATAGCGCCGCCTCTCGCCCCGAGTTTGATATCCCCCGCACTGCGGCCCCCTTTTGAGCTGCCCGATCCGGAAAGCGAAGAGTACGACGCCGCCGAAAAGGCGCTCATACAGTTTTTAGAGGGCTGGCGGGCCGGCGCCATAGCCGACATGGTGCCGCTGACCTCTCATTTCTGGCGTCAAAAAGCAAATTTCTTAGCAAATGGCGCGGAGCAGACACTGTACGCGCAGATCAGCGGCAAAAAACTGAACTCCTACGCATTGGAGGGAGGGCACGTCAACTCTATCTACATCACGAATAGCCTCACCCTCACCGTGCTGTGCGATCTGAGTATAAGAGACGAGCAGCGGCTGCTCCGATACAACGTGCTGATGCTCTACGAAGACGGCGAATGGCTGGTAGATCCAAGCTCGCTGATGAGCGGCGCGCGTATAGATGTAGACACGTTTTGGCCGGACAACAACTAACGGTTGCCCGGCCAAGCGCCCTGCTCAATTAAATTGCTCTAAAAAACGAAATCGCCCTTGTCCAGTGCATCCATGTTGCCGCCGGTCTCCGGGGAGGACAGGGTAAACCGCCAATATCGGCCCTCTCCCGGATTCGAGAATCTTTCGATACTCGTACTGTAGCCGGCGATTCCGCCTATGTTGGGCCCAAAGAGCTCCTCCTCGCCATACCAGATGGTACCGCTGCCCATCATCACCGTGTAGGTTCCGGCGGGAATATAAATGGTGACGCGCTCACCGTCTCGGATAAAACACAATGATTGCAGTTCGCCGTCTTTTGTGAAGCTAATCATGCGGTTGCCATCGCCCTTTTTGGCGCTGATCACGATTTGTACACCTTTGCGAACGCCCCGCAACTGCTCTGTTTTGGGCATGGGCAAAGCGGGCACGTCTGGCAGCATCCTGACACGGAAAAGAAGGGCAAACTCATACGAAGTGTAGTTGCTACTATATTCGGCACGGTATTCGTAGGCGCTTTGGGTCGAGGCATCATTTTTTCCCTCAAGCAGCGTCCAGGGATCAAACGTAAGGGATACAGCTTGATCGGTAGGGGCCTTCTTGGCATTGGAGCTGGTGAAGTCTTTGCCATAGGCGGCAATTTGCTCGTTTAGCAAGGCGCTTAGCGTCTCGGTCTCGGTATTGGGACCTTGGGCTTCGTATGCCGCACGGGTGATGGCAGTGCGCACCGCGTACGTAAACATCCTGTCTTGATCGGGAGCGGTGCCGGTTAGTTTCATAGCCCTAGGACCGTTGGTTAGGTCGATTTTAGGACTGCGCACCGGGTGCTGGAACACATAGCCGGTAAATGCCGCAACCATGGGCTTGCTCGAAAATGAAGTGACTGCCGCCCTGGCCTTGCTGTTAAGCGCGGTTCTGAAGCCGGAGAAGCCTTTGCTGTCGTGCCACTTAACTGCCGGATCCCTGCCCTCTCGGAAGGTGACCGTGGCCTGCAAAACAAAGGTGTCTTTATTGCTCATGGCATTGTCTAGCGCGGCGCGCAAAAAGGCCTCCGCATCGCCGCTAAAAGGTGTCTTTGCATCCACTCCGCTGGCAAGGGCGGGATACGTCACCGTAATGTGTACGGGGATGGCGCCGGATTTGTTGGGCTCACCCGCGGTGGCATCCTCGATGGAAGTGTTGGCCAACATCTCGGCAACCCACAGATTCTTTGAGGAGGCCCGAAGCGCCTCTATGTCCTCCAACGTTTTTTCTGTAACCAAAGCGATGGCCTCGGCCTGTTGAGGCGTTTCTGCCGCGGCCATAGGGAAACACATGGCCAGGGAAACCAGCATAGCAAACAAGATAAAAATGATTTTTGAGGAGCGGTTCATAGGATGACTCCTTTCAGTTTCCAGCTATATGCTTTGTTTTGTATAGATTCTACCTTTTTTGCATTCACAAGTCAAGCATTTGACAGGCACTGCTTTCCTGTGCTATGTATGATGCAGACAAGGAGTGATCCCTTTGCCACTAGACGGTATGACCCTGGGTTTTGTTTGCCGGGAACTGGCCCCGCGCCTGATAGGTGGGCGGGTGGATCGTGTGCAACAGCCCGAACGCGACGAACTGCATCTGCTGATCCGTAGCCAGGGCGCGAACCACCGCCTGCTCTTATGCGCAGGCGCCCACCACGCGCGCATCCACCTAACGGCTGCCAGCAAAACCAATCCCATGGAGCCACCCATGTTTTGTATGTTGCTGCGCAAGTACCTGCAAGGCGGGCGGATCGCGGCGATAAAACCGATAGCTGGCGACCGCATCGTGGAGATCTGTGTGGACGCGCTGGATGAACTGGGCGAAGCCCGTACCCGCACCTTGGTAATGGAAGTGATGGGTCGGCACAGCAATATCATACTGCACGATGCCGACGGCCGCATCATCGATGCTATCCGGCATGTAGACGCAACCATGAGCCGGGTGCGCCAAGTGCGGCCCGGCTTACACTACACCTATCCGCCTGCCCAAGGCAAGTTGGACCCCGACACCGCCACCGCTGAAATGCTGGAAAAGGCGCTGCGGGAGCAGGGGCCGCGCCTGGAAAAGGCGCTGCTTGGTTGTGTGGCCGGATTGTCCCCTCATGCGGCACGGGAGTTGACCTTTCGGCTTGCGGGAAACGAAGATGCCATGGTTGCGCAAGATTTGGTTCCTGGCCTAGCCCCGCGTCTGCGCGGATTGCTGGATCAACTGCCCGGACTTGCCCCCCCCGTACTGCTGCTGGATGGGGAGGGCGAAACCATCGACGTATATCCCTTCACCCAATTGCGTTTCCCACCGGATGCACAACGCCCCGTGCCCGAAGGCATCAACCATGCATTGGACATATTCTACCGCGCCCGAAACCGGCGGGAACGCATCTCCCAGCGCACTGCCTCGCTGCTGCAATCGGTGCACCCAGGTGGAGCGCTGCGAAAAAAAGATGGCCCTGCAGCAAGAGGCCATCGACGATGGGGCGCGCATGGATCAATGGCGCATCTGCGGCGAATTGCTCACCGCCAACCTGCACCGGATCGAAAAGGGGGCGACCAGCGTTTCCCTGGAGAATTTCTACGATCCGGACGGAGCAACAATCACCATCGCGCTGGATCCCAAATACACCCCGGCGCAAAATGCCCAGCGCTATTTTAAGCGCTATCAAAAGGCCCGCTCGGCCCGGCGCATCGCCGCCGAACAAAAGCAAAAGACCGAGGACGAGCTGGCCTGGCTGGAAGCGCAGCAAGACGACCTTCGCAAGTGCGTGGACGATGCGGAGCTGGAAGAGATACGGGCGCTGCTGGTGGAGCGGGGGTATCTGCGCGCCTCCCACAGCCGCAACAAGTCCCGGAAGGCCGAACCTTCGCGGCCCTTTCACTATCGTTCCAGCGACGGCATCGACATCTATGTAGGCAAAAACAGCGCACAGAATGACAGGCTCACAGCAAGCGCCCGGGGCGATCACACCTGGGTTCACGCCAAGGATATGCCCGGCTCCCATGTGCTGATCGCCCACGAAGGCGAGCCCCCCGAGGCCACGCTGCGGGAAGCCGCGCTGCTGGCTGCCTATTACAGCAAGGGGTTCGCATCGTCGCGGGTGCCTGTGGACTATGCATTTCGTAAGTTTGTTAAAAAGCCCGGCGGCGCGGCCCTGGGTTATGTGACTTATACCCATCAGCGTACCCTTTGGGTTGCGCCCGACGAGGCGGCGGTTAAGCAAATAGAGATTATTTCCGAATAGCCCCTAAAGATAAGGCAGGTATTTTGCATGAAGAATCTCATTTTTATTGAAGGCGTATCGGGCGTTGGGAAAAGCACCGTCACAAAAAAGTTATGCGATACGCTAAATCGCCATGGATTTTCTGCAACCTGCTACTTGGAGGGCAACCCAAACAACCCTGTTGATTTGTTTGGATGCGCTTTTTTGCTTAAAGAAGCATTCGACCGATTGCTAAAAAGCTTCCCCAACAATGCGGATGCATTAATGCATAACAGCATACATGAAAAAGATTACGTGCTGGTTCAATATCGCAGCAGTGATGCCGCCTACTTCCCTTCGCCGCTGTCCGAGGCACTGGAACGGCATGAAGGTTTCTATATGTCCTCCCAACTCGTTCCACTTGAACGCTATACGCAAGTTTATGTGGACTGCTGGCACCGGTTTTTGCAGCAAAACGAAACTGCCGTCGATTCTGTGATTTTTGACGGCAGCTTCCTGTATCACCGCATGAATGATCTGGTGCACAACTACAACGCAAGAAACAAGTCGATTGCAGCGTTTTTGATATCGCTGCTTTCCGCAATGCAACCCCATGAACCACTGCTTTTTTATCTTTTTTCGAATGACGTGGTTGTACGGCTTATTCAGGCGCGTAAAAGCCGTAGGCAAACACCGGCAACGGAGGCGCGGATTCTTTTTGAAGTTGAAAAGCACAAGCGCCAAATGCAAATACTCGAATTATTGCCCATAAAAGCTGAGCGATTTGACATTACGCATGGAAATTGGGCAACCGCAATCGAAATAATGATGCGTATCATCGCAGAGCGCTAACTCCGGCTTTAAACATCACGCTTTTTCATTTCCAACAGTTTTTTCACACATTCCAATGTCTCTGCATCGGGATTGTTAAACGCCATAGTCGCGCTGCACACATTGTCAAATTCTTTGCCAAAAATCATCTTGCGATTGCCCGGACTGCAACCGGCGCCACAATCCGCGCAGATATTCACATTAGCCCAAGCAATTTCTTTCATGCACTCGCTCATTGGGACATCCTTGTGTTCGGCGCTATAGTCACCGTCGGGCCAAATGGTCCAGGGGCCGGGTTTTTCCGCAGCGCCGTCCATGTGCACATAACACACGCATTTGCCTTGATAGCTGACTTCACCGTGGGGCCCCCCGCCAACCATTTCGTTTGCCTTTAAATAGGCTGCAAAATCCAGCGCGTTTTTTTGCGCTTCACCGGTTAGGACATCCTTGATTTTTTCTTCCAACATGTTTGAGCCCTCCTATACTATATGTACCTGCATCATATAGCATATAACCTGACTATGCATGTCATATTTGCGTCAATTCTCGATCAATGCGCCCACAATCTCCCCTGCCTTGCGCACTTTTTGCGCTACCAAATAGGCTTCGAGCTCGCTTATGATCCGCGGGCAAGCCATGGGGTCGGCAAAATTGGCGGTGCCCACCATTACGGCCTGGGCCCCGCAGAGCATAAATTCGGCTGCGTCGGTTCCGGTCATGATGCCGCCCATGCCTATAACGGGTATGCCCACGGCCTTGCAAACCTGCCACACCATACGCAGCGCCACCGGTTTTACCGCAGGCCCGGACAGCCCGCCCACGTTGTTGGCCAACACCAAACGGCGGCGCTTGGCATCCACGGCAATGCCCGTGAGGGTGTTAATCAGCGATATACAGTCCGCGCCCGCAGCCTCGGCGGCCCGGGCGTTTTGGGTTATATCGGCCACGTTGGGCGATAGTTTCACCATCAACGGTTGCCCGGCATGCTGTTTTACCGCGCGGGTCACAGCGTAGACCATGTCCGGCTCTATCCCAAACGCCACCCCGCCCGACTTTACATTGGGGCAGGAGATGTTCATCTCCAGCATGTGCACCTCGGTAGGAGCCAGCTTTTCCGCCATACGGCAGTAATCGTCCACCGTGCTGCCGGCGATGTTGGCGATCACCGCCAGCCCCTTGTCCAGCAGCCAGGGCAGGTGCTCGGAAATAAAAGCATCCACCCCCGGATTTTCCAATCCCACGGCATTGAGCATGCCCGATGGAGTCTCCGCCACACGGTGGGGCGGATTGCCGCAGCGGGGCGCCAGCGTTAAGCCCTTTACGCTGATGCCGCCCAACTGGCCGATGTCATAAAGGGCATCGTATTCCCGCCCAAAACCGAAGGTGCCGGAAGCGGCAATCACCGGGTTTTTGAGCCGCACACCACACAAGCGTACCTTCAGATCAGCTTTTCGATCAGACATCAAGGCACACCTCCCTGGCATCAAACACCGGTCCGTCCACACACACACGATGATATTGGGTTCCGTTGCGCACCCGGGCCTTGCAGCTGCACACAAGGCAGGCGCCCAGGCCGCAGGCCATATGCTCCTCCAAAGATAGTTGACAATTCAAGCGCAGGCGCAATGTCATATTTTGCAGGGTACGGAGCATGGGCGCAGGCCCGCAGGCTAAAATCAAATCCGGAGGCCGCTCGTCGATGGCCTTTTGCAGCAGGCATGTCACTTTTGTGTGGCGGCCCAAGGTGCCGTCGTCAGTCGAAACGCGCACCTCGCAGGGCGCGTTATCCAAACCATACGCATATTCCGCACCCCGAAAGCCAAAAAAGGCGATGGCCTCTTCTGCCTGGCCCGCAAAAGCGTCCATGGCGCAACAAATGGGCGCAGCCCCTATGCCACCACCCACAAAATAGATGCATTTTGCGCCATGGGGATCAAAGGATTTGCCCAGCGGGCCCAGCACGTTTAACCTATCGTTGGGGCGTACCGAACGAAGCAGGCGGGTGCCCTCCCCGGCGATTTGGATTACCAACTCCACGGTTTGTGATTCGGGCCGCGCGGCCATCACGCTGATGGGGCGGCGCAGCAGTTGGGTTGTATTGCCTGGCAAACGCACATGCACAAACTGCCCCGGACGCACCCCCTGGGCTACGATTTGCGGCGCGTGCAGGCGCAGGCGATAGATGTCTTTGGCGATGTCCTCTGCATCAAGCACCGTTACTTGTTCTTCTACCATGGATTCGCTCCTTCTTTTCCCGCTGCTTTTAACCCGGCCAGCAAGTCGTCCCGCATACGCAGTGCTTCTTCTCGGGCCGCATGGGCAAAATCCATGTCGGGCCGGGTTTTCCACGCGCACAAAATGCTGCGGGACGCATTGACAATGGCTCCGCCGCCATTTGCGTCAAAACATCCGGCCAGCTCCGCGCCCTTTGCGCCCTGGGCCCCATAACCCGGCACCAAAAAGAAGGTGCGCGGCAGCCTGGCACGCAGATTGGCCCCTTGTTCCGGATAAGTAGCGCCCACCACCGCACCCACGGCGCTGTAGCCTTCTTCGCCTATCAGGCCCCTGCCCCAATCGGCCACCAATTCGCCCACCATCTCATACACAGTCCGCCCCCCCACGCGCATATCCTGCAACTGGCCGGAAGAGGGGTTGCTGGTTTTCACCAACACAAAAATGCCGCCGCCGTGCTCCTCGCAGGCACGGACAAAGGGCAATACGCCGTCTTCGCCCAAGTAAGGCGTTACCGTTGCAAAATCGGCGCAAAAGGCGCTGGCTTTGCCTTCTCCCAGCGTTGTTTGCCCCAAGTAGGCAGCGGCATAAGCCTCGGCGGTGGCTCCGATGTCGTTCCGTTTTACGTCGGCCATCACAGTTAGGCCATGCTCCCGGGCGTAGTCCAGCGTGCGCGAAAAGGTCACCATACCCGCCGGGCCGTACATCTCATAATAGGCGGCCTGCACCTTTACGGCAGGTACAATGTCGTACAGCTCGTCTATCAAAGCCTTGTTGTAATCAAATATGGCTTGGGCGGCCTCCTCCATGTTCGGCAGCTCACGCAAGTGATCCCGCGCAAACTTGGGCGGCAGGTGCGCAAGGCAGGTATCCAAGCCAATCACCGATGGGTTCCGTTTCTCCCGAATCCGCCTGACCAGTTCGTCCATTGCATGCATTGCTACGCCTCCTTAAAGACTCGTTGCCCAGCTACAAATGTCTCGCGGACACGCCCGGTGTACGTCTCGCCCGAGAAGGGCGTGTTCTTTCCTTTAGATATAAAATCAGATGCGTCCACCGTCCACCGCTCGTGGGGGTCGGCGATTACCAGATCAGCCGCGTCCCCCACGGCCAAAGATCCAGCGGGCAAGCCCAATAGCCGCGCGGGCGCGTTGGTCATCAGTGCCACCAGCTGATCAGGCTCCATATAACCGTGCTCCACCAGATGGGTCCAGCAGATGGCAAAGGCGGTCTCGAACCCGCTGATGCCGGAGGCCGCAGATGGGTAATCCGTGGCTTTTTCGTTGGCGTGATGGGGCGCGTGGTCGGTGGCGATGCAATCCAGGGTACCGTCGGCCAGGCCGTAGATGCAAGCCAGCCGGTCATCTTCCGTACGCAGGGGCGGATTGACCCGTGTGAGGGTACCCTTGCGCTCCACCCAGGCGTCGGTGGCGGCCAGGTAGTGGGGCGCGGTTTCGGCAGCGACCCCAACGCCCCGTGCTTTGGCCTCCCGGATCAATTGCACACCGCCCTTGGTGGATACATGGCAGATGTGTACCCGCGCGCCCAGCGCCTCGGCCACCAGGATGTCCCGGGCGATCATCACTTCCTCGGCGGCACGGATGGAACCTGCCAGTCCGGCGCGGGCCGATACCAAACCCTCGTTCATCACGCCGTCGTTTACCAACAGCAAATCCTCGCAGTGGCAGAGCAGCAGCAGCCCCTCGGCATCGGCCAATTCCAGTGCCCGGCGAAACAGCCCCGCGTCAGCAATAGGCCGCCCGTCGTCAGAAAGGGCCACCGCGCCCGCAGCCTTAAGCCCGGCAAAATCGGTGAGCGCCAGGCCCTCCAAGCCCTTGGTGACCGCACCAACGGGGTACACACGAACACCGGCGCCGTCCTCTTCCGCTTTTTTGCGGATGAAAGCAGTGACGCCGGCGTTATCGTTCACCGGGGAGGTATTGGCCATGCAGCAGATGCTGGTAAACCCGCCCCGTGCGGCAGCGCGGGTTCCGCTGGCGATGTCCTCTTTATATTCGTATCCGGGTTCGCGCAAATGGCAGTGAATATCAACAAAACCGGGCAACACCAGCCGCCCCTCTGCCGAGACGATCTGGGCGTCAGGCGCATGGATGGCATTTGCCACCTGGCGCACCAAGCCGCCTTCCAGCAACACATCGAACAGCCCGTTCACACCGTTGGCCGGATCAATCAAGCGTCCGCCCCGCACCAGTACCTTGCTCACTTCTGTGCGCGCCCTCCTGGTTTTTATCCTTGAAGACTATAGCACGAGAAGGGTTGCTTGTCTACAATTTTCTCTCTTTTGCTTGTTTATTCTTGATGTATTTGATATCATTTCCAATGAAAGAGGTGAACCATCATGAAACTGCTGTTTTTAATCGGCGATGCGGCGGTGGGCAAAATGACCGTGGGGCAAGAGCTGATGAAAATTACGGATTTGCGCCTGTTCCATAATCATATGACGATCGAGCCGGTGCTTGAGATCTTTGGGCAGTTTTGCACCAAAACCATTAGCCGGTTGCGCGAAGTGATCTTTGAGGATTTTGCCGCATCCGATTGCTACGGCATGATTTTTACATACCTTTGGGCGTTTGACCTGCAATCAGATTGGGATTACATTGCCCATGTGCGCGATATTTTTCGCAAACACAATGCCGATATATATTACGCAGAGTTGGTTGCCTCGCAAGAGATACGCTTGGCAAGAAATGCCACCGAGAACCGATTAAAGCACAAGGCTTCCAAGCGCGATATCGAAACTTCCAACCAACGATTGCTGAGGGATGACCAAAGATACCGCTGCGTTAGCAAAGAAGGCGAAATCCCCTTCGAAAACTATATCAAGATAGACAATTCGTTTTTGCCGCCGGAGGAATCGGCAAGAATCATTAAGGATCGATTTGCTTTGTGAGGAATCAACATGATCGAATACACCACCGACCTTAGCGCAGTGAACGAACACATGCTCCACGGCTTTTTTGCCGGATGGCCTAATCCGCCCTCAACATCGTCACACATGCGGATTCTAAAAGGCAGCTATCTCGTATGGCTGGCAATCGATACATCGGCAAATCGTGTGGTGGGTTTCATCAATGCAATTTCAGACGGCGTTTTGTGTGCGTACATCCCTTTGCTGGAGGTGCTGCCCGCATATCAAAACACCGGAATCGGCAAAGAGCTTGTTGCCCGCATGCTGGATTCATTCAAAAACATGTACATGATTGATTTGCTGTGTGATAAAAAGCTGCAAAGCTACTACGCCAAATTCGGAATGATCAGCGCTACGGGCGCTTTTGTAAGGAACTATGATCGGCAGAACTGCGAATGACGGGGAGGCAATCCAATGGCAAACCAACTAACCAGCGAAATAGTAAAAGAGCTTGGAATCAATGCCGGGGCGACTATCGTCGGCATCGCCGCATCCAAAGATTTCGGCTTGGCGCCGGAGGGTTTTAGGCCTTCGGATAATCTGGAGGGCTGTCTTTCTGTGATTGTTTTGGGGCTTCCCTCCCCACAAGAGGCTCTAAACGATACCG
>Ga0123356_10007338_pt1 | contig 11003 bp, 7 predicted proteins | sample TergutEmb28metaG_2_FD_92546 | JGI IMG/M metagenome (GOLD analysis project Ga0123356, IMG submission 92546) | Embiratermes neotenicus P3 segment gut microbial communities from Petit-Saut dam, French Guiana - Emb289 P3 | ecosystem: Host-associated > Arthropoda: Insects > Digestive system > Gut ... | reverse complement strand
GCCTCGCGCGAGCTCGTCGCACGCATGGGGGCCATCGCGGTGCAGGGCGCGAAGGCCGTCGGCTACTTCAGCGCCGGCACCTTCGAGTTCCTGCTCGCCGAGGACGGCAGCTTCTACTTTCTCGAGATGAACACGCGGCTCCAGGTGGAGCATCCCGTGACCGAACTGGTGACAGGCCTTGACCTGGTTCACTTGCAGATTCACATCGCCAACGGCGAGCGGCTTCCCTTTACCCAGGGCCAGTTGAACATTCGCGGGCACGCCATCGAGTGCCGCATCTACGCCGAGGACCCGGATAACAATTACTTCCCGAGTCCGGGCAGGATCACGCTGCTGCTGGTGCCGTCGGGGCCGGGCATTCGCCGCGACAGCGGCATGTACGAAGGCTGGACGGTGCCGATGGAATACGATCCCCTGCTGGCCAAGCTGATCGGCTACGGCACCGACCGCAACCAGGCCATCAGCCGCCTGACGCGCGCTCTGAACGAGTATTTTGTTGGCGGTATCAAGACCAATATTTCCCTGTTCCGGCGGATTCTGAGCCATCCGGAATTCCGCGCCGCGAGGATGGACACCGGATTTCTCGATCGACTGCTCCGGCAGAAACCCGAGCCGTCAAAACCGGAGGGGGATGCGGCCAGGATCGCGGCGATCGCGGCGGGGATGTTCACTGTGCTGGGCTCGACGGCGGCCGAGACGGGCGAGCGCGTGATCGAGGGCGCGGCCCTGGCTAAACCCGGTCGGGCGTCAAACTGGAGGAGGACGGCTCTCCGCGAGGGACTCGGATGAAGCATCTGGCTACGTCGCCGGCCGGGGTCTCGACATCGAAGAGTCCTCGCTCCGCCCGCTGCCCGCTGGCTGCTGCCCGCTGTTTTTCATGACTTACTCGATCACCATCGACGGCAGGCAATACCGGATTGACCTGGGGCAGGCCGAGGGCCGCTGGACTTGCCGTGTGGACGGGAGCGAGGTCGAGGTCGACGGGGTGCTGGCCCGGCCTGACGTGCTTTCCCTGCGCATCGGGAACAAAGCCTACGAGGTGAAATGCGAGCGGGTGGGCCCGGATACCCATATCTGGGTGGGAAGCGAGCGCTTTGCCGCCGAAGTACGCGACCCGCGGTCACTCGGCAGCCGCGTTCGCCCGGTCGACGAGCAGGGTCTCCGGAAGCTCACCGCCCCCATGCCCGGCAAGGTTGTCCGCGTCCTGGTAGCCCCTGGAGCCGAGGTCGAGGCGGGCGCCGGCGTTCTGGTGGTGGAGGCGATGAAGATGCAGAACGAGGTCAAGTCGCCGAAAAAGGGAAGAGTTCAGAGGATCCTGGTAGAAGAAGGCGGCGCCGTGAACGCAGGAGACGTGCTGGCGATCGTCGAGTGATCTGAGGGGGCAGATCCTCTGGGCAAATCGGCAGGTTCGCCCGAATGCGTCCGAATCAGGACAAAACTGGGGCCAACCGGATGATGGCCGAACCGGCACCCTTCCCCGCTACTTCACGTTGCCGTTGCTGTCGAGGATTTGCTTGGCGTAGTAGTTCTCGACCTTGGCGCTGTCGCGCAGAACCTCGTAGTAGGCGGCCTTCAGCAGCTGCTCCCGGCGGTCGTGCAGCTGCGAGTGAATTTCCTGCTGCACGCGCGGGTCGGAGAAGTCGCGCTGGCCGGCGGGCTCCTTGGCAATCAGCTTTACGATGCGGAATCCCAGGACCTGCTTGGTTTGAGGGTTGGCCACGGTAATAATCGGGCTGGGCTGGCCTACCTTAAGGTTCGAGATGGCCTCGCGGGTGGCAGGATCGTTGATCTGTTTGAGGCCGGATTCCGGCACGGTACCCAGATCCCCTCCATTGCCCGAGGTTCCGGGGTCCTCGGAGTACTTCATGGCGAGCGTCGCAAAGTCGTCTCCGCTGTCCAGACGGTTGGCGATCATTTCAATTTTCTTGCGCGCCTCCAGCTCGTTTCGCGCCTTCTCGCTCTGATTCTGCACCTGAGGATCGGGCCCCGCCGTCACCGTGATCATGGCCAGGTGATATTGGTTTTCGATCAGATTGAATTGGGCCTTATGCGTATTGTAAAAGTCGGCGACGTCCTTGTCGGAGACCTCAACTTTCGAAGAAACCTCCTTGTTCATCAGCTTGTCGACCGTGATGGACCGGCGGATGTCGTGCTTGACGTCGGCGACGGTGAGCTTTCGTTCCGTGAGGCGCTTGTCGAATTCTTCCTGGGTGAATGGCGCCTTGTACTCGTTGAATTTGCGGTCCACCTCTTCGTCGGTGGCCATCAGGCCAAGCTTTTCCGCGCGCCGCATCAGGATTTCGTCATCGATCATCTGGTGGAGGATGTTCAGCCGGAACGCAGTCGCCTGCTCGCCGGCGGGAGCCTGCTGGGCGGAAGAGACGTTGTTGTCATAGACCTTGTCGACCTCGGTGCGGAGAATCTTGCGGCCATCCACCGTGGCCATGACGTCGCCACCGGGTTGCGCGGTGCATCCCGCCATGGCTGCCAGCAGTAGGGCAGCGGTGAACCCAGTTGCAGCCTGGGCAAGCCATGAGTTTTTCAAAAGAGTCCTCTCCCCTTCGTCATCCGAAACAAACACAAGAAATCAACGGGACGCTCGATCGAGCGCCGGGCAATCACCCCTGTTTACTTCGATGCAGGCGCCGGGGCGGGTGGATCGTGCTGGGGCACGGGCTCGCCGGCATCGCGCAACGCGGCGTCAAGCGTGGCGCGAACTTCAGCAAGGGACACGGCGCCGTCAATCTTCTGGCCGTTGATGAACAGAGCCGGCGTGCCATTGACGCCCAGGGCATCGGCTTCTTTCATCGAGGCTCTTACCGCATCTTCATTCTGCGCTTTAATGCAAGCCCCGAGCCTGGTCGCATCGAGATTGTGTTTCTGACCCTGCTCGAGCGTGATCCTGTCGACGGCGTCGAAGCGCGCGCCAGCAGTCTTCTCGCTGTCCACATCCTTCTTGTTGGCGTGAATGTAGTCGGCGAAATCCCAGTAGGCATCACTGCTCTGCGCGGCCAGACAATTGGCGTCCACGGCGGCATGCAGCGCCCAGGGATGAATCTCGGTCAAGGGATCATCCTTATAGATGAAAGTCACCCGATCGCCGTATTCCTTGAAGATGTAGGGGAACAGAGTCGCGTGCATCTGCGCACAAAACGGGCATTCGAAATCGTCAAAATTGACCACCACCACTTTCGCGGACTTGGCGCCGCGCGCAGGCCGGCCCGAAACATCGATTTTCCTCATCAGTTCGGTGTAGGCGTCTTTGGTCAAATCGAACTTGGTGACCCGCAGCATGGTGTTGCGGTCTTTGGAGAGCAGGAACTTGTATTCCTTCTGCTTGCCGTCGCCGTCAAGAGTGACCGAAACGGTATCATATCCGGGTACGTCCGCGCCGGGAACGATGGCCCCGACCGTCACTTTGACCTCGGCGGGCAGACTGTAAAAAGTACGCACCTGGTGCTCGATTTTTCGAGCCACCTCCGGAGGTGCGGACTGGGCCACGCAGCCCAGGCAAACCAGCAGCCAAATCAACAGCGAACGTCGAATCAGGGTCACCAAAAACCGCCTTGTAATCATTCCTATGCTTCGATTATCTCACAGGCGGCCGATCGGCCCGGACCTCAGACGGTGCGGCGGAGCTGGTCGGCAGGCAGCAGCGCATTCATCGATCCCGATCGGAAGCCTTCGAGGTCGAGGGTCACAAACTTGAAACCGAGTCCCTTGAAGATTGCGCTGAAGCGCGCGGCCATGGCGGGATTGAGAGCGCGATCCAGTTCGTCGGTGGCGATCTCGATGCGAACGATGTCTCCATGATGACGGACGCGAAACTGGCGGAAGCCGAGAGCGCGGATGGCATCTTCGCCGCGTTCCACCACGTCGAGGGCCGCACGCGTGACCGGCCGGCCATAGGCAATGCGAGACGCAAGACAGGCGGATGCGGGCTTGTCCCAGATGCGGAGACCTGCCTGCCGCGCCAGTTCGCGAACCTCCTGCTTGCTGAGTCCCGCCTCGACCAGCGGCGCGGCGACGTGATGCTCATGGGCGGCCCGCTGTCCGGGACGGAAATCGCCCTGGTCGTCGAGGTTGACTCCGTACGCAATGGCATCGAAGCCGCGCTGGGCGCGGAGTTTCTCCATCACCGTGAACAGCTCATCCTTGCACTGGAAGCAGCGTTCGCCGTCATTGCGCACATACTCGGCACGATCCAGTTCGGAGGTCGAAACCACCTCCAGCGGAATGCCCTGCTGGTCTGCGAAAGCGATGGCATCGGCGAGGTGTGTGCGGGCCAGGCTCGAAGAATCGGCGATGACGGCAAGCATGTTGCCGGCCAGAGCGCGATGCGCAGCCCAGGCCAGATACCCTGAATCAACGCCGCCGGAGTAGGCAATGAGCACGCGGCCGAGTTGCCGGAGCTCTCGATCGAGCCGGGCGGCCTTGGCGGCGATAGCGGATTCCGGAGACTGCATGGTCTCTATGGTATCAGCCGGAGGCCGGAGTGCGAACCTCAGTACAGCCGTTCCTGCTTGCGCAGGTTGCCAAAGGACCCGATGTTGGCCAGGCTGAAGTTGAAGCGGAAAAGGTTCTCGTTGCGGACATTGGCAATGGCGTAGCGCCGGTATTCGAGGGTCAGGCCGCAGCAATTCCAGTTATACGTGGTTTGCACGGTGGCAAACTGAAGTTGCTGGGCCTCGGCATCGAAGCCGAAGCTGGCGGCGGCGCTGAACCCTCTGCGAGTCAGTGACCCGTAGCCCAGGCCTACGCGAAACTGCTGGAACTTGCAGGTGATCTGGGTGGTGCCTGAGACCGGCCCACAAGTGCCCTCGTTCAACGACGGCGGGCTCGTGACGGTCTGCGGGATCTGCAGATAGGCGTCGCCGCCGGCCAGCGTGAACGGGCCTATATTGTAGTTGACCAGCAGGGTGCTGGCGTTGATGCGGCCGAGTTGAAAATCGTAATCGAGGTCCCACTCGGTGTCGGTGTGGCTGCTGGTGGAAAGCTTCAGGCGCGACACCAGCGGCGAGAGATGGCGGGGCTGGGTGAGGAACGCGATACCGGTCAACTCTGCGGTCGTGGTAAACACGTTGCGTTGACCGGGGACGAGCGCTCCCCCGAAGCTGGGATCGAGGAAATATTTCTGAAACAGCTGCCAGGTGACGACCTCCTTCACGTCAGGGGCAACCACACAGGGCTGGTTCTCGCCTGTGTAGGCATAGGCACGCTGCTGCCACGGTACGGTTTGTTCGGGCGCAGCCGCGCCCACCGCGAGACCGCTCATCGGTGGGCTTTCACATTCCTGAAGCGATGACGGCGGACGCCTGGCATAGAGGCGGGTGACGAATCCGTATTCGACTTCGTGGGTGTTGCTCAGGATGTCGCGCTCGTCGAAGTGCAGTACGTTGGCGAAGTCGTTAACTCCGGTGACGAGGCGGTAGACGATACGGGGTTCAATGACATGCTTCCACTTCCGTCCCAGAAATTGCTGGTCGAAAACTTTCTCGACTACGGGAGGCCGTACCTCCACATACGCGTCCAGCGCTTGCCGGTTGGTGGGGTCGGAAACCGAGACTCCATTCACGAAGCGTTCGCTGTAGTAGGTTTCGTGCAGCGCCAGCCCTGGACGCAAGGACCATCCGTGGAACTGGAGCGGCATGGAAAGATCCGGAGTGAAATCAAAGCGGCCGAGCAGGCTGGTGTGGAAGTCGGGTTCGGAGCGGGACAGGCCGGCAGCCGAGACGTCGAACGACCAGTAGAGCGGCAGGCGGCGGATTTGGCGATCCACGCTGGAGGCATCCACGCTGGGCGCGTGCCAGATCTGCACATCGTCGAACTGGGGCGGATTGGAAAGCGCGCCCTGCTGAAAGAAGTTCTGATAGCGCTCCACCATGCCGCCAAACGAAAATCCGTTGTACGCCTTGGCCAGAAAAAGCTGCGACTTTACCTCGGAGTTGATGGCCTGGGTATAAACATCGTTGAAGGCCAGGCGAAACAGAAACGAGCTCAGGTAGTCGATGTTGGATACGGCGCGGAAGCCCTCGAAGTTGCCCTCGGCGGTCAGGCGCACCTCCTGGCCGCCTTCGCGCACGTTCTGGCCGCCGATTTCGATGCCCTGGTCGATTACGCCGAAGTAACCCAGATCCAGGTAGGAGGTGTCGCTGGGACGGGCCCGGAATTCGCCGCGTTGCGACCCGCCGCGCTTCGAGAAATACTCCCCTCCGATGGTTGCATCCAGACTTCGATTGATCACCCAGTAGAAGGCAGCGCCGATTTCGTTGCCGTTGGTCGAGGAGCGGCCGCCGGTCGGGATGAGGAATCCGGTGTGGCGCGTCTGCCGGGCAACCGGATGGGTGGCGTAGGGGAAGTAGAAAATCGGAATGGTGTGCAGCAGGAAAGCGCTGTGATAGATGGCGGCGTTGCCGCCGGCGTCGACCACCACCCGGCGCGCGTCGAACTTCCACGCCGGCCGCGGCAACTCGCAAGTGGTAATGCTGCCGTCGTACACCAGATAGTGCTCGGGGCTGGTTTTCTCGACCACCTTGCCGGAGAAAGCGAACGGGGCGGAGGAGGTGAGGATGGCCTGGTGTCCCTCGAAACGGAATCCGGTGGTCGCCGCGACATCGTAGAAACGGCCGGTCTCGGCGGTCAGATTGTAGGTGCCATGGCTGGCGCGGATGTGATCGTCGTTCGGTCCGCCGTCGAGCGTGACGTGGCCCGTGGCCGTGGCCTGGCCCGTGTTCTGGTCATAGGTCATTTCATCGCCCTTCAGAACGTAGGTGCGGTAGTGAATCTCGGCGTTGCCGCGAAGTTTGTAAAGGTCACCGACTTTTTCCTGCTGGTCGGCGCAGAGAAGCGTGCCGTCATGGAGCAGGGTAGCGGCCCGGGAGCCGCAAGGTGAAGCCACAATACTGACGGAGGCCACTTCGGTAGACTGCCGCCCCGGCGATGTTCGTCCGTCATCGGAATCAGAAAGCAACTGTCTGGTTACTAGCCCCCCGGCGGGAAGGTAATGACAAACCAACAGGGTCGTGATAAGGAATTTAGTGCGCCGGTTCATCGGAAGAAAATCAACGGAAGACGATGGTTCATCCGAGGCGTGTCCGCCGTTTGGCTTTTTGTCGTGGCATCTCGAACTTAGCACGGCAGTGGCTGCGCGGCAAAGTGACGACAAAGGCTAGGATTACCGTTGGTTCCTTCCCGGTTGCACGTCGGTGAGTTCAATTCCTACGGATTGTTTTCATGAATTGTGAGAAGTGTGGCGAGGTTTGCCGTTGCCCCGGGGAGCCCATGGCCGGGGAGGCGTCGACCGGCGAGACATCCCCGCGGCGGGAAACGACCCCGATCCAGGAATCGGACTCCGGGTCCCGGAACGACACCTGGCGGGACGAATTATCGGCCCGGTTGAACCGCTATCGTGAGCGCCGGAAGCCTCTTCCGCCGCGCTATCCATCTCTGCGCCTGCCCTTCGATGCGGTGGACCCTTCGCTGCGGTCCACTGCGCCCGCAACGCCCCGTCACCCCCCCGGGTTCGAGCCCGCCTCCAACCATGCCCTCGCGCTCGACGGCGCGGAGCGCGAATCTTGCGCTCTTCCTGGCCCGGTTGTGGAATCTCCCCGGCCTGCCGATTCGCGGCGCAAGGTATCGCAGGCAAGCGGATCGGGGCGAGCCAAGATCATCGAGTTCCCGAGATTTGCCTGGGGACCGCCTCCGCCTCCGCCCGATCAACTGGCCGAACCAGTCATGGGCCGGCCGCGGATTCTCGAGGTTCCGGAGGTCGAACCTCCGCCTCCGGCGCTCGGCGGAATCACGATCGAACCGGCACCGGTCGAGGAAATGGAGAAGCGTCCCGGAGTCGACATTCCGCTCGGGAGCGCGCCCCTCGGCCGCCGTCTCGCGGCAGGAATCGGGGATGGACTGGTCATCGGCGCCGCCTCGGCCCTGTTTGGCTACATCTTCTGGAAGGTTGCCGGCGTCCGTCCGCCGCAATTTCAACTCATCGGCCTCGGAGCCGGAATCCCGTGCCTGTTCTGGGCAACCTATCAATATCTGTTGATGGTGTATTCGGGGCGCACTCCGGGATTGATCATCGCGCGGCTTGAGTTAAGACGGTTCGACGGCACTCCGGCCAGTCGCTCCTTGCGGCGTTGGCGCGTACTGGCGTCGTGGCTGTCGGCCGCGTCCCTCGGAATGGGATATGCCTGGCTTTTCCTCGATGAGGACTCGCTGTGCTGGCACGACCGCATCACCCACACCTGCCTGGCGCCGAGCCTGGCAGCGAAAAAATAGCTTTTATCATTCCGGACCGGCGGGGAGTCTCGGGTCGCTTCGCGCCGGCAGGACTGCCGACGGAAAGTCAGATTTCTCCCCGCGGCCGAAAACGACAAAAAGTGTGCCGGCGGCGCGGCCATTTTGCACTAATCAGTACATGCCGTTGTGCCCGGAATGGAGTACCCTTAGTACCCTATGTGCACCCGCCTGGCCCTGCTGGCCCTGATTAGCGCGACGATGATGGTTCGCGCCCAAGACGTCAAACCGGTTCGAGACCGACTCGCGGCCCAGAACGCGCTCTTTGATGAGCAGTACGAATCCGATCTGCGGAATTTCCCCGAGCGCGCTACCGCCTTCGGCGACTACCGCTACAACGACCGCCTGACGGACCACTCGCTCGAAGCCACACACGAGCGCCATCAGACCGACGTGGAGTTTCTTGCCCGTCTCGAGGCGATTCCCACCACCGGTTTCTCCGATCAGGATCAGCTCTCGCACGATCTTCTGGTGCGCGTGCTCGAGCAGCGCATCGCCGATTTCGAACTCAAGGAGTACGAGATGCCGATCAATCAGCAGAGCGGCATCCATACCGCTCTGGCCGATCTGCCGCTCTCGGTTCCGTTTGATTCGGTCAAACACTATGAAGACTACGTGGCGCGGCTGCACCAGATTCCGCGGGCCCTCGATCAGGTCACCGAGGTTTTGCGGGCGGGCATGAAAGACAAGCTGATGCCGGTGCGTTTCCTGGCGGAGAAAATTCCTGCGCAGTGCGAAGGCATTATCTCGGCCGACCCGTTTCTCCAGCCGACCAGGAAGTATCCGGCCAGCATTTCGCCGGAGGAGCAGAAGCGCCTGACCCAGGAGATCAGCGACGCCCTCAACACCGACGTCATTCCTGCGTACAGGAGGTTCGCAGAGTTCGTTCGCACGGAATATGCACCGCAGGGGCGCACCACGCTCTCGGTAATGTCGCTGCCCGACGGGCCACGCCGCTACGAGAACGACATCTACGGCCGCACCACCACGCACATGACCGCCGACGAGATCCACGAACTGGGGCTTCGTGAGATGGATCGCATCGAGGCCGAGATGACGGCGCTCGCCAGGAAGGCAGGCTTTGCCGATCTGGCATCCTTCCGGGCATCGGTCAAGACCAACCCCAAATACGTTCCCACCTCCGCTGAGCAGATTCTCGACGATTTCCGCCACTACATCGCCCAGATGCAGCCCAGGCTTCCGGAACTGTTTACCCTGCTGCCCAGGTCGCCGGTTACCGTAGAGGCGATCCCCGCGTTTAACGCCGGGGCCGCAACTCACTACGTGACCGGTACGCCGGACGGCAAACGCCCGGGCCGGGTGGTGGTTGCGACCTCGCACTTTGCCGAGCGCTCGTTGATCGATGACGAGGCGATCGCTTACCACGAAGGCATCCCCGGACATCACATGCAACTTTCCGTGCAGCAGCAGCTCACGGGCCTGCCCAGGTTCCGCCTGCACGGTCTCGGTTTCAACGCCTACATCGAAGGATGGGCGCTTTATGCCGAGGAACTCGGGAAGGAAGTCGGCTTCTATCAGGATCCGGTGTCTGACTACGGCCGGCTCTCGTCGGAACTGTTCCGGGCGGTGCGACTGGTGGTGGACACCGGCATTCACGCCAAAGGATGGAGCCGCGACCAGGTCGTGGAATTCATGCGCAAATCCGGCGCGATAGACGAGCCGACGATCCAAAGCGAGACCGACCGCTATATTTCGTGGCCTGCCCAGGCGTTGAGCTACAAGCTCGGACAACTCAAGATCCGCGAGCTGCGCGATCGCGCGCAGAAGGAACTGGGCTCGAAGTTTGACATCCGCAAATTCCACGACGAAGTGCTCAACGGGGGCACTCTGCCCCTTGATCTGCTCGAAGCCCGCATCGACAGGTGGATCGCAGACCAGAAGCATTAAAGGCTGGACGCACTGACGTCTGTTCGCCTCGACAGGGAGCCTTCACTCTCCGGCTGTGCTATCTTGGTTTTCTTTGGATCGTGTTCCGTCGAGAGCATTCCGTCGTATTCATTCCGCGCATGGCTTCTTCCGTCGAGAGTTCCAGACCGGCAGTAAGAGTCTTCGTCGCCACCACGGTGATGTTGACCTTCATCTCGTTCTGGCGAGCCGCGGCGATTGTCCTGTCCGACCTGGCCTCGTCGGCTTACTATGCCGGCGGTGATGCCGAGAACGTTATCGGCAAAAGCGCTCCCTGGTTCATTTTGGCGGTGATGCTGTTCAGCTACGCCGTCCGTGCGCTCTACATCGAATCGAGCTCCATGTTCGTGCGCGGCGGTGTTTACCGGGTCGTAAAAGAGGCCATGGGCGGGACCCTGGCCAAGTTCTCGGTCTCGGCTCTGCTGTTTGATTACGTTCTCACCGGCCCCATCAGCGCCGTGTCCGCCGGCCAATACCTCGCCGGATTCATCAAGGACATCGGAGTCTATATCCACCGTCCGCTGAATTTCTCTGACGACCACTTCGCCGCCGCACTCGCCGCGGTCATCGTCATGTACTTCTGGTGGAAGAATACACAGGGCATTCACGAATCGAGCGAACGCGCCCTGCAGATCATGATCATCACCACCGTCATGGTGGTGATCCTGATCGTCTGGTGCACGGTGGCGGTGCTGCGCTCGCCCGTCGAGCTGCCCCCCAGCCCGTTCCATCCCGGCGTGGTTCCGCTCAACCGGGATTCGCTGGGCTGGCTGAACGGT
>Ga0123356_10007337_pt1 | contig 11004 bp, 11 predicted proteins | sample TergutEmb28metaG_2_FD_92546 | JGI IMG/M metagenome (GOLD analysis project Ga0123356, IMG submission 92546) | Embiratermes neotenicus P3 segment gut microbial communities from Petit-Saut dam, French Guiana - Emb289 P3 | ecosystem: Host-associated > Arthropoda: Insects > Digestive system > Gut ... | reverse complement strand
GATCCGGAGTTACCAGGACTATTCAACGGGGAGGTACTTCATCATGAGAAATACAGTGACTATCCAAATCCATACAGGCGGGTTTGATTCAACACCTGCATCTCTTGACATCCCGGCGATAAAGAAGAAGCTGTCTGGGTTCTATAACAAGACTCATGTCGAATGCGTAATGATAGGCTGGAATCCAAAAGCTGAGATCGGAGAACTTGTTGATTACCTGAGGCAGCAAGGAACCGGAGTCTACCTGTGGCTGCCGGTATTTTCCGGCTTAGACGGGTTTTCGCCGTTAATAGGTACAAACAGAACTCCTGTAGTACACAGTTATAAAGCAGAAAAAGGTGAACGATTTGATTTCGGCTGCCCCGCGGATCATAATAACATCCGGCATATAAAGCAATACTTTGAAGCGAACTTCAGCGATGATTATTATGACGGTATTTTTCTGGATAAAATCCGTTTCCCCAGTTTTATAAGCGGGAAAGACCCGGTTCTGACATGTTTCTGCCCGTTCTGCCAACCGCTTCATAACCTGTCCGAAATCAGGGAACCTCTCAATACTGAAAATCCACTAGATCTCGTCGCATATACAGGGTTGCGTTATGAGATTTCCAACGAGAATCTTGCAGAGTTATTTGCATATAAAGCAAGAACAGTGACTGACTCAGTCACTGCACTGGCAACGTACTTCCGCGGGAAGGGATATAAGATCGGGCTGGATCTTTTCGCGCCATACCTGTCATTCTTTGTGGGGCAGGATTATAACGGTCTGGCAAAATGCGCCGATTTCATAAAACCGATGTTTTACAGGGAAACCTACGCGCCCGCTGGCCTACCGTTTGAGTTGAATATGTACGCCGCAGCATTCGGCGGCGACCCGCATATGATAGAGAGCCGTAAACAGCATCTGTTAAGAGTCGCAAATACCTCAGAAGTGAACGTAGATTTTATAAACCGCGAAATCATTGGTATCCGCGAGGTTATCGGAGATACAAAACTCTATGCCGGTATAGAAATCAATTATAACGAGAGGATCGCTCCAATCACAACCCCGTATATCCGGGAAAACATCTCGCAACTTAAAAACGCTGATGGTTTTGCCCTGTCATGGGACCTGTGCTCCACACCGGATGATAACATCAGCGCAGCGCTTGAAGCACTGTGATTGCACATAAGCGCACAGAGAACGGTTCGGTTCTATTGTGTTATAGAACATTGATTTAGGGCCAATAGTATAAATATCGTTTCCTATACTACCGTGCGATTTTTTTAAGTTGTTTGATTATTTCAACAACTGCTTCGTTATAACCGTCGAATTCTTTGTCAAGCAGGTAATCGGAAAAGTATCGTACCCTCACTTGACAGGGAGACAGCTCAGTATTATCACGTACTCTGACCATTGGCAGTTTGTGTCTTCCTGCTTTATTTACGCCTGTTTTATCGCGTACCTCCTGTATCTTCTCAAGCAGTTTACCTTGTTCGACCATTGGAATCATATCTAAGCCAAAGTCAATCATTAAGATGTCATGTTCCCAATTTTCACGAAATGTTATACAGCTCAGAAGTGTGTTTATTTTTTCCGTGTTCGGAGCTTTACTGATTTCCGACAATACTGTAAACCGGCATACCTCTTCATGCGGCAACGATTGCGCCGCTTCTACCGCTTCTTCTTTTTTGCCGTTTTTCAGGTATATATAGCATAAAACAGCATGAGCTGTACTGAGAATAGTTTCAGCCGGTCTGCATTGCATTATCCGCTCGCACAGGTTCTCCGCTCGTTTTAGCTCTTCCGCTCCGCCGCTGATAGCAAGCACTATTGCAAGCTCCAGCATAATGCTCTCGTCATTGGGATATAGTTTTAATGCTTCAGTAAAAACATCGGCAGCACCTGTATTATCACCTTCTCTCAGGAGTCTCTGCCCTTTCAGATACGCACCGGTTTTTGCTTTATCATCGTTGATCCTGTCCATGCCGATAAGCGTGTCAACAGTTACCTCATAGAAATTCGCCAGAGACGGCAGCAGCGTGATGTCCGGATATGTATCGCCGCGTTCCCACTTGCTGACGCTCTGCGCTGTGACACCAAGAACCTCTGCCACATCCTCCTGAGTCATATCCCTGCTTTTACGCAACGCCTTAATATTTTCTGCTATATATAACATTATTATTCTCCTTCACAATTGATTAGTGCACCTGTATACAGTATAGTAAGAGAAGAGATGTTTATCAATAACGCATTTTGCGAGATATTTTCAACCAATGGTTGTATTTGTCGGTACTAGAAGACATTATTGCTAAAAAGCGTGGGTTAAATAATGGATACGGAGCGTTACTTTCTGCCTGTTATTTCACTGATATCCTTATCCGGTGCGGTGCCGCCCATCTTACTGCTGCGCCCGGTGTCTTTGTATAATGACAGACTCAAGCAGACAGGTTATACAACAGGAGCAAACGAAGGAGAGGGTATGGGGCTAGCGATTTGTGCTGAGATAGCAAACAGATACAATGGTAAGATATGGGTTGTTTCTGACGAATATGAAACGGTTTTTGAAGGATTTTTCCCAAAACGTGGCTAAAAGGCACAAATAACGCATAATCCGGCGCTTTTGCATTGCAAACACGCCGGATTGGCTTTATACTGTAAAAAGAGTTTTAAGAAAGGAGAGATATAAATCATGGAGTTTGTCGATTTGCTTATGAATGTCTCGGTGATTTCCATTATATTATTCCTCGTTGGAGTAGGTCTTCTCATAGCTGAGATGTTCGAACCGGGTTTTGGTTTTTTCGGAGCATTTGGCATAATATCTCTTATAGCGTGCATTTTCGTAACAGCGGAAACAATCGCGCAAGGGTTGATACTTACAGCGATCTTTTTTGTGATAATCCTTATTATGTTAGGGATATTTCTTGTGCTTGTCTCCAAGGGGCGATTTCCCGGAAAGCTGGTACTCAACGAATCAGAAACAACGGAGCAAGGGTTTTCAGGCACGGAGGATATGGCATATCTCATGGGAAAAAGCGGCGTGGTAGTAACATTATGCCGGCCTGTAGGGAATGTTGATTTTGACGGTGTAAAGCTTGAAGTCGTAACAAAAGGAGAGTATATCGAAAAAGGCGAAACAGTCGAAGTTATTGAAATAGAAGGCAATAGAGTTGTAGTAAAAGCTTCAGGAAAACCTGCGGCTTCAAAAGTAGATTGAGGATTGGAGACAGTTATGGAACTTTGGATGATTTTCACGATAGCAATAGCAATAATTTTATTTCTCTGGCTTTTCTTTACATTTATCCCCATCGGGCTGTGGATAAGCGCAGTCGCGGCAAACGTCAGGATACGAATCCTTACGCTCATCGGTATGAAACTGCGTAGAGTCACACCTGTAAGGATCGTTATCCCGCAGATCAAAGCGGTAAAAGCCGGTTTGGATCTATCCATCAACAAGCTGGAAGCGCACTATCTGGCAGGCGGTAATGTCGACCGTGTCGTAAACGCACTCATAGCGGCGCAAAGAGCAAATATAAATCTCGAGTTTGAAAGGGCGGCGGCGATAGACCTTGCCGGGCGCGATGTGCTGGAAGCAGTTCAGATGAGCGTAAATCCGAAGGTTATAGAAACACCGGCTATCTCCGCAATAGCCAAAAACGGTATCGAGCTGGTAGCCAGAGCGAAGGTTACGGTCAGAGCAAACATCGACAGGCTCATCGGCGGCGCAGGCGAGCTCACCGTCATAGCCCGCGTCGGCGAGGGCATCGTCTCGACGATCGGCAGCTCATCTTCGCATGAAGAGGTTCTTGAAAATCCGGATAAAATCTCAAAAATAGTACTCAACAAAGGTCTGGAAGCCGGAACCGCGTTTGAGATACTTTCTATCGATATAGCGGATATCGATGTCGGCAGAAACATCGGAGCACAGCTCCAGACAGATCAGGCGGAGGCCGACAAACGCATAGCACAGGCAAAAGCGGAAGAGCGTCGCGCTATGGCAGTTGCGGTTGAGCAGGAGATGCGTGCTCAGGTGCAGGAGATGCGCGCCAAAGTCGTTGAAGCTGAGGCTGAAGTACCGATAGCTATGGCAACAGCGCTGCGCGAGGGCAAGCTGGGCGTCATGGACTATTACAACATGATGAATGTCATATCCGATACCCAAATGAGACACTCTATCGCCGGTTCAGACGAAACTAAACGTCCCGATCAAAGCGTATAAATAAGTTGTATGGAAAAGAAAAAACGTAATAAACGCCCGAAGGCAGAACAGCCGGACAGAGAAAAACGGGATGCACGGGATACACGGGATACATTTGATATCGCAGGGATGTGTGTTGACGCAAAAGCAGCAAGGCAAGCTATAATCCTTTCGGAGATAATAGGTCCGCCAGCGGCAAAGAAGAGAGGACGAAGATGACCCTGACAGTATGGATGAGCTCAGGTGTATTGGAGAAGCAGCGGATTATCTGATAAAGCCGTTTAAAACCGATCGGGTACGTCAGACTATTCGGCGTATCTACAGAAGCAAAGTTAAAAGTAAAACAACCCCGGCACAGACATTAATGCTAAAGAACCGTCCCCCCTGTGTCATATGACCGTAAGTGAAAACATAAACTTTGTTACACCGTTTGAGCTGGTGACAAAGATGTCCTCATTATGATTATCCAGTATCGTTTTTACTATATACAGCCCCAGACCGACGCCTTCGCGGTCGATGCCACGGGACCGGTCTGCTTTGTGGAACCGCTCAAAAATGTGCGGTAGTTCGTCGGGGGGGATCGTTTTACCGCGATTGAGGACGGAGACGAATACCCGGTTGCCCTGCTTCCAAAGCTCCAGCTCGATCACCCCGCCCGGAGTTGAGAATTTAATTGCGTTATCTATAAGATTATAAACGACCTGCGTGATCGAATCCCCGTCACCGCGGGTTTTTATCGTTTCATCCGGCAGGTTGGCTTCAACGTCAAGCTGCTTGCTTTCGATTTTTCCGTCAAGACTCAGCAGCGCGAGCCTGACTACTTCTGAAACATCAAAGCTGCTCTCATTTACAGCAGAAGGATCTGCGGACTGGAGCGTGGACATATCCACCATGCTTTTCACCAATCGCGACAACCTTTTTGTTTCAGATGATATCACGGTCAGATACCGCTCTTCATCCTCTTTCGGAATCGTTCCATCGAGCAACCCCTCAGCAAATCCGGTTATTACGGTCATAGGTGTTTTAAGTTCATGAGAGAGGTTTGCAATAAAGTCACGCCTGAGCTGCTCGTAGCTTTCCAGTGAATCAGCCATTGCGTTAAACGCCTCCGTGAGCTGACCTATCTCATCAGGTCTTCCCTGACCTTTAACACGTACAGTAAAATCACCGCGCGCAAATCGCCGCGCGGCGCTTGCCATATCGTTTATCGGTTCCGCCTGTTTTTTTGTTGCGACAAAAGATACAACAAACGTAAACGCCATAACATTTAACGCGATAAGTATGAATACATTTGAGAAGTTGCGCCATTCCTGACTGAAAACAGCTACATCGCTTGTGACAAACAGGTACCCGAAAATGTGTGATTCGCCATTTATGCTCATCAAAAGCGGTGTTCCGGCTACCTGGCGGCGTTCGGGGTAGATCTGTCCGAGGTTGGATATCCTTACGACAGTATCCCGGGAACTTACCAGCATAAGAATCGATTCCGGTACAAGCTGACCTACGTTTATCAGAGCTCTTTCGGAACATGATTCAACGATCCCGTCCGCATTTGTGACCAGAAGGTCAAATCCCGTTACCCCTGACGTCGTTGAAAGCCACATACTCAGATCAAGATCGTCTAGATCTACGCTGTAATAGATGTACTGAGTAGTAATATATCTGGACGTCGCCTGCAGAGTCGACGTCATCATTGCTCTTTTATCCGCCATTGTCCGTCTGTAGCTGAGAACCGAAGAAAGGCCGCCAAGCAACGAAAAGCTCATAAACATTATGAGCGCTGTCGCTATGAAGTTCCTGAAATATATGCTGTTTCTCATATGTTCGTCAGTTCAAACTTGTACCCTACACCCCATACAGTTTTTAACAACCACTTATCGCTTACATTCTCCAGCTTCTCGCGAAGCCTCTTGATATGGACGTCGACAGTGCGCGAATCGCCGAAATAGTCGAATCCCCAAACCTCGTCGAGCAGTTGATTGCGGGTATATACTCTGTTGGGAGACGAAGCGAGATGGTACAGCAGTTCCATCTCCTTTGGCGGAGCTTCAACGCGTTTCCCCCGGACAAGAAGCTCAAACGAATCCATGTCGATGATCAGATTGTCAAACACAAGCCGTTTCCCGTCAGATCCTCCCGTTGTGTCAAACCGGCGCATAACAGCGTGTACGCGCGCTATCAGTTCTCCTATCTCAAAAGGTTTAACAATGTAGTCATCGGCTCCCATTTCCAGACCTGTGACTTTATCAAGTGTTTCTCCTTTTGCTGTGAGCATTATGATAGGCACGTTGGAAACCTCTCGTATCGCACGGCATACACCCCACCCGTCGAGGACAGGCATCATTATATCAAGCAGTATCAGATCCGGCTCAAACCTTTCAAACTCCGATATACCCAGCGCGCCGTTTCCGGCGATCGCTACGGTAAACCCATCCTTTTCAAGATACAAACGCAGAAGCTCGGCGATATTGTCATCATCTTCAATTATAAGCGCTTTCTTTACCATACAGCCCCTCTCCCTTTGAAAGCATATTTTTTCTATTCTACATACAGACATGTATCCAGTGGTGAACAAATTGTAAAACAAAAGATGACCCAACCGTAAAACAGTCTTGCGTTTTATACTGCTCTTGTATAAAATAGAGGAAAATTAAGCAGCGGGGGGGCGTAACTATGAAAATAGGGCTTCTTACAAGCGGCGGAGATTGCCAGGGGTTAAACGCCGCGCTCAGAGGAGTCGCTAAGACACTGTTTGGCGCGGTTCCATATGTGGAGATCTATGGGATCCAGGACGGCTTTCGCGGACTTCTCGAGTGCAAGTGGCGGAAAATGGAGCAACACGAATTTTCCGGTATACTCCGCGAGGGCGGAACGATTCTCGGGACGTCGAGGCAGCCGTTTAAAACAATGCGCGACGTAGATGAAAGCAGCAACGCTGACAGGCTCACCACCATGGTCAGAAACTATCACAGAGAGTGCTTTGACGCTCTTGTGATCTTTGGAGGAAACGGCACCCATAAGACTGCGCACGCGCTCAGCCAGTACGGTATAAACGTAGTCACACTGCCCAAAACGATCGATAACGATCTGTACGGCACTGACTATACCTTCGGTTTTGACAGCGCGGTCAGCAAAGCTACAGATGTTTTGGATACTCTTCATTCAACAGCCGCGGCTCACGGGCGGATCTTTGTCTGTGAGCTTATGGGACGTAAAGCCGGTTGGGTCGCGTTATACTCAGGAATTGCCGGCGGCGCCGACGTCATACTTCTGCCCGAGATACCGTACACCCTCGACAGTGTGCTTGAGGTCATCAATAAACGCAACCAGTCGGGCAAGAACTTCTCTATCATCGCTATTGCCGAAGGCGCTCTTACCAAAGAAATGGCAGCGCAGCCTAAAAAGGAAAGAAAGATCGGTGATGATTCACCGGGAATCAGACTCGTAAAGGAGCTTGACGAACAGTTGAATCAGGACGTCAGGCTTGCGATCCCCGGTCATTTCCAGCGCGGCGGCGATCCTACACCGACAGACAGAGTTTTCTGCTCACGTCTGGGAGCAATGGCAGGTGAACTTGTCTTGCAAAGACAGTTCGGTCGTATGGTCGCGCTTCAGGGGATCAACATAAGCTCTATTCCTTTAAGTGAGGTAGCAGGCAAGCTCAGAACTATTCCCCCGGATTGTGAGGTACTGAAACAAGCGCGTTTATTGGGGATATCTCTTGGGGATTAATGAACCGCAGAAAGGTGTTTTATTCATGAGAAAAAGCGAAGTAACACGAAAGACTGCCGAAACAGATATAAAACTGTCGTTGAACCTCGATGGCATGGGAAATAGCGCTATCGATACAGGAGTTGGTTTTCTTGATCATATGCTGGAGCTGCTTGCCCGCCACGGCAAGTTTGATCTGGACATCTCATGTAAAGGCGATACGCATGTCGACAGCCATCATTCTGTTGAAGATATCGGAATATGCCTAGGCTCGGCATTTGCTCAGGCATTAGGTGATGCGCGAGGCATATGCAGGTACAGCGATGTTACGCTGCCTATGGATGAAGCGCTTGTGTTGTGTGCGGTCGATATATCAGGAAGAAGCCATTTGAGTCTTGATGTAACTCTGCCCGACCGCGCTGTCGGTATGATGGATACCGAGCTTCTCGAGGAGTTCCTTCAGGCATTTGTCAGAAAAGCCGGGTTGACTGTGCATATACGAATGCTCGATGGTAAAAACGCTCACCATATACTCGAAGCTTGTTTTAAGGCTCTGGCCCGCGCGCTCCGCGCCGCTGTTAAAATAGACAACGAGTTCAGCAATGATATCCCGTCAACTAAGGGTGTTTTAACAGGAGGGACAACATGATAGTATACCCTGCGATCGACCTGTACGAAGGAAACGCGGTCCGGCTTAAACGCGGCGATTACGAGCAGATGACGATCTACAGCAACGACCCCGTAGCGGTTGCATGCGGATTTAAGCAAGCCGGTGCGGCGTATACGCACATAGTCGATCTCGAAGGCGCCCGGGACGGCGAACCTGCTAACTTTGACGTCATTAAACGCATCGTGTCGGAAACCGGTCTGCTCATACAAGTCGGCGGCGGAATACGCACAGCGTTTACCATAGAGCGTTACTTAAACGCGGGAGTAGAGAGGGTAATACTGGGAACTGCAGCTGTTTCAACGCCCGGATTTCTTGAGGAAGCGGTCTCCCGTTTTGGTGACGCGATCGCAGTTTCTGTTGATATGAAAGAAGGAAACGTCGCGATCAAAGGATGGACCGAGGTTTCTGACCAAAGCGCGCTCGACTTCTGTGATACTGTTGAAAAAGTAGGTGTAAAAACGCTCATATGTACAGATATATCAAAAGACGGTTTGCTCAGTGGTACAAACATGGATTTATACCGTTTGTTAAGAGACAGATTATCTATCAGACTGATAGCATCGGGCGGAATAACCTCTCTTATCGAAGTTGAGACACTTTCGATACTGAACATGGACGGAGCTATTCTTGGTAAAGCTCTGTATACAGGATATGTTGATCTTGCGGAAGCTATCAAAGCAGCAAACACTCCATAACAAAAATTATATTAAGGTGGTTATATATGGCGGCAAAAAGGATAATCCCATGCCTGGATTTTAAAGACGGACGAGTAGTAAAAGGCGTCAACTTCCTCGGACTCAGGGACGTTTCATCCCCGGTGGAGCTCGCAAAGCAGTATAACAACAGCGGCGCTGACGAGCTTGCGTTTTACGATATTACCGCATCCCTTGAAGGGCGTACACTGTTCACCGGCGTACTGAAGCAGGTTGCGGAGTGCATCTCTATTCCGCTGACTGTCGGCGGCGGGATAAGCACGATCGGGGATTTTGACAGAATGCTGGAGTGCGGCGCTGACAAGATCAGCATAAACTCCGGAGCTTTGAAGAATCCGGAGCTTATACGCGAAGGCGCGCAAAAATACGGCAGCGAATGCGTTGTGCTCGCTGTCGATATTAAACGTGTCGATGGCAGATTTTCTGTGTTTGCAAGAGGTGGGACAGAGAATACCGGGCTCGATGCTATAGAGTGGATAAAACGCGGGGAAAGCCTCGGTGCCGGAGAGCTTGTTATCAACAGCATAGACACAGACGGTGTTAAAAAGGGATTTGATTTTCCCTTGCTTGAAGCGGTGTGCGATGCGGTGTCGATACCTGTGATCGCATCAGGCGGAGCAGGTTGTATCGAGGATTTTTTAGAGCTTTTTAAGAAACTGCCAAAAATAGACGCCGGTCTGGCGGCGTCAGTCTTCCACTTCGGAGATGTAAAAATCCCGGAGTTAAAACAGGAACTGCTCAACAACGGGATCGATGTAAAGTTATAAAAGGATCTCTCCTATGGCTTTGATGAGTGCTGTCATTTGCTTTTTTGTGCCTATCGTGATCCGGACATAGTCCGATATACGCGGTTTATTCCATTGCCTCACCAGTATGCCTTTTTCTTTTAGTGCCGTGTATAACTCAAACCCTCCAATATCCGGGTGTCTGGCAAACAGAAAGTTCGCGCTGGAGTTTGTCATCGAGAAACCAAGTTTATACAGCTGTTTTTCTGTAAACTCACGCGTCGCGATGATTTCGCGGCGTTTTTCGGTGTAGTAGTCTTCCTCATCCAGCGCCGCTTCCCCCATGATTTGCGTCAGCCTGTTGACGTTATACGGGTTAAAAGAATATTTCATCTTGTTTAGGTCTTCGATAACAGGAGCGGCTCCGATCGCGTACGCAAGTCGTGCGCCTGCCATCGAGCGGGATTTTGAGTATGTGTGTATGACAAGCAGATTGTCGTACTTGTGAGTCAACGGTATCGCGGGTTCCGTTCCAAAATAGGCATATGCCTCATCGATCAGAACGATATGCTCAGGATTACTTTTTACGATCGCTTCAATGTCACTGAGCGGGAGCGCAATGCCGGTCGGAGCGTTAGGGTTTGCCAGCACTATATTCCTGCCGGCGTTTAAATAGTCCGCCGGATCGACAGCGAGACTGTCATTCAGCGGGATCGTTTCATAAGGAATATCATAAAGCTCTGCGTAAACGGGATAAAATCCATAGGTAATGTCGGGAAATATCACTGTACGTTCTTTATCGCAGAAAGCGAGAAATGAAAATGCCAGCAACTCGTCTGAACCGTTGCCGATCATTATGTTTGAAGGTTTTACATCATAAAATCCCGCAAATTTCTCTATAAGCCGCGACCCGTCGGGGTTTGGATACAGATTAAGTTTTTTCAGCTCATCGTCGCTGACCGAGTTGATAACACCCGGCGGCGGCGGGTATGGCGATTCGTTCGTGT
>Ga0123356_10007336_pt1 | contig 11004 bp, 7 predicted proteins | sample TergutEmb28metaG_2_FD_92546 | JGI IMG/M metagenome (GOLD analysis project Ga0123356, IMG submission 92546) | Embiratermes neotenicus P3 segment gut microbial communities from Petit-Saut dam, French Guiana - Emb289 P3 | ecosystem: Host-associated > Arthropoda: Insects > Digestive system > Gut ... | reverse complement strand
TGAGATCATCCGCTTTAATGAAGTCCGCGACCGCGCGAGGAAAGACTACCGTAAACTGATCCAGGACTTAGACAGCGAAAACACGGTAGACACTTCCATCCTTAACATATACGAACACATCCTCGACGACCCCGCCTTCATAGGCCAGGTGGTCGAAACTATATCCGCCAAGATGTACGATCTGGAAACATCAATAAGGATGGTTTCCAACGAGTTCATAAAGCGCTTCGAGTCCGCCGGCACGGCCTACTTCAAAGAGCGCTCGAGCGACATGGTGGAGGTGTGCGAGAAGCTGGTCTCCTACCTGCACAGCGAAGAGGGTCGTACAAAAACATTCTCTGAGCCGGTAGTTCTTGTAGTGCTCAGAACATTTACGCCTACCGACATCCTCGCCTACGACCGCTCTAAAATCGCGGCGGTGATAACGGTCAGCGGCGGTAAAACCTCGCACGCGGCCATCCTCGCCCGCTCGTACAACATCCCGGTCATCTCCGGCGTACGCAATATCTCCGACCACATAAATTCAAACGACGAGGTGCTGGTCGACTCCGACAAGGGCACGGTCTTTGTCTACCCCAACGAACAGATAATATCCGCGTACCGCAAGCAGACGCACGGCGAAGAGATTTACAGAGAACTCAAGAGCAAGTGGAACCGCCCGGTTTACACAAGGGACGGAATAAGAATAGAAGTTTTGGCGAACATTTCGCTCCCCGAAGACGCCGAGGAAGCGGTTCAAAACGGCGCCGACGGAATCGGCCTTGTCCGTACCGAATACCTGCTGTCAAACCGCAAGGATATGCCGCCCGAAGAGGCGCACCTGGCCTACTACGAGTCTATACTGAGCAAAGGCCGCGGTAAACACTGCACGATCCGCCTGATGGACATAGGCGGCGACAAAATTCCGCAGTTCTTCGACATGCCACAGGAGTTCAACCCATTTATGGGCTGGCGGGCGATAAGAATTTTCCTGGAACGCAAGGAAATCTTCGAAACCCAGGTCACCGCCATCCTCAAGGCCGGCAAAGGGTACGACTATTCGATAATGGTCCCCATGGTAACTACTCTGCAGGAGTGGATAGAGGCGAAAGCCTTCATCCGCGAAGTCGCGCAGAAACTGGGAATGCCCATGCCAAGATGCGGAGTTTTGTTCGAAGTGCCGCTGGCTATATTAGAAATGAACATGTTCATGAAGGAAATAGATTTCGCGTCGATAGGCACCAACGACCTGATCCAGTACCTCAGCGCCGCCGACCGTAATAACTCGAAAGTCAACTACCTCTACAACCCGGTAGAACCGGCATTTTTGAGAATCATCCGCAACGCCATAAAAATAGCCAACGACAACGGAAAACCCCTGTCGATATGCGGTGAAATGGCGGGGCACCCGCTGCACACTGTGCTATTGGTCGGCTTAGGATTGCGCCGCTTCAGCGTCATGCCGCGCAATATCCCGCTTATAAAGGAAATAATCGCCAACATCAGTTTCGCAGAAGCCGCCGAAAGCATATCGCACATCGACGTCATAGAATCTATGGATGAGATGCTCGAATGGCTGAAGAACCTGAACCTGCGGCTCTTGGGCGATGTGCTGAAGAAAATTCCGTATATCGAGTCATCCATATAAATAAAAAAGGCGGGTTTGGAACCCGCCCCTGCAATCAACATATAAATACCTAATCAATACAAAAAACGAACTTATCAATTCTGCTGCGACTGCTTAAGCCTGAGCGCCTCTTCCATCTCCGCTTTCCTCTTGGCCGACGCAATCCTAGCGTTTGACACCAATCCCAACTCTTTCCTCAGCTTGGATATAAACGGCTGCGTAGATTTCGTCTTAATGGCTATATGGCTGTCGTTCATTCCCTTGGAGTGCAGGTCCTTGATTTTTTCCATCAGATGCAGCGTTTTTTTGGAGTGCCCGCGCCGGCTGCTTCGCCGGTCTATGTTCATTTTCATGGCCTCTTCGACTTTTTTGCGGTCGTACAGCCTGAACTTCTGTTTGCTGCTTGCGATTACGATCTCAGGCTCGAGGAAGCCTTTTTTCGTTGCGTTGTAAATCCAGTCGGCATTGCACTTTATGACCTTGGAGAGTTCTACCGCGGTCATCCAGTTACACTTTTCCGGCTCTTTCCACTTAATACTCTTCCGTTCTTTCGGGTCGGCGAAGCGCTCGACGAGTTTGCGGTCGAATATGTAAATCTTGCGCCATGAGTTGGCGTTGAACAAGTACCTCGGCGGCAGAATCTTGTTTATTACCATCTGCCTTACGTACTCCCGGGACACTCCCAGAATTTTCGCAGCTTCGCAGCTCCGTACGAGCCCGCCTTTCGACCTACTGCCTGCTTTTCGACCCACAAACCCCTCCCATTTTTTGGATTGACGATGCCGCCAAATCATAAAGCAAATATCGTCTGATACCATAAGTATAATATGTGTGGGAGGGGAGAGTCAAGGAAAAAAGTAAAAATTATTGTTTGATGGTGTTTTTGGGGGTGACGGATATTATATTTTTAATAGTGTGGGATGGTAACCTAAACTCCGGCAGCGGAAAAACAGGACGGCGGTATGACGGAAGATATAGTCAGGAAGATCATAGAGTCGATAGGCGAGAACCCGGCCCGGGAGGGCCTGACAGATACGCCGAGGCGGGTAGCCAAGGCTTGGGGCCACCTCATGCAGGGGTACTCCGAAGATCCGGCCGCCATACTGGGCAAGGCCATATTTTCCGAATCCTGCGACCAGATGGTCATAGTAAAGGACATAGAAATCTACAGCATGTGCGAACACCACATGCTGCCGTTCTTCGGAAAGTGCCACATAGGGTACATAGCGAGAGGGCGCGTTTACGGCGTAAGCAAACTGGCGCGGTTGGTCGACTGCTTCGCGCGCCGGCTGCAGTTGCAGGAGCGCCTGACCCGCCAAATCGCCGAATCGCTAATGGGGCCGATTGACGCCGAAGGGGTAGGGGTGGTAATAGAGGCGCAGCACCTCTGCATGATGATGCGCGGCGTTTCCAAGCAAAACTCGGTGATGGTGACGTCATCCATGCTTGGCAGCTTCAGAGACGAACCCGCCGCCCGCGCGGAGTTTTTACGTTTAATAGGCAATAGAAAGGAATAAGCCGATATGCAAAGAACACGCGTCCCGCGTCGGAAAAACGCCTCATTCAAACAGGCGATAGTTCTCCTGGCTGTCTTGATAGTCGTTATTATCATGGCGACCGGCCTGCACCGCACCGGCCTGCCGTCAAACCTGGCGAGCCTCATCTCCGCCGACTTCGAGAACTACCGCCACCTCGAACAGTTCGATTCGGCCAAAACGGTAGAGGTACAGGGCGAAATCGCCGGCTTTTGGACATACAGCGAGGGCGACATCGTCACCTCCCCCGTGGCCAAGCGCGAGTACAAGGAACTCATCGCCAACGGCATATTCTGGCAGGTCAACGAATGGCATATCAACGCGCCCGGGGGCGAACGCCGCACCGTAACCCACGTCATGAACGGCTACGTCAAGCCCTACTCGTTCAGCCCCGACAACAGCGTTTACTACTGCGAAACCCGCATCATCCGCCAGTTCTTCGTGGCCGACGGCGATACTTGCTACGGACAAAGCCAGCTAGACGAAATTTGGCACGTTTCCAAAGACGGCGGCAAACTAACCGTCAACCGGCGCGACTACCAAAGCTACGAGGGCGACATAACGGAATTTTTCCCCGACGGAAACCTGTTAGATATTATCTCTAACCTGAACATGGTCCGCTGCCAGGCTGCAGCGTCTATGCAGTTCATGGCGAAAAGAACGCTCGCCAGAACGATCAACGCCGTACCTTTCTTCGCAAGAGCGCAGATGGTCGATTCGCTGGCGCGCGCATATTATAAACCGATGGTGCTGGACGAATTGATGCGAAGGTACGACCCCAGGGCCGTGCCGGACGTGATGGACATGCGCCTGACGCTGACAGCCGAAGGCACAGTGTCGGACTTGAGGTACAGATCCGGGAGATTGGTAACAAAACGATTCGACGATCTCGCGCTGATGGACATAAGAAGCTGGCTGTTCCCGCCGGTGGGCGACACCGACGATGTCCAGGGCGTCGAACTCAAAATTCCGCTCAAATAAAAGGGGAACGATTGTTGATGGAGCGGCCCCCCGTACTTTTACTGACTATGGGTGATCCGGCCGGGATTGGGCCGGAGATCGCGGTTAAGGCGCTTTGCGGGAGGGCGGAGAGCCATCGACACCGTATTGTAGTTATTGGTGATGTTGATGTTTTGCGTAAGGCCGCGGATGTTTGCGGATTATCACCGGTGTTTAATATTATTGATGTGGCGGATGATGCCGTTTGTGTTGACGGGACGATAAATGTCATTGACATGGGAGAAATCAACACATCGCAGTTTACCCCAGGAATCCCTCAGGCCTCTTGCGGACAGGCCGCGTATCAATACATCATCAAGGCGATTGAATTGACAATAGATAAAAAGGCCGCCGGTGTTGTGACTAACCCGATATCCAAGGAGTCATTAAAACTCGCCGGTATTGATTATCCAGGGCATACTGAGATTTTTGCTGATAAGACGAAGACGGCGAGTTATTCAATGGTATTTTTGCTTGATGGCGTGGCGGTTGCGCACGTTACCACGCATGTATCATTACGTCAGGCGATAAAACTTGTTACCAGGGACCGTGTGTTGGATCAGATACGGTTGCTGCATCGATCTTTAAAGGGCTTAGGTATTAATCCGCCGCGTATGGCCGTTGCCGGACTTAATCCGCACGCCGGAGAGAATGGATTGTTTGGCGATGAGGAAATCAAAGAAATCATTCCGGCCATAAACGAAGCGCGGGATTTGGGAATAGACATCACCGGCCCGCTTCCGCCCGATACGGTTTTCAACCGCGCCTTCAAAGGCGAGTTCAACGGTGTTGTATCGATGCTGCATGATCACGGCTTTGTCGCTCTGAAATCGCGTGATTTTGATCACGGCGTCAACATCACGGTGGGACTGCCGATTATCAGAACATCGGTAGGGCACGGGACGGCGTTTGATAAGGCGTGGAAGGGGACGGCATCAACGGCAAGTTTGATTTCGGCCATAGAGGCAGCATCGCACATACATTCATTTATGTGCGATGACGCCGGATAGACAATTATTTACGATGATGCCGGATAGAACGCAGGGGCGCGATTTATCGCGCCCTTTTCTTTGACGCGCGCAAAAGACGATCGTTGATGGCGAGGCCAAGGCCGGTGTTGGGGATAGGCAGCGCAAAGATAATGTTTACACCCGCCCCATCCAACCGCCGCATTGCCGCAAATAAATTACAGGCGGCCTCGCGCAGATCCCCGTTTGTTGACAGGTATTCGGTTTTTGTGATGTTCGGCGGTAATTTGTTGACGCTGTTTGGAGCAAGCGCCAGCAATCCCGCGTTGGCATCATCAACATCCCAGATATCGTCGATTAATACCAACGGCGTTGACGTCGCGTAATGCTGTTCGCTTCTGCCTGGGGATTGATTGGTGAGGTCGTTGTTTGCCGGGATGATAACCTTGCCGATAACGTCCTCAATATCCTCCAGCGCTGTTCCGCCCGGCCTCAGCATCATCGGCGCGTCGCCCATGAATGAGATGATTGTTGATTCGATGCCTACCGTGCACTCTCCGCCGTCAATCACCATATCAACCGATCCGCCCAATTGTGAGAGGACGTGTTCTGCCGCGGTCGGGCTGACGTAGCCGAAGAGATTTGCGCTTGGCGCCGCTATCGGCACATTTGCGGTGTTTATTAACCGGCGGGCGATATCGTTTGATGGGATGCGGATGGCTACGCCGGGCAGGCCGGATGTGGCGATGTCGGGGACTAAGCTTTTTTTGGGCAGGACGACGGTTAGCGGTCCCGGCCAGAATTTGTCGATCAACTTATGGGTTAGCGCGGGGATATCAACCACTAAATCATCAAGCTGTCCCTTTTCGCCGATATGCAGGATCAGCGGGTCAAAAAACGGCCGCCGCTTGACCTCAAATACCCGTGCCAGGGCTTTTTCATCAAAAGCGCTGGCTCCGAGGCCGTAGACCGTTTCCGTGGGAAACGCTACTACGCCCCCGCCTCTGATAATTTCGGCGCCCCGCCGAATCTGTTCATTCGTGTTGATATCCATCACAGCCGCACCTGATAAAATGCCTGCGCCGCCCGATAGGCCTCTGACGAGGTCCCCGAAGACACGAACACTCCGTTTACATAGATAGATACCGTGAGGCTCACCGTCTGCCCGGCGGCGGCTACCGCGGAGATGTATGCCGTGAACGTCCCGTCCGAGTGTTGCCCGTCGTTGTATTCGGGGCCCCGGTGCTGTACTTTGAATGTTTTCACCCAAGGGACGGCTATGTTGTTGAATCGGTCGAGACTGCCTAACTCGTCGCGAAAATCCACTGCTATGCCGTCCGGCGGCGTTCCTGTGACCTCATAGGTGATGGTTGTCCCCAGTTTGTCTTCGCAGCTGCAGGAGAAAAACATCATGCAAAAGGACAGCAAAATGACGTTAACGGCTTTTTTCATATATAATACCTCTACCAGAATATAATTATGCGGACGCTGGGGGTGGGATTTTTTTTAAAAAATAAAGCGGGCTGTTGAACATAACTTCAACATTTTATTGGCCGTTGCACTACCATTGCCGCACATAATTACATATATTTATGATATGCGGTGCCTGTGGTGTTGATATTTTGAAAATCAATCATAAAACTTTAAAGCAGGGGGCAGTATGGGCAGATTAGTATCAATAATGGTCATTCTTTTGCTGGCGGGTTCCGTTTTCGCCCAGCGCCAGCCGAATGAAACGTTCCTTTCCCGGGATTACCCCACCCATTTCAGCAGCGCCAGCCTCCGCGACCACCCGTGGCAGCAGCGGTACGAATCCCGCAGGTTTGTGGTGCTGTACGACAACTCGCAGGCGCCCATCTCCCAGTCGGCGGCCCAGACGGCGCTCAACAATCTTGAAGAGATTTTTGACGTGTTCGTTTACGACGAAGGCTTCCGTCATCCCTACGAGGGGCGCGCGGCTAACCAGAGGTACAAGATGTGCGTCTATGTGCTGCGCCCCGGTGAAGGCCACGCTTTCGGCGGAGCCACGGGCAGCCCGAACGGTCCTGGCATGTGGCTCTCCTCCGGCGCCGTCAACGACAGGTGGGCGCTCGCGCACGAGTTTATGCACGGCCTCCAGGCCATGACCAGCGGCATGGGCGGCGGCAACACCAACCAGGGCACCAATTTCAGAGGCTGGTTCTATGAAGCCCACGCGAATTTAACGCCTCACCTTGTTTACCCGGGGCGTTCGGGCGACGCCGAGAGCGGCTTGCACTACTGCACGGAATTGTACACCCGCCAGACACACCTTTATCTGGGCAGCACGCGCAACCGCTACTGCAACTGGCCTTTCTTTGAATATGTTATCCACAAAAGCGGCACCAAAGCTATAAATGATATGTGGACGGCAACCGGTTTTACCAATCACTGCCCCTTTGAAGTAATTATGCGTCAGCAAAATCTTACCCAGACTCAATTCAGCGACTGGATCGGGGAATTTGCCATGAGAGCGGTTATTTGGGACCTTAACACAGTTGGGCCCAACGGCAGATCCGCGCACACCGGACAGTATGGCACCCTACGCAACTCAGCGCTGTGGCGCGGCCGCCTGAACCGCAGCCTCGGCAACCCCGACGAAAGGTTTAAACGCCACAGATACACCTATCTGCACGCTTTGGAAAGCTACAACCCCAATTCCGCGGCGACTACAGCCAACGCGGGAGCTACGGGAAATGTTACAAATAACCGCTACATGTCGCCTTATGATTTCTCTCCCCAGCGCTACGGCTTTAACATAGTACGCCTTTATCCGGAAGCCGGCGGCAACTGGAACGGCGGCAGTGTGAGAGTGCAGTTCCGCGGAGATGTGCAAACCGCCAACAACGTAACAAATTACGCCAAAAGGCTCAATCTTGAACCTGCCGTAGCTTATGTTCATAACAATCCCGGCTCCGCCTGGCGCTACGGCCTGGTCGCCGTCAGAGGAGACGCGCAGGCGACCGGCGGCACGGTAACCGCACGCTACAGCGACCTCATGAGCACAAGCACCTCCGGCAATAACGCCGGATCCGGTCCAGACGTGGAGATGACCTTGCAGAGCGGCGAAACACAGCTGTATCTGGTAGTGGCCGCAACCCCTACAGTCAACCACAAAATAAACTGGGACCAGTTCTACCATACCATATACCGCTTCCCGTACATGGTGCAAATAAACGGAGCGGTGCCTGAAGGCTTCCAGCCTCCTACTCCGGCCGGGCGCACTCACAGTAACGGCGGTGGCTTTGTCGCCAACAGCGTAACCGTTCCCGCGAGCGTCTACGTTGGGCCGAACGCGAGAGTTTTGGGCGGCACCGTCTCGGGCAACGCCCGTATTGAGGGCCGCGCAGTCGTAAGAGGCGGCACGGTTTCCGGCAACGCCATTGTAAGAGACTATGCCGTAATTATAGGCGGCACGGTTACAGACCGCGCGATTGTTTCCAACGGAGCTACAGTCTTCAACGGCCAAATCTCCGGCGACGCAAGAGTCCACGGCAACGCGCTTATCGTTAACAGCGGTGTAAGATTATCCGGCAACGCTCAGGTAGGCGGCGTGGTTTTGCTCGACCATGCCACCATTCTTAATGGTACGGCCCAACTGTTGGGCGACGGCGAAATATATGCCTTCACCGCAAGCGCCGGCGTATTCTACGGCCTTGTAGATAACGGCCTGCTTAACAATACCCAGCACAGATACAGTGAAGTGCAGAGAGAGTTTACCAAGGCAAGGTCCACAGACTGGGTAAGTATAGGTACATCGGATATCTCCGCTTCTGTCACGGCCGCGGGCAGAAAGGCCGATTCGTTCAGGATGAGCAACCGCGGCGTATTTACCTATAACTTCGCCGACGGCGTTAACGGCGCCCAGTTGAAGGTCTTCGACGTTCGCGGGAAGTTAGTAAATACCGTACCTCTCAATGGAACGAGCGGAACCGTAAACACAGGCATCAACGCCGCGTCGCAGATGCTGTTGTGGAAAATTGATGTGAATAACAAGGTAATAGCCCAAGGCAGAGGCCAGCGGTAAAGGGTTTGTATATTACAGATATGCAGGTTTTTTGTTGATGATGACAGATTGCCGTGCAGGGGCGGACCAGCGTGTCCGCCCGCTTGCCGGAATTACGGAATAAACGCAAATATATTAATCACCCAATAAAAAGGGGTCAGACATGATCAAGAGGTTGTGCTTCGTCTCAGCGGTTTTGCTGCTAACGTCTTTCGCGTTTGCTCAGGACCAGACTTTTACACTCAGGCAGGGAGTTACGCCTTTTATACTGGCGACGTCGTCGAACGGGGGGCTCGACAGAAATTACCCGAACCCCAACTATTACGCGTCCGAAAGGTTTGTAATAAGATATTTCGAAGACCGGGCCCACGACGCGTATATTACCTCGGCGACCGGGCAAGACAGGCTCCGCTCCCTTGAAACCGCCTACGATTCGATCGTTACCCGCTGGGGTTTTTATCCCCCCTACCACGCGGCGGCCACTACGCGGTACAAGTCCGAAGTCATAGTAACGCGCGGCCGGAATAACACGACCGGCGTATCCGCGTGGGCCGACGGCGGCGGCACCGCGTACGGCGGACTTGTAGGCACGTGGAGCAACGGCGGCGCGGCCAGCACCGAGCGCCCTATCCAGTGGATCCCGTCAGGGCTCAGCGCCACTACCCTGACCCACGAGTTCGTACACGGGCTCCAGCAGATGTCAAGCGGAATGCGCGACAGCGACTTCGTCGGCTGGTTCCACGAGTGCCACGCCCAGTTCATGACCTCCCTGGTGCACGGTGGTACATCGGGCGGACTCTCCGCTTCCCGGGTGACCAAGCGGCAGGCGCACCTCCACACAGGCTACGCGCGCTCACGCTATGAAAACTGGCCGTGGTTGGAGCACATCCTGCATTTCGATAAAAACAACGTACTGCGTACAAACAGGCAGGACGGGATGGACTTTATAAACAGAATATGGACCAATTCCCCCGGCCGCTCCGATAACGCCAGAAGAACCGCGGATCCCTTTACGGAAGCCGCACGCGTCAACAGTTTGAGCTGGGCGGAGTTTGGGGATATAATGGGACACTACGCCATGAGAAGCGTTATCTTTGATTACGGTCCGCGCAGAGCGACTTTCCGCACCAACTACAACGCTACCGGCGTAGCGGAAACGGAAAGGTACCAGAGATACACCTATCTGCAAGCCCTTGACACCAATGATTTAGCCGCCTCAAATAACCGCTACGTGTCGCCGCACGCTTACGCCCCGCAGCGGCTTGCCTTTAACATCATCCGCCTCTATCCCGAGGCCGGCGGTAACTGGAACGGCGGTACGGTGTCCGTGCGCTTCCGCGGCGACGTGCAGACGGCCAACAACAGAACGAACTACGCCCAGCAGAGCGGCTACGACCTTGAACCCGCCGCCTCTAACGTTCCCAACAACCCGGGATCCGCCTGGCGCTACGGCCTAGTAGCCGTTACGGGAGACGCCGCCTCAACATCGAATACGGTCTCCGCGCGGTACAGCCAGCTCATGCGCACCGACACCTCCGGCGCAAACAGAGGAGCCGGACCCGACCTGTCAATAACCTTGCAAAACGGGGAAACCCAACTCTATTTGGTGGTAACGGCGGCCCCTACCCAGCCCCATAAGATAAAGTGGGATCAGTACCACTACGCCACATACCGCTTCCCGTACATGGTGCAGATCAACGGCGCCAAGCCCGAGGGCTTCCAAACCCTGTCGCCCAGCGGTACCAACACCTGGCGTACCCACACCAACGGCGGCGGCCAGGTCGCCAGCAACGTAACAGTCCCGGCCACCGTTTTCGTCGCGCCGGAAGCGAGAATCTTCGGCGGCACCGTGTCGGGCAACGCCCGCATTGA
>Ga0123356_10007335_pt1 | contig 11004 bp, 8 predicted proteins | sample TergutEmb28metaG_2_FD_92546 | JGI IMG/M metagenome (GOLD analysis project Ga0123356, IMG submission 92546) | Embiratermes neotenicus P3 segment gut microbial communities from Petit-Saut dam, French Guiana - Emb289 P3 | ecosystem: Host-associated > Arthropoda: Insects > Digestive system > Gut ... | reverse complement strand
CCTGCCCTACAAGGACGTCTACACAATCCTCGACGGCGTGTCCGGCAAAGGCCAGTATGTGGGCACGTATATGGCCTGGCAGGTCAACAACAACGGCTGGTGGGGCGAAGGCGAAATCAAATTCTATATGGACGGGGACGAAGAATTTCCCACCATATGCGGCACGGGCACCGAGGACTATTTCTGCGGCTCGTATGATTTCGAGAATCCCTACGAGCGCAGATACGAAAACTTCAACAGCCCCTACGCGGGTTTCCACCAGATACTCAAATCCGACGAGCTGTACAGGGTGCAGAAGAGGTTCGGCATGTACAGATGGCACATAACCGACCCGGTGCGCTTCGACGAAGACCTGAAAGTGACCATACAGGCGCTCGGCTGGAGGAGCGAAGGCAGATACCTGCCGCTGCAGGACGACATAGCGAGCGTGGCGTACTGGTATCAAAGCTTGCCCGCTGCTCCGTTTCCCGAATTAGGCTGCAGGGACTATCTGGAAGTGATATAATTTTTTAAAGAAAGGTGAATATGAGTCTCATGGATAACAACATACCCAGGCCCGAATTTCCCAACCCGCAGTTTGAGAGAAAAGCCTGGCAGAATTTAAACGGCAAATGGAAATTCAAATTCGACCACGCCAAATCGGGCGAGGAACGCGGCTATGCGGCCGGCGGCGGGGTTTTTGAAACCGACTCCCTCGAGATCACCGTGCCCTTTTGCTACGAGAGCCCGCTTTCGGGAATCGGCCTAAAAGATTTCTGCGAGTGCGTCTGGTATCAAAGAAGCTTTCATATAGACCAAAATTGGCAGGGCGGCAGGATACTTTTGCATTTCGGGGCAGTCGATTACCACGCGAAAGTCTGGATAAACGGAAAATACGTGAGTTTTCACAGGGGCGGAATGATAGGTTTTTGGTTCGATATAACAAAATACGTCCAAGCCGGCGAAAATACAGTCACCGTAAAAGCCGAGGATCTGCTGCGGGGGGGAAAACAGCCCTCCGGCAAGCAGTGCCCCGGCTATTTTTCCTCGGGCTGCCATTACACCAGGACCACCGGCATATGGCAGACCGTCTGGCTCGAGTATGTCCCCTTTGAAAGCTGTATAAAGGACTTTAAAATCCACACGGACACAAAAAATCCGGGCCTCACCATAAACGCGGCGTTCGCCAAGGCAGCCCCCGCGCGGCTCTCAGCCGAGGTCAGCTGTAACGGAAAGCTCATCGCCGCCAAAACCATAGAGGCAAACGGCCCGTCCGCGACCCTTTCGCTCGATATCCCCAAAGACGAGCTGCGCCTCTGGGACGTGGGCAAGGGCGAGCTCTATGATCTGACGCTGCGGTACGGCAGCGGCGGAAACGAAGACGCCGTATACAGCTATTTCGGCATGAGGGATATATCGATAGAGAGCAATAAGATTTTGTTAAACGGCAGGCCGGTATTCCAGAGATTGGTTCTGGACCAGGGGTTTTACCCCGACGGCGTCTGGACGGCCCCGAGCGCCAAATCGCTGGAAGAGGATATCGCGCTGTCGATGGAGGCGGGATTCAACGGGGCGAGGCTGCACCAGAAGATCTTCGAGCCGCTGTTCCACTATTACGCCGACAGGGCGGGATATATCACCTGGGGCGAGCACGGAAACTGGGGAATGGACTATTCGAGCGAAAGCTATCAGAATTTTTTGTGCGAATGGATAGAGGAATTAAACAGGGATTTCAACCACCCCTCGATAGTGGGCTGGTGCCCGCACAACGAGACCAACTGGAGCCAGAAGAGAGACGATCTGGCATATATTTACCGGCTGACCAAATCCATCGACCCCACTCGCCCGGCCATCGACACCTCCGGCTATGTCCACGTGGAAACCGACATATTCGACATCCACGACTACGACCAGAACGTCGAAGCGTTCAAACAAAGATACTCGGCGCTGTCGGACGAAACCCGCCAAAAAGACATCTTCCAGAACGACAACAGGTGGCCGGCGGAAAAAATCATGGAGCTGCCGTATTTCGTGAGCGAATTCGGCGGAACCTGGTGGAGCGAAACCTCCAAAGAGACAAAAGACAGCAAACAGAGCTGGGGATACGGCAACGCCCCCGAAGACATAGAAAAATTCTATGAACGCTTTTCCGGCTTGGTTTCGGCGCTGTTGGACAACCCGGCGGTATGCGCGTTCTGCTACACCCAGCTCACCGACGTGGAACAGGAACAAAACGGGATAGTGTGCTACAACAGGCAAAAAAAATTCGATATGCAAAGGCTTCGCGCGATTTTGACACGGCGCGCGGCGATAGAGAAGTGAGGAAATAAGGAGGAAAATCAAAATGGATTGCCAGAAAATGTCCCCCGCCGCGAAAAAGATACGCGACTTCTATGCGATCAAGCCAAATGCCGGCATCATCCAGACCGAGTTCGGGTATTTCTGCTTAGACGCGTGGAAAGCCCAGGGGCATATAACAGATCAAACGGACCTGTCAAAACTTTTTATGTATGAGGATACGGGATTTGCTTCCTTAGGCGGACTTGGCTGGTGCGAAGCCCCGTTTTACCCGGATTTTGAAGTGAAGGTCATAGAGGACAGGGGGGAGTACGAGCTGGCGCAGGACCACGCGGGCAGGCACATACTGTTTTTCAAGGGCCGCAGGAACGGGTTTATGCCCGAATACGTCGCCCACCCCGTCAAGGACATGAAGTCGTGGGAACAGAACTGCAAGTGGCGCATGGACCCCGCCTCGCCCGAGAGGTACAAAAACATGGAAGCGGACATGCAGCGGCGGATAAACCGGGCAAACGAAGGCTGCGTGGTGCAGCAGTGCGTGGTCGGCGGCTATATGTATCTGCGGAGCCTGATCGGGCCCGAGGACGTTTTGTATAAATTCTACGATGAGCCGGAGCTGATCCACGACTGCATGAAAACATGGTTTGAGCTCGCCGACCGCGTCATAGCCGAGCATCAGAAATACCTCACCATCGACGAGCTCTATTTCGGCGAGGACATATGCTATAAGACGGCGCCCCTCATATCCCCCGACATGATGAGGGAGTTTTTACTGCCATATTACAAGCAGCTTTTGGACAATATGAGAAGCCGGCAGCTCGACAAATCGAGGCATTTGTTCTTCCAGATCGACACGGACGGCTTCGCAGATTCCGTCATCGACGTATACAGGGAAATCGGAATGGACCATATGTCGCCCTTTGAAGCCGCGTCGGGCTGCGACGTGGTGGAAATCGGCAAAAAATACCCGGACCTCAGAATGCGCGGCGGGATAGACAAAAGGATTTTGGCCGAAGGAAAAGAGGCGATAGACCGCATGATCGACCGCATCATGCCCGCAATGAAGCGGCGCGGCGGATATATCCCCACCTGCGACCACGGGGTCCCGGAGGAAGTGGGCTTTGACGACTATATGCATTACAGACAGCGGATGCAGGAGTTTCGGGAGTAGATTATGAACATCACAAACACACTTGAACAGGAGTTCAAAATCCCCCAAAAGAGGCTGACTGAAACGATCGCCCTGTTCGACAACGGCGACACGATACCCTTTATCGCCAGATACAGAAAAGAAGTCACCGGCTCGCTCGACGACCAGCTGCTCCGGGAACTGTACGACCGGCTGGGTTATCTGAGAAATCTGGAAAACCGCAAAAACGAAGTGATGAAATCGATTGAGGAACAGGGCAAGCTCACCGATGAAATAACGGCGGCGATAGAGGCGGCGAAAACCTTGGTCGAAGTCGAGGACATCTACAGGCCCTATCGCCCAAAGAGAAAAACCAGGGCGTCCGTCGCCAAAGAAAAGGGGCTTGAGCCGCTTTCCGATATCCTGTACAGCCAAAACATTTTCGAAGGCGATATAAACGAAATCGCGGCGCGGTATATAGACGGGGAAAAAGGCGTGAATTCGGCCGAGGAAGCGCTCGGGGGGGCCATGGACATCGTCGCGGAGAACGTTTCGGACAATGCGGCGTTTAGAAAACAGATACGCGCCATGACTTTTGAGCGCGCGATGATAACTTCCAAAAAGACCGGCGAGGGCGACGAGGGCAAAATATATTCGATGTACTTCGATTTTTCCGAACCGGTAAAAAAAATCCCGGGCCACAGGATACTCGCGCTCAACAGAGCCGAAAAAGAGGGGTTTGTGAAAGTCTCGGTCGAAGCCGACAAAACCATGGCCTTGAATTACCTGTTCGGCGAGACGCTCGCAAAAAACAAAAGCCTGACCACGCAGTTTGTGGAAAGGGCGGTGACCGACGCCTATGACCGGCTGATTTCCCCTTCGATAGAGCGCGAGATACGCGGCGACATATTCGACCAGTCGAGCGAATCGGGCATAAAGGTATTCGCCCTGAATTTAAAAAACCTGCTGCTCTCCCCGCCCCTGAAAGGCAAGACAGTGCTCGGTTTCGACCCCGGATACAGAACCGGGTGCAAACTTTCGGTGGTCGACAAAACCGGGAAAGTGATCGCCACAAGCGTCATATATCCCACAAAACCATTGGAAAAAACCGCGGAGTCCGAAAAAATCATGGCGGAGCTCATAAAAAAGCACGGAGTCGACGTCGTGGCGATAGGAAACGGCACCGCCTCGAAGGAAAGCGAGATATTTGTCGCGAATCTGCTGAAAAAATTGAACTGCGGCGCGAAATATATCATAGTTTCGGAATCGGGCGCCTCGGTCTATTCGGCTTCGAAGCTCGGCGCGGAGGAATTTCCCGACTTCGACGTGACGCTTCGGAGCGCGGTTTCGATAGCGAGAAGGCTCCAGGACCCGCTGGCGGAGCTCGTGAAAATCGACCCGAAATCGATAGGCGTGGGCCAGTACCAGCACGACATGAAACAGGCGAAATTGGACGAGGCGCTGACCGGGGTGGTCGAGGACTGCGTGAACTCGGTGGGCGTGGACGTCAACACCGCTTCCTACAGCCTTTTGTCCTATGTTTCGGGGATAAATTCCGCCTCGGCGAAAAACATAGTCAAATACCGCGAGGAAAACGGAGAATTCGCCTCCCGCCAAAAGATAAAGAAAACGCCCAAAATCGGGGCGAAGGCGTTTGAGCAGTGCGCGGGGTTTCTGCGCATTTTCGGCGGAGAGGAAGTCTTCGACGGCACCGGCATACACCCCGAATCCTACAAACCCGCCAAGGAGCTGCTGGATATGTACGGCTTTTCGCTTGACGATGTGAGAAATGCGCGGATAACCGGCCTGGCCGAGAAAGTAAAAGCGGACGGGATTTCCGGCGTCGCGGAGCTTCTCGGCGTCGGTGCGCCCACACTATCGGATATCATCAAGGAATTGGAGAAGCCCGGCAGGGACATACGCGACGATTTCCCCCAGCCGGAGCTGCGCCTTGACATAATGGACGCCGGCGATCTGAAAGTGGGAATGGTCCTTTCCGGGGTGGTCAGAAACGTGACGGACTTCGGGGCCTTTGTCGATATAGGCGTGCACCAGGACGGGCTTGTGCACGTGTCCGAAATAGCCGACAGGTATATAAGGCACCCGAGCGAGGTTTTGGCGGTGGGGGACGCGGTGAAGGTCTCGGTGAAATCGGTTGAGCCCGGGGGCAAAAAAATCGGGCTGACGATGAAGGGGATAAAGTAAATCACAAAAAGTTCAAAAAGCGTTAAATTTGTTTATCCCATGTACTTACAATGTTAAAATATTGCGCGCAAACAGGCGGGTTTTATGCAATATACATAAATAATTTCTTAAAAGTTTGGAACATTCGACACTTTCATTTTTCATAAATATTTGATATAGTATATATAGATAAAAATTCTAATTTTATCGTCGTATTTTTTAGGAGGATTGAAAATGGCAAGCGTATCATTGAGGCATATGTATAAAAAATTTCCCGGCGGCGTAACCGCGGTATCCGATTTCACCCTTGATATAAAAGACAAGGAGTTTTTGATACTCGTCGGACCATCCGGCTGCGGCAAAACAACGACCCTTCGAATGATTGCGGGACTTGAGGAAATCACGGAAGGCGAGCTGTTTATAGGCGACAAGCTTGTAAACGACGTAGCCCCCAAGGACAGGGACATAGCGATGGTGTTCCAGAACTACGCCCTTTATCCGCATATGACGGTTTATGAGAACATGGCGTTCGGGCTCAAACTCAGAAAAGTCACAAAAGAAGAAATCAAAAGAAGGGTCGAGGAAGCCTCGAGGATACTCGCCATCGAGTACCTTTTGGACAGGCGCCCGAAAGCGCTTTCAGGCGGCCAGAAGCAGCGTGTCGCGCTGGGAAGGGCGATAGTGCGCGAACCCAAGGTGTTCTTGCTCGACGAGCCCCTTTCCAACCTGGACGCCAAGCTGCGCGCCTCGATGAGGACGGAGCTCACCAAGCTGCACCAGAAGATCGGCACGACGTTCATCTACGTCACGCATGACCAGGTCGAAGCCATGACGATGGCCTCGCGCATCGTCGTCATGAAGGATTCGTTCATCCAGCAGGTCGATACCCCGCAGGCCCTCTACGACTTCCCCATCAACCACTTCGTCGCCGGGTTTATCGGGACCCCGCAGATGAACTTCATCGACGGCACCATAGACAAAAAAGGCAACGATCTGTATTTCACCTTCGGGAAATACTCATTGAAGCTGCCGCCGGAAAAATCCAACAACGCCGAATTGCAGGAATACGTCGGCAAAACGGTCATAGCGGGGCTCCGCCCGGAAACGCTGTATGACGAGCCCACATACCTGACCCAGTTCGGAGAGTCCGTAATCGAGGCGAAAGTCGAAGTCACGGAGCTCATGGGCAACGAAATCTTCCTGTATCTGGTCACCGAGGAAACGCCGCTTATCGCCCGCGTTTCGCCGCGCTCTACCGCGCAGCCGGAAGAGACCATAAAAATCGCGCTCGACATCGCGCGCATGCACATCTTCGACAAAGACACCGAAAAATGCGTGGTGCATTAAAATAAACAGGTCAAAACGCGGAATATCTCGATATTCCGCGTTTTGGTTTTGGATTTTTGCGCCCCTATATCTGTTCTTTGACTTTCGCTTTCTTTCCGACCCGCTGGCGCAGATAGTAGAGTTTCGCCCTGCGGACCTTGCCGCGCCTCGTGATCTCCACTTTATCGACGTTGGGCGAATGGAGCGGGAATGTCTTTTCGGTCCCGACGCCGTATGAAAAGCGCCTCACGGTGAAGGTTTCGTTGATGCCGCCGCCCCTTTTGGCGATTACGGCGCCTTCGAATACCTGTATTCTTTCCCTTGTGCCTTCTTTTATCTTGTTGTGGACCTTTACCGTATCCCCTATCGAAAATTTCGGCGGATCGGTTTTCAACTGCTCGTTGGTCAACGCTTTTAAAAGCTCATATGCCATTTTAAAAGCCCTCCTTTCAAAATTTGATTTATGTATTTTGACAGGCAGAAATCACATTCATGCGGAGCAAGCGCGCAGCGGACTGCGACTTTTTTTAGCCGTGCCCGAATAGTATACCACATAACAGCCTGCCAATGCAAGGGTTTTTTTGTTGTGTTTACAAGTTTACAAAATGTTAATATTTCTAAATATTTCTATGAAGTAAGGAAAAACGACCGATGAGAAAAATCAAACCAATGACAGCAATAACAGCAATCCTGCCGCTTTTGTTTTTGTGCGCGCTGACGCTTTTGCCGGCGGGCGCGGCCTCGGAGGGTTTTGAGGATCTCGCCGTGGCGGCTTCGGGGAAAAACCCGCTTATGAACCCCGAGTTTATCGACGGCGGCCAGGGATTCAACGAGAAGGAGCACTCATACGGCCTGCTCGTCTACGACGAGGATGAGGATGAAAATCAAAAACTGTACCCCAAATACTGCTCCGACGCGGTTCCCTACTGGGCCGAGTGGAAGTATGACCGGGCATATGCGGTAAACCGCATCATACTCCGCACCGCGAACGACAGCGGCCAGTACAGCCGCCGCCCGAACGACGGCTGGACGCTGTCGGGCTCAAACGACGGCGCCTCCTGGGAAGTGCTCTACACCGGGGCGGCAAACGACGTCGAAGATGTGGATTACATGTATTACCGCGTTGACATTCCAAATAATTCCAAAGAGTTCCAATACTACAGATTCGAGGCCGGTCAAACCGGGGGGCAGATAATCCAGCTGGCGGCGGTGGTGCTGTGCGAGGGCGAAGGCCCGGTGGTCGTGGCTTCGTGGAAGCCGAAGAATTTCATACTCGAAGAAGGCAAAACGACGATCCCCGCAACGGACTTCGACGCGGGCGCGGATAACTACGGCAAAAGCGGCGACCCGGCGGACGGCTCAAAAGATTTCAGGCCCCTCGAAGCCGTGAACACGCAGGCCGGCGGGGGCGCCATTGAGGGAAACATCGGTTGGATATCCGCGGGCGACTGGGTCCAGTTTACCGTGAGGGTGATCGACGAGGGCAGATACAGTTTCGCCGCGTGGCTGGCTTCCGATGCGGAGAGCCCCGGAAATATCGCCGTTTATGTCGACGGAGAGCCCGTGGGGGAATCCGAGAACTCAAAAAGGGCGGGCTGGCAGGAATATGAGCTGTATCAGGTGGGCGAGATGGAAATGGAATACGGCCGGCACACCATCAAAACGCAGTTTCCAACCGGCGGGCTCAATTTCGGCGCTTTGGAAATAACCCGGATCGGCGACATAGAGACGCCGCTTCCAACCCAAACCGGCGCGGAGCCCGGGGGCAAAGAAGAAGCCCCGCCGGAAAACGGGGCTTCTGAAATCAAAGCATCGGATGAGGGCGGCCGAAGCAATTTAGTCCTGATCATAATAGTCGCGGCCGCGCTGGCTGCCACCATTGTTGCCGCTGTCATATACACGGCAAAAAACGGCGGGAAAAACAAATAATTTTACTTTTTGGCACCCATTTCGTCCATCGCTTTTTCGGCTTTGGAATTGTCCGTGGTGGCGAGCAGTATGACAAAACTTCCCGACGTGATGATCTTCGCATTTTCGAGTATCGGCGCGTCCTCCGGCGTATATGTGAGAACGTCGCTGTTTGTCTTGGTTTTGAGCCTTCTTTCCAGCACGTCTTTTAGTATGCCTATATTGCTTTGCTCGTCTTCTTTTATCTTCAAAACGTCCACTTCGAACATATGGCGCCCCACGGGGACATAAAAGGCGCAGTCGGAAAAATATTCGTACTCTTCAAGCGGCGAATACCCTCCGTCTATTATGAGCCCCGCGTATTTGGGCTCGATATAGTAGTCGCTGTCCTCGTCGGCTCCGGAATAAAAATGCTCGAAGCCCGCCTCGGGCAGATCTTCGGGTCCATACGCCGCCATTATCGCGTCTGCGACTTCCTTCGCCGTATAGGCGCCGTCCAAACCGCCGCCCGCCTGCCCCTCTTCGTTTTTGCACGAAGCCATAGGCAGCGCGCAAAGCAAAACCGCGCAGAGCAGAACCGCCGATATCTTTTTTACACAAGTCATATTATCATCCCTTTTTTTCTTAAACTTTCTTTCGGCGCCCTATTCTTTCGGCGCTTTCTTCTTTTTCCCGCCGACGGCTATCAGAATTATAACGACAATTAAAAGCACCCCGCCGCCCGCGATGCAGATGATCAAAATCAGGTTGGAGCCTTCCTCTTCGTCGCTTTTGGGCGCGTTCTCCGCCGCGGCTCCGTTGCCCTCTTCCTCGGCTGCCGCCGCCGCTGCCGCGGCTTCCTCTTCGGACTGTTTTACGCTCGCTTCAATGCTCGCAGCTTCCCTGCTGGCTTCGCGGCTTGCGTCGGCTTCCGCCTTGGAGGCTTCCTTTGAGGCTTCTTCGGCCGCTTTGGCCACTTCGGCCGCCGCAAAACCCGCCATGTCCTCATCGGTGAAAGTCAGGCATTCCAATGTAGACGAGCTGTCCTTGACGGGGCCCAAGCTCGTTTTGCCGTCCCAGTCGGCCGCATCCCTGAAAATGACGAGCTTGATTGCGCCCTTGGCGTCCGTTATCACTATATTGTCATACAGGGCGTATCCCGTGTATTCGAGCTCGTCGCTCGTGGCATGGGTCGAAACCTGGAATACGGGCATTTCCTTGCCCCAGAAAGCGTCGGGTATTTCGATAACCCTGTGGTACCACTGCCCGAACGCGTACTCGGATATGTCCTGTCCGGGGTGTATGCCCACTCCGTTGTCGTCGGCTCCCCCGCTGTCCCTGAAGTTGTTCCCGGTGACGTCGTCTATGCCTTGGGAATCGACAAATCCCCAGCCGTTTTCCTCCATCGAGATCCATACGTCGTACTCGACTTTGTCGCCTTCCTCCATCATGTAGTTGATCGTTTTGAACGTCACGAAGTTATACGCGAGGCCCGGGTCGGATTTTTTGATATCCACCGTGAATTTGAGATAATCGCCCGCAGGGTTCGGTTTGTCGCCCGACGCCGCGCTCACCTGTGAAATCGACGCCGCGGACAACAGGGAGGCGATCATTATCGCCGTGAGTATGATTGCGGAAATTCTTTTTACCGGTTTCATTGTGTACTGCCTCCTAAATTTGATAAATTTGATAAATTTGGTAAATCCGGAAATTTTGAATGAAAATGCATTCATGCGGGTATTGTACCATAAATAAAAAACGCACAAATGAAAAATCTTTTAAATTTTTATCGCTTTTTTGATAAATTTGGCAAAATGTGTTTGCAAAAACATAATTCAAGTGGTATAATGGGTAAAACGCAAAAAAAACTAAGGAGACAGTGCATTAACTATGTCGATATCGAAAATCCGGCTGACGGTGATGGCCGTTCTGGCGTATCTGGCCTTTGCGGCGTTCTGCTTCGCGGCCTATCTCGCCCTCACTCCAAAAAACACCAAAAACGCCGACGAAAAAGGAGAAACGGAAATGACCGAAGACGAAAACCGCGGACAAACGGACCAAAAAGAAAAAGAGCAGGTGATAAGCGTCACGCCGGACTGGCCGGAATATGTGCTGCCGGATTCGTATCTGGACGAGCCGGACGGCTTTCTGGGCACCGACGCGGTGATAGTGGGCAAGGACGGATATCTCTACGAGCCGTG
>Ga0123356_10007334_pt1 | contig 11004 bp, 8 predicted proteins | sample TergutEmb28metaG_2_FD_92546 | JGI IMG/M metagenome (GOLD analysis project Ga0123356, IMG submission 92546) | Embiratermes neotenicus P3 segment gut microbial communities from Petit-Saut dam, French Guiana - Emb289 P3 | ecosystem: Host-associated > Arthropoda: Insects > Digestive system > Gut ... | reverse complement strand
GGCCGGGTCGCGACGCCGGCTGCCTGGCAGCACCTTGGGCTGCCGGTGCCGCCCGGCTCAGCCTGGGGGAGCGGCGGGCTCGACGGCGCGGCGACGCTCTTCGACGGGTGAGCTGGGTGAATTGTCACAGACAGTCGCAGCCTGGTCACGATCACTCCGGATAGGCCGTAGCCTGTTTGTGCGCAACGAGCGCGCCGCTACACTGCGGCAGTTGGCCAAAATCACGCCGAAATCGGCGCTGTCCCGGCTCCGCGCCCGCCAGGTGCAGGCCATAAGCTAGCGGCCGGGGCAGAAACCTAACGGAAGGATGTCCCTTTATGGACACCCTGATACTCGCCGCCGCGAAGTCGACGTCTACGTCGACCAACTACACATCTTTCCTGCTGATCATCGTCCTGATCGCGGTGATGATGCTGTTCATGTTCCGGTCGAACCGCCGCCGGCAGCAGACCGCGCAGCAGACCCGGAGCCAGCTCGTGAACGGCGCGCGCGTCCGCACCGTGCACGGCATCTACGGGACTGTCCGGGACAGCGACGACCAGAACGTCATGGTCGAGGTGGCGCCGGGCGTCAACATCAAGATGCTGAAGCAGGCCGTCGGGACGGTCCTCCCCGATGACACGCCGGACGGCGTCCTGAATACGATGCCGGACGCAAGCGCATCGGAGCCGTCGTCGGACGGCACCGGCCAGCAGCCGGGCAGCAGCGACGCGTCGGGCACGCAGCAGCAGCGCAATAACCTGACTTTCTAACGGCGCCCCGACCGACCGGAGAAAAGCACACCCGTGGCCCCTCCCAGTACTCCAACCCCCCACCCCTGGCGGTACCTGGCCGCCCTGGGCGTGCTCATTGTCGTGATGCTGCTCGGCGTGCTCGGCGGGAACATCGCCAGCCCGTCGCACTGGCACAAGAGTTTCGTCGTCGGCCGTGGTCTCGACCTGTCCAGCGGGACGTCGATCACGCTTAAGGCGGTGACGACGAAAGGGGCAGGCCAGACATCCGCACCACCGCCGAGCGCCGCAGCCATGACCAAGGCCGTGCAGATCATCACGAACCGGGTCGAGGCGACGGGCCTGACGGGCGCGACGGTCGTGCCGCAGGGCAGCGACGAGATCGTCGTGTCGGTGCCGGGCGCAGGCGCCCAGAAGGTGGCCACCCTGGTCGGCGAGACGGCGCTGCTGAGAATGCGGCAGGTCCTGCTGGAGGCGCCCAACACCTCCTCGTCGGCCACCCCCTCGCCCAGCGCCTCCGCGACGCCGGGCTCGTCCGCGAGCCCGAGCGCGTCCGCCAGCCCGAGCACGTCCGCGACGCCGAAGGCGACCGCCAGCGCGTCGGCGACTCCGAACCCGTCCAACGGGACCGGGCAGGCGGCCGGCGCCAGCAAGATCGGTGCCTCACCTAGCGCCTCGCCCAGTGCGAGCGCCTCACCGAGCGCGAGCACCTCGCCGTCGCCGAGCACGAGCCCGTCGGGCAAGCCGGTCCTCTCAAAGACGACGGACGGGACGGGCGACGCGGCCGCGCTGACGCCGGCGACGGCGCACCTCTTCGACATCGTTAACTGCAACGACAAGAACTGGAAGACGCAGATCTACGGCGCAAACCCCAACGCCTGGGATAACCCGAACGTGCAGACGGTCGCGTGCCTGGGCGGCGTCAAGTACGCCATGGACAAGGCGGTCGTCCAGGGCAAGGACCTGTACAACGTCCAGGCGCAGGACCAGGGGACCGGCGGTTTCGTCGTCACCTTCGACGTCAGGAACCCCGCCGCCGGCGCGCTCGGCACGCTGACCACGCAGATGGCGAGCCAGTACTACGACAAGTCCACCGGCCAGGCGACCGACCCGCGCGACCTGCTCGCCGTGGTCCTCGACGGCGACCTGCAGGGCCAGCCGCCGCAGGTGCAGAGCGCCATCTCCACCAACGGCGAGATCAACGGCGGTACCGGCGGCTTCAGCCAGAGCCAGGCCACCCAGCTCGCGGACGTGCTGAAGTACGGCAGCCTGCCGCTGTCGTTCCAGAACCTCTACACCTCGTCGGTCTCGCCGTCGCTGGGCGCGGATCAGCTGTCCGCCGGACTAACCGCCGCCATGTTCGGGCTGCTGCTCGTGGTGGTCTACTCCTTCCTCTACTACCGTGGCCTTGGCATCGTGTCGGTCCTCAGCCTGGCGATCGCGGCCGCGCTGTCCTACCTGTCGGTCGTCCTGCTGTCGAAGAGCGCGGGCTTCACGCTCAGCCTGGCGGGTATCGCCGGACTCATCGTGGCGATCGGCATCACCGCCGACTCGTTCATCGTCTACTTCGAGCGACTGCGTGACGAGGTGCGCGAGGGCAGGTCGCTGCGGGCCGCGGTCGAGCGCGGCTGGGGCCGGGCCAGACGCACGATCCTGGTCTCGGACACGGTCTCGTTCCTCGCCGCGCTGCTGCTCTACATCCTCTCGGTGGGTGACGTCCGCGGCTTCGCGTTCACCCTCGGCCTGACCACGCTGATCGACGTCGTCGTGGTGTTCCTGTTCACCAAGCCGATGATCACGCTGCTGGCGCGCACGAAGTTCTACGGGCAGGGCCACCCGCTCTCCGGGCTCGATCCCGCGAGACTCGGCGCCCGGGCGCCGTGGCGGGGCAGCCGCCGGCCGGCCCCGAGCACCGCCGCCAGCGCGACGCGGCTGGGCACCACGACCAGCACCAGGGAGGCCTGATGTTCGGCAACTTCGCCAGCAAGCTGTACCGCGGCGAGGTCTCCTTCAACTTCGTAGGCCGCCAGCGGCTCTGGTACACGATCTCCGGCATCATCCTGGTCATCAGCATCTTCGCAGTTGTCTTCCGCGGGCTGGACTTCAGCGTCGAGTTCAAGGGCGGCTCGCTGTTTACCGTGCCGGCGAGCGCAGCCGTGACGCAGACGGACCTGTCTCAGGTCGTGCAGAACAACGGCGGCACCAACCCGACGATCACCGAGATCAAGCCCTTCAACGGACAGAAGGCGAGCTGGCAGGTTCAGACCAGCCAGCTGTCGACGACCCAGTCACTCAGGATCCAGTCGGCCATCGCCAAGCAGTTCGGCATCTCGTCCAACAACATCTCGATCACCACGGTGGGGTCGAGCTGGGGCTCGCAGGTGACGCAGAAGGCGATCGAGGCCCTGATCGCCTTCCTCATCGTGATTGTCATCTACCTGTCGATCGCGTTCGAGTGGCGGATGGCCGCGGCGGCCTTCGTCGCGCTCGCCCACGACATCGTGATCACTGTCGGCGTGTACGCGCTCACGGGCTTTCAGGTGAGCCCGGCGACCATCATCGGGCTGCTGACGATTCTCGGTTACTCGCTGTACGACACCGTCGTGGTGTTCGACAAGGTGCGGGAGAATACCGCGTCCATCCTCGGCACCCGGAAGAGCAACTACAGTCAGGCCGCGAACCTGGCGCTGAACCAGACGCTGGTCCGGTCCATCAATACGTCGCTGACCGCGCTGCTGCCCGTTGCCGCCATCCTGATCGTCGGCACGCTGCTGCTCGGCAACGGCGAGCTGAAGGACCTGTCGCTTGTGCTGTTCGTCGGCATGCTGTCCGGCACGTACTCCTCGATCTGCATCGCGACGCCAGTGCTGGCGGACCTGAAGGAGCGGCAGCCGCAGTACCAGCAGCTGGCCAAGCAGGTAGCGCTCCGGGAGGCCGGCGGGCGCGCCGCCCAGCGCCGGGCAGCTAAGGCCGCGCAAGGTGACAAGGCCGACATCGCTGCGGTGAGCGTGGCCAGCCAGGCCGGCGCGACGAGCGTCGCTGACCGCGACGCGCCTGGCGCCAGCGCCCCAGGCCCAAGAGCCGCAGCCGCCACGGCGGCCGACCCGGTCCTGGCAGACGCCGACACCGGCGCCGGCGCCGATGCCGATGACAGCGTGGCCGACGACGAGGTGGTACCGGCCGGTGCCGGTCAGCCGCGTATCTCGAGCGCACGACCGCCGGGGGCGCGGCAGCAGCCCGTCCGCAGGCCCGCCGCCCGGCGGCGGCCAAGCGGTAAGAAGAAACGGCGGTAGCCCCCGCGTGGCCGCAGACATCAGCGACCTGCTGACGGCCAGGATCCGGGATGTGCCCGATTACCCGCAGCCCGGAGTCCTGTTCAAGGACATCACGCCGCTACTAGCGGATGGCCCAGTATTCGCTTCGGCGATCAGCGCGCTGGCTCTGGGACATGAGGGCGTCACCAAGGTCGCGGGCATCGAGGCCCGCGGCTTCATTCTGGCTGCACCGGTAGCCGTCGTGCTGGGCGCCGGATTCGTCCCCGTGCGCAAGCAGGGCAAGCTGCCCGCCGAGACCTATGCCCAGTCCTATGAGCTGGAGTACGGGACCGCCACGCTTGAGGTGCATACTGATGCATTTCACCCAGAAGAGCGGGTGCTGATCGTCGATGACGTGCTCGCCACCGGCGGCACGGCCGCCGCAACGGCGGAGCTTATCCGGCGGGCCGGCGCGACGGTGGCTGGCATCGTCGTGCTGCTCGAGCTCGAATTCCTCGGCGGCCGCGGGAAATTGCCTGGCCTGCCGATACGTTCACTCGTCACGGTGTGACGGTAGTCAAGGAGCCCGGCCCCTCCCGAATCGTCCGCCGATACACTTGTAACACGGCGGACGTAAGGAGCGCGTGTGGCCGGTGACATTGCGACGGCCGGGATGGCCGGGTCCGATGTCACCCAGGAGCTGCCCACGGCGGACAACGGGGTGACATCGCCCCCCAGCATGCCCGGACGCACCAGGCCGGGTGCGCCAGCCGGAGCGCCGTCACCAGACGAGACCGAGGCCGGCGAGCAGCTCGATTCGGCCGAGGCGGCAGAGCAGGATCAGGCCGACGGCGAGGAAAGCGCGTCCGCCGGCCAGGGCCGCCGGTCCGGCCCGGGCCGGCGGAACTCTGGCGGCGACACCAGGTCCGCGGCCCGATCCGCGGCAAGCCGGGTGGCCCGCCGCTCGGGGCAGCCAGGGGCGGTCCCGGCGGGCGGCCAGTCCGGTCCGGACCTTCAGGCCGGCGCGGCCGCCGTACGCCGCAGGCTGGCCCGGCTCGGCCCGGCCCGCGGCGGGGCGGTTAACCCGGTACTCGACCCGCTGATCCGGACGGTACGCACGACGCACCCCAAGGCCGACATCCGGCTCATCGAGCGAGCCTACGAGGCGGCTGCCCGGATGCACGCGGGCCAGTCGAGGAATAGCGGCGATCCCTTCATCACCCATCCGCTGGCCGTCTCCACGATCCTCGCCGAGCTCGGCATGCCGCATGACGTCATCGCCGCAGCGCTGCTGCATGACACCGTCGAGGACACCGGGTACACCATCGACCAGCTGCGGGCAGACTTCGGCGATGACATCGCCGAGCTCGTCGACGGCGTCACCAAGCTGGACAAGGTCAAGTACGGCGACGCCGCGCAGGCCGAGACGGTCCGCAAGATGGTCGTCGCGATGTCACGCGACATCCGGGTGCTGGTGATCAAGCTGGCGGACCGGCTGCACAACATGCGCACCCTGCGCTACCTGCCGCGGGATAAGCAGGAGCGCAAGTCCAGGGAGACGCTGGAGATCTTCGCCCCGCTTGCCCACCGGCTCGGCATGAACACGGTGAAGTGGGAGCTCGAGGACCTTGCGTTCGCGACGCTGTTCCCCAAGCGCTACGACGAGATCGCCAGGCTCGTGTCGGAGCGCGCCCCACGCCGGGAGTCGTTCCTGCAGGAAGTGATCGAGGACGTCCAGGAGGACCTGAAGGAGTCCAAGATCAAGGCGCAGGTCACCGGGCGCCCGAAGCACTACTACTCCGTGTACCAGAAGATGATCGCCCGCAACGTCGGGTTCGATGACATCTACGATCTCGTCGGCATCCGCGTGCTTGTTGACTCGCTGCGCGACTGCTACGCGGTCCTCGGCATCGTCCACGCGCGATGGAACCCGGTGCCCGGCCGGTTCAAGGACTACATCGCGATGCCGAAGTTCAACATGTACCAGTCGCTGCACACCACCGTGATCGGTCCCGAGGGCAAGCCGGTGGAACTCCAGATCCGGACCTGGGGCATGCACAAGCGGGCTGAGTACGGCGTCGCGGCGCACTGGAAGTACAAGGAGGAGATGGCCGGCGGCAGTGGCACGGCTGACATGGCCTGGCTGCGCCAGCTCGTCGACTGGCAGCGTGAGACCGAGGATCCGGCGGAGTTCCTCGACTCGCTGCGATTCGACCTCGGCAGCGCGGAGGTGTACGTGTTCACCCCGCGCGGCGAGGTGATCGCGCTGCCGCAGGGCGCAACGCCGGTCGACTTCGCCTACGCGATCCACACCGAGGTGGGGCACCGCACCATCGGCGCGCGCGTCAACGGCCGGCTCGTGGCGCTGGAAAGCCCGCTCAGCAACGGCGACACCGTCGAGATCTTCACCTCGAAGGCGCCCGACGCGAGCCCGAGCCAGGACTGGCTCAGCTTCGTCAAGAGCGCCCGGGCCAGGAACAAGATCCGGCACTGGTTCTCCAAGGAGCGCCGCGAGGCTGCCGCAGAGGCCGGCAAGACCGCGATCGCCAGGATGATGCGCAAGCAGAACCTCCCGCTCCAGCGGCTGGCGACCGCCGACGCCCTCAACACGATCGCCACCGAGCTGCGGTACGCGGACTTGTCGGCCCTGTATGCGGCCGTCGGCGAAGGCCACGTCAGCGCCCAGTCAGTCGTGGCCAAGCTGATCAAATCCGCGGGCGGCGTCGAGGGTGCGCAGGAGGACCTGGCCGAGGCCACGCTGGTCACCCGGACGCCACGGCCGGCCACGGCAGACGGCGACGCTGGCGTGGTCGTCGAGGGGGCAGCCGATATCTGGGCCCGGCTGTCCAAGTGCTGCACGCCGGTGCCGGGCGACGAGATCACCGGCTTCGTGACCCGCGGGAACGGCGTCTCGGTGCACCGCGCCAACTGCGCCAACGTCACGCACCTGCTGGAATCGCAGCCCGAGCGGCTGGTGACCGTGCGCTGGTCTCCGCGCGAGGGCTCCCAGTTCCTCGTGGCCATCCAGGTCGAGGCGCTCGACCGGACCGGCCTCCTCTCCGACGTGACGAGGTCGATCTCCGAGCAGCACGTGAACATCCTGTCGGCGACGGTCAGCACGACCCGCGAGCGGATCGCGTTCAGCAAATTCACCTTCGAGATGGGTGACCCCAAGCACCTGGGCGCGGTGCTGCGCGCCGTCCGCAACGTCGACGGCGTCTACGACGTCGTCCGCGTCACGAGTTAGCTAGACAGCTCGGCGAGCGTCCGCTCGGCTTCGGCCAGCCAGCTGCGGCGTGCGGCGAGCGCCTCCTGGGCGCGCTGCTGTGCCTTCTGATCGCCCGCCGCCGCCGCCTTCGCCAGCTGACCCTCGAGCTGGGTCACAGCCGATCGGATCTGCTCCACGGTGCCGCGCGCCCGCGACAGCGCCTCGGGGTTGGTCCGGCGCCACTGCGAGTCCTCGGCCTTCCGCAGGGACTCCTCGACCCGCCGCAGGCCGCCTTCGAGCCGGTCCTGCGAGTCCCGCGGCACGGCACCAGCCTTCTCCCAGCGCTCGAAGATGCCGCGCAGCGCCGACCGGGCGGACCGGGCGTCGGTGACGGGGAGCAGCTTCTCGGCCTCGGCCAGCAGCTGTTCCTTGACGACAACGTGCTCACGCAGCTCGCGGTCCTTCGCGTCGAGGACCTGAGCACGGGCGGCGAAGAAGGCGTCCTGGGCGGTCTTGAACCGGTTCCACAGCTCGTCCTCGGCGGCCCGGTCGGCTCGGCCGGCCTGCTTCCAGTTGCGCATCAGCTCGCGGTAGGCCGTGGCAGTCGCGCCCCAGTCGGTCGAGGCCGAGAGTTCCTCCGCCCTGGCCGCGAGCTCTTCCTTGCGCTCGCGGATGGCCGACCGCTCCTCCTCGAGACCAGCGAAGTAGGCCTTGCGCCGCTTGGCGAAACCATTCCTGGCCGCCGACAGCCGCTTCCACAGCACCGCCTCGGTCGCCCGGTCGCCGCGCGGCGCTGCCTTCCACTCCTCCAGAAGCTGGCGCATCCGCTCGCCGCCGGCCTTCCAGTGCGTCGCCTCGGCGGCGAGGCGCTCGGCCTCCGCGACGATCCGCTCCCTGACCTCGTGCGCCTCGGTGCGGGCGTGGTCGCGGGCGGCCCGGTGCTCCTCGCGGCGTTGTTCGATCGTGTCGGCGAGAGCGCCGAGCCGGGCACGCAGGCCGTCAAGATCGCCGATGCAGTGCGCGTCGGCGATCGCCTGGGTGAGCCGTGCGATGGCCGACTTCGCCTGGCCAGCAGACAGATCGGTGCTGGTCATACGCTGCTCGAGCAGGCTGATCTCGGTCTCAAGCGACTCGAATTTCCGCTTGAAGAAGCCCATGGCCTCATCGGGGCTGCCGGCCTGCCATGAGCCGATTACCCGCTCGCCCTCGGCGGTGCGGACATAGACAGTCCCGTCATCGGCCACCCGGCCCCACGGATCGCTTGCGGTACTCACCGCGTACCTCCTGCTCGGTACCTGACCAGACGCGCTGGTCAGGTCTTGCTGATCGTCATGCTCTCGATCTGAACCGATTCCTTCGGATGCCCGTCGCCTGCTCCATTGGAGTTGTCGGAACCCGCAGCCGCTACTGCCTGCACGACGCTGAGGCCGCTGGTGATCGTGCCGAACGGCGTGTAGTTGGCCGGCAGCGGCGTGTTCTTGTAGACGAGGAAGAACTGGCTGCCGTTGGTGCCAGGGCCAGCGTTCGCCATCGCCACCGTGCCAGTCGGGTAGGTGGCTCCCTTGAGATTCTCGTCGCCGAACTTGTAGCCGGGGCCGCCGGAGCCTGTCCCGGTCGGGTCACCGCACTGCAGCACGAAGATGCCGCTGGTCGTCAGCCGGTGGCACGGCGTGTTGTTGAAGTACTTCTGGTCGGCCAGCGAGACAAATGAGTTGACCGTGCAGGGCGCCTTGCTGTTGAGCAGGCTAATCACGATCGGGCCGCGGTTGGTCGTCATCGTCGCGGTGTAGCTCGCGGCGGTGTCCGGCGTCGCCGGCGGCAGCGACACCTTGCGGGATGCGGTCCCGTTGGTTGTATACACGCACTTGCCGTTGACCATGGCGGCCACGGCGGTGGGGGACGCGGACGCGCTCGCCGCGGGGCTAGCGCTGGCGGCCGGCTTCTTCCCCTGATTGCTCTTGAACACGCCAGCCAGGGCGGCCGAGCCGGTCCCGACGCCGAGGACGAGGACGGCAGCGATTGCGGCAACCCAGACCTGCCGAGTGCGCTTCGCCCGGGCTGACTGCCGGTCTATGCGGCGCTCGTAGGCTTGGCGGGCAAGCTCGCGCTGACGTTCCTTCTTCGTTGCCACCCGTGCTGTTCCTCCTGCTCATCCGCAGTGTCCTGCGATCTTGCCGGGCTCGCAACGGCCGCTAGCAAGGCCTCGCCGGTCGCTCGGCAGCGATCTGCGAAACTTCGCGAATCGTACCGTTGTGCAGACAGTAGTAATACCGTCGTTACATATCGGTACCCAACCGCGCCCAAGTCGTGTCCTGACGGGCTGAAACGGCAGGCACAGGGCGTCTCCGCAGCCCATCCCGATAGCCTGAGGGATACCCGGCCCGATCCGCCGGGCAGCCTGAACTGGAGGGCACGTGCTGATTGCCGGGTTCCCCGCTGGCTCGTTCGCCGCCAACTGCTACCTCCTGGCGGACGCGCCGGGCTCGGAGTGCCTGATCATCGACCCGGGCCAGGATGCCGTGCCAGGCATCACCGAGATCGTCGAGCGGTACCGGCTGCGACCTGTGGCGGTGCTGGCGACCCACGGCCACATCGATCACATCTGGTCGGTGGCGCCGGTCTGCGGGGCCCGTGGCATACCCGCCTACATCCACCCTGCTGACCGCGCCCTGCTGTCTGACCCAGCTCGCGCGCTGTCACTCGGGCCATCGCAGTCGCTGCTCGGCGGGCTGACCTTCACCGAGCCCGATGACGTGCGCGAGCTTGCCGACGGGATGACGCTGGATCTGGCCGGGATCGAGCTGACCGTAGATCACGCGCCGGGCCACACGCCGGGCTCAGTGACCTTCCGCCTCCCCGCGGCCGCCGCGGACCCGGAGACACTGTTCACCGGGGACCTGCTGTTCGCCGGGTCGATCGGCCGCACGGACCTGCCGGGCGGCGACTACGAGACCATCCTGGCTAGCCTGGCCCGGGTGTGCCTGCCGCGGCCGGACGAGACCGTCGTGCTGGCGGGGCACGGTCCGCAGACGACCATCGGGGCCGAGCGGGCGCGCAACCCGTTCCTGGCCGGCCTGGTGCCGGCGACGGGTCCGGTCACCGGGCTCTAGGCGGCCGGGAGGGGAACGCCGGGCGCCGCAGCCCGCGGCGTGATCGCGCCGCGCGGCAGCCCGGAGCACCACAGTGACGAGAGAGGGGCTGGGCGAGCCATGATCCGCAGCCACGAGGCGGGCAGCCTGCGGGCCGCCGACGCGGGGGTGCAGGTGCAGCTGGCAGGCTGGGTCGCGCGGCGACGCGACCACGGCGGCGTGGTGTTCATCGACGTGCGGGACGGCACCGGGATCGTGCAGGTGGTGCTGCGCGAGGAGGATGTGGCGCACGACCTGCGGAACGAGTTCTGCGTGCTGGTCACCGGCACGGTCCGCCGGCGCCCGGCCGGAAACGAGAACCCCGAGCTCGCGACGGGCGAGATCGAGGTCGAGGCGACCGCGCTCGACGTGCTGTCCGAGGCCGACCCGCTGCCGTTCCCGATCGAGGGGAGCGGCGAGCTGAGCGAGGAAGTCCGGCTGAAGTACCGCTATCTCGACATCCGCCGGGCCGACATGGCGGCCGGGCTGAAGGCCAGGTCGCGGGCTGTGTACCTGCTCAACGAGGTGATGGCGGGGCACCGGTTCGTGACCGTCGAGACGCCCTTCCTGACGCGGTCCACGCCCGAGGGCGCACGCGACTTCCTGGTGCCGGTGCGGCTGCGGCCGGGCAGCTGGTACGCGCTGCCGCAGTCGCCGCAGCTGTTCAAGCAGCTGCTGATGGT
>Ga0123356_10007333_pt1 | contig 11005 bp, 7 predicted proteins | sample TergutEmb28metaG_2_FD_92546 | JGI IMG/M metagenome (GOLD analysis project Ga0123356, IMG submission 92546) | Embiratermes neotenicus P3 segment gut microbial communities from Petit-Saut dam, French Guiana - Emb289 P3 | ecosystem: Host-associated > Arthropoda: Insects > Digestive system > Gut ... | reverse complement strand
TGAGTATTTTAACGATTGGGATGAAGATATGCTCTATCGGGCTATCAACATTGCCCGCCCGTCTTTAATACGTATAGAAGCAGACGAGCTTACCTACAGCCTACATATAATGGTACGTTATGAATTGGAAAAAGCACTTATGATAGGTGATATAAAAGCATCCGATCTGCCGGGTCTCTGGAGTGATAAATATAATGAGATCATAGGTTTACGTCCCAATGATTTAGCCGACGGTGTCCTGCAGGATGTCCACTGGAGCATGGGTGCGGTCGGTTACTTCCCATCCTATGCCGTAGGCACAGCTTACGGTGCTCAGATGATGCATACAATTCAAAAAAGCATTGATGTTGATGCCGCTGTCAAAAAAGAGGATCTGTCACCGGTAACAGGATGGTTAAAAGAAAATATACATGAAAAAGGAAATGTACTGTTTCCTGATCAGCTGCTTAAACAGTCTACAGGTGAATTCTTTAACCCGGCATATTACGCGGATTATTTAAGTGAAAAGTTTAACGGGTTGTATTTTTAAGATTAGGGTTTATTTAAACAGAAGAAACATCCCGTTATTCCATCACAGCTAAAGCATATACAGTCACATTCGGAAAACTTTTCAGCTCCGCAGTTGTAACACGGGATTTCGATGAATGTTCTTGCGGCTCCGCATACAGAACAGTTATTTCCACCTCCGTATGAACATCCTGCTGTTGTCACCGTATAACCGCAGCCGGGTCCCCTTAAACATCTGGTACTGTGTGTGTTCATACCTGTGTTTGGTGAAGTGACAGGACTATGACCAAGTGCGTTCGACCATGTTCCCTGTGTTACTATACCGCATCTTGAATCACGGCTGCATGATGCTCTTCCGCTGTAACCACCCGATGTACATGTAGGTGAGGAATTTCCGCTGGGAGTAGGGTTATGTGATGTATGCCACAATATTTTACTATCGGAAGTCCCGCATCCATGTGAACAGTTAACCGTATTTGTAAATTGGCCGTAACATTGCCCGGTATCGGCAGGATGATTAAAGGTGTGTGCTCTTGTTCCGGTAACGCTCTGTGATTGATTATTTCTACCGCAACCATGAGAACATGAATTGTTTTGGGTGAAACTTCCACCGACACATACTGTGTCTGTAAGTGGCGTCCATGCAGTTTGGTTATGCGACCTTGAGCCCGCAACGCTTTGCGATGTTGGATCCTGACCGCAGCCAAAGCTGCATGCGGACCGTGTTTGGGTGAAGTTTGCGCCGACACATACTGTATTGGTAGCCGGTCCCCATGCACCTAATACGTGTGAACCTGAACCTGTTGCTCCTTGTGAAAAACCTTGACTGCATACACCACAATTCCGGTTTTGAGTAAATGATTGTCTAGTACATCTTGTGCTTGTTGCCGGACTCCATGTTGTCCAATTTCCATGGATATCGGTACTGCTGCCTGTATTTCGGTCACATCTGTTACAATAGTGTTGCCTTATATGAGTACTAGTATTTCCATTACTGTAATAAAACCCCTGTTTGCTTTCGTTATGTAAAATACGTTCGTCTATGATTCTGCGGCATGTTGGATTTGTACATGTTGTTTCGCATCCGCTTATTCCCATATCGGTCCATACGCTTATTGATGTACTGTGGAATGTTACTTCAAGCCGACAGTTACCTAGTTCATGATTAAAAGTACAATCTCTGCCGCATCGGGTACGGGGACCGTAGAACTCACCTTGATGTGATACATTGCTATGTCCTCTGACAACGATTCTGCAATTCTGGGCATTTATACCGGTATCGTCATGAGCACATATAATTTGGTGATCACTATCATGATTTAACTTAGCCCACGGACTGTAGTTTGATGTTTCTCCATGTGAAAGAGATACGATATGACAGTCTTGCGCACCGCGGATATTTGATCTGTCAATACATCTGCGGATATGATTTTCATGAGAATTATCCAAATGCCAAGCGCTTATTGAAGATCTGTGACCGTGTGCTATCCTGTCAACAAACGGACATACATGATCCGGCGCCGTACATTTTCTTGAATTTATATGATCATGCTCCTGTGTTCCGGTCCCCCATGTCCAGTCTACCCATTCTTCAAACGGGTGATTGACATTCATGGAATAATCTATACTGTGTGATTTAATGCTTCGCCCCGATATACTGAGGGTGCTCTGCATATTTTTTTCGTTCCAATCAAGAGGAGATGTACCACCTGGTCCCGAACCGGTCGCTTCGGGACTTACATTGATCATGTAGCTTTTATCCGGCGGGATAGTTGGAATACCTGTTTCACCGTTAGTATTAAAAAGAGTGATATGTCCCGCAATAAATGTAAAACTGAGTTCATCGGTCTGAGCATTCCCGACATTGATAATATTAAGTGTGTTTACCGGTGTGCTGTAACCGCATTCCAAATCCCAATGAGTATCAGTAGTCGAACCTGATGTGTTTTGAGTAAATATCTTAATACCCTTATGTACAAAAGTAGCTTTAAGCGTTATGATCCCGTCTATGGCATCACCGGGATCGACTCGATAATTTGCTGCCTTTTCCAACTGGTGCGGTTCATTCAGAATATTAATTATATTTTCGTTATCAAAATATAATGAACTTGTTATATCATCGTCAGCCCATAAGTTGTAATTAATATCTATACTGTTTCCGTATGACGGTGAGTATGTTTGTCTGTTCTCTGCACCTTTGTCTGACACATTGTTCATCCAAACATTGTCCGAACCCATGATATTGCCAAGTTCACCTGCGTAATCCTGTATTGACTGGTCGATCTCGATTATTATCGTATATGGAACGATTCCGGTATCATCACTTGTAAACATTTGCTGACCGTGTGAAGGATACATAGCAAAGGTGATTTGTTCATCGGGTGCGGTCCCGTCAACAATATAGTGCATATCCGCTGCTCTGTAACCTGACTTTACTATCCGCTTTTTATATGGATCACCCGGGTCAACGGCATACCAAATCTTCAGAAAATCGGCATGATTCCACACCTGGAAATCGGTAACCGCTTCAAGAGCAGAACCTATACGAAGCCTATTATCATGATTTGTTATGGATATAAGACCTTTCAAATTTTGTATTAAAATTTCTGCAAATCCATTTTCAGGTAAAAATAGAATATAGTTATTTGCTTTTATACCGCCGGCATTATCAGTAAGAGTCAGATGGCTGAATGAAACAGTATTTGAACCTACCATCGCGGTATCCTGTAATGAGTTGAGGCTTAGTAATTTTCCCGCCCATTTGTATCCGTTTACATTGTTTGAAATAGGTGTATAGAGGGTAACGACACCAACATCGGCGGGTACGATACCGGTTTTATCATCATATTTGCTGTGGAATGAAAAATTTTCAAATCCGATGTATGAATCATACTCCTTGTACTCTCTGACAAACTTATCCTGTATCGTCAAATAAATCTCACGTTTATGGATAGTAACAGGTGCTTTTATGGAATCCAGGGTTGTATAATTATTCGCATCTTCGCCACCCAGAATAAAATCAAACGAAGCTGTGGTGATACCTGTATCTACACTATCAAGTCTTCCTGCGACAGCCATATTTTCTATTGTTACATCATCTTTTATACCGTCAATGGTGACAATACCAATAAGCTCTATACCATGTACGCTTATTGTGTCCAGTCCGTCATAAATTTTTTCAAATGGAGGGAATATGGCGTCAAGGGCAAGTTTATGAATTTTTGCTGTAACTTCCGTATCATATTTAATATGATAGTTATTTGCATGCTTACCATCAAGAGTCGCTTCTCTGATAAAAGTGTTTTGTTCCCCCGCGTTTTTTGAAACAAACTCAACGGAGATAGAAGGCGGTAATGTTACATCATCACCCGGCAGTATTCCCGATTTGATGGAAGTTGATTTGACTTCGGCCTCAGTTGAACCATCATAAATTTTATCTTCAACGATACAGCTGATCATAACCGGGATAGTTGTTATTTCGGTTAATATCGGAGTTGATGAAAGAGAAAGAATATAATTGTAAGCATCTTTTCCTGTAATTTTTTGACCTTCGAGGGTAACCGCTTTATTTTTCCCTGCATCGGGATTCGTGACAAAAGCAGTTCCGGTTCCATTAAAATGCACATCAGTAAATCCGGGGATAAGATTATCAAATTCGAGAGAATATATATCTATGTTTGTCAGCTGATCATATGGTTTTGATTTGGAAACCCCGGCTGTGAAGTATAGTGTTGCGGGTATGATGTTTATTACGGAATCTATGTTTTCAGTAATTGTATAATTATCACGGTCAGCGCCGCCGAACACAAGTCCGTTGATCGTAACAGGTATGCCGTTTCCGACAGTAATCTGTTCCATGCTGATACTATCATATCCGATAATAGTGATTTCATCATCAAAAAATGGTGTAAATGAAATTTCGTTCATAGAAATCGTATAGGTTCCGTCAAAGACTTTGTCATTCATGGTTGCTCCTATCGGGAGATCGACAGGGTATATATCGGCAGTAGGCTTGTTTGCTTCGCCGATTATATAATTTTTTGACTGTTCACCGGTGAGCTCTATAGAGTCAAGCAATACGGGTATATCTATACCTGCATTTTTTGTTGAAAATTTTACCGGAACATCGGGTGAAACTTCAACATCATCATCAGTAAACACACCGGACAAGACATATGAATTATAGTTTGCATCGGTCGTTCCATCATAGTCTTTATCATCAAATTCAATATATAAGGATAGGGGTTTTTGGTTTATTACTAAATAAGAACTTCTAGTGCCCGATGAATGATCGGTAGAAAATGTGACTGTTATTTTATATGTACCGGCTCTGTATGGTTTTCCGGTGTTTCCAAGCTCTGCATTGCTTAAAAATGCTTCGTAAGTGAAAACAAGATCGTTCAAAATTTCATTTTTTTCCAGGTTTATATCATCATCGTTGATATATTCACCGGTATAAACTAGTTCTGTAAATCCTAATGTAACGGGATTGCATAATGTATTATCGCATTGTTCATCACCGCAATAAGTTCCCGGCCGACAGCAATCTGCACATGAATCATCTGCGCAATCTTTACATTCACCACATGTATCACAAACATCTCCACCGCAAGAATCATCACTACTGGTCGTTGAATCGCCCGGGACGGCAGGTTCTGTCGAATCGTCCCGGATGGTAGTTTCTGTCGAATCGTCCGGGACGGCAGGTTCTGTCGAATCGTCCGGGACGGCAGGTTCTGTCGAATCATCGGGAACAGCAGGGTCTGTTGAATCCCCCGGAGCAGTAGGTTCTGACGAATCGCCGAGGTGTGCAGGATCATCTGAATTCACGGGGATTGACGGTCCGTTCGGGTCACCGGGATTCGCCGGTCTGTTTCTCCGTCTGCCGTCTGTGATGCTGCCGGTTCCGTCATCATTATCATCGCCATCTGTATTTATTGGAGCTTCACACGGGCAGAGTACCGTGTCATCTGCCATTGTTCTTATTTCCGGGATATCAGGTATAAATGATGAAGTAAATGCAAATACTGTAGTGCTTGTGAGCATAACAAACACCAGAGTCAGTAATGCCGGAAGTTTTAATCTGCGCATAAAATAATCATCCCTTCCTTCTTGTTTTTCCGATAAATCATTTTGCGGCATATCAATATACCGGCAAAAAGAATAGAATGTACGATGACCCACCGGTCAAACAGTACGATAACCCCGTTAAAGTCTTGCAAGAGTAAAATTAACAAAGCGGCAGCAATACTCAGGATGTACATTGCTGCAAGCATTCCGTTTCTTCGCCGCATGTTATATACTTCATAATCATCGGGAACGACAAGTGTTTGCGTGAGGACATAAGAGTCTGCTCCGCTTGACGCAGATATATACCTGTCAAGCGTTTTATTTTCCGCTATTTTTTGCCGGACAGTACTGATAACTGTTTGCAAGGTTACAACAATTCCGGCGATAGTCACTAATATACTCAAAATCGCCCATGCGGGTGTTCCGAAAGGAGCAAACAACAGAATATTGATCCTGCCATCCGAATAATTCATCAATGCCGGTTCGCTGTCAAACGGATCGTCGAGAGGTTCGGCAACCGGCGCCGGTTCACCGCCACATTCCGGACACAGCGGGTCGCGGTTGTGCCCGCATTCCATGCAGCCATTGCATGTATCACACAGGTCGGAGCTGCCACATTCAAAACATGACTCTCTGCACACAGGGCAGGGACTTGTTCCGCAGTCGGGGCAGTTCCCGCAGTTATCACAAAGATCGCTGCCGCAATCCGCGCAAATATCACCGGGTTCACCTCTCCCTTCGCAGTTGGGGCATGAGCAATTACTTTGGATACAGCAATCGCCCCCTTCACAATGATCCGACGGGATGACATTACCTGCAGACAATACTTCATAAAAAGTTAAAAATGAAAGAAATGTAAAAATCAAAATTATGGCCGATACTATGAAAATGACCTTAAAATATCGTAAACCCAATGCTTTTTTTTGCATGATCATTTTGCAGTTACCTCCCCGGTTAAATAACATTCGTCTGGCAACTTTAGCACCGTTTATTTTTTCTGTCTATACACGTTTGATTCCCATATTTGAGGGTAAAATGTAGAAAAAAATTAATAGTTTTCTCGTTTTTCAAATTCTATAATATGATATTTCACCGGTTTCATATTTCTTTTAACACAAAAAATATTTTTCTTTTTCATAATTTTCTCAGATTCATGGTATCTATTCAGTCCTCCTTTGCTGTTGTTTTCGATTTGCGGATATGGTATTATTTGGTGTAGTGAATAATAGGCAGGTGAGCGGATTGAGAATCGAAGAACATCCGGTGCTGGAGTTTGAACGCGGGGATAAAATCTCGTTCTTTTTTAATGGTGAAAAGATAGATGCATATCCAAATGAAACCATTGCTGCAGCACTACATGCCGCAGGTGTTCGTAAGCTCGGGGAAAGTCCGCAGCTTCACCGTCCGCGCGGTTTGTTTTGTGCTATCGGGAACTGTTCATCATGTTTTATGACCGTAGATGACCGGCCGAACACGCGTGTTTGTGTAGTTAAGGTTAAAGAAGGAATTCGGGTAGAATCAAGTAACAAATAATAAACGGCAAGTGAAGCAAAAGCGCAGGATATTGTAATGGCTGTTATTAAAAAAATTGAAATTTTGATCATTGGCGGGGGACCGGCAGGACTTTGTGCAGCACTTTCGGCATCGAGCCTTGGAGCAAAGGTACTGCTCATTGAACGTGACGATATTCCCGGCGGGCAGTTGGTCAAGCAGACACATAAGTTTTTTGGTTCCGAGCAGCAATACGCCGGTGACAGAGGTATTCACATAGGGCAGATGCTGCTTGACAAAGCGCGGGGAGAACCGGGCATAGAAATATGGACAAACTGTACCGCTCTTGCTGTATATGAAGACGGTGTCGTGACGGTTGAGTATGAAGAAAAACACGTAAAAATAAAACCCTCGCGTATAATAATCGCAACAGGCGCAGCGGAAAAATTTTTAGCGTTTCCCGGGAACGATCTGCCGGGTATATACGGCGCAGGAGCTGTTCAAACTTTGATGAATGTTGCCGGAATCAAACCTGCCAAACGTGTTCTTATGGTTGGTGCAGGCAACATCGGTCTTATAGTTTCTTATCAGTTAAAACAGGCGGGAGTCGAAGTAGCTGCGGTGATAGAAGGTCTGCCGAACATCGGCGGATATTTGGTCCACGCGTCAAAAATAAGAAGAGCAGGTATCCCGATCCTGACACGTCATACAATACTTGAAGCATATGGGGACGGTATAGTGGAAGGCGCTGTTATAGCGGAGATCGATGACAAATGGCTGCCTGTTTCGGGTACCGAACAAAAAATTGCATGTGATGCAATCTGTTTAGCCGTAGGTCTTTCACCGCTGACCGAACTTGCCTGGCAGGCAGGGTGTAAAATGGCATATATCCGTGAACTTTCCGGTCATGTACCGGTCATAGATGAGAATCTTGAAACAACACGTTCCGGTATTTATTGCGCCGGAGATGCCGGCGGGATCGAAGAAGCATCATCTGCTATGGTTGAAGGACGGCTTGCAGGTATTGCCGCTGCATCAAGCCTTGGGTATAGTGTGAAAAAGGCAAAAAAACTGAAAAAGGATGCCGTCAGAGAACTGGCTGAGCTTCGTGCCGGTCCGACGGGTGAACATATACGAAAAGGCTTAAGTATTATGGTGATGGAGAGGTCTATTTCAAATGCTGATCAATGACGGAGTACCGGTAAAAGAAGATTTGGCAAAAATAACACCTTCGGATCAGCGTTTTTCCGCAGGTCCCGTAGCGATCATCGAGTGCTTTCAGGAGATACCATGCAATCCCTGTGTAAAAGCGTGTAAACGCGGAGCGATCAATATGCATCACGATAATCAACGTTTTGATCTCACCCCTTCCGTAGTTTCGGAAAAGGCCTGGACCGAGTTATCGCAACCTTCATCGATCAATGATCTGCCTGTGGTAAATACGGAATTATGTAACGGTTGCGGGGTATGTATATCGTTTTGTCCAGGACTTGCTATTTTTGTGGTAGATAAAACATACAGCCCGGAGCTTGCTCTGGTGAAACTGCCGTACGAGTACGTTCCTGTACCGGAAGCAGGACAGTATGTTGATGCTTTAAACAGAGCCGGAGAGAAACTGGGCAGTTTTGAAGTGATAAAGGTCACATCGGGCGGGAAAAAGAACATGACATATACAATATCTCTTGCTGTACCGCATGAACTGGCAATGGATGTGCGGGGGGTCAATGTATGAAAAATAAAGATGCCCAAATCATGATTTGCAGATGTGAAGATGTTTCGCGTGAAATGATCCTTGATTGCATTGCCAAAGGATATGAAACTCTTGATGAAATAAAGCGGGTAACACGGGCAGGTATGGGTCCGTGCCAGGGTCGTACATGTCGCAATTTGATCGCAACAGAGTTGTCACGCGCCTATGGTGTACCGATGGAGAAAGTGCTAATGACAACTTTCAGACCTCCCGTTAAACCTGTGAGTTTAGGTATGCTGGCCGACGCATATGGAGAAGAAAAATGAAAAAAGCCTATGATATCGTGATAATAGGCGGCGGGATAATCGGCTGCAGCATCGCTTTTGAACTTGCAAAGCGAGGCCGGACAGATGTTTTGATCATTGAGCGGGAATATCTGACTTCCGGCGCAACCGGACGCTGCGGAGCCGGTATAAGACAGCAATGGGGTTCCGTGATAAATGCGACTCTCGCTTACGACAGTACAAATATTTTTGAGCATATCGAAGAATATACGGGATATAGCGGAAACTGCGGTCTCAATCAGGGCGGGTATCTGCTGGTCGCTTACACGGAAAAAGAATGGGAACAGTTTCATAAAAATCTGGAAGTACAGCACTCTGTGGGTATCGATTCTTATGCGGTGGATTTGGACGGGATAAAAGAAATCGTACCGCATATCAATACGGATGATATGTTCGGTGCGTGTTTTTGTGCAAAGGACGGTCATGCTGACCCGTTCCATTGTACATATGCTTACGCTAACGGTGCACAAAAAATGGGTGTAAAAATAGAGACCTATACGAAAGTTACAGGTCTTACTGCAGAAAACGGCAAGATCAGAGCTGTGCGAACCAATAAAGGTGATATTGAAGCCGGAATAGTTCTCAACTGCACCGGAGGGCATGCAGCCGATATGGCAGCAATGGTTGGTGACCGGCTGCCGATCTTGCCGGAGCGTCATCAGATACTGATAACAGAACCTGTTGCCCATATAATGGACCCGATGGTCATGTCGTTCCATCGTCATTTTTACGTACAACAGACACCGCATGGAAGTGTTATCATGGGTATCGGAGACCCTGCCGAACCGGTCGGCAAGAATATAAACCCATCCTGGCAGTTTCTTGAATACTGCTCTCATTTGATCACACAGACCCTACCCGCATTCCGCGACCTGCGTGTCGTACGTCAATGGGCAGGTCTTTACGACATGAGCCCCGACAGATATCCTATAATAAACGAAGTACCGGACGCCGCAGGTTTTATAACCATAGCCGGCTTATCGGGCCACGGCTTCATGATCGCCCCCCGTCTTTCAATATTGATAGCAAACCATCTGACAGGACAAAAAGACAGCATAGATATAAAAATATTTTCAGCCGACCGATACCAAAAAGGTGAACTGCTGGTAGAACCGTCTGTGGTTTAACAGGGAGCACTAAGCAAAGGGGACATTCCTCAAACGGCCAAGAGGTGTGTCCCCGGTGATAAACGGGAGATTTAAGTAATGCGAAAGGTCAAAGCCGGGACAATTACAAAAGCTGTTCGAGAGATGTGCATAAAAGCAAACACCATCCTGCCGGATGATGTGCGTGAATGCATCAAAACCTGTTATGAACAGGAAGATTGGAACCCTGCGAAAAATATTCTGGATAAAATCATTGAAAATTATGAGATCGCGGAACGTGATAATGTCCCGATCTGTCAGGATACCGGAGTTGCTTGCATATTTGTAGAAATAGGGCAGGACATACATATCACCAGAGATTTAAATGAAGCGATAAATGAAGGCATCAGACAAGGATACCGTGAAGGATATCTCAGAGCTTCGGTTGTGGGAGATCCGCTCAGACGGAAAAACACCGGAGACAACACTCCGGCGATGATACATTATGATATCGTTCCGGGAGATGCACTAAAAATCACCGTTGCGCCCAAAGGCTTCGGGAGCGAGAACATGAGTAAAATTGCCATGCTTCGTCTATCTGACGGCATTGATGGTGTTAAGGCTTTTGTCTTAAAAACGGTGGAGGATGCAGGTGCGAACCCGTGCCCGCCTGTTTTTGTTGGTGTCGGCATCGGAGGCACTTTTGACAAGGTCGCGCTTCTTGCTAAAAAAGCATTGCTGCGTCCCGCCGGTGATATAAATCCCGACCCGTTTTATGCCGGATTGGAAAACGAGCTGCTTAAAGCGATAAACAATCT
>Ga0123356_10007332_pt1 | contig 11006 bp, 8 predicted proteins | sample TergutEmb28metaG_2_FD_92546 | JGI IMG/M metagenome (GOLD analysis project Ga0123356, IMG submission 92546) | Embiratermes neotenicus P3 segment gut microbial communities from Petit-Saut dam, French Guiana - Emb289 P3 | ecosystem: Host-associated > Arthropoda: Insects > Digestive system > Gut ... | reverse complement strand
GGACTACGCATCTATCAGCCATAGACTTCTCCTTCCCAAAATGAAGGAAGGCTGCAAGGGGTATAATAGAACCTTGCTACCTTCCTGGTGCCACCTTGCCCAACCGTGGGCAGCGCTCCCCTCGGAGAGCCCACGAGACATCTTTGCCGCGAAGCGGAAAGTGTCAGAATAGGTCACACGCTTCCATGAAGCGGGTGAAATGCCCCCGTTCCCTTGTGCTCCTTGTGTGCAAGAAGGAAGGGGGCAACAGTGCATGTAATAGACTATTGCCCCCTTGCCATTGCCCTGTTGATTTTCAAGAGTGCAAAAAGGAAGAGTGCAACACCCTAATACATGCACTGTTGCCCCCTTGCCTCTTGCCCTGTTTCTTTTTGCGGGAAAGCCGCCCAAAACCACCGATTATCTTTTTTGAAAGAGCCAATATCAAGCGTAGCTTTTGCCTTTTTCAAAGTCCGCGCTTGTATGTTTTGTTCTGCGGCTTTTTCAAAAAGAAAGGCGGCGGCTTTTTCACCCTCCGCAAGTTCTGTTTTAAGAAAGTCAATCGCCTTGTCGTAGGTTGTATCTCGTTCGGGCATTGCGCCGGATAGCAACTCGTCAATCGTCATATCAAGAACGCCAGCCCATCGGAAACCTGTCTGCGGATCAAGTTCAAAACTTATCGTTTTTCCCTCCGGCGCAAGGTTGTTTTTGCCCTGCGCGATTGCCCTTGTGTACGGCTTGCCCTTCACTCTGCCAACGGTCAAAACGGAGCGGGCGGCGGCTTGAATGTCGATACTGCCAAGCCCCCGATATTGGCTTTTGTTCGTGCCTTTGTTCAAATGACCGATTACTAAAATGGCACATCCCGTCTTTTCTGCAACAGCACCAATGCGTTTCAAAACGGGGCGTATCTCGTTCGCTCTGTGCATATCCACATCAGCCCCAAGATACGCTTGCAGGGGATCGAGAATAAACAGCTTTGCGCCTGTTTCGATTATCGCCTGTTCAATCCGAGTGTCGGACAATGACAATCCTTTTTCGCTCTCGTCGATGACGATAACGCGCTCACAGTCCGCGCCTGATTGCAGAAGGCGGGGCTTCACCGTATCGCCCAAACCGTCCTCGGCTGTTTGAAAAATAACGGTCATAGGCTCGGCAGCGGTCTCGCTTTCGGGTAGAGGTAAACCCTTCGTTAAAGCGGCGGCGATTGCTAAAACCACCGTTGTCTTTCCGTCGCCGGGGTCGCCCTGTATGACCGTGATTTTCCCGAATGGGATGTACGGATACCACAGCCAGTTTATCGCTGTGGCTTCCACCTCGCTCATGCGGATTAGCTTCAAATCATTTTGCTTGCTTGACATGAAAAATTCTCCTTTACTGTTTCAGCTTTTCTATAAAAAAACTCCTCGGCGGTGACGTCAAACCGCAGAAAAGCTCGGATTTTGTATGGAAATGTTCCCATTTTCGTGCTATAATGTGATCAATATTTGGCAGGGCAACGGGAGGCGTTTCACCCGCTTCATGGAAGCGTGTGACCCACTCTGACACTTTCCGCTTCGCGGCAAAGATGTCTCGTGGGCTCTCCGAGGGGAACGCCGTTTGCGGGCGGACTTGCATCGTTCCGTAAAAGCCGCTGCGCTTGCAGGCGTATGATTTCGTCCGTCCCATTATGAAGGAATTCTCTTTTGGGCGAAAGAGCAAACGCAATACTATGGCAAAAATGTGATGGTAGACTGGAAAAAACAATTCATTATTTACTCAGTTGACTATGAGAGGATGGGATAATATGAAAGATTTAATCTTAGGTGTCCTTATAGGTATTATTACTTTTGTTGCGAGCAATAGAATACTAGCATATTTTGAAAAAAACCATAAGATGCGGAAATACATAAAAGCCGTTTGTAAAGAATTAAGAACTCTCAAAGCAAGCTTAGCCTCACTTTCAGAAACGTTTGATGGAGAATATATGCTAGAGACACCGATTTGGAATGTTTTGCAATCTTCGGAGTATATTTGTGATTTTGCAATCTACAAAGATGGATACAGTGCATGTTTTACAATATATTCTAATTTAACTTCTATCAAAAAAATGCAAAAAGAGTATAAAACCAATCCGAGTAACACACTAAAAGGAGAAATTTGCAAAGAAGGTGCTAAAACAGTAACTGCAATAAATATATTTTTGCAGCGATATAATAAGGCATGAAATGAGGTAAATAGTTTTGAGTAACAAGCCGATAAGGTCGATTAAAAGAGAACTAGAGCGAGAACTGTCAAGGATTCAGGCGAGTAGGATTCCTTGGTCTCGTGAGAGTGAAGATAAAAAGACTTCTCCACTTCGTGGGAATGATGATGGTACTGATGATGATATTAATGAAATTTTTTCTGATGCAATTAGATGTTATATACGAGGTGACTATGAAGCTGCATTCAACAGAATTAGGCATTTATACTATGTAGGCCACTCTCGCGCATTAAATTTTGTTGGTACAATGTTTGAAGATGGAAAACTCTTTAAGCAAGATGATAAAAAGGCTTTTGATTTATATGAAGAATCGGCAAAAGCGTATCCTCCTTCCCCTCAGGGCATGGTTAATCTCGGTCGAGCGTTTTTCTATGGAATCGGCACTGATGAAGACAATGAAATGGGTTTTTCTTGGTGGAAAAAAGCCGCTATGGTCGAAAATCCATTGCTAGATGCTCAGAAATATTATGAAGATGCTTTGATGCATAAATATGGTAAAAATATGAGCAAAGAAAAAGAGACTTTGGAATTTTATCGCCATGTTAGAGATACAAACGTGAATACCATGTACAAGCTTGGAATGATATATCTATACGAGCCTGGGCAAGAACGTGAGGAAGAAGGAATAGAACTTCTCAGGAAAGCGGCGGAGCAGGGGAACGAAGTAGCCCGAAAATTTATGGCTGCATACAATGAAGCCATAAAACTGTGCGGCGAGCTGACATTGCTTGATAGCAATAAACCAAAGAATGCTGTTATTGCTGCATTGCATAAAAGCATACAAAGCGAAACCAAACTTACCGAAGAGGAGAGGCGTCATCATGTTCTAGAGTACATTACGAATGGTACAGCAAATTCGCAGAACTTGACAACCAAACAATTGTCCAGCTATTTACTGGTGCTGGCACATGTGCTATTATTGTATAAAGAAGCGCCGGATAACGAGCAGAATATTTGTATGATAGTCGATTTGTTGGAATCAGGCATTTCCGATGAAATAGATTCAGATACAGATTTATTGTACGATTATTTCCGTAATCAAAAAGGCATTGATCATTCTGCAATTCGGATTTATGGCCTATATCATGATTTAACCGGTTCCTACACTTCACAAGTTGCAGAGAACTGTCGTGAGTTATTCCCCGTAATAGGTTCTGTCAATGACATTTTTGGCAATGCTTTTTCTTGTGCCGATGCTGCGGTTTTGGCCGATATTCTCGCTTATAGTTTTAATGCCATCTCCGTCGACGATTTCGAAAATCTGATTGAATTTCGCGTTGAATTGGCAACTAACTACATTCGGCGAAATGGGAATACAAGCGGTGTTACCTATGAACAACTTTTGGATTTCGTTTCTAGACCATTCTCGAAGTCCGCATTGGGTGGTTTCCACGAGTTTTTTTATAAGTCCAAGCCAAATTCCGGCGAACATATAGAGGAAACTGAAACGACAGTGCTTCCTGATGACGAAGAGTAGAGTATGTTGTTCGTGCTTTTAGCAACTATTGAAGACGAAAGTAATGACTTTTCAAAATTGTGTTTCAACAAATACAGGAGTGGGGCTTGGAAGGAAACCCGTTCCGCCTTTCCACCCGTTAGTTTCGAATAGCATGTGACTCGTTGGAAACACAAAAACGGCTTGCCCATTTAGAATAAGGGCAAGCCGTTTTTTACGTACCAAATATGCGGTTTTGATTATGCGAGACCTTCCTCTTGTTGACACTCATGAGCGCCCTTCCAGCTTCGCTTGCAACTCCGCAATCAATGCGTCCTTTTCCGAAAGCGCCGTGGCTTGTTCTGAAACTACATTCTTCCATTTTTCGCGTTCGGCTTTCGCCCCCTGTGTTCGCGCATGGCGTAAAGCCGCCGCTTCATTATGACGAGCGCGGGAACGCATACGCTCCATTTCCTTAAACTCGTCCGTCGCTGTGATATGACGATATGCGTTAATTGCCTGTCCCATTACTGGCACCCCCAATGCTTCAATTCTCTTCAATTCCTCTTCTGTTTCTGCCCTAAACAGTGTTAGCCAAAGCTTCAGCTCATCGTCCGCGCCTATGGCTTCCGGTAGCTTCGGTAATTCAAAGTAGTGCATGCTCATTCTGTCTGTCAGTGGGGTGTGGCGTGTGACTTCAAGCGGCTGAAACTCCGAATGAAACTCCACGCAGTCAAAAAGGTTGAACGCGATAATGCTGATGATCACTGTGCGCGGAAGTTCTTCATAATCCTGGCCCTCACCGAGAGCGGTGGAGTATTCCCGTGCCCAATAGTACAGGGAACGTTCGGGGTAGTCGCCTTCGTCGTTTACCTGTATTTCCAAGTCCACTCTTTGACTATCCACCGTCATATTAATGTCCAGACGGCAAAACTTATCGCCCAAAATCTCCGGCTGCATTTCGGGGTTTGTTATCTCAAACTGCCCGATACTTTCAAACTGAATTCTGAGCAGTTCAGCGACAAGCCTTTTGAGCAAGTCAGGGTATTTGACAAACAGTGTTTTGAATAGTGTGTCGTTCGTAAATTTGTATTCGAGTCTGGTCAAAGCGATTCCCCTCCTACACTGATATTATGCCATGATTGCGCCTAAAGCGCAATAAAAACCGAAAGCGGAACAATCGCGTACAGTCGCGTTTTGATTTCCCATTTAGTTCAAATGCGCTTCAAGCCTTGTGATTTTGGCCATGAAATCAAGCTGTTGTTTTCGCTTTTATTCCGTGCCGCCATTCCCGATGCTGGGCAGTTCGCTTTCGTCTCCATGTTTCGTATATTTCCAGTTCTTCCGGCGTGAGCGGCAGGCCGTCTTTTTTCCGTTTAATAATCACGCTTCGAGATACTTTTTGGGACTGTTCCGGCATCGCGGCTTTTCTCTTATCCCGCCATTCCTTTTGCCATGCGCGGTTCTTAGCCTTGTGCTGCTCGTGGGCTTCCAATTCTTCTGACGTGAGCAGGCCCGCTTTCATCCGCGCCGTAAAGTCCCGCCTTTCTTGATTTCTTTTTTTACACCGCGCCTGTGCGCGTTGTTTCAGCTCTCTTTCATGCGCTGCTTTTTCTTCCGTGAGGCGGCGCTGTTCCTCTAACTCCATCGGCGCGATACTGTCGGCGGGCACTTCAAATGCGCCGATAAAGTTCATAAAAACATCCACCCTTTGCCGACGGTCGTTGCCGCGCCCCTCGCCCTCATAAACAATTACCTTTTCGATAAACTCGTTGAGCATGGGTGTAGTTAATTCCGTAAAATCCGTGTACCGCTTCACCAGTTCAATAAACTCGTCCGTTTTCAGTTTGTTCTCACTCCAAGCGTCAATCTGCCCCTGCAATTCTGTCATGGTTGTTTCCAATGCCGATTGTTCGCTGTCGTACTCACCCATCAGCCGCTCAAAATGCCTGTCGTTTAGCTTGCCAGTGGCGTTGGCTTCGTACAGCTTTTTCACAAGTCCGTCCAGTTCGGAGTGCCGCCGTTTTGACAGGCTTAGTTGCTGTTCACAGCCTTTGAATGCTTCTTCCTGGCGTACAGTAGACGCTTCCCTCACGCGCTGAATAAACTCTTTTTCGTTGTGCCGGACGTACCAACTAACGCGCTGAATAACGGCGAGAATTGCGGTTTCCATCTTCTGTGTAGTGATGTAGTGGATACTGCATTCGCGGGCAAGCTTTCGGTAGTTTGAGCAGACATAGGAATCGTCAACCCATTTCTCCTGAACAAGATGGTAACGGCGCGTCAGCTTTGCCCCGCAATCGGAACATGCAAACATGAGTTATGGACAAAAATAAAAGGCTTGTAGACGGGCGTATTTGCCCGCTCTACAAGCCTTTTATTTAGCGAAAGTTTTAAGTCTCGTAGTTTTCCACCAATGACTAACGGGTTGAGTACATGCGTGTCGGAGACACTCACTTCATCGGACGATAAAATCCTTCGGAGCAAACCAATTGTCATAATTCGTTGAAACCGATGTTGATTTTGCCGGAGCGATGCCAACTCCACAAATATCCGTCGGGGCATCCATATCAATTGTTACGATTACCCTTTGGTTGTCAGGCGCATGTAGACTCCCGACCTTCTTCCATATTCCTTCAGTGGTTTTGATGTAGATATCCTGCGCTCCGTATGGGTCTCCTTTGCTTACTGCCCTAAATTCATATTCTAGCGTGAAGCGTATGCAATTTTCTACAGGACGTGCAAACAATTGTACGCCACAATTCCATTCTCCAAAACTAACGTTGTCTTTGCTCCAACTCCAATCGACTGAAGAGATAATGTTTTCATCCGGTATCCGTGTTGGCACGGGCTCTCTCATTTGCGTTCCGGGTAACGATGATGTATGGTGCGCCGTTACTGGATCACCATACATCGCGCTCACCCACGCAATGTACAACTCTTGACAATGGCTGTGCTCGAACCCTTTCAAGCCAACATCCCAACCAAAACAATCAAGCGCGGCTAAAGCTTTGGGGCCACTGAGGAAAATTCGATTAGTAGCTTGTAACGCACGTATATCCGCGTTAGGCTGTCCGCCAAGGATGGCTGCCACATCCATCAGCACATCCCTGGGCGAGAATACCAATGCGCCTATTCGTAAATCTCTGGCGAATTCGCTTTCATAATAGTAGTCCATTTTGGTTGGAATCCACAAATCCAGATATGCTTGGATATCAGACCCGGAGGTCTTGCCTCCGTATGCAACTCCGCCTGTTAGGCGTTTAAAAATGATTTTCATTTGCGGTATGTTTTCGCTCAGTCGAATATCCCTTCCATGCCGTCCGTATCCCCACCCTGCCAACGGAAACTGGGTTACGGTATCTCCCGCGTTAACGTAGTTCCAAATATATGTCGCCTCACGATCGAAATCCATCGAAACCCTGGGAGAAGCAAATGTGTACCCGTACACATTCTCCGCTTCGGTATAGGTTCCATTTTTTCCCCACGAATAGGCAAGTATGTTCGCAACCGCGCCGCCGCGGCTGTGCCCAAAAACCCATATTTTTATCTCGCCCGAAGGATCAGCGGGAGGGTGCGCCTTGATATACTTATCAAACGCGGTTTGCACACCTTTCGCCGCATCGTGAAAACCCATGTGATCTCGTGTGTTTTCGCCGACGCGAAAGTTGCTGAACCATTCCGCATTTGTTGGTGTGCCACGAATCGCTACACAATACAATTCATATGGCTTCCCTTCAATGGTGATTGGCTTATGTCCAAAGGTAAAGCCGACTTTATCGTTATCTGCCTCATGTACGATTGGGAAAGTCTGTTCAACATGCATAAAGTTCATGTTATCGCTCAGTGTGATCGTGATGCCGGAATATTCTGACGCAGGCACGTAGGAAACACTGGCCAAAGCCACCGATGCCATCGCCAGTTCAGGATTTTCAACTGTGCTGCTTTTCGCAAAAAACGAATCACTGTAAGCAAAATCCACCGCAGTCCATCTGGTTTTGCCTACGCTGGTTTCAAAGACAGAGGATACGTGTTCTGTTTGACTGGTGACGTTCTGATATATGTCATGCCACTCTTGCGTCATCACCGGGATACCATTTTCCGCTGCGTACTGGTGCGCATAACTACATGCTTTTACCCTCAAAGTAATTCCACTGCACCCGTCAAAAGCTCTGTCACCAATGCTTATAACACTCTCAGGGATGGTCACGTTGGTTAAGCCACTGCAACCCTGAAACGCTCTTTGGCCAATACTCGTAACGCTGTTCGGGATCGTGACACTTGTTAAGCTACGACACTCGATAAATGTGCCGCCGTTAATGCTGGCAATACTGCTTGGAAGCGTTACGCTGGCTAAACTGTCACATCCGGAAAATGCGCTGTAGCCGATGCTCGTTACACTATCCGCGATGGTGACGGTGGCTAGTTTACTGCATCCTTCAAACACCCGATCCCCAATGTCTGTTACCCCCTCCAGAATGGCAACGCTGGTCAATCCACTACACCCGGCGAACGCGCCCTCGCCGATGCTCAGCACATGATTCCCGACGGTCACACTGGTTAAGCCGCTGCATCTCAAAAACGCCCAGTCGCCGATGGATACCAGCTTATACTTGTCCACCGCGCTGGGTATTGTCAGCGCGCCTTTTGGTTCCGCTATATATCCAACCAACTTTGCGCCGCCATCCACAAGAACATATTTCCACATTCCGCTTGAGTCTGTTCTTTCATTCGCCTCCGTAGCGTCCAGCCAGGGTGTGTTATTGGTGGCAACATAAGGTATGCCATTGTCCTTCGCATACAGTTCAGCGTAACTGCCCTCCATTACACGCAAGGTCAAGTCGTCACAACCAGACAACGCTTGGTAACCGATGCTTGTAACGCTTCCTGGAATGGTCAAGTCTGTTAAGTCGCTACAATTCGTAAACGTAAAGCTTTCGATGCTCGTCACGCCATCCGGGACCCGTATGTCAAGCTCACTCCAAAAAAAAGCGAAATATCCGAAGCCCTGACATAGCTTTGCCCCCGCACAGGATTCGGGGGCTTTGGATATTTCGTTTGAACTGAACCGCGTCGGGTTAGCAGTAGAGCTGCTCTATGGGGAAAATACAGATTTGCGTTTCAAACGAAGGGCGCATGCAGGCCATAATTGTAGCAAAGATGCGGTTAAAAAGCAACCATCGAGATTTATTATCAGTGGCATAGGCATGCATTCCCCCTCCCCAACTAAGGGGCATTCAAAAAGATTATGTAGTTACAGAGAGTTTGGTGAATCCCTGGCGAGATGGCCGACACCACAGCAAGGGCAGAGATCGAAGTCCATACCAAGTATTTTCTGTAATCTTTCGTGTATCGTTATGAGTGAGTTTTTGGGCTGAAAGGTTGTTTGGGTGAGTTTTTTACACAGGGAAATCCTCGTGGATTTATCGCGTGCCGCGAGAATTCCATAGTGCCGAATTTTACGGAAGCCGGATGGCAGAACATGCAGCATGAACCTGCGGATAAACTCTGCCGCCGCCACAGTCATATTCTTCACTTTGTTGTCACGATAGTCTCGCCACGCAAATGTAACCTGGTCGTCTTTTATTTCGAGGATACGGTTATTCGAGAGGGCAACCCGGTGCGTATAACGGCCAAGGTAGTCAATAACCTTTGAAGCATTCTTAAATGGCGGTTTGCAGTAAACGACCCATTCGCCCCGGTACAACACCGGATCGAACGATAATCCGGCTTGTCTCAATAAGAACAGGAATTTCCCCCGAAATTTTCTGGACAGCACTTTTACTGGAATGAAAAACTTTTTGCGGGATGCCCGCCATTTTCTGTCCTTGGTCAAGCCTCCGCCGGTGACGATGCAGTGGATGTGTGGATGAAACATCAGGTTTTGACTCCAGGTATGTAAAACCGTTGTAATTCCAGGAGTTGCGCCAAGATATTTCTTGTCCGCACAGAGTTCAAGCAATGTTTCCGATACAGCCTTAAACATCAATCCATATGCAGTTTCCTGATTGCGTAGCAGAGGGGCATTCAATTCTTCAGGCAGCGTAAACACAACATGGAAATAGCCAGTATTCAATAGGTATTGATTCTGTTTTTCGATCCACTGATCTTTTGGGATCGTCTGGCATTTAGGGCAATGGCGGTTACGGCACGAATTATAAGAAATTTTCTCAAAGCCGCACATATCGCAAGTGTCGATATGTGCGCCGAGCACGGAAGTTCGGCAATTCTGTATCGAACGAAATGCCTTGGCCTGAATCGGAGACAGTGAATGAGATTGCAGAAAGCCCTCGCCGAATCGGTTAAAAACATCTTGTACCTCAATCATTTGGCACATCCATCCTATCGGCGGGGCTAGTGACACCTTTTGTCGCGTTTACGAGACGTAGGTATACCAGGGTGGAGTTGATCCGATAGTGTCCCAGCATTTCTTTGATTTGAAGTAATTCTGCACCATCTTCTAAAATGTGGGTTGCGAAAGCGTGACGCAAGGAATGTGGAGACACCTCCTTCGTGATATTCGTTCGGCTTACGCAGGAGTGAAAGGCAAGGGCTATGGCGGACCTGGTAATATGCCCCACATTTCTCATGCCGGGAAACAACCAGCCATCCGGGCTGTTAGGGCGGTATATCCGCCAGTAATCACGTAACGCTTCAAGTGTTGTTTGGGACAAAATCGTGTAGTGATCCCGCCTGTTTTTTCCGCCCTTTACGAATATCCGCATTTCTTTAGAATCAATATCTTGAATTCGCAGGGGGCCGATTTCGCCTGAGCGGAGCCCGGAGCCATACGCCAGTAAGAGCAGTGCCTTGTGTTTCGCATTTGTGCAAACGCTGATAAGCAGATTGACTTCTTCTCTTGTCAGTACGTTGGGTAGTGCTTTGCGAACCTTCATGAGCGGTATTTGCAAGTAGTTCATAGGGCGATTCAAGCCGACAGCAAAGAAAAACCTGATGGCTGAACTATGCGCATTTACCGAGCTAGGAGCAAGTTTCTTCTCGTCAATCAGGTGTTTAAGAAAACGCCGGACATCCGTTTCATCCAGTTCTTCAATCGATCGGTTACAGAACGCGAGAAACCTCTTTACATCCCTTGTATAATTCTTGTAGGTGCTTTCCGCCAAATTTCTCAACCGAATATCTTCCCACATCTTCTGTAACGCCTGCTGTCCTGTCATAGCAAAAAACATCTCCTTTTTTGATTTACGGCGGTCTGCCGCAGCTCAATTGTAAGGAAATGCTTTGTAGTTGGCTATCTATCGGCTAGTTTGGTCGCGCTCTCCACCGCGTCAGCGGTTTAGTTCAAAAATAAAATTTCTGGAGCCTTGGCTTAACGTCGCTCCGCAT
>Ga0123356_10007331_pt1 | contig 11008 bp, 6 predicted proteins | sample TergutEmb28metaG_2_FD_92546 | JGI IMG/M metagenome (GOLD analysis project Ga0123356, IMG submission 92546) | Embiratermes neotenicus P3 segment gut microbial communities from Petit-Saut dam, French Guiana - Emb289 P3 | ecosystem: Host-associated > Arthropoda: Insects > Digestive system > Gut ... | reverse complement strand
GTGGGAGTTTAAGTTATTGTATAAAGCGAACCCCACGATGTTCGGTATCGACAGAACAAAAGAGGAGATCGACAGACAGATAAGAGAATATGAGGATATCACGGGCGTGAAGAGTCTCATGTTCGCCAAAGATACATTCGATTTCATCGACCTTTGCGGTCAATTGAGATTCCAGAAACGGTGGGCAAAAGTTCCGAGAATTCCGGAAACATCAGTGCTGGGTCATATGTTATTAGTTGCAAATATGGTGTTCCTTCACAATATGGATATTAAAGCGGATGATGAACGTATCTACAAAGATTACTTTACCGCATTATTCCATGATCTTCCGGAAGTGCTGACGAAAGACGTGATAACGCCGATAAAGACGAGCATCGACGGTTTGGATGAATTGTTATCGGAATACGAGAAAGAGATGATATCTAAAACGGTATTACCGTTATTACCGGAGAGTTGGCATAAGGAATTCCTTTCGCTTGTCGATGAACCGTTCGCAGGCCCAGGAGGAAAAGAGATCAAAGCATGCGACCGCTTGGCCGCATATATGGAAGCGTATGTTTCCGAATGCTACGGAATATCGTCAAGATCGTTATCCAACGGAAAGGAGGAGCTTAAGCGAAAATTATTATCCGCGGATACGGAAATTGATGCGAAAGGATTGATAGAGAAACTTGAGAGCATGAATATCTGACCGCAGAAGCGGAACGATCATCCTATTATTTCCTGATCTTGCATATACTTTCTCAATACCTTCGGTATCGTTACCGTTCCGTCCTTGTTCTGATAATTCTCAAGGACGGCGACCATAGTTCTCGGTAACGCGAGGCCGGAGCCGTTCAGTGTGTGTATGAACTCACTTTTCAGATGAGGTTCCGGACGGTATTTTATGTGCGCCCTGCGAGCCTGAAAATCTGTGAAACATGAACAGGAGGAAGCCTCAAGCCATCTGTTGCCTCCCGGGGCGTATAATTCAAGGTCAAAGCATTTGGACGCCGCGAAACTCATGTCACCCGTACAAAGCAGGAGAACACGATACGGAAGTTCTAATCCGCGAATAACATCTTCCGCGTTATCACGAAGTTCATCAAGCATATCGATCGAATATTCCGGTTCAACGAATTTGACCATTTCCACTTTGTTGAACTGATGAACTCTGACGATGCCTCGCGTATCGGAACGCTTACCCGCTTCGCGTCTGAATGATGGTAAGTATGCAGTATACGAGATGGGAAGTTCATTTCTGTCAAAAATTTCCTCTCTGTGCAGATTTGTCACGGGAACCTCTGCCGTAGGATTCAGCCACATATCATCGCGTTCAAGCCAGTACATATCATCTTTCAGGTTAGGATACTGTCCTGTACCGATCACTGCGTTCCTGTTTATCACTGCAGGCGTGAATATCTCTTTGTAACCCTGAATACGATGAACATCAAGCATATAATTTATCAATGCACGCTCAAGTCTTGCACCATCGCCTTTCAGAACGTAGAATCCGCTTCCGGATATTTTCACACCGCGTTCAAAATCAACGATGTCCAATGATTCCATTATATCGAAATGTTCCTTCGGTTCGAAATCGAACTTACGTTTCTTTCCGTATTCTCCGACAATAAGATTATCATCCGCATCCTTTCCTGTCGGAACGGATGCGTGCGGAATATTCGGAATGTTAAGAACACATTCATTCCTTATGTCATCAAGTTCTGTAAGTTTCAGATCAATATTATTTATCTCATCGGACACCAGGCGCATCTCATCTATTGCTTTTTTCTTTTCATCGCCTTTCAATCCTGATATCAGCTGAGAAAAATCGTTCCGCTTCTTCCTGAGTGCGTTCCCTTTATCAGTGAGTATACGCCATTCTTTATCCGCGTTCAGAAAGGAATTCAATTTATCATCAGTGTAATTCCTGTTCTTAAGCATCTGTCTGATCATTTCGGGGTCTTGTCTTATTATGTTCACATCTAACATCTCTAAAACCTCTCAGAACTTCTTTTGCGACAGGGAATCCCATGTTCTTTTATCCGTCAGTATGACAACACTTCCTCTTGTATCGACTATAACAGAATTCGTTGCTTTCGATAAAGCATCTGCAATATCCTTCGTTTCGGATTCCGAAGAGGGAAGCACTTTTATCTTCACTATTCTGTGCGCCTTCAATTGAATATTCAATTCTTCGAACACGCTTTCCTTCAATCCTTCTTTACCAACGTGCATTGTTGCGTTGATTTCATGCGATCTGCGCATTATTTCCTTTTTTGCTTCCTTCTCACTCATTCGCGCTGCTCCTTTATGTACGGCACTCTTTTTACATTACCGCATTCGGCGCACCGCATTATAACCTTATGCCTTTTCAGACGGACCTGAAACGTCGATGCGGTCATCGGTGCTAAGCAATTCTTGCAATATATGTGCTCTTTTGATATTCTTGTACGGGTGCGCATGCTTATCCGTCTCGCAATATCAACATATCTTCTTGCAAGATCGATATCTCCGTATGATGCCTGCTCCTTTGACAATGTCATTAATGTTTCGATGCGTTCTGCCGCAATCTTTTCGATATCGTTCTGCGAGATTCGTTTTCTGGACATTTTTTTCATTCCGTTCAGATAAGCGATATCAGAAGTTCCTTTACTTCTTTTTCCTCTTCCGATAATTCATTATCATCCTTTTTCAGGTAGTTGTCGCAAAGGAAAACGAAATAATCATGGAATTCCGTCACGGCAGTATCCCAATGCTGATTTGTTGATGATATCCCGAGATCAGGATAACTTAACTTCCATTCTGCTTTTTCTCTGTCATATTTCACAGAGATATCGATCGCTTTTGACAAAAGGATATCACGTTCCGCCGATATCATATGGTCGAATCTCCTTTTATCATAAGGATCGACGGAATCGATGTTCGTTATATCCAACAATTCACCGTCATCGGAATATCTTAACGTTCCCGTTATGAGAACTGCACCGTTAACGTATTCGGATGCGTTGCTCTCCGCTTCCTTTGAACGGAATGATATCTTGATACGGCTGTCGCCTACGACGAACCCGTACATCGGTGCTCCTCTTTTTGTGCTCACGCCGTATAATATTCCCGGAACGGAACCTTTTGATATCTTTCCCGCACCGTTAAGAAAAGCCTCCGCTTTTTCAATATCAACGGGGTTGAACGCGATCTCATTATCATCCTTTGCAAAGAATAATCTATAACCTTTTTCCGGCGAAAGGTGTTTCGATAAACGTATAAGATCATTAAGCACGAGACATCTGTACCTCGGATCTTTGTACGTATCTTCCATCCAGTACGTTCCGGATCCGGATCCCATTCTCTCTAACGTAGTTTTCAGTAAGGAAACGGTAATATCCATGAGATCGCTTTTTCCTTTTCCCGCGGATGAGAATGATACCCCTCCTTTCGGATCCATGTATAACGTAAATCTTTCGGAAAGTTTCGTATCAACTTTGTTCTGATATCCCAACTCTCCGGAGATGATCGAACTTCCGATGTGAACAAGCAGAAGCTGAACATCATTCATCACATTTGACGCAACGGAAATAGGTATGCGCTTATCCTCATTCTCCGATCGTACCGTTATATTGAATGTGCTCATACCATCACCTGCTCTTTGTCGTGTATAACATTAACATCATATAATAAACTCCGCGCGTACACACGGACGCTAAATGAACGGGAAACACAAAAATCGTCACGATAATGACGAAAATAGGACGCGTATACGTCATCAGGAGGGCGTTAAGGCAATAGTCCTTAAATATGTCCTGCGGATTGTCTGCTTTCATTAGACCATTATTGGTGATATAAATGGCAAGAAAGCCCGCATTGATGTACAGACAGGTCAAAGGTCAGGCGTTCACACGCAGAGAATATATGGGCGGTGTCCCGAACAACAGGATATCGCAGTATGATATGGGATCATCCGCAGATTTTCCCATTGTGTTAACGTTGAAAGTAGAGAACCGTGTTCAGGTAAGGCACACCGCTCTGGAAGCGGGACGCATAGCCGCTAACAGAGTTATGAGCAAGAAAGTGGGCGCAGCAAATTACCATTTGAAAGTGAGAGTATATCCGCATATTGTTCTCAGAGAGAACAAATTAGCAACGGGCGCAGGAGCAGACCGTGTTTCATCGGGAATGAGGAACGCGTTCGGCAAGAACGTCGGAACGGCGGCAAGGATGGAACATGATCAGGCGATCATGACAATAAGCTGCGGTCCCGCTCATTTCGGTCTTGCAAAGGAAGCATTATGGAAAGCGTCCATGAAATACCCCACTCCGTGTTACATCGATATTGAGAAGGGTCAAGAACTTGTGGCGTAGTTTCTTTGATCTTCGTCTTGAATATGCAGCTGAATGGATACGCAGCAAGAATTTTTCTTCCGTTGCGATCCAGCTGCCTGAAGGATTAAAGATGCGTGCTACGGAAATTGCGGATACATTATCTTCATCAACGGGAGTTCCCGTGACCATAATAGGAACTTCTTGCTACGGCGCGTGCGATCTTTATGTTGATCACGATAACGTAGCGGAAGGGCTGATACATTTCGGTCACTCTCCTATTCCTTCAATTTCAAACAGTGAAAAGATATTATTCATCGAAGCGACGGTGAACGTTGATGTGAGCGAAGGAATTGAAAAGATAGCATCATCGTTACCGGAAAAGATAGGATTGCTTGCATCCGTTCAATATGTGAATTTACTGCCAAGCGCAAAGAACGTATTGGAAAGGCTCGGAAAGAAAGTATACATAGGAAAAGGCGACACGCGTTTATGTTACGCAGGACAAATATTAGGATGCAACTGCAGTTCCGCTGAATCCGTATTCAATGAAGTGGATTGCTTCCTGTTCATCGGCGAGGGGGATTTTCATCCCCTCGGTGCGGCATTCGGCGTGAAGAAGGAAATAAAGGTATACAATCCGCTTACGTATGAGTTAAGGTCAATAGAAGAGGTCCGTGACAGATTATTAAGAAAAAGATTTGCCGCAATTGAAACAGCAAAGGAAGGAAATTCATTTCTGGTCGTCGTTTCATCGAAAGCAGGTCAAAGACGTGACGCAATTGCAAATGACATTCTAAACAAATTAACATCAGCAGGCAAAAAAGCGTATAAAGTGATATTGGAAGAGATAACACCAGATTCGCTGTTACCGTACGGGACCGATGTTTACGTGAACACTGCATGCCCACGTCTCGCGACAGACGATTCCGTAAGATTCGGGAAACCGATACTTACGCCGCAGGAGGCGGAAATTGTCATAGGCATAAGAAAATGGGAAGATCATGAGTTCGATCAGATACGCGACTGATCGTTTATGATACGCGATCGATAGTTATGAAATGCGATCGATAGTTATGAAATGCGATTGATCATTTACGATACGCGATCGATAGTTATGATATGCGATCGATAGTTATGATATGCGATCGATAGTTATGATATGCGATCGATAGTTATGATATGCGATCGCTCGTTACGACGCGTGACTGATACGAAATAGAACATTCTACTCGGCGTTAATGCATCCGGTCAGAAAACACCTGGTCATAACGACGAGCAAGTATATTAATCAGATACAAAGATAATTCGTAACAGCTGGATGGATATTCCATCATTATGACTTGTATATAGCAGCAGTTAATGATCTGACATACTGGATTAACATATCTTTAAATATGTTACACGAAGGAACGGAACCATATATGAGGTATAAAATTAATACTACATTATATAAAAGTATGCATAGCATACAGTACACGAGCGCGTACAAGGGTCACCGCAAAGAATGAGCGGAAAATGTGACCCAAAAATCTACGCAGGGGGGCACTTATATGAAAACCAGACGCACATTGGCTGTCGCCATAGCGATGATAATGGTATTCTCATCGCTGGTAGTTAGCGTAATGAACTTTGAGGATCAATACGACGGAGGCGAGAACAATTCTCTGCTGAATGATTCTGTCGTTTGGGGAGGGCCGACGGATATCGCAGACGATTTCGCCGGTGATGGTGACGGATCGGAAGGTAATCCTTATCAAATATCCACGCCAGGGGAATTAGCATTACTGGCTAAACTTGTGAACGAGGATGACGAGGTTTTCAACGCCGGAGACAAATATTACAAACTTACCACAGATCTTTTGCTGAACGATCTCACCCAATTCAAAGAATGGGGAGCCGGCGTCGTTCCGGATAATCCATGGACCCCCATAGGAGATGCCACCTGTCCATTCATTGCGAACTTTGACGGTGGCGGTCATGCAGTCTACGGGCTGTACATAGATAGCACCGACTCGCGTCAAGGTCTTTTCGGACAGGTGGGCATAGATGCTGTTTTTAACAAAGGTACAGTAAGAAATGTCGGTGTGGAAAAAAGCTACATTTACTCAGAAAACGAGGGCATCGGCGGCGTAATCGGTTTGTTCTACGGTGGTACGGTCGAAAGCTGCTGGAACGGGGGAAGTGTTACAGGCGGTAATAATGTCGGCGGCGTAATCGGCAGGGTGGGTGAACCGATTGATCCATTCAGCACCGGTGGTAATGTTACGAACTGCTGGAACACAGGCACCATTAACGGTGCAGACTATGTCGGCGGCGTAGTAGGTAATTTTTACACCAATTGTGGTTCCATCGCAAACTGCTACAACACTGGTGAAATAACAGGCGGCAATAACGTTGGCGGTGTGCTCGGTTTTACGTACAGAGGTATCGCAAACTGCTACAACACTGGTGAAATAACAGCCCCGGGCAGCAATGTAGGCGGCGTGGCGGGAGAATCAAGATCCGAACCCATGATAGTGGCCGCCAATTGTTATTCTTTAGAAACAGAAACGATAAACAAAGGTCTGCCCGTGGTTGCCTCGGGTAACAAAATTAATGCATCTACATTTGATGAGTTCGGAATACTCAGGAGCCTCGTTTATGTATCTGGTGCAAAATGGCTATCCGGCTCCGCTCTGATAGATGTACTGAATGATTTGGTCGAACAAGCTCGGGATGATAACTACAAAGAATGGGTGAATCCCATCTTCCCAGTACACGAAGGAACACTAGACATAAAGATATGGAATGGAAAAACATCAGATTTCAGAGAATCAGAATTCACAGCAGGTGATGGAACAGTAAAGAATCCGTACGAGATATCCACACCGGAACAATTGGCATTCCTTGCGAAGATCATAAATGAAGGTCTCGAAACAGAGTTGAATGACTCAGACGTCTATTACGAACTTACCAATGACATATATCTGAACAAAGATACATTTTACAACATCTGGGGCAACGGTTTCGTTCCGAAGAACGCATGGACGCCCATAGGCAATTCAGTCAATCCGTTCAGTGCGAATTTTGACGGAAAAGGTTTCACAGTATACGGCATGTACATAAACACTGACAAACCGCACCAAGGTCTTTTCGGATACACGAATGGGGCAGACATAAGTAATGTGGGTGTGGACAAAAGCTACGTTCAGACAAGCTCCGACGAATTCGACGGCTATCTCTTCGACGGCTACGCCGGCGGCGTTATTGGTTATTCACTCGACAGCGATATAATGAACTGTTGGAACACCGGCAAGGTCATAGGCATATCTTCTGCCGGCGGTGTTATAGGCCGTTCGGTCGGCGGAAGCATCACAGACTGCTGGAACACAGGTAGTATAACGGGTGCCATCGTCGGCGGTATTGTTGGTTCTTCAGATAATACTGCTATCACAGACTGCTGGAACACCGGCAACTTTATGAGCAAATATAATGGGGTCGGCGGTATTGTCGGCGAGATAATAGGTAATACTATCACTGGCTGCTGGAACGCGGGCAACATCAAAGGTGACTACGCAAGGGTCGGAGGTATTGCCGGTGTTCTGGAAAACAGTACAATCAATGATTGCAATAACTCAGGTAATATCATAAGCGAATACTACGAGGCCGGCGGCATCGTAGGTATGATGAGTGGCGGCGGATCTAAAGTTATCAATTGTTACAACACAGGCAACGTCACAAGAACAGACGGCACATTTGGTGGTGGTGTCGGCGGTTTGGTGGGTACTGTGCCTTCGGGTAGTATAGAGAACTGTTACAACACAGGCAACGTCACAGGAATAAACATACACGATACACATGGCGGTGTCGGCGGTTTGGTGGGAATAATAAATGGTGGTAATATAGAGAATTGTTACAGCACCGGCAATGTTACTGGCGACAAAAATGTCGGCGGTGTGGTCGGTAATGCAAGCGCCTCGGATATCGTTTCTTACAGTTACTATTTGAAAACAGAAACGATAAACAACCCCTTGTACGAACCAAACAACCCCTCGTACGGAATAGGTAATTATGATTTCCTCAGTCTGTCTTTTAATAGTTCAGGAATAATCAACGGTAGCGCTCCGGATGGTAAGGCCAATGAACCACTGATAGGTGTGTTGAACGGTTGGAGCGGATCGGATCCTCTGTATAAGAGTTGGTATGGAACTCTGTTCCCTACGTTTGATCTTGCCCTCTCGTCTGACAGTTGGGATGGGGAGCCTTATCTTTCTCCTGATGCCCCAACATTCGAGTTCGGCAACGGAACGGCATTAGATCCGTACATCATTTCCAATGCAGAGGATTTGGCGTCTTTGTCATCTTATCCATTCCTCAATTCGACTTTTAATGCCAGCGGAGTATACTATGCGTTGGATGCAGACATATATCTGAACGATGTCACAGATTGGGAGTCATGGGATGATGAAGATACAGATGATTTGAACCAATGGTTTCCTATAGGACATCATAATCGTACTGCTACTGATCCGACCCCATTCAAGGTGAATTTCGACGGTAAAGGTCACATAATATACGGGGTATACATACCATCTGGTCTGAGTGCTCAGTATCACAGTTACGTAGGTCTTTTCGGATATGTCGTCGGCGGAAACATAAGCAACGTCGGTGTGGAGAAAAGTTATATTCGTAACGGACCCAGCGGTTCGACCGGCGGCGTGGTCAGTTATTTGATAAACGGCACGGTCACAAACTGTTGGAATACAGGTAAGGTTATCGGAAACACTAACACAGGAGGCGTGGTCGGTCATGCAGTTTCCAACACAGATTCTAACAGTAAAATATTGTATAGCTACAATACAGGTGAAATTAAAGGTACAAGTCAGATCGGCGGTGTGGTTGGTTTCTTATTTTTTAGTGACTCTATGAACTGTTATAACACCGGTAGCGTAACGGGCAGTGAATGGCGTGTCGGCGGTGTGGTCGGTGCTGCAGAAGCAGGAAACATTTTGAACTGTTATAACACCGGCAACGTTGCAGGTCAAATGAACATCGGCGGTGTGGTCGGCAGTGGATCTGAGAATAGTAACATAGTAAATTGCTACAACACAGGTGACGTTTACGCCTTAGTTGGTTATGTCGGCGGTGTGATCGGCGCGGCTGACAGAAGTAACATCACGAACAGTTACAACATGGGTAACGTTCGCGCAGATGATGTCTATGCTATTGGTTATGTCGGCGGTGTGGCCGGCGGTATAGAGAATAACAGTTACATCACGAACTCTTACAACACCGGCGCGGTCAGCAGTGTCGATCGTATCGGCGGTGTGGTCGGCTTTGTAGGGAATAACAGTCACATCACGAACTCTTACAACACCGGCGATGTAAGAGGTGTCCCAGGAAAGCCCGCGCGCGTCGGCGGTGTGGTCGGTGATATAGAAAATACTGACGCAGAAAGCACCATTCGCGTTACTAACAGCTACAACACAGGCAACGTCCGAGGCTACATCGCCGGCGGTGTGGTAGGTTATTCGTTGGGCGGCAATGTTCTCATCATGAACTGTTACAACATCGGTAACGTCGACCGCGGCACCAATGTAGGCGGTGTGGTAGGTTATATGTCTGACACCGATGTCGTGAATTGTTACAACATCGGTAATGTCATTGGCGGTGATGATGCTGGCACTCGTACCGGCGGTATCGCCGGCAAAACAATAAACGGTAGTATCACTAACAGCTACAACACCGGAGGGACAGATGGTCATTTTACATTCACAGGCCGCCTGGTCGGGGAAGCGACGAATACAATCATAGGGAGTAGCTATTATTCCGTTGATGAAACAAATGGGCCCATAGGAAGCGGTGCTGGTCATTCTGTAAATAATGTCTCTGGGTTCGATGCAAAGACCGGAGATATCTACGAAGTACTGGTCGTAGACGAAGGCTGGGTAATAACCAATGTGCTAACAGCGCTCAACTACTATGTTTATAAAGAAGGTGGCACAGAGCTACTGTTCTTCACAGACAAATACGGCAAGACCGGAGATGCATTGAAAACAAGTGTCAGAGGAATTCCGTATGCATTTACAGAGAATGAATATTACATGGTGACATTCGATCCAGTCTGCTTCGATCCCGACTGCTCCGAACATGATGCATGGAACGAACTGTTCATGGAAGGTCTGATGATCGAAGAACCGGAACTCGAACATGATGATTATGAGATCATCGGATGGTTCGTGGATGGTGATCCTACTGCTAAATGGGATTTCAGCACAGACACCGTAAATGGTGATATCACACTGGTGGCAAAATGGAAAAGAGTAAGTGTAAAAGTTCTCTTATCAGATAGCGAGAACGCTGTAATAGTATCGCCGAGTCCGCCGAAGGTGGGCTTCGAGGTTTACGGTGCAACAATAGAAATAGCGGCGAAAAAAGGATACTACCTGCCGGATAAGGAAACTATTGAGGTGTTTGTGGGTGATACAAAGCTCTCTGATAGCCTATATGAATATGTCCTCATAGGTGAATATCTTCCGGAAGAAGGAACGATAATAATACTCGACACCGTGCTGATCGACGGCGACATAGAGATAAAATTTGTCGCGATGAATAAACCCGCAATGATCTCGGTGTACACAGATGGGAAATATACAGGTCACGAACCGAAATACACCTACTACCTTCTCACAGATGTTGAAATAAATATCAGTGTTGAGTTCGGGTACAT
>Ga0123356_10007330_pt1 | contig 11009 bp, 11 predicted proteins | sample TergutEmb28metaG_2_FD_92546 | JGI IMG/M metagenome (GOLD analysis project Ga0123356, IMG submission 92546) | Embiratermes neotenicus P3 segment gut microbial communities from Petit-Saut dam, French Guiana - Emb289 P3 | ecosystem: Host-associated > Arthropoda: Insects > Digestive system > Gut ... | reverse complement strand
CGTCGATGGCGGGCACCGCGACCTGCTCGGGTGAGGGAGGCATGATCCCGCCCGAGCGCGACCTCTCGACGAAGTGGTACTACCAGGTGATTCAGAGCCGGTACGGCTTCAACCCGCACCACCTGATGCTCGCCGACGCCTGCGAGTTCTTCATCGGCCAGGGCTGCAAGGTCGGCCTCGGCGGCCACCTGATGGGCCAGAAGGTGACCGAGCAGGTGGCCGAGATGCGTTCGCTTCCCGCCGGCATCGACCAGCGCTCGCCCGCGCGGCACCCGGACTGGCTCGGTCCCGACGACCTCAGCCTGAAGATCCAGGAGGTGCGCGAGGCGACCAACTACGAGATCCCGATCCAGCTCAAGCTCGGTGCCGCGCGCGTCTACGACGACGTGCGCATGGCCGCCAAGTGCGGGCCGGACATCATCTACCTCGACGGCGCCGAGGGAGGCACCGGCGCCGGACCGCACACCGCCGCCGAGGAGACCGGGATCCCGCTGATGGCGGCGATCCCCGAGGCGCGCAGGGCGCTCGAGGATGTGGGGCTCGCCGATGAGATCGACCTGGTCGTGGCAGGCGGGATCCGCAACGGCGGCGATGTCGCCAAGTGCCTGGCGCTGGGGGCGAAGGCTGTCGCGATCGGCCACTCCGCGTTGATGGCCCTGAACTGCAACAAGGAGATCCCGGGTGTCACCGACTACGAGGGCACGGTCGGCGTGCCGGCGGGGCGCTGCTACCACTGCCACACCGGGCGCTGCCCGGTCGGCGTGGCGACGCAGGATCCGGAGCTGCGCAAGCGGCTCGTCGTCGACGAGGCCGCAAACCGCGTGTACAACTTCCTGCACACGCTGACGCTCGAGTGCCAGATGCTGGCGCGCGCGTGCGGCAAGACGGACGTGCACTCGCTGGAGCCCGAGGATCTGTGCGCGCTGACCGTTGAGGCCTCGGCGATGGCCAAGGTGCCGCTCGCCGGGACCGACTACATCCCGGGCGTCTCCGAGGAGCGGGCGCTCGCGCGGATCGAGCGCCTGCTCGACCGTCACATCGCCAACCCGATCGACTACCTCGAGCAGCCGGAGGAGGCTGATGTCCGATGAATGAGGCCGAGACCCGCAGGCTCCCGGATGAGCCTGAGAAGGTGGTGGCGATTGACGCCGAGTACCTGTCGGGGAAGCGGTTCCCCTACCAGGAGGATGCGTCGCTGCTTGACGACGTCGACCTGATCGCCTCCACGCCGGGCGAGGACATCAACTGGCTCGAGGATGTGACGCTGCTGGTGGAGGACGGGATTCCCGCCGTGTTCGACCGCTACTCGAACTCGTTCATCAAGATCTACTTCCCGATTCCGGAGGGGCAGGGAGACGAGGTCGCGCGGCGGGTGCTGATCAAGCATCTGCAGAGCGGGAACTCGTACGGGATCGCGCTGAAGCAGCGGCACACGAAGTTCGCCCAGCCCGAGCTCGGTCCATGGGTCGAGAACTCGCGCACCGTCGGCGCCGATTACCACCCGTCACAGCTGGAAGGCTGGGAGCCGCCGGCGCATTGATGGCGGCTCCTGACGTGTTGATGGCCGATGCCTCGCCCGAGCGCCTGCCGCGGTCGATTCGGCGCGGCCCGCGGATCACGATGGAGTGCGACTGCGGCGAGCGCAGGTATCTGCACTACGGGGAGCGCTGGACCTGCGAGCGCTGCGGCAAGACCTGGGACACGCACAGGATCCCGCTCGAGCAGTACGCCGCGATCCGGGACACACAGATGCGCTACCGGCGCGTGCCAGTGGCGATCAGCGCCGTCTCGCTCGCCTGTGTGGTCGCCTTCATCATTCTCGGCAAGGCGCTCGGCGGCCTGATCCTGGTCGCGCTGGTGGCGACGACCTGGAACATCTTCTTCCGGCCGATGTACAAACGCCGCTATCAGGCGGCGCTGAAGGAGCTGCCGAGCTGGAAGATCAAGCCTGAGTAGGGTGGGCGCCACGCGGGGCGGGCGGAGCGAGCGGGCCCTCAGCTGTCCACGGCGAGCAGCCGCTCGATCCTTGCGAGCTCGTGCTTGAGCGCCTCGGCGTCACCGTCGGAGTACGCGGGGCCGGCGCCGTCAGTGAGCAGGCTCTCAAGTGCGGCGACCCCGCGTGGGGCGACCGGGGCGTTGCTGTGCAGGGTCGATGCGAGCTTCCACATCAACGGACGCGCCTCACGCACCCGAGCCCGGGACGGATAGACAACCGCCCCGATCCAGGGCGTCGAGGGCTCCTCGGCCTGCTCCACCATGCGCTCGAGCGAGCGTGCGAGCGTGTCGCGGTTGCGAGCGCTGGCCAGCTGCAACGCGCGCGCGGTGTGAACCGGAGTGCGCCAGGGTTCGATCCCTTCGGCAAGCTCCCGGTCGAGTGCCGAGGCGCGCAGCCGAGCAAGCAGCGGCGCGAACGGGTGGTGATCGTCAGGCACCGGGGCCACGTTGGCCCGCGCGCGGAAGTGCAAGTGGTGTGCGTGTCTCATCTCGAGCCTCGCCAGGTATATTGTGCTCCTCGTTACGAAGTGCCAGCCAATTTGACGTTTTTATCCGCGCGAGTGGACCTCCCAGGAGGTGAGTCAGTGGATCAGGATCGGACATCGGTTCTAGTCGTCGCGCACCAGACCGCGGCGACATCCGCTCTGGAGGAGGCGGTGCACGAGCGTGCGATGCGGAGCCCGGCAACGTTCCACCTGCTCGTGCCGCGGCGTCGGCGCGGCGGCGAGCAGGCGGCCAGTCCCGACGACGTCGGCAGGCAGGAGGCGGATGAGGTGCTGCGCGACGCGCTGCCGCGTCTCAGTCGCGCCGCCGGAGGCGAGGTCACGGGCGAGATCGGCGGCACGGAGCCGCTGGCGGCGATCAAGGAAGCCCTTGCTGTCGGGGACTACAAGGAGGTCATCATCTCGACCCTGCCGCTTGGGGTCTCGAAGTGGCTGAAGGAGGATCTCGTGGCCAGGGCAGAGGTGCTCGGGCCACCCGTGCGGCATGTGCTCGGCCGCGAAAGCCGGCTGACCGCGGCGAACAGCTGAGGCTCAGACCGGCGACTGGTGGCTGACCAGGACCGGCTCGGCCGCCAGGTTCAGGACGGTGTCCTTCGGGGTTGCCGCGGCGAGCACGCACGTCCGGCCGTGTCGCACGAGCGTGACGACGCTGAGCCCGCCAGACGTGCGGTAGACCCAGAGCGGCACGCCCCTGTAATGCGTCAGCCGTGCAGCGGAGGGACGCCGGAGCGGCCGCCCCGCGAACACCGTGTAGCTGAGCTGCTTCCCGTCGTGAAGCCTGTAGAAGACGGTGAGCGCGGAGCGCCCGGTGATGTGGTTGCGGAGCTGGCCGGTCGCGCTCGTGTTCAGTCGCGCGTAGTTGGGGAACGTCACGCCGTGGTAGGCCACGTCCAGGTAGTGGGTGCTGGCGACGCGCGGCGCAGTTCCGGTCGCGGGGACGAAGGCCAGCTTGGCCGCCTGCGTGATCCCCGGGGTCGCGGACGAGCCGCTTGTGACCAGGATCACCGCGATCAGGACCGCCGCGACCGAGGCGAGAGCGCCGAGGCCGATCGCCGGCCGCCACTGCGGCGCCGGCCAGCCGCGGGCCCCGTTGCGTGCGCGCGCCGGGGAGCGCTCACGATCGTGCGCACGCGTACCAGCCTCAGGGCGGGCGCGGGCCCCGAGCCGCTCACTGACGGCCTCGAGCAGGCGGTCGGGGGTCTCCGGTCCGCCGGTGGCCAGCGCCTGTTTGACGAGCGTCTGCGAGCCCACCGTCCGGCTCACCTCGGGGCTAGCCTGCGCCCAGGCCTCCACGTCCGGCCGCTCGGCGTCGCTGAGCGTCCCGTCCACGAGCCGGGTGATTGCGGCGGCGGCTTCGTCGTCAGAGCTTGGTTTGAATGCCATCTTGAAAACGCGGCCTTTGGCAGAGCATAGTCCTCACGTTCCCTATGACGCCCATGCGGCCCGACTTATTCCATCGCAACCTGTTTTCGGGTGAGCCGCGCGAGATACTGAGCCGGTGCCGTCGGTGAACCAGCGCCAACTCGACCCCGAGTCGCTCTCCGACCACGTCGGGCGCCTGTACAGGGCGGCCTACGGGCTCTGCGGATCCACACAGGACGCCGAGGATCTGGTTCAGGACACGTTCGAGAGGGTGCTGCGGCGCCCGCGGTTCCTGCGCAACAAGGAGCACGACCTCGCGTATCTGATGAGCGTGATGCGCAACACCTGGATCAGCAAGCACCGCGTGCAGCGGCCCGACACCGTCGCGTTCGAGCCCGAGGAGCTCGCGGCCGCCGCAACCACGCCCGGCGACCCGGTGGTGGGTGAGGTGATCGAGGCCGGGGCCGTCTACGAGGCGCTCGCCGGGCTGAGCGATGCGCTCAGGGAAACGGTCGTCGCGGTCGACATTCTCGGGCTCTCCTACCGCGAGGCGGCGCAGGCCCTGGGGACGAAGGAGGGAACGATCATGAGCCGGCTGCACCGCGCGCGCGGGCAGCTTGCTGCGGTGATCGGGGCTGACTCGTAGCGGCCGCCCCACGAAATTTCCGAGGCCGATGGAATAACGCCGGGGGGACCCGCGTCTCCCCTCGCAGTGTCCAATTCTGACTCCTGCAAGGGGAAGACAATGTCCAGCATCATCGCTTCAAACGGTCGTACCCGGGTTGCTCGTCGCGGCCTGGTCGCAGTTGCAACCGCCGCCGCTGCCGCGCTCGGCACGGGCGTTCTGGCAGGACCTGCCTCCGCCGACCCGGCCGCGCAGCCGGATGCGAGCGCTAACTACACGTTCCAGACGGTCGACAACCCACAGGACCTGACCTTCAATCAGCTCCTCGGGATCAACAACGTGAACGTGATCGCCGGCTACTTCGGCTCCGGCAAGCCGGGCCATCCCAACAAGGGCTATGTGATCGGCTCGTGGCAGGGCAACAATCTCAGCAACGGGCGCATCAACCTCGGCGCGATGCACCGTTCGCACCGCGGCCATCAGGCCTCCGGCGCGTTCCAGCCGGAGAACTTCCCGGGGTCGGCACAGACCCAGGTCACCGGCCTGAACAACTCAGGTACGACGGTCGGCTTCGGGGTCGACACCGCCGGTGACAACTTCGGCTTCTATTCGATGGACGGCCGCTTCCACAAGGCCGACTACCCGACGAACGCCCCGGCGAAGCCGTCGATGGATCAGCTGCTCGGCGTCAACGACCACCAGGTCGCCGTTGGCTTCTACACCGACAGCCAGGGCATGAACCACGGCTACACCTACAACATCCGCACGCATCGCTATGGCCAGGTCCACGTGTGGGGTGACAGCAACGTCACGGCCGCGGCGGTCAACAACCTCGGTGACATCGCCGGCTTCGCCACCGGCGCCGCCGGCCAGACCGAGGGCTTCCTGAGGACACCGACCGGCCGCACGTGGCATCTGGACTTCCCGGGCGCCGCGTCGACGCAGGCGCTCGGCGTCAATGACGGTGATGAGGTCGTCGGCACCTACACCACCGGCACCGCGCAGAACCCGATGAACTTCGGCTTCGTGTGGAGCCCCGGACTCGGGTTCCAGACCGTGAACGACCCCAACGGCGTCGGCTCGACCACGGTCAACGGTGTCAACGACCGCGGCACGATCGTCGGCTTCTACACCGACGCGCAGAACAACACCGACGGGTTCGTCGGGCGTCCGTAGCGCTCACTCGACGGGGCCGGCCAAGCGGGGCCGGCCCCGGAGGCACCAGCGTTTCAGCAGTCGCCGCCTACGGCTCGCACGCAGGCGGCGGCTGCCGTTGCGCCCCGCTCCAGGCGTCGCATCACCGAATGGGCGTGCGAGGGGTGGGCGAGGAAGCTCTGGAAGATCGCCCACATCCCCTGGTAGGGATCGGATCCAAAGGCGGTGGGCTCCTGGTCGGAGAGGCCGAAGCGGACGGAGCGGGCATCGACCAGACGGCGGGCCAGGCGACGGGTCAGCTCGTTGCCGTAGCTCGAGAGCGGCAGCGCGCGATTCGGTGAGATGAAGCCGCCCTCGCGAATCCACTGCTCACCGGCGACCGGGGTTGCCAGGAAGGCGGCCATCTTCTGGGCGTCGGGCGACGATCGCAGGATCACGGCGACATCGCCGCCGACCTCGATCGAGCTGGCCTTACGGACTCCCGGCGAGGGGAAATTGAAGAAGCGCGCCTGGGATTGAGGGACCGACCGCGGCAGGAAGCTGCTGACGAAGTCACCCTCGAAGACCATCGCGGTGTTGGCATGCCGGCCGTAGACCATGTCGACCGACTCGGGGAAGGTCGTCAGCTCGGCGGCGGAGCGCGCACCCGAGATCTTTGGATTGCCGACGATGTCTGCGAGCAGGCCGAGCGCGTGGCGGACGCTCGGGGCGGTCCACTTGATCTGGTTGTCGGCCAGCTGCTGGTAGCGGACCGGGCCCGCGGTCGCGAGGAAGATGCTGGAGAACCAGTCGGTCAGCGTCCAGGGGTCGGCTCCAGCGATCGCGAAGGGCTGGATTCCGTGAGCTCGCAGCCGCAGGCTGTCGGTGATCAACTGTGACCAGGAGCGGGGGACGTGAGTGATCCCGGCGGCCCTGAAGGCGGCCGGCCGATACCAGATCATCGACTTCGCGGCCCCCTTGAACCAGACTCCGTAGAGCTTGCCGTCGCTCGAGCCGAGCGTCTGCCAGGCCTTGGAGTAGTTGGTGTGGACGAGCTTGGTGACGGCGGCGTCAAGCGGTATCAGGTGGCCCGCGCGGGCGAGCGTGGACATCGTTCCCGGCTGCGGCAGGAGCGCGACGTCGGGAGCACAGTGCTTGTTGATCAGGTGCTGCAGCTTCGTCGCGATCGTGTGCGTTTCGTACTCGTAGGTGACGCTGATGCCCGTGCGCTGCTCGAAGGCGCCCAGCACACGCGCGAAGTCACTGCCTTCCTGGCCGGACCAAACCCCCGCGACAGTCAGCTGACGGGTGTTCGCGCAGTGGCCCAGGAGCGGCTGGACCGGGATCGCCTTCGCCTGGCTCTGGTTGCTCACAAGCGGCGCGGGCCGGGTGATGATGAGCGCGGCGACACAGACCGCGATGAAGATCGGGATGCCGGCCAGGATCGGGCGGCTCCGCAGGGTGGTGATCGCTAGCGAGCGGGGCCGCGGGTTGCTTGCGCGCGAGCGGGGCTGGGCGCGGCGGCGGAAGGAGGCGAGCCCTGCGGCCAGCCGGGTGCGCGCCGAGGTGGGCTCGGCGGGAGCGTGGCGGGCAGCTTCGACCTTCGCGAGCACGCGGACGTCGAGGTCCGCCGAGGCCGTGGGGATGCTCGAGTGCATGTGCGTCGCGGCGCTGCGCAGGTGCAGAACGCGGGCGAGGCAGGCGTCGCAGCTCAGCAGGTGCCGCCGCGCCGCGGGGCTGCAGTCGTCGTCCAGGGCCTGCTCCCAGGGATGTGCGGTATCCGGCTGGTACTCGCTCATGCCTGTGCCGTCCAGAGGAACGGGTTTGCGGATCCCGAGAGGGTGGAGAGCGTGGCTCCGCGCGGTGTGGCGCCTGCTGCGTCGAGCAGGCTCTCGACCTCCAGAAGCCAGCCGGCATGGGTCGACTGGCGCCGGAGATGCCACCGCGGATGGCCCGCCAGCCAGTGCGCGACGTCTCGGCCCTCCGGCGTGTCGTCATCCTCGAGCACGGCCACCACCGGCCGCGAGCTCGGAATGCGGTGATCGAGCGACTCGAAGAACGCGGTCAGGCTCTTGGGCATGCGCGGGCGGGTGGTTGCCGCCACGGGCATCGACAGGCGGGCGACGAGCTCGCGGATCGTCGGCCCCTGGTCGGCAACGCGGGCGTGTTCACGGTAGGCGGCGACGACCGCGCCGCTGGGCGGGGCGTGGTAGATGCCCCAGATCTCCGTGGCCGTCGTGTCCGGCGGCTGGCTGACCGCCGGGGCGATCTGCCGCCGGGCGCGGGCCAGCCTGGACCGCAATGTCGACGGCGCGTCCAGGCCGAGGATCGCCGCGGCCTCATGGCTCCGGCAGCCGAGTACGTCGACCAGGATGAACGCCTCGCGCTCGCCCGATGGGAGCCCCTGCAAGGCAACGTGGAAGTCGATCCGCTGGTCCTCGTCGAGCCACGGGGCTGACGGTTCCGCGACGTGCTCGTCGTCGAGTGACAGCACGCCGCGGCGTTGCGAGGCTCGCAGGCGGTCCAGGCACGTGTTGCGGCAGATGGTCAGCAGCCAGGCGCGAACGGACGTGATCTCGGGTGTGGTCGGCAGCGCGCGCAGCGCGCGGACGAACGTGTCCTGTACGCAGTCTTCCGCTTCCGCACGATTTCTCATCGTCATCCAGGCAAGGCTCCAAACGTCAGGCTTGAACCGCTGATACAGCACGGCGAATGCCTCCCGGTCACCTCGGCGGGCTGCAACAACCAACTCGCGGTCCTCTCTCCCCGACAGCCGCATGCAACATATTTTGACGTCTCAGCTGCGGCTATTGACGACAGGGCGGCACGAAATCTTTTCGGGCGAGTCTCGTCAGTCGAGTGCCGTACAGCGTCTAGGTCGAATAAGAGGGTTTCCGGCGCTGCGCCGGGAACAAAACTGGAGAGAGGTTCAGCAGATGCACCTACGCAGAACGTCGGCGGCGCTCGCGGCATGCGCGGCGCTCGCCGGGCTGGGAGTCGCGAGCGTGGCCTCAGCCGCTTCGACCAAGAAGATCGGCGGATCCGTTTCCATCTGGGCTGAATGGACCGGCCCCGAGCAGACCCAGTTTGAGGCTGTGCTCAAGCCGTTTGAGAAGAAGACCGGGATCACGGTCAACTACGCGGGCAAGGGCAGCGGCACGATGGACACCACGCTCGAAGCCGCCGTCAAGGGCGGTGCACCGCCCGACGTCGCACTCGTCCCGGATCCCGGGACGCTGGACACGCTTGCCGGCCAGCACGCGATCAAGCCCCTGGCGCCCGTCCTCGGCAGCGAGGTCAAGAACTACAGCCCGGCGTGGAACAAGCTCGCAAGCTACAAGGGCAAGCTGTACGGCGTCTGGTTCAAGGGCGCCAACAAGAACACGGTCTACTACAACCCGGCACTGTTCAATGCGGCGGGGGTCAAGAGCCCGCCGACGACGTGGCAGCAGATGCTCTCCGACGCGAACACGCTCAAGGCAAGCGGCACGGCGCCGTTCTCACTGTGCACCGATGTCGGCTGGCCGGTCGCGGACCTGTGGCAGAACCTGTACCTGAAGATCGCCGGCGCAACCAAGTACAACGAGCTGGCGGCCCACAAGATCCCGTGGACGGATCCATCGGTCACCAAGACCTTTGACACCCTGAACGAGCTGCTGTCACAGTCCTCGGACCTGCTGGGCGGGACCACTGGAGCTCTCGCGAGCACCTATCCCGAGTGCGCGGACAAGGTGTTCCCGCGCCCCGGCACGCAGCCCACGGCCGCGATGGTGATCGAGGCTGACTTCGTCACGACGGAGGTTCTGGCGAACTCGAAGAACTACAGCGCGGGCACCAAGGGCAAGGGCGGCGCTGCCTGCACCGCCGACCCGGGCAAGACGCCGTGTTACAACACGTTCCCGTTCCCGGTCCCGAACGGTGACCAGCGCAACGAGGAAGCGATCCAGGGAGCAGGCGACGTGGCGATGCTCCTGCATTCCACCGCACAGGCGAAGGCCCTGGTGCAGTACCTCGCAACACCACAGAGTGCTGCGATCTGGGCCAAGCTCGGTGGCTTTGCCTCACCCAACAAGAAGGTGCCGCTCAGCGCGTACCCGGACCCGGTCGCCAAGGCCGACGCGAAGCAGCTGGTGAACGCGAAGTCATTCGTGTTCAGCCTGGACGACCTGCAGGGCAGCTGGGAGAAGTCACTGTGGACTGACATGCTCACGGACGTGAAGACACCCACGGCCGCGACTGTCGCCTCACTCGAAAAGACGATGAACCAGCAGGCGACTGCCGCACTCGGACACTAGTACAAGGGGCTCTCCTCCAACAACCCACCCGGGCGGACGCGCGTAGCGCGTCCGCCCGGGGTGCTTCTATCCGAGTGAAGGCACGATGACTGCAATTGACACCGGGGCGGCGACGTTCGCCGCGCCGCCCCCCAAGCGAACCCGGCGGTTCCTCAGAGATCATCTGTCTTCGCTTGCGTTTCTCGCGCCCGGCGGATTGTGGCTGCTGTTCATAGTCATATATCCGGTGTTCGCCACGGCGCGGTACAGCGTGATGAACGAGTCGGCAACGCGGTTTGTCGGCCTGTCCAACTACAAGGCGATCTTCTCGACCGCGGCGATCCTCAGTACGCTGCGGAACAACGCGATCTGGGTGATCGTCTTCCCGTTCACCGTCACGGTGCTCGGATTGATCCTGGCGGTACTTGCGGAGCGCATTCGCTGGAGCACCGCCTTCAAGGCGATCATCGTGATGCCGGTCGTGTTCAGCGCGACGACCTCGGCACTGGTGTTCCGCACTATCTTCGACATCAGCCCGCACGTCGGCGTGGTGAACGCGGTGATCCAGACGGTTTCGGACTGGCTGAGCTCGCCGGTCGCCTATCCGACCTCGACCACCGGTGTGCCGGTGTCGCAGTTGCCCGCGAGTGGGCTGAAGGCCTCGGGCGGAGGGCTCGTGAGCATTGACACGGTGCGGTCCGGCGAGTCGGTCCGCCTCGGGATGATCGGCATCAGCCCGCAGACCCTGATCCTGCTGAAGGCGCAGCCGGCGGTGCAGCCGGCGGCCAAGCCCGGCGCCGTGACCGGCGTCGTGTGGCGTGACTTCTCACCGAGCCACCCGACCGCACGCGCAAAGATCTTTCCGGACGAGCTGGGGCTGCCCAGGCTGCAGGTCAGCCTGGTTTCCACCTCTGGATCGACCGTCAGCACGGCGACGACGAACGCGCACGGCCAGTTCTCGCTGCCTGTCTCGACGGGCTCCGGGTCCCGGAGTTACCACGTGAGCGTGGATGCGAGCAACTTCCAGGGCGCGTCCACCGGCCCGTTCTGGCTCGGCACCAGCTCGCTGACTCCGACCAGCGGCCTCAGCGCCACCGCGCAGGCCCTGTTCAGCGT
>Ga0123356_10007329_pt1 | contig 11009 bp, 8 predicted proteins | sample TergutEmb28metaG_2_FD_92546 | JGI IMG/M metagenome (GOLD analysis project Ga0123356, IMG submission 92546) | Embiratermes neotenicus P3 segment gut microbial communities from Petit-Saut dam, French Guiana - Emb289 P3 | ecosystem: Host-associated > Arthropoda: Insects > Digestive system > Gut ... | reverse complement strand
CTCCGATCGGCTCGCCGGCGCGGTGGGCGACGATGCTGATGGGCACCGCGCCGCAATCGCTTGATCCCGGCTTGGACTACACCTCCGAAGGCGCCGAGGTCAACTGGCTCGTCTATACGGGGCTCACCACCTACCGGCACGCCAACGGCACCGCGGGCACCGAGCTGATTCCAGGCCTTGCCACCGCGCTGCCGGTCATTTCGGACGGCGGAAAGACGTACACCGTGACGCTGCGACCGGGCCTCGTGTTTTCCAACGGTGCGCCGGTAGTCGCCAGCGACTTCACCCACACGGTCGAGCGTGCGATCAGGATCCCGTGGGGCGGTAGCGCCGAGTTCATCACCTCGGTCATCGCGGGAGCCGAGGCGTACGCCGCCCGTAAGGCGACGACGATCTCAGGCATCGCCACCAACGACGCGACCGGTCGGATCGTGATTCACCTGACGGCGCCGTACGGCCCGTTCGACAACGTGCTCGCATTTCCGGCGCTTGGGTTGATTCCGGCCGGGACGCCGTTCACCGCGCAGCCGACGAACCCACCCCCGGGGGTGGGGCCCTATGAGGTCACGGACATCGTTCCAAACCAGTCCTTCTCGGTCGTGAGGAACCCAGGCTGGCGAGGACTCGGAATCACCGACATACCGTCCGGGCACCTCGACTTTCACATCAGGATCCAAACTAACCAGGCCGCCAACGCGCTGGCCGTACTTGACAACTCAGCCGACGTGTTCGATTGGTCCGACACGGTGCCCGGCGCGCTGCTGGCGCAGATCCGCGCCACGGCGGCCCGCAGGTTCCGGATGGTGAGCCTCGGCGACTCGACGTACTTCGTCTTTCTCAACAGCGCCGAGAAGCCGTTCTCGAGCCAGCTCGCGCGCGAGGCGGTGGTCACCGGCCTCAATCGCGACGCGATCGAACGACTCGGTTCGGGCACGGTGCAGCCGGCGTGTTTTCTGCTGTCGCCCAACGTGCCTGGCCATCTGTCCGGCGCTCACTGCCCGTACGGCGGCCCTGGACGTGGGAACCTCGCCAGGGCGCGCGCCCTCGTGCGCCGATCGGGGATGGCCGGGCAGCCGGTCAGCGTCTGGACCCAGACTCGTCAACCAATGCTGAACTGGATGACCTACTACACGCAGTTTCTGAACTCACTCGGGTTCAAGGCAACGCTCAAGCAGATAGCCAGCGCGACGTATTGGTCGACGATCGGTGAGGAGAGGACCGTGCATCCGCAGACCGGCTTTGGGTCTTGGCTGGAGGACTTCCCGGACCCGGTCGACTTCTACGGCGTCCTGCTCGACGGCCGTGCGATCACCCCCACCAGCAACGAGAACTTCGGCGAAGTCGATGATGCCCACATCAACTCCGTGGTGGCGGAGCTCGGACCGACTCCCACGACCGGACTCGGGACCGTCGCAGGCAAGTGGCAGGCGCTCGAGCGCTACGTCGCGCGCAAGGCCTACGTCGGCGTCCTCGGATATGTCAAATACCCCGAGTTCGCCTCAGATCGGATCGACTATCGAGCCGTGATCTTCCACCCGCTCTACGGTTGGGATCTGAGCTCGCTGAGGTTCGCTGCCTGACCACTCGCCAGCGCCGCGGCCAACTGGGTGCGCGTCTTGAGGTTGAGCTCACCGTAGATCTTCGTCAGATGGGTCTCGACGGTCCGCTGGCTCATGAACAGCGCCGCGGCGACCTCGCGGTTGGTCATCCCCTGCGCGACAAGTTGCGCGACCCGGCGTTGAGCCGGCGTGAGCCCCGGAGCCTGTCTCGAGCGCCGAAGACCGACGCGCGCGAGCTCATCCTGCGCACGGCTCAACCAGACGGACGCGCCGAGCGGTGTCAGCACAGCAATCGCCTGTTCGAGCGACGCCTTGGCGGCGGATTTCTGCTTTGCGCGGCGCTGCACCGTCCCGAGCTCAACCAACGTGCGCCCGAGCTCGAGTGGCAAGCGACGCCGTGCGTGCTCGGAAACAGCCACCTCCAAACCCGCGATCGCTCCCACCAGGTTGCCATTCGCGGCGGCGATCAGAGCGCCGGAACGGTGAGCCACGGCGACGGCGTTTGGGTTCGCGGCCGTGTCGCTGCGCGCGAGCAGCGTGTCGAGTACGACCTGCGCCTCGCTGGCCCGATCCAGCAGCAACAGTGCATCGATGTCAGTCGTCCACATGTTCAACGTGAGCGAGCCGACAAACCCCGTGCCGTGGCCCACAAGATCCTCGCGGACCTCGGCGAGCGTCTTATGCGTCACCTCGGGGCTCCCGGCCCGAAGGTCGCTCTCGGCCCGAATCGCGGTCGCGAAGCAAACGATGAAATGGTCGCCGATCCTCCCTGCGACGGACGCCGCTTCCTCGGCGCGGGCCCGGGCGTCGTCGAAGTCACCTTGGCGAGCGGCGGCATAGGCCCGAAGCCACAGGGTGTAGGAGACGAGCTGATCGTCTGCCAGGAGCCGAGAGATCTCGAACGCCTCGCCGGCGTAGCGTTCGGCGGAGGCCTCGTTGCCCGCTTCGTACTCGAGGTGCGCGAGATGGAACAGCAGGCCGCCGAGGTCGGATTCCTGACCGCATTCCCGAGCCGTGTCAACGGCCTGCTCGAGCAGCGGACGCGCCGAGTCGACGTCGTCCGCCCAGAATCGCTGCAACCCCAGAGTGCTGCTCGCGCGGAAGTAGGTGGAGACGGTGCCGCTTCCGTCGTCGAGTTCTACAGAGCGTAGGAGCAGTTCTTCCTGTACTCCGCCGCCGCTGAAGAAGCGCGTCAGCGCTTCGGCAGCGAGCAGTCGCGAGACCAGGCTTGGGTCGCCGGCCTGCTCGGCGGCGCGGACGCCGGCCCTCGCGTGCGCGATCGCGGCGGCGGTATCGCCACCGTTGACGCAGAGCTCGGCGAGCAGGTCCTGGGCTTGGGCCACGACCCGCGGCATCGCGGTCGCCTCGCGCTCGGCCTGTTCGGCGAGATCCGATGCAGCGCTGAAATCGTCCATCCGGATGCGCGCGAGCGCGAGCAGCGCGCGAGCGCGGTGCGGACCCCGCGAGGCCGCGGCAAGAAGTTCCTCGAGGATCGCTCGGGCCCTGTCGAGATCGCCTGCGGCCGTGTGCTGTTCCGCCGCAGCGATGGCGCGAGAACGTCTTGCCTGATCCGCGCTGGCGGGGGTCAGCCGGCACGCGTGCTCGAGCAGACGAGCCGCCGTTTCGGGAGCGCCCGCTCGGGCAGCGCCGATCGCGGCATCCTCCAGCGTCAGGGCGATCTCCCGATCCGGTGCCTCCGCGCCGAGCGCAAGATGCTGCGCCCGCGCCTGCGTATCCGCAACGACGTCGGCGAGCAGGCGATGGAGCTCGCGGCGTCGCGCCGGCTCTGCCCGCGCATACACCGAGGAGGCAAGCAGCGGATGCGTAAAGCGCACCCGCTCGCCGGCCATCTCGACGACGGCTGCGCTCCGTGCACCGTCCAGGTCGGCGAGCGCGAAATCGGGCACGACCGCCTGGATCTGCGCCAGCGTCGCCGTCGCCAGGGCCGCGATCACGACCAGCGGATCGCGCCCGCGGGGATCGAGCCGGGAGAGTCGCTGTTCGATCGCCGTCGCAAGGTCGGGGGTGAGCCGGAGAATCTCCTCGTCGCCAGTCTCGTGACGTCCCCGCGCCTCGAGCTCGCGCGCGATCGCGAGGGCGTAGAGCGGGTTGCCGGCCGAGACCTCATGGATCCGTCGTAGCCGCGGACGAGGCGTACCGCGCCCCAACTCCTGAGCGAGCAGTTCGCCGAGCGTCGCCAGGTCGAGCGGGCCGAGCGTGACGCTCGGCAAGCCGCCGTCGCCGAGGCCCCGAGCGAGCTCGGGCCACAGCGCGCCCGAGGATCCAGGTCGCCGGGCCATCAGTACTCCGACCGGCTCGTCGTGCAGGCGAACGAGCGCGAACGCGAGCACCCTGGCGGTGGGCGGGTCCAACCATTGCTCGTCATCGATTGCGACCAGCACCGGACGATCCGACGACAGCGCCCGCAGGATCCTGATCGCGGCCCGCGGCAGCGCCTGCGGATCATCGGGCGCACCGGTTGCGTCTCGGACGAATAGAGCTGCCTCGAGCGCGCTCCGCTGAGGCCGAGGAAGCGTTGCGAGCACTTCGCCCGGCAATCGGTCGAACAGGTCCGCGAGCCCGGCGAATGCCAGCCCTGCATCGGCCTCGGCCGGGGACGTCGCCAGCACCCGATAGCCACGCTCGCCGGCCGATCGAACCGCGTCCCGCCAGAGGGCTGTCTTGCCGATCCCGGGTGCACCCTCAAATGCGAGCCCGGCAGGGCCGTCGGCCAGCCCGTCGAGCATCCGCTCGACCCGTAACCGCTCCTCGTGTCGCCCGATCGGCCTCGTGGCTTACAAACGTGCGGGATCCCACGATTTACACGCAGTCCCGGCCTTCGTAGGGTCAGCGACACAAGTCGGCGGCATCGAGAACGGCTCGCCGGCAATCCCAACCTCGCCCGAACGGGTGACCACAGGAGGACACATGTCCCTGCGCCGAGGCGTCAGCACGCTTGCCGCCGCCCTGACGATCACTGCCGGGAGCGCCGCGCCCGCGGCAGCTCATTTCCTCGCGTACTACCCGCCGTACACACCGGTCCCGTCGCCGACCCACCGCCATGGGACGTCGCATCGACGGCATCCGGGCAAGCGGACGGATCAACTCCTACGCGCCCACCATGTCCGCCAATTCTGATCGCTATCGCATCGCCGTGGTCGACCGGGATCGGCGGAACCGCTTCGATCTGATCGACACGAAGACCGGCCGGTTGGTGAAGACCTACATGTCGCTCGCTCGCGCCAGGATCGACCGACAGTTCCTCAACTCTCACGACTCCGCCAGGGTCGAACAGTCAACTGTCGGCCGGCCGAGCGCCTAGCAGCGCCGGTCGCCGCCGGACCGATGGCGCTCGTCGACGCATACGTCGGCCCGAGCTTGTCCCAGGGGGCTGCGGCCAGCCGGGCCTCGGTCGCACGCTGGCGGATCCAGCGCTGGACCGAGGCCCGCGGCTGGCGGGTCGGGCGGATCCTCGAGGACGTCTCGCCGCGTCAGGCAGCCGAACCGCGCCCGCTGCGCGAGTTGGTGCTGGAACGTGTCGAGTCCCGCGAGACCGATGGCCTCGTCACGACCCATCTCTGGGAGCTCGGCGACTCGCTGGCCGAGGTCGTCGGCACGATCGAGCGGATCGATGCCGCCGGCGGGGTGTTCGCGAGCCTCGATGAAGGGCTGGACCTGACCACTGCCCCCGGTCGCTACATGTTCCGCCTGCTCGTGTCCGTCCTGGAGTGGGGGCATCACGCGGGCTCGAAATGTTGACCGCCCGCGCCCGATTGCCTGACGAGGGGCGTGCGCGATCGGATCGAGAGTATTTTCGACGGAAAGTCAGCTTTGGACGAGAAGGAGTACAGAATGAGCCGTCCGACCCTCAAGGGTCCGCACCACTTCACGGGCATCACTCGCGACGTGATCACCAACGTCGACTTCTGGTGCCGCGTGATCGGGCTGCGCTTCGTCAAGAACACACTCAACTTCGAGACGACCTTCCGCTACCACACCTACTTCGGCGACGAGGAGGGTCATCCCGGCAGCGTCGTCACGTTCCTCGAGTTCACCGAAGCGCCCCCTGGCGTCCCGGGCGACGGAGACATCCAGCGCCTGGTTCTGCGCGTCGGCTCGTACGACTCGCTGGAGTACTGGATGGACCGGCTGATCGCCAACCAGACCCACAGCGAGATGCTGCGGCTCGACCCGACCCAGCCCGACAGCCTCCTGTTCCACGACCCCGAGGGCCACGAGGTCGAGCTGATGGTGTCCGACACCCCGAACAAGCCGCTGACCGCCGAGGCCGACGACATCCCGGCCGAGCACCGGATCCAGGGGCTCGAGGGCCTGCGCTCGTTCGCCCACCTCGACGACGTCTGGCAGGCGGCCGAGCACCTCGGCTGGCGCAAGGACGGCGATCGACTGGTGCTCGACGGGCTCGAGGGCCAGGCCCGCTGGTACTTCAGCCCGCCGCCCGGTCGCCCGAAGGGCGACATGCACGTCGGCGTCTGGCACCACATGGCCTTCGGCGCCGGCAGCCAGTCCGAGCTGCAGGCCCACCGCGACTACGCGGCCACCGGGCCGGTCCCGTACACGCGCGTGTTCGACCACTACTTCTTCGACTCGTGTTACGCGATGTCGGCGGGCGGCCGGCTCGAACTGTGCACCGACGGCCCCGGCTTCACGCTCGACGAGAAGCTCGAGGATCTCGGCGACCACCTGTGCCTGTCGCCGCGAGTCGAGCCGCTGCGCGCCAAGCTCGAGTCAGAGCTGCCGCTGATCGTCAACCCGCGGCCGCGCTCGAAGCCGAAGGGCAGGTCGACGAAGCCCGCCCCCAAGCGCGCGACCAAGCGGTCGGCCAACGGCGCCAAGGCCGACGAGACGGTCGGCGTTGCCTGACGTGTCTTCGCTGGCCCTGGTCTTGCAGCTGGATGACGCCGGCGCGGCCCGTTCAAGCGAGGCTGGATGCCGAGCGGGCCGCGAAAGCCGGCGCAGGGCCAGCAGCCAGACGTGCGCTTCGCATCGGTAACCCACCAGGGGCAGCCGTTCGCCGTGATGATCGACGGCGACACCGCGACCCCGCTGCTCGACATCGCCGAGCTCGGACGGCGGACGCCGGCATCGCTGCTGAGCTCACCCCCGCTCTACGACAAGGTCTCGTTTCCCGTCGCCGAGCTCAGCTACCGCCCGGTGATCCCCAACCCGGGCAAGGTGATCTGCGTCGGGCTCAACTACCTGGCGCACATCGAGGAGACCGACAACCAGGAGCACGAGTACCCGACCCTGTTCACCAAGTTCGCGAGCAGCCTGGCGGGGCCCTACGACGACATCCCGCGACCGCCCGAGTCGAGCGCCGTCGACTACGAGGGCGAGCTGACCGTCGTGATCGGCGAGCACGTCAGGCGGGTCGCGCGTCAGGACGCACTCGCGGCGGTCGCCGGCTACACGGTCGCCAACGACGTCACGATGCGCGACTACCAGTACAAGACGACTCAGTGGCTGCAGGGCAAGGCGTGGAACGGTGCGACCCCGCTCGGGCCGTGCCTGGTGACACCCGAGGAGGTCGGGGATCCGCGGTCGCTGACGCTGCGGACGACGGTCAACGGCGAGGTCGTGCAGGAGGCCTCGACCGCCCAGCTGATCTTCGACATCGCAACCCTGATCAGCACGATCAGCGAGTTCGCCGCGCTCGATCCGGGCGATCTGATCCTCACCGGGACGCCGTCGGGCGTCGGTTTCCGGCGGGAGCCGCCGCTGCTGCTGGGCGCCGGGGACGTGGTCGTCGTCGAGGTCGAGAACGTCGGGCGGCTTCAGAACCGGATCGTCGACGAGTGAGCGTTCAGGCCTGGTCGCCCAACGCGCGCGCGCCCGCGACGAGCGACTCGAGCTTCGCGTAGGCGGCGTCCCTCGGGAGGTACTTCATCCCGCAGTCGGGTGCGGCCACGAGCTCGGCAGGCTGCTTGTGCGCGAGCGCCCGCCGCAGCCGCTCGGCGACGGTCTCGGCGTCCTCCACCTCCTGGGTGTCTAGCGCGATCACGCCGAGCACGATCGTCTTCCCGGGAAGCTGCTCGAGCACCGACAGATCGACGCCCGACTGGGCCGTCTCGATCGAGATCTGGTCGATCGAGGTCGCCGCCAGTTCGGTCAGGAACTGGTACTCGGGCGGATGCTCGGGGACGAACGCGGGGTAGCCGAAGCAGATGTGCAGCGCCGTCGTGCCCTTGACGCCGTCGATCGCGCGCTCGAGCGTCGGCACCGCGAATCGCCTCGCCTGCTCGGCCCGGGACTCCATCCACGGCTCGTCGAGCTGGACGATGTCGGCGCCGGCGGCGAACAGCTCCTCGATCTCCTCGCGGACCGCGTCCGCGTAGGCGAACGCGAGCTCCTCGTCACGCTCGTAGAAGTCGTTCTGCGCTTGCTGGGACATCGTGAACGGCCCCGGCACCGTGACCTTGATCGGCCGGTCGGTGTGCGCCCGCAGGAACTCGACGTCGGCCACGTGGACCGGCTCGCGGCGCCTGATCTGCCCGGTGACCCGCGGCACGTAGGCGTTCGTCCCGGCGCGGCTGCGGATCGTCCCAGGGTTGTCGAGATCGATCCCCGACAGGGCGTTGGCGAACACGTTCGAGTAGCTCTCGCGCCGGATCTCGCCGTCGGTGAGGATGTCGAGCCCGGCGCGCTCCTGGTCGCGGATCGCCAGCAGCACCGCGTCGTCCTGGGCCTCGCGCAGCCATCTGCTGTCGATCCGCCACAGCTCCCGCGCGCGCAGGCGCGGGGGCAGGCGCTTGTGCAGCGCCTCCCGGTCGATCAGCCAGTCGGGCTGCGGATAGGACCCGACGAGCATCGTCGGGATCGTCGCCGTGGTGCCTGCGGTCGTCATCTCTCCTCCGCGTTCCGAGCCATGAGGCCACCTATTCTGCAGCCATGGACCTGACGCGGCTGCGTGAGCTCGACGCTGAGCCGGCGGTCACCGTCGGCGAGCGCACCCTCAGCTACGGGCAGCTGCGCGCTGCCGCCGGGGCAGTCGCCGTCGAGCTCGCCGGGGCCAGCCGCGCTGCCGTCTGGGCCGAGAACACGCTCGAGGCGATCGTCGCGATGGTCGCGATGGTCGAGGCGGGGGTCGAGCTGGTCCCGCTGAACCCCAAGCTCGGGCGCTCGGAGCTGGAGCACATCCTGGCGGACTCTCGTCCCGAGGCGGTCGTTTGTGCGCCGCAGCTGGCCCCGCTAGGCCAGCTGCGGCGGATAACCGTTGATTTGGACGCGCGCGGACAGCTCCCCGCCGCGCCGGAGGATCCCGAGCGGGTGGCGCTCGTCGTCTACACGTCGGGCACGACCGGGAAGCCGAAGGGGGTGCTGCTCCCGCGCCGCGCCGTCGCCGCCAACCTCGACGCGCTGGCCGACGCGTGGGCGTGGACCGAGGCCGACCGGCTCACGCACGCGCTGCCGATCTTCCACGTCCACGGCCTCGTGCTCGGCACCTTCGGGCCGCTGCGCCGGGGCGGTCACGTCCGCCACCTCGGCCGCTTCTCCCCAGATGCCGTCGCCGCCGCGCTCGCCGGCGGCGCGACGATGCTGTTCGGGGTCCCGACGATGTATCACCGGCTGGCCGAAGCGGTCGAGACAGATCCGCAGGCGGCGCGGGCGCTGGCGGGCGCCAGGCTGCTGGTGTCGGGCTCGGCCGCATTGCCGGCGAAGACGTTCGAGCGGATCGAGCGCGCGACCGGGCAGCAAATCGTCGAGCGCTACGGCCTGACCGAGACGCTGATGAACACGGCGGTGCGGGCCGATGGCGAGCGGCGTCCGGGGGAGGTCGGCGGGCCGTTGGGGGGCGTGGACGTTCGAATCGTCGGCGACGACGGCCGCGACGTCAGCCGCGACGGCGGGTCGATCGGCGAGGTCGTCGTCCGCGGCCCGAACCTGTTTCTCGGGTATCTCAACCGTCCGGAGGCGACCGCCGAGGTGATCCGCGACGGCTGGTTCTGGACCGGCGACCTGGCAACACGCGCGCCCGACGGGTACGTGCGGATCGTCGGACGCAAATCGACCGACCTGATCAAGACCGGCGGCTTCAAGGTCGGCGCGGGCGAGATCGAGACCGCGCTGCTGGAGCACCCGGCGGTCAGCGAGGCCGCAGTCGCCGGACGCCCCGACGAGGACCTGGGCGAGCGGATCGAGGCGTGGGTCGTGCTGCGCGGCGGCGCGACGGCGCCGACGACGCTGGAGCTCGGCAATCACGTCGCGTCGCTGCTGGCTCCGCACAAGCGCCCGCGCCAGGTTCACTTCGTCGCCGAACTGCCCCGCAACGCGATGGGCAAGGTGGTCAAGCAACAACTCGACGCGCCGGCGCTGTCCGAGGACCGATGAGCGACTCCGCCGCGACAGTCGCGCCGGTTGCCGTCGATGCCCCCGCCCGGGGCGTCCGTCGCCTGCGGATCGGCAACGAGCGCCATCGCGGCGCGCTGTCGCAGGAGGTGCTGGCGGGGTTGATCGCGGCAATCGAGGGCACGCCGGACGACGTTCGCTGCCTGGTGCTGACGGGCACCGGTTCGACCTTCAGCGCCGGCTATGACCTCGCAGCGCTGACCTCGCCGCCCGACCCGGACCTCGCCGACGCGATCATCGCCCCCGACGACGTCGAGGTCCTGACGCTGCTCGAGCGGCAGCCGCTGCCGGTGCTGGCGGCGCTCAACGGCCCGGCGCTCGGCGGCGGCCTCGAGCTGGCGCTGGCGTGCGACCTGCGGATCGCGGTCCCGGCCGCTTCGCTGGGCGCGCCGGCGGGGCGGCTGGGCCTGGTGTACTCGCCCGCCGGACTCGAGCGGATCTTCGCCGAGATCCCGTTCGCGGTCGCCGGCGACCTGTTTCTGACCGGCGGCAGCCTGACCGCCGAGCGCGCCCGTGAGCTCGGGGTGGTCAACCGGATCGTCGATCCCGCCGAGCTCGGCGACGTCGCCGTCGCGGTCGCGCGGGAGGTCGTCGAGCTGGCGCCCGTGTCGATCCGCGCCAACCGCGAGGCGCTGCGCGCGCTGCGGCGCTCGGGCGGGGTGCTGAACGCCGCCGACCGTGAACGCCTGCGGCAGGCCAGGGAGCGCGCGCTGCGCTCGCAGGACTTCGCCGAGGGCGTCGCCGCCTTCCGCGAGCGGCGCCGGCCTCGGTTCAGCGGCCGCTGACCGTCGCGGCCCAGCCCGACCAGCGGCCGACCTCGATCACGATCACGGCGCCCGCCGGCCGGGTCTCTCGGTATTGCGGGTATCGGTCGGCCAGGGCGTCGAGCGCTTCCCGGTGCAGGCCTGGCTCTGCGCCCGGCGGGACCATCCGGGCGGTTCCGTCGGCGCGCGCCCACCACAGCTCGGACCAATCGTTGGCGTAGTGGTCGACGAGCACCGCCACCGCCGGGTTCGCCGCGATGTTGTCCAGACGCCTGAGCGCAGTTGTGCGCTTCGGCTTGTGGTCGACTGCGGTGACGAT
>Ga0123356_10007328_pt1 | contig 11009 bp, 10 predicted proteins | sample TergutEmb28metaG_2_FD_92546 | JGI IMG/M metagenome (GOLD analysis project Ga0123356, IMG submission 92546) | Embiratermes neotenicus P3 segment gut microbial communities from Petit-Saut dam, French Guiana - Emb289 P3 | ecosystem: Host-associated > Arthropoda: Insects > Digestive system > Gut ... | reverse complement strand
ATTGTTAATTTGATTACATAGTAGCGTATCAAAGCGAATTGGTCAAACAAATGTTCGCTATTGTGTGATATAATATGTTTAATCGACATTGCAGGGCATTTAGCAGTTTTCTGGTTTTCGTTATGATCCAGACAACGGAGAATGGTATTAGGCTGAATGACTTGAAGCTGTTGGACAAAATAATCATGGAACAAGACGCTGCGTTATTGATGGGAAAAAATATGGAAAACTCAAAAACTGCAATCAAGCTATTTGACGATCAGAGAATCCGTTTTGAATGGGATGAAGATACTGAAAAATGGTTCTTCTCGATTGTTGATGTTGTTGCTGTACTGACCGAGCAACAAGATACACAGATTGCCAGAAAATACTGGAACAAGCTTAAACAGCGCTTGAGTGAAGAAGGAAGCCAACTGGTGACAAATTGTCACCAGTTGAAGATGCGTGCCGTAGATGGGAAAAATCGACTTACAGACGTTGCTGACACAGAGCAGATACTAAGACTCATACAGTCTATACCAAGCAAAAAGGCTGAGCCCTTCAAACTCTGGCTGGCTTCAGTCGGCAACGAACGTATCGACGAGACTATTGACCCTGAGTTGTCCATCAATCGCGCCATACAAAACTATCGACGTTTGGGATACAGTGAGAATTGGATTAACCAGCGGATTAAGGCTATTGAAATCCGCAAGGCATTGACGGATGAATGGGATATCAGTGGTGTCAAGCAGGGCGAGGAATATGCGATGCTTACTGATTTGATGAGCAAAACGTGGAGTGACATGACAACTCGCGAATACAAAAGGTTCAAAGGTCTCAAAAAAGAGAATCTGCGTGATAACATGACCAACACCGAGCTGGTTCTGAACATGCTCGCAGAAGTCGCCGCAACCGATATTTCAGTTGTACGACAACCTAATGGTTTTTCTGAAAGCGCCGAAATTGCTGAGGAAGGTGCGGCAGCAGCAAAAATAGCAAGAGAGCAGATTGAGAAAAGCACCGGCAAGTCCGTTATAAGCAAGCTAAATGTGAGAAGTTCGAAACAAGACCTACTAGATTAGAGCGATGAGCGAAAAACAAGCACTATCGCTTGACTTAATCTTCATCCAGTGGGTACGTCTCGTTATAAATGTCATTAAGAAGTCGCCCGTTGAAATACCAGTGAGGACTTGGGCTGATACTGTATTCAAGCTCTTTTAGGGTTCGTGTCAGCTTCGTCAGTCCTGCCCTGCATCTAATTATGGTGAATTCGCCATAATTAGATGCAGGGTTGTAGATACTTTCTCATATTCCGAGAAACTCAACAGTGTTTCGATTCTGTAGCTAATCCGAAAAACTACCTTCTTTTGCACATACCATATCGCTTAAAGAAATCTCCGCTTGAAGTCGTAAAATGCGACTTCAAGTCTGTGCCATTCTTTAAGATGCCAATTTGGCATCTTAAAGCCGCCAACCGCGCAAACAGCCTGCTATATTAAAGAAAACGGCGTTTTTCTTTAATATGGAAATTAAATCTGTGCTATAGTAAAGAAACCTTTACTATACGAGACAAGGAATCACATGATTAGTGACAGAGCAGGCAAGTATGTGATGGGCATCGAAGGATACAAGGCTTATGTTCCCAACAAACTTCCGCCCCAGCCCTCAATCGATCTGAACACAGAACTCGTGTCATTACTATCGTTAGCCGAACGTAAATTAGGGCGACTTGATGGAGTGACACAGGTGCTGCCAAACCCTGATCTCTTTGTTGCAATGTACGTCCATAAGGAAGCTTTACTCAGTTCACAAATCGAAGGAACACAGGCCTCATTTATCGACGTGCTCGGTGCAACAAAAGAAAAGCAAGGAATCGAGAGCGATGCACAGGACGTCATTAACTATGTTGCGGCAATGAATTATGCCCTTGAGCGTGTCAAAGAGTTACCGGTCTGTCTGCGGCTACTTAGAGAAGTGCACGCTATACTGCTTCGAAGCGGACGAGGAAGCAAAAAATATCCCGGCGAATTCCGCACTACACAAAACTGGATCGGTCCTTCTGGCTGTCTTATCGAAGATGCTGCATTCATACCACCGACTGTTGATACAATGAATCAAGCTCTGACGGACTTGGAGAGGTATCTCCACACAGATAATGGACTGCCGCCTCTCATCAAGATTGCCCTCATACATGCACAGTTTGAAACCATTCATCCTTTTATTGATGGCAACGGGAGGATTGGGCGTTTACTGATAACGTTTTGGCTATGTTATCAAGGAATTCTCTCCAAGCCCTTGCTATATCTTAGCCATTACTTCAAAGAGAATAGAACTGAATACTATGAGAAGCTGATGGATGTCCGTTTTAAAGGAGCTTGGGAAGAATGGATAGGTTTTTTCCTCAGAGGCATAGTCTCGGTATCAGATGAGGCAGTTTCATCAGCACAAAGGATTATTGAATTGAGGGATCTCAAGCAACAAGTCTTGGTGGCAAATGTCAGGAACTGCACCAAGCATGTTCGTGTGCTGGAAAGCCTTTTCGTTAGCCCTTTGATAACCAGATTGGATGTTATGCGGGCTCTTGATGTGTCGGCACCAACGGCTACAAGCATTGTCGATTCTTTGGTTGGGCTCGGCATCCTTACTGACATGACTCCGGATCAAAAACGAAACAAGGAGTTTCTGTTTGACGAGTATTTTAAGATACTTACTCATGGGACAGAGAGTGTCGAGTAGTGTAGACAAGACAGAGTCTGAAAGAAGAACATAGCGTAGAGCCCTTTTACTGACAGCATTGACGACTTACTATGTTGGATAAAAAAAGACTCTTGACTTCCCAAATCGGTTCATATAAAATTACCTTAATGGTAAGTCAATTGCCATTATGAGTATTTTGCGAGTAAAGTAAGGAGAGCATGATGGAAGTTGCACTTGGTAAACGCATACAGGAAGCACTAAGCATGAGGAACATGACTCAAAAAGACTTAGCTGTTCGGACTGGCTTGACAGAAGCCGCTGTTTCACGCTATATCAATGGCACACGGGAGCCACGAGCGATAACGCTATCACGTATTGCGACTGAGCTGAATGTCAGCTTGAACTTCTTCTTCGGCTACGAGTACAGCAGCGATCCATTTAACGAAACCTGTCAGCTCGTCGCTAGGAACTCATCTGCAATGTCCCAAGATGAAAAAACCCAACTCGTTAAGATTATCCTAGCTGAAATGTGATTGGTGGGATCCTTTATGGCTGTCAGTAACAAAAGGTATGAGGTTATAAAAACCATCATAACCGACTTTCTCGAAGACTATGATGTTAATTCCTGGCCTTTTAACATCATTGGCTTGATGCGTAACGTTGGCATCGCTGTTGTAAGATACTCCAGTTTTTCTTTACTAACTCGTCCACTTCTTATGACGGCATCGGAGGATTCCTTCTATGCCAAAATTGGTAACCGCTATACAGTTTTCTATAACGACTCTGCCCCAGAGACGCGCGTCCGGTTTAGCCTTGCCCATGAGCTTGCACATATTGTGCTTGAGCACCTCGAAGAATCAGACGATGCCGAAGTCGAGGCAAACTTTTTCGCTAGTTATATTCTCGCTCCGGCACCCTTAGCCATATGCTTCTGCAATGCTGAACCTGGAGATGTCGCAAGCCGATTCTACATAAGCTATGACTGTGCTGAAGCTATTGTTGACCGCACGACGAAACGTATGCGTTACGGCAAAAGCGGATTCACAGACTACGAACACCGATTACTCAATCTTGCTGGATTGGAGGCTGGCTGACAACCATGTAGGAAAGTCGGGCACCGTTGACGCGATGCCCGACTTAAACAATGATGTGCTATCACGCACACCACCGACAGGCGCATGATAGCACATCTTGAGCAGAAGAGAGTTTGTGCACAAGACTGTTCGAGGATGTGATATTGTATGAATGCTGTTACCACTATACCTTCTAAACGTCTTAACAGACGTGATGTTTGGAACGCAGAGCTCCTACGAGGCTGCCAGTTCACGGGGAAATATGAATTTCCTATCCTACCTGTTTGCAATACAGTACCAGAAACTTTGATTGCGTTTTCAGACACAAGGACTAATCTAGGCGATGGGTCTTTCATACACACTTTCGAAGATGATTACAAGTTCGAGCAAATCTGGCGCTATCCACGTCGTTCTTTAGCACGTGTCAAGGCATACGGAGGAGCGATCGCTCCTGACTTCAGTGTGTACAGAGCGATGCCACTTGCTGAACAAATCCATAATGTCTATCGAAGCCGTGCGATTGGCTACTGGTGGTCGCAAGAGGGAATGACGGTGATTCCAAGCGTGAGGTGGGGTGATAGTCGGACTTTCGAGTTTTGCTTCGATGGGATTCCTAAGGGTTCTGTGGTTGCTACTGGTACACATGGATGCGTGAAACGAAGAAGTGACAAGCAGCATTTCGCTGATGGGTTTTTGATAATGCTTGAACGCATCAGGCCAAAGGTTGTCATTATATACGGCTCAGATAATGATTGTTTCATTCCCTCATTGTTCGTAAATGGATATGATGTAGAAATTCTGACATTCCAGAGTAAGATTTCCAAAGCCCACATGAAGAAAGCGATGTAATATGGGCGGCGGACTCGGCGGCAGCCACTTTACGGGTACGGCTGGACATAAGGCAGAAGTGATACGGATAATTGACTCGCTTCCGAAGAACCCTGACAATCTATTAAGACACGGATGGAAAGAAATAACACATCCAGCAAAACGCACTGGCACGACCTCACGTGATTATATTGAGTCGAAAACCGGATTAAAAATTCTGTTTGACAAGGGAGATCCCACAGAAACTGGATTCAAGGCGATAGACCACTATCATGTTAGAAACCCGAATTCTGACAAGAAGGCTGAATACTATTTGGACCGGTACGGAAACCCCATCCCCAAGAACTCTGCGAAATCGCATATAATTCCAAGATAAAAGGAGGAGAAATGAAGCCAGAAGAACTGATATTGAGATACAACTTCCATGATAGCTTGCTGGAGGGCATCAAGTATGACGAGGACTTAAATGCTTTAATATTAGAAGTTGACTTTTGCAACTGGGCACAAGAAGACTACACAAGCGATATACCCGAGACCATGATAATCCAGTTATGTTTCAATGGTGTAATAGAAATCAGTAACCATAGTGTTTATGTCGAGAGCAGCACAATCAGCGAAAGCCGAATTGTGAAAAGTAACAAGGGTGTCGGCATCATGTTTTTGGTTCTTCGTGACTATCCTAGTGGGGACAATGGAGTAGACACAATACAGATTTTCGCTGAATCGGTAGACATCATAGAAAACTTGCCTTAGGGAAGTGGGACACGGAAGATAAGCTATAACTGAGGAAACTATCGAATGCAACCGCTTTGCACCTGGTTCAATCGAAGTACAGCCTATTCATCACGATTGAAGTAGTCAGAATCGAGGCGCTTGAGCTTAATTACTTTATCGGTGGTAACGCCGAGGTCGTAATCGATCATCAAGCTGGTAAGTTTCGCTCCATCTATTAAGACCAAATCCGCATGCGGATACGCCTTCGCATATTGAATCGCTTTCGAATTGAAGGACGAAGTCGTAATAAAGGCACCCCGAGTGATGGAGCCGAGCGCGCCAGCAAATGCCTGCACAGCGGGTCTTCCAACAACATTATCCTTTGAATAACGTTTTGCCTGAATGTATATCGGATCAAAACCAAGCGCATCGGTTGTAATGATGCCATCAATTCCCTCATCATTGGTCGGCGATGTGACCCTTCCCTCGCCATAACCAATATGAACAAGCAGGTCAGTCACAACCTTCTCAAAGAACGTGTCGCCCTCTCTACCGGGAATATCCATGAGGGCTTCCATAAGGTCATCTGCTAGTTGTTCACGTAGTTTGCTTGCACCGATTGAAATCATTTCATCCGGACTAATATCTTGAACACCCTCTGGCTCATTAGGTATATCTTCGAGCTGAGACGCCCATTCCTCATCACGATACATACCCTTGTAAAACTCGGTGAAAGAAGGCGAGTTATTAAGAGCCGTCTTTCCAGTATCAGTGATTCTGTAGGTACCACGGTTGACTCTTTGAAGGTAGCCTGCTTTATGTAAATGCGTCACAGCCCATCCTACGCGGCTTTCATACACAGGCACTCCGCTACTTGTCTTGTAGCTCTTTTCATCATTAGTGAGATTGAGAATGTTCAATATCTTTTCTTTTACCCCTCGCCTTGTGTATTCACATTCGTCGGTAAACTGCTCAAGTACAATTCTGAACATCTCTGTCTGCGATGGAATGGGCATTCTATTCTCCTTTGGTCTTTTCTGCGTAGAGCTTGAACAGGTGGGCGACGATTTTTTCTTCGTTGCCATTGAAGTTAACACCATAGGCTTGCTCGACAGCTTTATCGAGGGCTTTGTGAGCTTTCTGAAGATCGGGGGGCATCGTCAGAGGGTCGTAGAGGTCTGCCAGCGAACTGTCGGGATACCTGGCGCGGGCATCAAGGACAGCTTGGGCAAGCTGCTCGATTCGCTGTCGTTGCTCATCTGTTGGATCGGGCCAGATAAAGTTGTTGTAGACAAGATTGATTGAGTATTGATAGTCAGATTTCAAGCGTCCAGTTACAACCCTCGTCCAAGCGTTATGGATTTGTGAGTTTAGGATTCCAAAATGATAAATAGTACCATTTTGCATTAGCCTCAGTTTATTACTGCATAGAACATCACTTGTCAGAAACCCTAGTGGTATGTAATGGCGTCGCTCTGAGGACACTTCTGGAATAACAATATAGTTTCCAACTGGCATATTCTCTGTTTGAAAACGTGTTGGAAAATCAGCCATCTTCCTTGTCGAAGCACGATTACTTTTTTGACGATAACTCCTCACTGCATCAACTCTCGCCAAAGCATTTGGCATTCTCTTTATTTCAGATGGCGAGCAATCCCCAAGCCATAGACACCAACGATGCTTCCTATTAATAAACTCGTCTGCTCCAAGCCATTTGATAAAATATGGATTTGCTGCTGGTTCATGTAAAACGAAGAGTTCTTTTTCAGAATCCGTAAATAAATAGTTTCCATCATCAATGGGTTGATTGCCCATTCCAATTGTTGGAACCTCACATAGAGGTTTTTGTCGAGTGTATATAAAGATGTCCGGAGCATCAAGCAAGTATGGATTAATGTGGCTCGCATAGGTAACTAACTGCTTGACTGAAGAAGTATAAATAATGCGTTCACTTTTATTGTTGGAATGGCTGAAGCCGATGATGACACAGTGTACATTTGCCTTATCGGTCGCTTCGCTGCTCCAAATAAAAGACTTGTATGCAAAGTCAATACCAACACCCTTCTCTATCAGTGGTTTCCATATGTTCGCAACTTGAACACCCTGTGTTATTGAATTTGTGGATACAAAAGCGCAAGCGATTGATGAATTCGCAATATATCCAGCTGCTTTCATATACCATCCTGCAACATAATCAATATCGCCCACGTTCCTTGCTCCACTGAAAAGTGACAGAATCTCCGCTTTTTGACTTGGGTTTTGGTTTCTTGCTCCTAGAAACGGCGGGTTGCCCATGATATAGCTGCACTCGCTGGCGGGGATCACGTCGTTCCAGTCGATGCGCAGGGCGTTGGCGCACACGATGTTGTCGTACTTCTTGAGGGGCAGGTTGACCACAGGGCGGTTGATGATCCGCGCGGTTGCTTGGTTTGCCTGATGGTCGGCAATCCAGAGCGCTGTGTTGGCGACTGAGACCGCAAAGTCGTTGATCTCGATTCCATAGAACTGCCCGACGTTGACCTTCACAAAACTTGGAAAGCCTTCGCCAGAAAACTCCATGGGCATCTGCTCGCCCGTAAGACGTCGGAGGACATCGTTTTCAAGCGCGCGCAGCTCAAGGTAGGTCTCGGTAAGGAAGTTGCCGCTCCCGCAAGCAGGGTCAAGGAACTTGAGGGAGGCAATCCTGTCCTGTAGCGCACGCAAGGCAGCTTTTTTGGTACCTGCCTTCTGGAATTCCAGACGAAGCTCATCGAGGAACAAGGGGTCGATGACCTTGTGGATATTCTCAACACTGGTGTAGTGCATGCCGCCTGCTCGGCGCTCGTCCCCGGACAGGATACTTTCAAAGATCGAACCGAAGATGACCGGCGAGACCTCCGACCAGTTGAACTCAAAACTCGCCTGCTGGAGCATCTTGTATTTGATGTTGTCGTTAAAGATTGGGATCTCGATCTCGTCGGCAAAAAGCCCGCCGTTGACATAGGGAAACTGCGAGAGCGTCTCTCCCAGATAGGCATCGCGTTTGTCTTCCGGGGTGTCGAGCACCTTGAACAGCTTGATCAAAGCATCGCGAAACACTCCTTGCCCGGCTGGAATCACTCGGAGGTAATGGTAGAACAGCCCATGCTCGAAAAGACCACTGTCCTCGGCATACAGACAAAACAGAATGCGCACCATGAGCACAGCCAGATCACGCCTTGATGTTTCGGGGTCATGGTATTGCGTGCGTATATGTGCATAGAGATCGCCGATGAGCCTTGCTGCATCGATGTTGACCTGCTGCTGCCGGGCAATCCTAAGATTTAGAGGATCGACGATGAAGTCGAAGGCACGCAACTGCTGCGGCAGCTCCTCCAGCCCGATGACCACCGGTTTTTCTCCCGCAGGGTCGTTGTTCCTGTCGTAAATGCGGAATTCCGAAAAGTTTGAGGTGATGATGTAGCTGGGCTGCTCGCTTGCGGGAAGATAGCTCGCATAACGGAACGCCTGGTCATAGGGAGAAAGCTCGCTTCCGTCGGATTGCTTTGCCTTTCTGGCAAGGTCGATACCCTTGGACTTCTGCTCGATGAGTACCTTTGAAGCAGGGATATAGGCGTCGATGCGCTTCCAGAAGCCGTCGATCTTGACCTTCTTCTGGTAGTCGATGATGTGATGCACACGAGCGATGCCCATGACTTCCTGAAGGAACTGGTTCCAGAAGGTCTCGTCGTGCTCGTCTTCCTGCCCGCGGTCTTTCCACTCCTCAACGAAGCGTTCGACGGCCAATACTCTGTCTGCGGGGTTTCTCATGCAACTCCCTGTGGCTAACTTATTGTTCCTACCGATTCAAGCTTGTTATCTCTCTTGGTTTGCTCGTTTGTTCCCTCTGTGGCTATTGTCTCATTCTACCGCAGAATGACTTTCCCGATTCTGTGGTATTGGAAGAAGAAAACATATGACCACCAACCAAATAACCTCTCGACAGCAGTCCGTGGAGGAATCCGATATAGTGTATCCGATCAAGCCAACGGATGAAGGAACGGTGGGCACTTCTTGTCAATGCTCTCGACCATGATACGACTTCAGGAAATGCAGGCAGACCAGGTTGTTTGGAAGTTGCTGCGAGCAAAAAATGCCCCTGCAGTCATTGCGATCCTTGATGCTCATCTGGGTGGCAGCATCCGCCGCTTGCCTGTGTCCGAGTTCATCAATCTGGTTGAAGCAGATCTAGAAGAGCTTCGTTTCAGGGCAAATATGGAGTTCAACCGTTCGGCTCAGGCGTACTGTGAGCAATGGCGGGCTGACGGGTACCTGGTCAGACGGCCGGTTGCCCAGGCTCGACAGGAAACCTATGAGCTTTCTGCAGGCGCAGTGTCAGCCATACAGATTGCAAAGCGGCTCATAAAACCGTACAGGATTGCGACCCAGTCGCGCCTGAACACCATCATAAACCAGATCAACAACCTTGCCTTGGCAACCGACCTGAATGAGGAAAGCCGACGCGCCCTGCTCCTTGAAGAGCGCAACCGCATTGACGAACAACTCAGACAGCTTGATGAAGGGACGCTTGAGGTACTCGATGAGCATAAGGCGATTGAGCAGGTCTATGACATTTTAAGTCTTGCCAAGGAGATTCCTGACGATTTTGTTAAGGTACGGGATGATTTCGAGCTTATCAACAAATCCCTTCACGCGAAGATCATCAACTATGAAGAAGGTCATCGCGACGTACTTGAGGAGATCTTCAGCGGTGTAGACCAGATATCACAGTCGGCTTCGGGACGGTCTTTCAAGGGCTTCTACACGCTTTTGCGCGATGTCAACTTGACAGAGACCCTTCAAGACAATATCGACTCGCTCCTCGACAGCGCTTTTACAGAGTCTCTGGCTCCAGATGAGAGGCGTTTCCTGCGCGAACTGCTCAACAACTTCGTCGAACAGAGCCAGGAGGTCAATACGACCATGACCTCTTTTGCAAGAGGCTTGCGCCGATTTGTCCAAAACCAGGACTATCAGCATGACCGGACCCTTAAACAGCAACTTGATATGGCGCTCGGAAAGTCGCACACCGTCATGGATATCTGCTCACCCACCATAAAGCTCGAATTCTCTCTCGACCTGACATCGGTTCGTAGCACACCTGTTTCACGCTTGGTATTGAAGAATCCTGCCGAATCACGTGCGGTAACGGTAGAAAGCATTGAGGCAGTTAAATCGGAGATGGTGACCATCGAACAGCTGCGTGAGCTGGCGCGTCAGACTGAGATCGACTTTGAGGAGTTGGTACAGAATGTGAACCACTGTCTGGCGTATGCCCGAGAGAGTCGGCAGGCGTGTGTGTCAGTGGGGGATGTCTTGAAAAACAGTCCGGCAACCCAGGGTGTGGCAAGCCTCGTTGGCTTGATTGAGCTGGCGTTGGATCAGGGGCACCGTGGTGATGGCTTTGAGCTGGTACAATGGCAGGTAAAGACAGGAGGCTGGCGCTTTGCGAACATCGAGCGCCTGGAGTTCTTCGGGGAGGTGAGGCTATGATCGAGCAGGCGACCAGACAGGCAGGCAGGCAAACAGACAAGCAGGTGACAAAGCAGACAGCCAGGCAGACGTACGAGCAGGCAGACGAAGCCACGTCTTTTGACGCTGACGATACTAGCATAACAGAAGGGCAGTTTTGGCCCGATGATGCCGGAAGCCTTATCTTTGATGCCCGCCGTGCGTTGCTCCAACTCGTTCGTGGCCCCT
>Ga0123356_10007327_pt1 | contig 11009 bp, 7 predicted proteins | sample TergutEmb28metaG_2_FD_92546 | JGI IMG/M metagenome (GOLD analysis project Ga0123356, IMG submission 92546) | Embiratermes neotenicus P3 segment gut microbial communities from Petit-Saut dam, French Guiana - Emb289 P3 | ecosystem: Host-associated > Arthropoda: Insects > Digestive system > Gut ... | reverse complement strand
TGCTCACGTGTTACTCACCCGTTCGCCACTTTATACACCCCCGAAGGGGCTTTAATCGTTCGACTTGCATGTGTTAAGCACGCCGCCAGCGTTCATCCTGAGCCAGGATCAAACCCTCCGTTTCAAAAAACAGCTTGCATTAAGCTGTATCAAACAAAAAGTCTGTCTGGTTGTGCCTGATAGCCGTTATCTGTTTTTGATCGCACTATCAAGCTGAAGTTTCACTTGGCTATAGGAGCAGTTAAACTGCCCCTTGTTTATTCGAGATCCCCCGACGGGGTAGAAGTCTCGAATAACGCGAATTTGTCATCTCAGTATCCAGTTTTCAAGGTGCTGTACTTACCTCGGGAAAGTGTTTGCCGCTCTCCCGTTTCTCTTTACGAGCCTCTGTTTCCATATGTTGGGCGCAGAAGACGCGAGGAGGTATACTAACCATCCAGAGAGTGCTTGTCAAGGCTAATCCTCAACAATTTTCGAAAAAGTTTTCACGATGTCTGTCAGGACAACTTCGCACAAAACGAAGGGTAAACAATATACTTCAAAAGCTCTGCTTACACAAGCGAGATTCAAAGAAAAACTAAATTATTCTGAGCAGTTTTTGAGTACTTTTGAACCTGCTTGAGCATCATACCAAAGTGTCTCATGATTTAGTCTGATAAACCTGATTTATTTTAGTTTACCTGCAAACCAAGCATTAACAACCAGCAGACTTCGAGCAGTTATAATGGTTTTGCCTGATGATATGTTGGCACTCACCCGGATGAATGGTACGACGATGACCGATGCAAAAAAATATAAAGTTCAGCAGATTCTTGAAGAACTCGGTAGTGTTTTAGTTGCCTTCAGCGGTGGAGTCGACTCAAGCCTACTCTTAGAAATTGCATTCTCTACCCTCGGTCCCTCGCGCTGCCATGCAGTCTGTGCTGCCTCGGAGGTCTTCACTGAACGTGAGCTGGAGCAGGCCAGATCTTTCTGCGAAAAGCGCGGTATTCCGCTGACGATCATCGACCATAGCGTCTTTGCCATCGACAGCTTCGCTGATAATCCTCCTGACCGCTGCTATCGCTGCAAGAAGTCGATGCTGGAGCAGTTACAAAGCATCGCGCAAAACAAGAATTTATCCACAGTTATTGAAGGATCGAATCTGGATGATCTGGCTGACTATCGGCCTGGGCGGCAGGCGGTTATGGAGACGGGGGTTCGCAGTCCGCTGCTTGAGGCGGGACTGGATAAGGCAGACATCCGCCGCCTGGCTCGGGAGCTGATGCTGGAATGCGCCGACCAGCCGGCTCAGGCCTGTCTGGCAACGCGCTTTGCGTTTGGGGATAAGATCTCGCCTGCCCTGCTGCGTCTGGTTGAGCGCTCGGAGGGGTATCTGCATGACCTGGGATTCAGCCAGGTGCGTGTGCGGGTCAGTCGGGTCGGGAGCAGTGGGAACGAGGAGCTGGATCTGGTTTTGGAGCAGCTGATAAAGAATGCGCAGGATGATTGTGCGGCTGTTTTCGGCTTGCTGGCGGCGCGAATCGAGTGCGATCAGGCAGGGCTTCAGTTGCTGACTGACAGCAGTATCAGGAGTGGTGTTGTCTCTACCTTGCGGGGTTTTGGTTTTGCACAGGTGAGTTTTGATCCCGATGGGTATCGGATGGGGTCGATGAACACTTCGATTGGGTGAGGCGGTTACGATTGTGTCAGTGTCGGTAGGGGAAATCCTCGCCGACTATTACCAACACATTTCCATCGAATGTATACCTGCCAAGCGAAGGTATTATGCGCCCGTATCCAAGCCGCATGGCAATGTCTTCAGCTGCAGGCCGATCGGCTTCCTGGTCGTAGATTATCAGCGTCTCTCGGTACGAAAAGGAGTTGGTATTAGAGATTCCACCGTATTGGTATCCAGCTAAAGCCAAAGAGTCGGAGACATCACGAGCGGCACCTTTGATTCCCCAGCCGTTGCGGACTTCAACAGTGAACGCGGAGCACTGTTCAAATGACAGGATGCCCTGGTTGACCTGCGTGGGTCCTTCAGGTTGGCTGACCTTCGGAGCAACGCCAAGGATGTCGATAGTCAGATCGAAGTCCATTGGGTCTGGGAACTCGCCGGCTGCCACGGAACTGATCAGATTGCGCCATTTGGTTTCGTAGTGAAACATATATGAGATCTCGTCGATTGCTCCGGGATATGAGGGCACTGTATAGGTTACGATGTCAGACTCTTTGATACCCCGGAAAGCCAGAGCCAGGTCTATGATTTGGCTGGTGGTCATGTTGGAATGGATTTTCTGTGTGATAAGCTCGACAGCATGCGCTATCTCGGTGGGTGATCCGGACAGTATCTGTTTAGCCAGAGCCTGCAGGAATGTTCGTTGGTTAGCTTGTCGCTGATAGTCACCGATCACGAACATTCTTGACCGGCAAAATGTCAGGGCTTGCTCTCCGTTCAATACCTGCAATCCTGGGGACAAGCGCTCATGACCTGCTTCAGGGTCGTTGATTGCCATAGGTACATCAACTGTGACCCCACCAAGGCTGTCTACTAATTCGATCAAGCCACCGAAATGAATCTCAACAGTATATGCTATATCTACTCCAGCAAACGCTGCTACCGTGCTGGTGCAAAGCGCTGTTCCGTTCATGTCCTCTCTGCGATACCCATTCAGGTAGTTGACATGGTCTACCTCACCCCAGGCATATGCAGCATTTATTTTGCTCATTCCCCAGCCTTCGATATAGACTCGCATATCACGGGGAACTGATATCATCGCGACCTTTTTTAAACTTGGGTCAACGTAGCAAAGTATCAAGGTGTCAGAGCGTGGCATTTCGCCATTATCAACATCGTCGAGGCCGATTAAAAGCATAAAGAACGGCTCCCCCGGTTCTTTTGGCGGAGTAAAAATGCCTTCGAAAGCCTGGCTGTTGAAGTCAACTACAACACCTTGGTAATTCGTGCGGATGTTCTCATCGATTTTTGGTTTTATGATCATGAAATAGACTGCCAACGCGGTTCCTGTCGAGAGCATTGCAGCTACCAGCACAATGCTTATTGTTGCTGTCAGAATCTTGTTACGACGCCTGGTTGCTCTGGTTTTAGCGTAGCCACCTGCAGACAGGTCACGTGAAAGTGACGAAGCATCATTGAATGCTCCTGAGCGAGCTGATACTAAATTAAGCTGTACGGGCTTTTTCTGGTTGCTGCTGCTTCGGCTGTTTCTGCCTTTATTACTTGCTGTGTTTCTTGCCTTCGCTGGCGAAGTCATTGAAGCGTCTCCTTATGCTGACTGTCGGTATGCTCAACTTGTTTGATTACCACAACCATAAGTTACCTCACTACGTTTTTTATCATTCTACTGCAAAGTCAAACTGCCCGTAGGGCTTGTTATATGGCTGTTTACTCGACATTTTTTTCAATAACTGAATGGTAGTGTCCAACAACAAAACTCCCTATTGCACAAAATGATGTGGAGGTGGGTTGGTTAATATTTAGTTGTAAGCTCCACCTATTAGGCGTGTGGATCATTTATTACAAACGTGACCTTCTAAAGATGCTCTTATGGCATTGGCCAATAGAGAGAACAGACCAGAGACCTACCATGCAAACTCCACGGGTAGGTCAGCTTCAGCTTCCGAAATACCAATCTCACCTTATTTGATTGAGTGTCAAGTCGTGCGTTTCTACTATGAGTAACAAAGCATCAAGCTGACCACTGTTTGACTCATATACATGAAATGAAAACCCGATATCACTGGCATAATCGACCTTGCATGTTGATAGATCTGAGCCTAGGTAGCAGCGCCAGATTAAGCCATCACCAGCTGGGATCAGCCAAAACCTGTTAAAGCTTTCAGATGGTAATGGGATACCGTTAACCCGAAGTTCACTCCCATGGATGATAATATCGTTCTTCCTGTTATTCTCAAATAGCAATGAAATAAGAGTATCGTGCTCGTCGGTTTCATAGTACCCAAGCAGAGTGACCTTCACATCAAAAAGGTCTACAAGAACGGTCTTCTCAGACCTGCTGATATTGATTATTGATTGACCAGATGGAAGACAATCAAACGTATACGTTTCCTCAATGATAGCTGTTGTCTGCGCAAGTAGAGTCTCTGTCTGTGCACATACTGATATTCTCCGTGCAAGCTTGTCAAAACCAACGAATAAGTACGTTGTTGAATAAAGCACAACATAGGAATAATATGTTCCTTTTATCGCCAAATATGTGTCTGTGACATGTGTGCTGCAGCTAAAACGATAGACAGGAAAGATTTGACTATCTTCTAGCTCTATTACTCTCTCTTCCCATTCAGTAAGTAAATCTGGAGAGCTACTGCTTTTGATTATCCTTTGAACCTGACGTTGAGAGTAGAGTTCTTCTTCAATACTTGAAACTGTGAACACTTTGATATTGATTACAGCTGTTTCATTCGGTAAAGAGTATGTTAACCCTTCCGGACGGTACACATTTTCATTCTGGTTCTCAGAGCCTAAACAATGATTCTCTCCGCATTCCGAAACATATCTGGGGTCAATATAAACCTCCCAACCGCCACTTAAGGTCACATATCCATGAAAACTATCTCCAGCTTTGATGTGACCAGCAGGCAACTCCTGCGCGCTCGGTAAGTTCGTCGAAGTAGAATTGTTAATGCATCCACTAATCTGTATTGAAACAGCAACTGCAAGCATAGAGCTGATCAGTCTTCGTGCTTTATTACTATTCATATATAACTCGTTTGAGCCCCTATAGTTAGCTAGATTTGTGAGACAGAAATAAACAACAGGCTGAGCTATTGGTTCTTTCATATGAAAGTGCAAACGCCGTAACTGGAATCGTACCGAAAGCAAAAACAATTGCTATAGCCAAGTGTATAACTCTCTTTTTTTCATTTTCATTGTTTACCCCTTTTATAGCTATCCTATTGTGTGTGTTTACTGGTGCCAACTGATCCCTCTATCAGCAGTACATTCTATCAGTCAAACCCCGCTGCCTACAACTGTGCAATACGCTATCTGTGAGTTTCCCTGCAAAGCAGTTTTCACCAGCACTTCTTTGAAGTCAGATTTTTTGCATTAACATCCAATAATAGTACTATTACATCATAGTATATGCCATTATACCGCTATGATTGCCGAAGTTTATACACAACAATCCCCTGATGATATCGCCTGCTTACCTGAAGAGGTCATCTCCTACGTCAAGGCACTTGAGTCAGTTATGAGAAGTGATAACATCTTAGGGCTTGTTGTATAGCTGTTACGTAGGCTATGAGAAGGCTGGTTTGCTTTGGTGTTTACGTGCTGGAATTCATACTCGCAAGCGAGCTTAACGTGAAATGTGGGCTCCCAGGCTTTGCATCTTGCTGACGAAGTTCTCGTAGCCACGGTCGATGTGTTCAGTGTTGGTAACGCGGGTTTCGCCTTCTGCCGCCAAGCCGGCTAAGACCAGTGCCGCACCAGCACGCAGATCTGAGGAGTGGACGGTTGCTCCTGTCAGCTTGCTGACCCCGTTGATATAGGCGAAATGCCCCTCTGTTGTTATATCGGCACCCATTCTGACCAGGTCTTCAACATGTTGAAAGCGGCTCTCAAAGATATTCTCAGCTATGCGTGAGCCTCCTTCTGACAGGCTGGCAAGCACCATAAACTGTGCTTGCAGGTCGGTTGGGAAACCGGGGAATGGCAAAGTCTGGATGTCGGTGCCCTTGAGAGTCTGCGTGTGATCGCGCCAGACTGTGACCGAATTGGGGGTTTTATCCACAGAAACACCCATTTGCTCAAACTTGAGTAATGCGGTGGCAAGGTAGTCGGGACTGATTCCTTCGACGGTAACGGGGCCGCCCAACAGGGCACCGGCGACCAGGAAGGTGCCGGACTCGATGCGGTCGCCGACGGTGTGGTGGTCGGTGGGGGTCAGCTCGGTGACGCCTTCGACTGTGATACGGGGGCTGCCGGCTCCGGAGATGCGGGCACCCATCGCGTTTAAAAAGTTGGCCAGGTCGGCGATCTCAGGCTCGCGGGCAGCGTTGTCGATGATGGTGGTTCCGCGCGCCAGCACGGCTGCCATCATCAGGTTCTCGGTGGCGCCGACGCTGGGGAAGCGCAGGTAGACGGGAGCGCCGACCAGTCCGCCGGGAGCGCTGGCGTAGATGTATTCGGTGTCAGTGTAGAACTGCATGCCCAGGGCTTCGAGAGCGGCAAAGTGGATGTCGAGCTTGCGTTCGCCGATTTGGCAACCACCAGGAACGGCGACCTGAGCTTCGTGAAAGCGACCGAGCAGCGGGCCGAGTACGGCAATCGAGGCGCGAATCTGGTTAACGAGGTCGGCTGGGGCTTTCAGGCTGGTGATGTCGAAGGTGTCGATGACCACTGCTGCCTGCTCGCGCTCGAACTCGACTTTAACGCCGAGGCTCATCAGCACCTCAGCCATCAATGTGACATCGGAAATCAGTGGGACGTTGGTGATACGGGTTTGTCCTGGTGCCAGAATGGCAGCTGCCATCAGTTTTAGTACGGAATTCTTGGCTCCACTGGCGCGTATTGTGCCAGCAATCGGATACCCTCCGTGTACGATGATGTCTGCCGCGTTACTCATAATGTATGTAGTATGCTAAGCGACTTTGCATCTGAACACAAGTGTTTATCGGCTTTTGTTGGCTGGCTGCCGGGTGAGGGTGGGGGTTGCCTGCTGCAGGTAGGTCACGGTTGCGGGGGGGGCGCGCAGGGCGCGCGCGCGCGAGTGGCGCAGGCTGCAGCGGGCACGGTGCTTGGTGGCAAGCGGGCGGCGGCAAGCGCGCGGCGGCAAGCGCGGCTTGCCAAATCGAGAGCAGTTCGTGGCAAGAAATCGGCTTCGTCGGTGTCGATGGAGAGGTTTTATCCCCATAAATGCCAAGACAGGCGGAAAAATCGTCCGATCTGCGGGCATTTCTCTATGTTTACACTCTGGAAGACACCGACGAAGCCGATTTCTTGCCACGAACTGCTCTCGATTTGGCAGCGGGGGGGGGTTCTCGTGGAAGGCGGGGGAAGGGTTCTAGCGGCGGGGCGAGCGGCGGGTAGACGGCGAGTTGCATGCGACAGGGCAGGTGTGCAACCCGCACTAATAACCAGATGCGGCTCTCTGTGCTTAGAACCACCTGCTCAATCGTTTTTCTTCATGCGTGAGCAGCAGGTAGAATCGAGCTGAGCAGTTATTCGCGCCGACCACAGGGTGTTGCTGCCTTTGCCACGCTCGCGCTCGGGCTCGCACTCGCAGCCTGCACGGCGTGCGCACAGCGCACAGTCCGCGAGTGATTCACTGATAAAACCACGAGGTTTTATCCAGATATATGAGGAGGGAACATGTTTGAGAAGTACGCAGCAGAGTTTGAGCAGATCGGAACCTATCGATCGGGATGGGACGCTTCTGCTACTATCCCCAAGCGCAACTATCCGATTACTGAGAAGCAGAATTTCAAGCTGCTGCTTGATGGCGGCAAGCCGATGTATATGCCGTCAATGAGTCATATGACGACTTTTGCGCCGGCGCTGGTTCCGGATAATAACGTGCGAGCGTGGGTTATCGAGGCGAATCCACTGCCGCCTGGGTCGGACATCACCGGTGGGCCTGACATGTTCGGTGTGCCCTGGGAGTACGTGCCGATTACTATGGGATCGATGGTTCGCCCGGGAAGCCCTAAGGTGCCGGACATCAATCGCTTTGAGGACTACATCACCTTTCCCGACCTTTCCACCTGGGACTGGGAGGCCAGCTCCGAGGCTAACAAGGACTACCTGACCGACGACCGCCTGACCCGCATCTGGGTGCTGACCGGTCTAAACGAGCGCCTGATTTCGATGATGGACTTCGAGAATGTCATGGTCGCCTACGTCGACGACGAGCAGAAGCCTGGCGTGCACCGCTTCTTTGACCGGCTGTGCGACTTCTACGACGACCTGATCGATCACTATCACCGCTACTACGATGCCGGTGTGCTGATGTTCAACGACGACTGGGGCACGCAGCATGGTCCGCAGTTCTCGCTGGAAACCGCTCGCGAAATGCTGGTTCCATACATTCGCAGGCTGGTCGAGTCGTGCCACAAGCGCGGGATGTACTTCGAGCTGCACAGCTGCGGACGCAACCACATGCTGGCTCCCGCTATCGCCGAAGCCGGAGTAGACATCTGGAGCCCACAAGAAATCAACGACTACGAGCTGCTCTACAATCTAATTGGGGATAAGGTCTTGCTCACGATGCCGACAGGTTCGCTCTCTGAAGACCCGAGCGATGAAGAGATTCTGGCAGCTGCTGAGGCTTTTGTCGAGAAGTATGGTGATACGGGACGGGTGCTTCCTGTTGGTAGCAGCAGCGCTCCTGCGAATCCAAAGTTACTGGAGTACCTATACTACCTGAGCCGGGAGGCGTTTGCCTAGTAGCTGGTTGCGACAGGCGGTAGGCTGCGGGCGGTAGGTGGCGGTGGCTGCGTCGCGAGCATCACTAGCTCACTTGGCGGCATCAAAAGAAATAGTTCGTGGTAATAATCGCCACTTTCTTGGGTTTTTTTAAGCGGTTTAGAGACAGCTAGGCTGCGAAATTGGAGACACAAACGTAAAACTGCAGGTCAGATGGTTGCTGTCATATTATGTACTGGTTATGCAGAGGTAAAAAACCCAAGAAAGTGGCGATTATTACCACGAACTATTAGGCAGGTTACTATCTCTAACGACAGGCTCCGACCAGTTGTGTTTTGATGTAAACCCTTTGCCATTTCACATGCAGTGTGTAGCCGCGACTGCGCAATAAGGTACGGCTCGACGCTCAGTCGTACCTTATTGCACACTTAATACTAATCAATGCAAACCACTTCGTTAAAGAAGATGGTAAAACTTTTTGTCAGGTACTTGACATGTATTAGGATTGGTTGTATTCTGTATTTGTCAGGTACCTGACTTTTGTTTCGTAAGACTTAGGAGGTCAATAAATGAACGAAATCAAAACAACAATAACTGAGCAGCTGCAACAGCTTCAGTTATTGATGCATAGGGCATCGCAACAAAAAGAAATGGTTGGCGGGCGTAGGTTAAATCCTTCCCGTGGGCAGGGCAGAGTCTTGGCAGTGCTTGAGATGAAGCCCGAGATCACCCAGCGCGAACTTACCTACCTGTTAGGTATGAGCAGGCAGTCTCTTGCCGAGCTCCTCACAAAACTCGAAAAGGGAGGGCTAATCACACGCTCTCAATCCGAAGATGACAAGAGGATCATGACGGTTAAGCTAACAGAAGAGGGAGCTAAGGCTGCTGAGGTTATTGACGAGAACACTTCTGACGACATGGACGCTCTTGACTGTTTGAGCGAGGAGGAGCTACAGACCTTTAGCGACTATCTGGGCAAGTTAATCAAACAGTATGAGCAGCTTTTCCCAGATGATGCGTACGAAGAGCGTCGCAAAAGAATGGAAGGTTTTGTCTCGAACTATCGCCATAGCCATAGTGATAGGCATGGAGGTAGTCGACAGCGTGGTCTTGACGGTTCTGATGGTGAGCGCCGTAGCATCCGCGGTGGTGGAGGTGATAATCACCGTGGTGGACGCAGTATAGATCGCCGTAGTAACCGCGGTGGTGGTAGCGAACACCGTGACAAGTGGCAAGGTCGCAACTCTCGACACAGGAACTCTGATTAAACGACAAGAGCACACCTATGTTTACGATGAAAGCTTTTAAGTACGTAATGACTTTTTACTTTTCTCTACTTATGACAATATAGTTAGTTTTCTTGAAAGACCTTTGGCTCTTAGAATGGCGCATGCTACCTGCAGTAAACCTGCGCTGCTCAATGAAAAACAATGATCACCATTTCGTGATGCTCTCGCAAAAGAAACACCGTCATCAACAACCGGGCAGCCGTCTGGCTACCCGGTTGTTTTTGTCTCTATTGTCCAGTTCCGCCACCCGCAAAAAACCAAGCTGTCAAACGCTTAAGCCCTAAGCTGCAAGCTGGCGCCTGCGGTAGTGCAGTAATCCGCCACCAAGAGCCAGTACTGAGAGGGCTGCAATAATCATCATCCAGGCATAGTCACCAGTTCCTGGTGTGGTTGGAAGCTGGACGAACTTGGCAGTGACTGTAACCTCAGTAATAAGGTCTCTGTAACCAATGGTCACCGTGTTGAAATCTTCATCTACATCAAAGGAAACATAATTAAAGAAGTAGTCATCTGGTTCGCCGTCATAGTCGTTATCGAATTCGTTGATCCAGCTGTCGAACTTCCAGTTAGCACCTGGAATCGCCTGGAGTTCAATAATCGCGAACTCCTCGCTTTCGGTATGAAGGTCGATTGAGATAACATTGATCAAACCGACACCGATTGTCTTTAGGTACACAGTACAAGTGTCCGCAAGTATCAGCTCTGTAAGCGGGTTCCCTGTAACTGACAGCTCTTCAAGTGAATAACTGCAGTTTGCGACATTGATAGATGTGATTCTGTTGTAATCGCAATAAAAATACCTCATACCATCAGGCAGTGGATACGGCTGGGCGGTAATAAGGTTGTTGCTGATGTCCAAGCCTATCAAACCTGAAGGTAGTGGAAGCGGTAGTCCCGGTAGTTTATTGTCACTGCAATCCAAACCAACCAGACCAGCAGGTAGCGCCGGTAGCCCTGTTAAACCGTTATCGTAACACTCCAAGTATTGAAGACTGTCAGGCAGTGCAGGGAGAGCAGCTAACGGATTCCCTGAGCAGTTGAGGTACCCTAGCCCGTCTGGCAAAACCGGAAGGCCAGTAAGTAGGTTGAATTCGCACCAAAACCATATAAGACTCTCCGGCAAGGCTGGAAGGCCTGTTATGAGATTGTAACTGCAGTCGAGTATTTGCAGGGAACCCGGTAGAGGACTCGGCAGCCCAGTTAGCAGATTATCGAAGCAGGCTAAGGTTTGAAGTCCATCGTGCAGTGGCGGCAAAGCCGTTAAGTTGTTACCTTGGCATTCAAGCACCTCAAGAGCAGTAGGTAGCGTCGACGGTAGCTGCGTTAAG
>Ga0123356_10007326_pt1 | contig 11010 bp, 12 predicted proteins | sample TergutEmb28metaG_2_FD_92546 | JGI IMG/M metagenome (GOLD analysis project Ga0123356, IMG submission 92546) | Embiratermes neotenicus P3 segment gut microbial communities from Petit-Saut dam, French Guiana - Emb289 P3 | ecosystem: Host-associated > Arthropoda: Insects > Digestive system > Gut ... | reverse complement strand
TGCGACGCCGATTGTCGATTCCAGCAAATCGGACGACTGGGTCATGTTCTGCCCCGAGAGTTGCTTTCGCAGAACATCGCGCGCTGGCTGGCATGGTCAAGCCCTTGTACCATGCCGCACAGCCAGTGGAACTTTCTGACCGATGCAGCCTGTCAACGCCGCCCTTCAGGTCCTTTCGCGCCGCGTGCATGACGAGCTGTCCTTGTTCGAGTACCCGACCAGGGACTGGGTCACGCCGGTGCGCGCTGCGGGCGGCGGCAGTGTCGCCAACGTGGTCATCGTCGGCGCCGGACAGACCGGTCTCGGCATCGCTTTCGGTCTCAAGCGCGAGCGCATCAGCGGCGTGGTTGTGCTGGATGCCAGTCCGTTTGGGCTCGAAGGCCCCTGGATGACCCATGCGCGGATGCTCACGCTCAGGACGCTGAAATTCCTGACCGGACCGGACCTCGGCTTTCCCAGCCTGACATTCCGTGCCTGGCACGAGGCGCAATACGGCCAGCAGTCCTGGCAGGAACTGGTTCGCATCCCGAAGGACGAATGGATGCGCTATATGGGGTGGTTCCGCGACACACTGCGCATTCCCGTGCGCAACGGCGTAACGCTGGAAGGGATCGAGCCACGGGACCAGGTCCTCGCCTTGCATCTGCGCGGAGAAGGCGCGGCGGAGACTATGCTGACGCGCAAGCTGGTGCTGGCAACCGGCATTGAAGGTGCGGGCCAGCGCCGCATTCCGATCTTCGTGCGCGATAAGCTACCACGTGCAACCTGGGCGCACACGTCGGACCGCATCGATTTCGGCGCGCTGACCGGCCGGCGCGTCGCAGTCATGGGCGGCGGCTCCTCGGCCTTCGACAACGCGGCGACGGCGCTCGAAAACGGCGCCCGACAGGTGGACGTTTTCATCCGCCGGCCGGAGTTGCCGGTGGTGAACTCGTACCGCGCGCTGGAGTCCTCGGGCTTCTGGCGCAACTTCGGAGACATGCCGGACGCGGACCGCTGGCGGTTCATGTGCCACCTGCTGTCGCTCTCTATGCCGCCGCCTCAGGACACAGTGGAACGCACCCAGCGGCATGACAACGTGGCGCTGCATTTTTCGTCACCGATCACCGACGCGGTCCCACGACCGGACGGGATCGCGCTGCTGACCCCGAAAGGCTGGCACGGCGCGGACTTCCTGATCCTCGGCACCGGCTTCGACGTCGATTTGCGGCGGCGGCCAGAACTTGCGGCTCTGGCCGATCATGTGGCGCTCTGGGGCGACCGTTATAGGCCGCCGGATCGAGAGCAGAATGTCGTGGCCGCCCGGTATCCCTATGTTGGCCCGCATTTTGAGCTGCTCGAAAAACACCCGGGCAGCCTGCCCGCGCTTGGCAACGTTCATTTGTTCAACACCGGCTCGCTGGTCAGCATGGGACCGGTCGCCGGCGGGCTAAATGGCATGCCGTTCGGCATTCCGCGGCTGATCGCCGGGCTGTCACATGATTTGTTCCGCGCGGAAGTTGCGTCGCTGTATGACGAATTTATCCATTTCGCCGAGCCGGACGCGTGGGAGGCGCTCACGAGGCGCAGCGCGGCGGAATAGACGCGCACGCGGCGGAGCCGCAACGGAACGGGATGGGACAACGTTCTGCAGGTTGGAACGTGCTATCGGCTGATTGCGCCGGGCAGTGAGTGGAAGCTACAGCGAGGTTGGTTCGGCAACAGCGTCGCGGCGGATCTTCGGGGCGCGGACTTTGGCTTCAACGAATCTCACAAACTCGATGCCCATCACGATCTCCTAAGTCACGTGCTCACGCGCTGGCGCGATCTGTTTAACGCCGGCTTCGATGTCCTGCTGTATGACCTAACAAGCACGTATTTCGAGATCGATACGCCCAACGTCGCCGATGGCGACAAACGTCGCCACGGCTCCTTCCTAATCTTCAACAGGCTCATTCTGGCACAACAAATGCCGTTGGGGCGTCCCAACAGGTTACTTCGGCATGTTACCCCAGGCGACATAGCGGGAGCGCCGCTGTGGCGGCAGCCCCTCGGCCTGCATCCGCCGATATTGCGCCTCAACCAGGTCGGTGAGCAGATCGTGGCCGATATCGACGAGACCATGGGCTGCGAAGAGAGCCTCGATGTCGGCCGGGGGGCGCCCGCCGAGAAACGGCAGCCATTGATCAAGGCCGGCGTACTCCCTGCTAACTCGGGCGTTCTGGCGCGGGTTGACCGGTAGGTTCCGATCGAACTGGCTGTCGAGCACGACAAGGCGACCCCCGGGCCGCAGCACGCGCACCCACTCGACCACCGCCGCTTCGGGATGTGGCAAGGTCCATAGCACGTGACGACTGACGACGAGATCGAAGCTGGACGCGACAAACGGTAGGTTCTCGGCGTCACCATGTTCAAACCGGATAGACGCGGCGCTCTTTGTTGCCTTTCGACGCGCCTCTTCCAACATCGACGGGGCAAAATCGATACCAGTGGCACGATGACCACATGCCGCCAGCTCAAAACTGAGAAACCCGGTGCCGCAGCCGACATCGAGCGCGTCGAGTCCGTTGCGGCCACCGGTCACCATAGTGAGGATACGATCCCACGCAGAACGCTCATCCGGTGTCGTAATGCTGTGGCCGAAGTCGCTGTCAAACGTCGGGGCGCGGCGGTTCCAGTGGGCCGCCACCGCCGCCTTGACCGGGTCGCGGTTGCTCATGATCGCCTCATCTCCGAAATTACCCGCGATACAGTCGCGGCGGCGTGAGCTCAGTTCCGACAAACGATTAGCCCCAGCATAATGCGCCGTTCCTCGGCGCGATAGTCGCTGGCGCTGCAGTGCATCGTAGCGCACCTGTCCCACACCAGCACCTCGCCTGCTCGCCCGTATCGGTGGTACCCGAACTGGTCCAGCTGTCAGGTGAATGTCAACTGCGAGACCACGGTCCAGTCACGGCCTGTCCTGCCACCCCGAGCCGTGCGCCGTTATCCGCAAAGGTAGGGGCGAAGCCTCGGTAGGGGATTGCACAGACTATTCCGCCGGTAACTCGCCAGGTTCCGTGTCCGACACGGGGCGCAACCTGGAAGGCAACATGGATGCCGCGTCATCGCGAGCCCCAAAGGCCTGGCGTGGTCGAAGACCCTGGCAGGTACGATCGCTGCTCGGACGGGAACCTGGAGGTCTCTCGGCAGATCAGTGGCGCCGGCCGCCGGCCCGCATCGAAAAGGCGCGGAGTGGTCGCCGACAATTTACGACCGCGAGAAGTTAGACCGCAAGCGACGTCGCACCGGTTGAACAGAGGTCGTGGTGGTGCGCAGACTGTGCCAATGTGCGGAAAGACCAACGCATTGCTGCGGGTTCGGGGACTGGTGCGCAGCTTCTATGGGGTGCAGGCGCTGGCCGGGCTGGATTTCGATGTCATGCCCGGTACCATAACGGCGTTGATTGGCCCCAACGGCGCCGGCAAGACGACGGCTTTCCAGTGCATCAGCGGGGTCGTGCCCCCGCATGGCGGGACGGTCAACTTCGACGGGCACGACATCACGGGTTGGCGCGCCGATCGGATCACCCGTGCGGGATTGGTGCGCACCTTTCAGGTCGCGCGCGGTATTCCCCGCATGACGGTCTTGGAGAACCTGCTGTTGTATGCGCCCCATCAGCCCGGTGAGAGCATCGGAGCGGCGCTAACAGGGCTCGGGCGCATGCATGAGAGTGACGCGCTAAATCGTGCCCTTGACATCGCGCGTCGGCTAAGTCTGGTGCAGGTCGCGGACAACCCAGCAAGCAATCTATCAGGCGGACAAAAGAAGCTACTGGAAATCGGGCGCGCGCTGATGGCTGCTCCGCGCATGATCATGCTCGATGAGCCGATCGCTGGGGTAAATCCCAGCCTGATCGAAGAAATCGCGTTGCATATCCGCAAGCTTCGCGACGAGGGCATTACCTTCCTGGTGATCGAACATCACATGGACCTGATTGCGCGGCTTTGCGATCCGGTCATCGTCATGGCGGAGGGACGGTGCCTGACCGAAGGACGCTTCGACAATATCGCAGCCGACCCGGCCGTTCAGGAAGCGTATATGGGACGGCGGCGGTGAGCCTGATGTCGGCGCGCGACGTTGTTTGCGGCTATGGCACTGCGGATCGCATCGTGAACGGCGTCGGGATGGAGGTAAGCGCCGGCGAGCTGATCGCGATCGTCGGGCCGAATGGCGCCGGGAAATCCACGCTCTTGAAAGCGATCGCGGGCCTACTGCGGCTGACATCCGGTGCGGTGCTGTGGGACGACGCACCTATCCATCAGCTCCCAGCGCGGGAGCGGGCAAGGCTAGGAATCGCCTTCGTTCCGCAGGAAGCGAACATTTTTGCGACCATGACGGTACGGGAAAACCTGGAAATCGGTGGCTTCTTGGAACCACGCGCCACGCCGGCACGCATCGATGCCGTGTTCACTCGTTTTCCGCTTTTGGCGGAGAGACGGCGGAGCCTTGCGCGGACTCTATCCGGCGGGCAACGCCAGATGCTCGCCATGGCAATGGCACTCATGGTGGAACCGCGCCTACTGCTGCTGGACGAGCCATCGGCGGGTTTGTCGCCAAAGGCGGCGGAGGCGCTGTTCGGAACGATCGCCACGATCCACGCCCAGGGTACGGCCGTCATTATGGTGGAACAGAATGCCAACGAGGCGCTGCTGCTCGCACAGCGGGGCATCGTGCTGGTTCAGGGCCGCGCGGCGCGCGAAGGCGTGGCCCGAGAACTTGCCGCTGACCCCGATGTGCGGCGGTTGTTTCTGGGCGGTTGATCCTGCCAAGATGGGCGAAAAGACGCCATCGGAGAGCCTTCCATGACCATGATCTCGCGCCGCGCGGCTCTTCTGGGCGGCATAGCAATGCCGTTTCTCCCCAGCGCGGTGCAGGCTGCCGGGGAGCCGATCATGGTGGGCACGCTGACGCCGCAGACTGGAAGCGGCGGCTCGTACGGCCCGTCCATGGTCAAAGTGGCCCGTGCCGCGGTGGACGCGGTGAATAATGCTGGCGGCCTGCTAGGGCGAGCGGTCCAACTGGTTTCAGAAGACGATGAGACCAACCCCGATGCAGGCGTTCGCGCGGCGCGCAAGCTGATCGACGTCGATAAGGTCATCGCAATCTGCGGTACCTGGGCATCCGCGGTAACCACTGCGGTGGCGCCTTTGTGCTGGCAGAGTCATGTGATGCTCTTTACCGTCTCTGGCGCAGATTCGATTACCAAGCTGCCGCATCGGGGCTATATCGTCCGCACGCAGCCCAACACGCATTTGCAATCCGCCCGTGCCGCGCAATTCCTGCTGAAACACGGGGCGAAACGGCTATTCGGACTTTCAGCGCAAACGCCCTTCGCAACAGATTCCTACAAGCGACTCGCCGATGTGCTGAAGGCTGGCGGGGCTGAGGCGGTCGGCGATGTCATCTACGATGCTTCGAAGACGAGCTTCCGCTCGGAGGTGGACCAAGCGGTGAACGCGAAACCCGACACGCTCTTCCTCAATGGCTACGCGCCGGATGTAATAATTCTGTTGCGAGAGATCTATCAGGCGGGATTCGACGGCACCCGGTTCACCTTCGGCTATGCGGCAAACGAGAAGACCCTTTCCGCCCTGCCCGCATCAGTCACGAACGGCCTGATCAGCTTCGCTCCGTCTCCCGATCCCGACAGCCCAGCATACGCACGTGTGCGGCAGATTCTGGGCACCGAGGACCCAGATCCGTATTCCTGTCAGATCTACGACCATGTTTCGTTGGTTGCACTGGCCATCGCCAAAGCTGGCGCAGCGACGGGGCCGGCCATTCACGACTCCGTACGCCTGGTCAGTCAGGGTGATGGGGAGAAGGTACACAGCGCGGTGGAGGGGCTGAAGCTGCTCGCTGCCGGCAAGCCGATCAATTACGAAGGGGCGTCGGGCCCCTGCGATTTCACGCCGGAAGGCGACATCATTAGCTGCAAATTCCGTTTCGACGAGGCGAGAGACGGCAAGAATACGCTCCTAATGATCAGCTGACATTGCTGATCGATTTTGCCCAGCTTATGTTGAACGGAGCCATGTCAGGTGCCGTGTTGGCGGTGCCGGCTATCGGCTTCAACACAATCTATGCCGTCCTACGCTTTCCGAACTTCGCTGTGGCCTCCCTGGCAACCATCGGCGCCTACGCCGGGTATGTCGCGAATGTGCAGTTCGGGTGGCCGGCGCCGGCATCGCTGGCGACGGCGTTCGCGGTCGCCGGCTGTATAGGCGTGATAACCGACGAGCTGGCGATCGCCCGCCTCAGAAACACCGGACCACTGCCGGCCGCGATTGCATCGGTAGCACTGACTATCGTGCTCGAAAACGTGGTCCGATTCATTTGGGGCAACGACCTGCGCGGCTACGATCTGCCCGTTTACCGCGACTGGCGCCTCGGTGCGCTACGCCTTGGCCCGCAACAGGTGCTGAATGCGGCTTGGGCGTTACTGGCAATGGCGCTGTTGTTCCTGTTTCTCTCCCGCACCCGGATCGGCAAGATGATGCGCGCGGTGGCCGACAATGCCCCACTCGCAAACCTGAAGGGAATCAACGCCGCAACAGTGGCCCGCCTGGCATCGTTCATCGGGCTCGGGCTGGCGGGATTCGGGGGCATGTTGATCGGAATGGACGCATCGCTCGATCCTCTGACGGGGTTCCGTGTCATGCTATCGGTGTTCGCCGCCGCGGTGGTGGGTGGGTTGGGCAGCATTCCCGGCGCCGTCGTCGGCGCATTCGTCGTCGGCATCGGCGAGGAATTATCACTGCTCGCATTGCCACCTTCGTATCGTTCGGCGGTGGGATTCCTGGCGATTCTCGCGGTGCTGTCATTTCGCCCGCGCGGCCTGTTCGGAGAACGGGCGTACTGATGTTCGACTACCTCGTCTCACTTGGCGTGTTTGTCGGCCTCTACGCACTGATGGCACTCGGGTTGAACGTCGTTTGGGGCGTCGCCGGGATGATCAATCTGGGCCTAGTGGGCTTCTATGCCATCGGCGCCTATGGATCGGCACTGCTGACGGTTAAACTCGCGGTGCCGATCCCCGTTGCGATCCTTGCCGCAGTAGCAGCCTCGGCGGGCGCGGGTGCGGCTGTGGCTGTGCTCACCGCACGCCTGCGTGGCGACTATCTGGCCATCGTTACCCTTGGTCTTGCCGAGGTGCTGCGACTTGTCGCATCAAATGAGATCTGGCTGACAGGCGGCACGGACGGCATCAGCGCCATTCCGGGTCCATTCCGCACAAACCTGTCCCCGCGCGGCTTCAACCTGCTGTGCCTCGCGCTCGTTTGGGTTGCCGTGATCATCGTATGGGCCGTCTTGTCGCGCATTGTCGACGCACCGTTCGGCCGCGTGTTGCGCGCCTTGCGCGAGGACGAGATGGTTGCAGCGGTTGCAGGCAAGCATGTGCTGAGCTTCAAAGTGCGCGCCTTCGCCCTCAGTTCAGCCGCGCTTGGGCTGGCGGGTGCGCTGTACGCGCATTACAACGCCTACGTTGCGCCGGATGCGTTTCAATCTCTGGTCACGCTTTATGTCTTCCTCGCCCTGACTGCGGGTGGCACGGGACGCATGGGCGGAGCCGTGTTGGGAGCCCTGATCGTCGTTGCGCTGACCGAAGGCACGCGGTTTCTGTCAGGCGCGCTGCCCGGATTGCACCCGGCGCAGGTGGCGGCTGTACGGTCAGGTGTGATTGGGGTCGCGCTGATCCTGCTGCTGCACCTGCGACCGCAAGGTGTGCTGCCGGAGCGCACACGAAGACTGCTGCCAGATCACATGAGGACAGGATGAGTAACCAAGCGCTTGATGACGTAATTCTTGCCCACGCGGCGTCCGATCAGCCTGATGCGACATTCCGTGCACTGGACAAGGCGCTGGCGCAGCAGCCCGGTCATATCCTGTTCACCATCCTGGTGCATCATCCTGAACTGCGCCAGAACCAGCGCGCTTACACGAACATGCCAAATGCCTACCCGGTAGGCGGCAGGAAACCCGTGACTGACAGCCCGTGGATGCATCAGGTCCTTCTGCGTGGCGAGCCGTATATCGGGCGAACCGGCGACGACATCCGCGCGGTATTCCCCGACCATGAGCTGATTCGCTCGCTTGGCTGCGACAGCGTGCTGAACATGCCGGTGCGCTGGCGCGGCGAAACGCTCGGAACGGTGAACCTGCTGCATCGCGCCGGACATTATGGCGAGGCCGATGTGGAACCTATCCGTCGGTTCGCGCATCTCTGCCTGCCGGCGCTGCTGCTTATCGCTCGCCATTGAGACAACAAACTATGGCCTTTCTGTGCAACGACATCTGCGGGTACCGCTACGGCCTTATGTACGCGCTGGTGGGTCGGGACGGACCGGCCGCGCTTGTCGCATTGCCGAAAATGAGTGCAAGGGTGCCTGTCCGCCCTGATTGCCGCCATTAAATGCGGAATTGGTCGATGTGGGATTGCCGTATTGATGGCAACACAATACAGGCCTTCTCCGGGCTCGGCACCGGTCCCGCCTCTCGGCAGAAACCGCGAGATCATCGATTTTTGCCCGCTCGCAGCGCTACGTCGTCTACTCGTAGAACGAAGCTAACGAAGGAAGGGAACTGTCATGGCGACCAAAATTCGGCTAGGTCTCATCGGCGCCAGCGTCAGCGGTACCTGGTCGTCTCGCTCGCACCTTCCGGCCGTGCGGGCAAGCGCAGATGTGGAGCTCACAGCGGTCTGCACGACCAGAGCCGAAAGCGCCGAGGCCGCGCGCCAGGCCTACGGCGCGCGCCTGGCCTTCGACGATTACCGCACGATGATCGCCTCGCCCGAAATCGACGCGGTGGCCGTGGTCGTGCGCGTGCCATCACATTACGAACCGGCTAAAGCGGCAGTGGAAGCCGGCAAGCACGTCTATTGCGAATGGCCGCTTGGCCGCACCACCGCGGAAGCCATTGAACTCGCGGCGCTCGCCGAGGCGCGGGGGTTAGTTACCGCGATCGGCTTGCAGGCCCGTGTCAATCCTGCGCTCATGCATCTCAAGGAGCTGGTCGAGGACGGCTACATCGGCGAAATGATGGCAGTTCATGTCAGCATGATCCGCGACGGCGTGCTGACCCGCCCCTCGCATCGCACCTGGCAGCGCGACGCTGAACTTGGCGCCAATACGCTGACCATCGCCAACGGTCACACCATCGACGCCATGCGATTCGTCACCGGGGATTTTGCGCGCTTGTCCGCCGCGGTGACGACCCAGGCCAAGCAATGGCTCGACACGGGCACCAACATCTGGCTCGACGTCACCTCGCCCGACAACATCGTGCTCAGCGGCCGCCTCAAGAATGGGGCGGTCGTATCAAGCCATGTCGGCCATATCCCCTATGCCGGCAGCGGCTACCGCATGGAGATCTACGGCCGGGATGGCACGCTGGTCGCCTCTGGCGAAGATTCACCGCAACTGGGCGAGGTGATGTTGCACGGCGCTAAGGGCGGCAACAAGCTCACGGCGATTTCCGTGCCGGCACGCTTCACCGTCGCTTCCTCGGGCACGCCGTCCGGCGAAGCCGGCAATGTCGGGCAGATGTATGCGCTGTTCGCCCGCGCGATCCGCGAGGGTAAAGCTCAGCTGCCGCATTTCGGGACAGCCGTGGAGCTCCACCGGCTCGTCGATGCGATCAAAGAGACGTCGGATACCAGGCGTGAGATGACAGTGGGCTAGCGGGATACATCCGTGTTGTGGCGGGCGTAGGTCGGCCCCAACCTTGGCGCCGGGCGGCGCAAAAGTCGAGGAGGGCGTGCCAAGCGCTCCCACGAGAAATCAATTATGCCTGCTGACGCTTGGTATGAGTGGTCGGCGTTGGTTCAGCATCCTGGTGGCAGACCGTGACCGTTACAAATACACCTCGCCCATCTCACGCTCGAACCGCCCCGGGTCGCCCTCCCAGACAATCCGCGCGTGCTCTAGCACGTAGACCCGATCCGCGTGCGGCAGGGCAAAAATGATGTTTTGCTCGCCCAGCACGACGGTGATCGACGTGGTATCGCGCAGCAGAGTCATGGCCTTTCAGCGGCTTGGTCGCGGTGAAGGAGATGAGCTTGCAGAAATAGCAAGGCGGCCACGACGCCGTTTTGTTCATGGCGGGTATTCTGGAAACAGGGGCCGCTGAAATAGTTGAGTGGCTTTGTCAGATCTTCGCCGGCGCGGTTGAACCTTGCGAATGTCGCGCGGACAGTACCACGCTGAGGCGGCTGTTGTCACGATGGCGGATCGTACGACAATTCGTCCACATCGTCGTCCTCGACCGCTTTGTCGCACAACGGATCGCGCGGCAGCACGTGATGGACTAGATCCATGCGTGCGAGTGCCAAACAATGCGGGAAGGCTTTTCCGAACGAGATTGCTTGCTTGCTTCGCTCCACACATTAACTCGGGGTGTTGGTTCCTTTCGATGCGCGGCGTTCAAATTCCCACTTCCTCGCCGTTTTGCAGTCGCTGAAAAACCGACGCCCGCCAATTTGCGAAATCATCGCCGCGCCAGGCATCGTGGCGACCCTCGGCATAGGCGAGCGCGTTGCGGTGGTATATCAGCGCGTTGCGCCTGGTCGCGACGAAACTGTCGCGCGTGGCGGTGATCTTGCCGGGGACACCGGTCACTACGGAGCCATCGGGCACCTCCATGCCCGGCGGCACCAGCGCCATTGCACCGACCACGCAACGCCGGCCGACTTTAGCGCCGTCCATCACCACCGCGCCGATACCGATCAGGCAGTCGTCGCCGATCTCGGCGCCGTGCACCACGGCGCGGTGCGCGATGGAGCAATAGTCGCCGATCGTGGTGCTGCGGCCGCCGCCGACATGGATTACCGCGCCGTCCTGAATGTTACAGGCGCGACCGATGCGGACCGCCGCGCCCTCGGCGCGGATCACGCAGTACGGCCAGAAGCTGCTGCCCTCGCCGGCGCTGACGCGGCCGAAGATACGCGCGGTGGGATCGATGTAGGCCGGGCGATCGAGCGCGACCTCG
>Ga0123356_10007325_pt1 | contig 11010 bp, 8 predicted proteins | sample TergutEmb28metaG_2_FD_92546 | JGI IMG/M metagenome (GOLD analysis project Ga0123356, IMG submission 92546) | Embiratermes neotenicus P3 segment gut microbial communities from Petit-Saut dam, French Guiana - Emb289 P3 | ecosystem: Host-associated > Arthropoda: Insects > Digestive system > Gut ... | reverse complement strand
TCGTAGTATTTTATCGGAGTCGGCATGTCTCCCGTAAATATCTCCGATGAATCATGGAAAAGTGCAATTGAAGCGGCAAGTCCCGGATCTGATTTTTTGCCGAATATATCTTTCCTTATAACGGCAAGTGCGTGCGCGATAACTGCCACAGTATGTGAATGCTCTTGAATATTTTCAAGAGTATTGTTTCTCATAAGAGACCATCTTGTAATATTTTTCATCCTTGAAATAAGTGCAAAAAAACTGTATTTGATTCTCATATTAATAGTCCGTTCCTTTCTTCAAACAGCAACGTTTGAAACCGTATTATCATAGAACGCCGCTCTGGTCAGACCGAGGTATGGTGATAACCATAAAGATACGACAGGTATTGCAAAAGGCAGGGGAGTCACTAAAAAAAGAAGCAGATCGAGTGCAAACCAGCCGAGAAATGAAATATCGATTGTCAGCAGGTCGAGTTTTTTTCCGTTCATCATAAGACGTGATTCCGAAATACATTGAAGTGCGCTTTTTTGCGGGTCGTCAATCAGTATATAATATGCCTGTCTGTATCTGTATGAGGCAACTATACCGGGAATGAGTAATAATATACTCCATAAGATAATATATAAAGATGTTATCAGGAAAATAGATATTACTTTTCTAAAAAGAAAAAATCCCGCTAAAAAATTTCTGATGCTTGTTTTTTCTTCTCTTTTGGTTTTTAAGCAATAGTTTAAAAATCCCATGTCAAACAGAGGTTGAATTAAAAACATCGTTATACCTAAAAAAATCCAAAAAAAACTGAAATTTGAAAAAATAATGGAAAAACCCGGGAGTTCTCCGGCTGCCAGGCGTGAATTTATTTCGTCAAAGCTGATAATGCCGGACAACCGGACTGCCGACCGTGACACAGCAGAAGTAAGTGAGATATAAAGAAGACTGAAAAGTAAGACATTAAGAGCGTTATCAAAAATTAATTTACGGGCATTTTTTTTAAGTAAAGATCCCGGCATATTAATTAATCATCCTCCCGGTGCTCAAATGCACTGCCATAGTATATCATATTTATGTTTTTTATTTCAATATATAAGAAAAAAGAGCCTTTTTGATGTTGACTTTGGAATCTATTGGTTGTACAATGATGTTCCTGCAGGCTTTTTTTGGCACAATATCTTGTATACGGTCAAATCATTGGAGGGATGGCTGAAATGGCGATTACCGGCATTAAAAAGCGGGACGGACGAACTGTAGAGTTTAACATCTCGAAAATTTCCGATGCAATTTTTAAAGCATTTAAAGCCACCTACAGACCGGGAAACGGTGATTTATCAGACAAACTTGCAACCGAGGTGCTTTCTGTTTTAGAGCAAGAAGGTGATGAAGTCCCCGATGTTGAACATATTCAGGATATTGTAGAAAGAGTCCTGCTTGACAACGGCTATATCGCTACGGCAAGAGCATATATCCTTTACAGAAACGAACGCAACAGAGTACGTCAAATGAGAACGCGCCTTATGCAGACATATGAAGAAATAACAAACACCGATGCACGCAACAGTGACGTAAAAAGAGAAAACGCAAACATCGACGGCGATACCGCAATGGGAGTCATGCTTAAATACGGCTCGGAAGGCGCAAAACAGTTTTATAACATGTTTGTCCTTAAACCGGAGCATTCAAATGCACACTCAGAGGGTGACATACACATCCATGACCTTGATTTTCTCACACTTACCACAACATGCTGCCAGATAGATATCATCAAACTCTTTAAAGGCGGTTTTTCAACAGGCCACGGACATCTGCGCGAACCAAATGATATAGCTTCATATGCAGCACTCGCCTGTATAGCCATTCAATCGAATCAAAACGACCAGCATGGCGGACAAAGCATTGTCAACTTTGACTACGGAATGGCGGAAGGAGTCAAAAAAACATTTGTAAAACTGTACCGTCAGAACATAGCAAAAGCTATAATGCTTGCAAAACGTATCGAAGACCCCGAAACCGAAGTTAAAAAAATAATAAGCGGGATTGAAGAAAAAACAGGAATCAGACCGACTCTTGAATATAACGAAAAATACTTAAGTCTCGAAAGACCGGAGCTTGCAAAAGTATTCGGCGATAACGGTGACCTTGAGCAAATACAAGAGACCGCACTGCATTTTGCAAAAAAGGAAACGGACCGCGCAACATTTCAAGCAATGGAAGCATTAATACATAATCTCAATACAATGCATTCAAGAGCAGGAGCGCAAACACCGTTTTCCACCATAAACTACGGCATGGACACATCACCCGAAGGGCGTATGGTCATGAAAAACGTTATGCTTGCAACCGAAGAAGGCCTCGGAAACGGAGAAACACCGATATATCCGATTCAAGTATTCCGCGTAAAAAAAGGCATAAGCTTAGATCCCGGAGATCCGAATTATGACCTTTTTAAACTTGCCTGCAGATGCAGCGCAAAACGTCTTTTCCCGAACTTTGCGTTTGTAGACGCGCCGTTTAATTTAAAATATTACAAAGAAGGCGTCAAAGAAACCGAAATAGCATACATGGGCTGCAGAACACGAGTAATCGCAAATGCTTATGATTCAAATCAGGAAATCTGCAACGGACGCGGAAATTTATCCTTTACATCAATAAACCTCCCGCGTATCGCGATAAAAGCAAACGGAGACTTGGAACGGTTTTTCGAAGACCTTGATTTTAAGCTTGACCTTGTTATCAACCAGCTTCTCGAACGTTTTGAAGTGCAATGCAGAAAACGTGTGTATAACTTCCCGTTTTTAATGGGACAGGGTGTATGGCTCGGTTCCGAAAACCTTAACTATAACGACGAAGTACGTGAAATCCTAAAACACGGCACTCTGACAATCGGTTTTATCGGCCTTGCGGAAACATTAAAAGCCCTGACCGGAGAACATCACGGCGAAAGCGAACGTTCGCAGAATCTCGGCATTGAGATAATAAGTCATCTGCGCTCAAGATGCGATAAGGAAACAAAAGACAGGGGTCTCAACATAACACTGATAGCAACCCCGGCAGAAGGTCTTGCAGGCAGATTCGTAAAAATAGACAAAAAACGTTTCGGCATCCTTCCGGGAATAACAGATAAAGAATATTACACAAACAGCTTCCACATCCCGGTTGACTACACAATAAACGCGTTTGACAAAATCAAAATTGAAGCTCCGTATCATGCACTGACAAACGCAGGGCACATCAGCTATGTGGAAATGGACGGAAACCCCGGTGACAATCTGGAAGCTTTCGAAAAAATAATCAGATACATGCATGAGTCCGGTATCGGCTACGGCTCGGTAAATCACCCTGTAGACAGAGACCCGGTTTGCGGCTACACAGGTTATATTAAAGATCAGTGCCCGAACTGCGGAAGAACTGAAAACAGTGATGAAAATGTCCCGGGATTTGAGCGTATCAGACGAATAACCGGATACCTTGTCGGCACCGTTGACAGATTTAACGACGCAAAACGCGCGGAAGAAAAAGACAGAATCTTACACGACATGACGGATCCGTCAGCCTTTCAATAGATAATGAAAATAGCAGGATTGGTTCACGATTCAATAGTTGACGGACCCGGCCTCCGATTTGTTGTTTTTACTCAGGGATGTAACATCCGCTGTAAAGACTGCCATAATAAAAACACATGGGACCCAACCGGCGGAGCCGAAGTACAGGTAAGTTATGTAATTGATGAAATGCTGTCAAATCCGCTGACAGACGGACTTACCATATCAGGCGGTGAGCCCTTTGAGCAAGCTGCAGACTGTTTGAGTCTTGCAGCCGCTGCCCGTGAAAAGGGTTTAAATGTATGGATATTTACGGGAAAAATATTTGAAAAACTGCTGAGCGAAGCTAAAGAAAATAAAGACATTATAAAACTGCTTAAACAAACAGATGTATTAATTGACGGAAGATATATTGCATCAGAGCGTACACATGCGTTAAAATGGAGAGGGAGTAAAAATCAAAGAGTATTGGATATGCCGAAAAGTTTATTAGCGGGAAAAGGAGTATTATACGATGAATGTAAAGATTAAAGAGCTTTATCATGACACAAAGGAGTATTCCGGCAAAATTGTAACCGTCAAAGGCTGGGTAAGGTCGATCCGTGATATGAAAGCGTACGGATTTATTGACCTGAATGACGGAAGCTCATTTAAAGGAGTACAGGTTGTTCTCGAAGATGACAAACTCTCTAATTTTAAAGAAATAGTAAAACAAAATGTCGGAGCGGCTCTGGTGGTGACAGGTGAACTGAAAATCACCGACGGCGCAAAACAGCCGTTTGAAATTTCTGCCCGTGAAATAATAGTGGAAGGTGAATCCACTCCGGAATATCCGCTGCAAAAAAAGCGCCATTCTCCCGAGTTTCTGCGGACAATAGCACATTTAAGACCGAGGACAAATTTATTCTCTGCGGTTTTTAAAATACGTTCCGTAACATCGCATTTGATTCACACATTTTTTCAGGAGAGGGGCTTTGTAAACGTTCATACCCCGATTATAACCTGCAGTGACGCGGAAGGAGCAGGTGAGATGTTCCATGTAACCACGCTTGATTTATCTGGAATACCGCTCGGTCAAGACGGAAGTGTTGACTTCACGGAAGACTTTTTCGGAAAAAAAGCAGGTCTGACCGTTTCGGGGCAACTTAATGCCGAGGCTTTTGCTCTTGCATTCGGGGGAGTCTATACGTTCGGACCGACATTTAGGGCGGAAAACTCCAATACCCCTCGACATGTTGCCGAGTTCTGGATGATTGAACCCGAAATAGCATTTGCGGATCTGAAGGATGATAAACAACTTGCCGAAGATATGCTCAAATTTATCATTAAAGGTGTAATGAGTAAGTGCAGTGATGAGCTAAGCTTTTTAAATGCATTTGTTGACAAAGAACTTTTGGAAAGACTGTCTGCTGTAGCAAGTGCCGATTTTGCGCATATTACTTATACAGATGCAATCGATATACTCCAAAAATCCGGAAAACAATTTGAATTTCCCGTTTCATGGGGCTCGGATCTGCAAACGGAACATGAGCGGTATATAACGGAAGAATACTTTAAGAAACCTGTTTTTGTAACAGACTATCCAAAGGATATAAAAGCATTTTATATGCGGCAGAATGATGACGGAAAAACAGTTGCAGCCATGGATTTACTTGTGCCGGGAATCGGTGAGATAATCGGCGGCAGTCAGCGTGAAGAACGCGAAGATGTCCTTGAAACCCGAATATCGGAAATGGGACTCGATAAAGAAACATACCGTTGGTATCTTGAGCTGCGGCGCTACGGCGGTACAAAACATGCCGGCTTCGGTTTAGGTTTTGAAAGACTTCTGATGTATCTGACGGGTGTATCGAACATAAGAGATGTGCTGCCGTTTCCGAGAACGGTGGGTTCTTCGGAATTTTAGCAGCACAGAATATTTAAGAATTATTCGTTATCATCGGAATCTTCGGATGGTGTTTCACTTTGAGAACCGGGTTCGATTAATGTTGGTTTAAACGGGTCTTCGGAGTCGGATTTACCTACTGAGGTGGTTCTTGTTGTGCCGCCCGATACGTAATGTTTGCCGCATTCGGGACATGTAGAATATGTAAGCGATACGGACTGGCTTATTATTTGCCGGTCTTCGCGTTGTGCTTTTGCCTGTTCGTTTCTGACGTGTTCTTGTTCGTGAGAGGCTACTGCCGATGCGGCCATGCCGGGGTTAATGTTTGTCGGGGTTTGAAAGCTCACGGATGCATCATCCGATTTATCGACATACTTACGGTTTTGACAGGTCAGGCAGGCGCCTTCGGGCTTAAGGGCTTCGAGAAGGCCGTAAGATATTTCCGCACGGTCACCGTCAATGCTGAAAAAAGCTGCTGCATTGCCGTGCATTGGCTGCAAAACAGGGGGTATGCCTGTGGAGAATCCGGGTAAAACTCCGGGTGAAGAACCCGGAGAAAATCCCGGTGAAGAAGGGGTTGCAGGACGCATGGCGGGCGAGTTTATATATGCGGCTGCGGCGTTATAATTCATATATGAAACATTCCCGATGTTCACAAAAACCCCTCGCTTTCTTTTTAAATAAAAACACTTGTTTAAAATATAATTATACCATATAATTCTATTAATTTCAAGAGAAAAGGAACTGTTTTATGGAAAATGCAATACATACAATGAATATTTCAAGCTCTCTTGATGTATTGGATGCTGATATCGTAAATGGTCTTACAGAATCGGATGCAAAGGAGCGATTAAAGTTAAACGGACCAAACCGGCTTTCGGGGAAAAAGAAGAAGTCGCTGTTTTTGCGTATTATCTATCAGTTTAAGGACTTTCTTGCGCTTATATTAATTGCTGCAGCTGTTATATCGGTTGTGGTCGGTGACGGATTAAAGGATGCAATAATAATTGTAACCATCCTTATTATTAATATGATAATCGGCATTACACAAGAGAATAAAGCCGACAATGCTCTCAAAGAGCTTAAGGATATGACAGCTCCGCAGGCAAAAGTAAAAAGAGACGGTATAATTAATGTAATCGACGCATGCAACATAGTTACCGGAGATATAATTATCCTTGAAGCCGGTGATTTTGTACCTGCGGACATAAGATTGACCGAGTGCATTAATATGAGAATAGATGAATCCTCACTGACGGGTGAATCCGAGCCTGTAGCAAAAGATGCAAATGCTGTTATGGAAGAGGAAACAATGCCCGGTGACAGAAAAAACGTTGCATATTCCGGCACAATAATCACTTACGGAAGAGGAGAGGGTGTGGTATACGCAACCGGGATAAATACCGAAATCGGCAAAATCGCAAAAATGCTAAGCGAAACCGAAGAAACAAAAACACCGCTGCAGGAAAAATTAAACAGCCTGGCAAAATCGCTCGGAATATTGTGCATAATAACCTGTGCATTTGTATTTGCTGTAGGATTTGTCTATAACCTCATCGGTTTTGGAGATTACAGGGATTTAATAGAAATGCTGCTGGTGGCGGTATCGCTTGCAGTCGCTGCCGTACCCGAAGGCGTTGCAATTGTTGCAACGGTAATTCTCGCATTAGGCGTGCAAAAAATGGTGAGGTCAAATGTTATAGTAAAGCGTCTGCGTGCGGTTGAAACTCTCGGAAGCACAACCGTGATTTGTTCCGATAAAACCGGTACTCTTACACAAAATAAAATGACAGTCGTAAAGGTCTGTGATCCCGATAAAATTTACGATGTAACAGGTGTAGGATATAAAGCAAAAGGTCATGTTGTAGCCGACACAATGATATCAAGAAATATTTCACTTATGTCCGAGATCGGTGTTTTGTGTAACGATGCGGTTTTTAATGTAAAAGAGTCGACAATAATCGGAGACCCGACTGAAGCTGCGATGCTGGTTTTCGGGGCAAAAATGGGATATTTTAAGGATGACATGAATAAAAAACATAAGCGGCTTCATGAAATTCCGTTTGATTCCGACAGAAAAATGATGTCCACTTATAATACACACGGTAAAAATGTAATAATGAACACAAAGGGAGCACCGGACTCAATAATCAGCCGCTCCTCAAGTCTGTTTATTGACGGTGAAATAGTACCGATGTCAGAGTCATCCAAAGCCGGGCTGCTTTTGCAAAATGAGCAGATGGCTGCACAAGCACTCAGAGTCCTTGCGTTTGCATATAAAAGATACGAAAACGCAAGTAAAATCGATAATGTTGAAGATGACCTTGTATTTGTCGGAATGATGTGCATCATTGACCCGCCGAGAGAAGAGGTAAGAGAGTCCGTCGAGCTGTGTCACAAAGCCGGTATAAACGTAAAAATGATAACCGGGGATCACAAAACCTCGGCAGCGGCAATTGCGGGAATATTGGGGATTATTGATAATGACGATGAAGTTTTAGAAGGCAGCACCATTAATACACTCAGCAATGAAGAGTTGATTGAAAAAGTAAAAACCGTAAACGTATTTGCAAGAGTTTCACCCGAACACAAGGTCAGGATAGTTTCGGCAATCAAAGCAAACAACAATATTGTTGCAATGACAGGTGACGGGGTCAATGATGCTCCTTCGCTGAAAACAGCCGACATCGGCATTGCGATGGGTGTCACGGGAACCGATGTAACAAAAGAAGCAGCGGATATGATTTTGACCGATGATAACTTTGTAAGCATAGTAAGTGCCGTTGAACAGGGAAGAACGATTTTCGGAAATATCAGAAAAGTAACCGGATATCTGCTCGGTTGCAATATCGGAGAGATATTGATCGTACTTCTCGGAGTAATACTCGGATTACCTGTTCCGCTTGTAGCAACTCAATTATTGTTTGTAAATCTGCTGACGGATGCACTTCCGGCTTTTGCTCTTGGTATGGAAGGGAAGGAACCTGATGTTATGAACAGAAAACCAAGAAATCCAAAAGACGCTATTATTAATAAACGTACCATGAATTCCGTAATAACAAGAGCAGTGCTGATAGGTGCAACATCATTTGCTGCGTTCCTGTACGGATACTTTGTCGCTGTTGTACCTGACGGCATCTCACAGTATTCACTGGCAATGAGTATGTGTTTTCTTACTCTTGTCGCAAGTGAATTATTGCTCATTTATCCTTCGAAATCGGAGAGGTTCATAGGGATCAGCTCAAGGCTTTTCGGCAATAAGTTTCTTAATATCGCAACATTGACAGCACTTCTTATTTTGGCTGCGGTTATGTTTGTTCCGATAATAGGAAATCTCTTCTCTGTTGTTCCGCTCGGTGCAACAGAAATAGTTATCAGCCTGCTGCTGGTTTTGACGGCAGTCGCAGGATTTGAAATCTCAAAAATAGGGTTGCATAAATAATATATTAATCTAAGTTGACTGTACTCTTAATCTGAAAAACAATGTTTCACTATCGAAGTTGTCGGTTATAAATCTGTTTTCATCATCTGACCAGTTTGCGGCATTGGCAATATAAACCACCATTCCGTCATATCCGCCGGGAACCAAAAATACATACTCAAGCACTATATATGAAATGTCGCCGATCCATTCATTTTGAAACTGCGTGTGCATCAGATAGTATTCATAATCCTCGCCATAATAATTTAATTTGGTGTTACCTATGTTAAAGCCTGCAATGTCGCTTTCCCGAAGGTCGTTGTGAGCTACTGCGATTTCATTCGGGTCAAATCCGAAGAAATCAAGATGACCGGTTATGTATGTAAAACCGTAGTCTCTTGCATTTTCATCATCAAATTGAATCATTATTCTGGCGACTATGTATTCATACCCGTCTTTGAAGGGATACTCCTCGTCGGATTCAAATATATCAATGTATAATAGAATTGCAGTCCCGATTGTTTCCAAATCGGGATTTTGACTTGTTGTTGTAATATAATCATAACGTCGTCCCGATGTCGTATTGATTCTGTAGCCGTAACGGATAAAGTTCGGTTCAACCGGATCGCCGCCGATTTCACCGCATTTTTCACATACGGGTCCCGTTTGAAAGTTGGCAGGCAGCCAGACATGATCCGTCGGTACTCCTTCTTCTTCGCCGCAATCATAACAAATATAAGGGTGTAAGCAATCCGGTTTTCTCCAGAAATGCCTGCACTCAGGCTCGCTGTCGATTATAAGCGGCGGTGACGGTGTTCTGACGGGACGTGGTGTCGGCTCTTCTATTGCATCATTTTCGCCGCATCCGAAAAGAAACAGGGATATAAATATTAATGCGAATATAATAAACCGTTTTAACATTTTATCTGCCGTTTCCTTTCTTTAAGTATAATAATGCGTCACTATATTTTACTACTATAATTTACATTGGACAAAAAGACAATATAAGTATATTATCATATTTAAGCAGGCAAAATGTTAACACAATATCAAATATTACACAGCAATTTCCATATATTTGAAGAAATATATAATATGGCAGATGCAATCCGGAGAAACATGAAATGAAAAATTACTATGATGTTTTTGACATATCTCCTTCGGCTTCACATAAGGCAATTAATGTCAAACACCGGCTTTTGGCAAAACAATATCATCCCGATATAAACAACAGCAGGGATGCGACCGAAAAGATGGCACAGCTTAATGAAGCATATGAAGTGCTGTCCGATAAAGCAAAACGCAGAGATTATGATACCCTGCTTAAGAAAAAACATGAGCAAAAAAATGAGCAAAAACATAACACGGTCCAAAGTCCATACCCTGCCGGTCAATCTGCCGTTACTAAAAAAGCGCATATGCGATATACACCGGAAAGTATGGAAAATGACGGCAAGCGGTCGGAAAGAGCGGAGCAGCTTCGCATAAAAGCCGAAGCAAAACTAAAAGCCGAAGAAAATAAGCGATTGCAAATGATGGCTTACGCAAAAAAAAGAGCCGAAGAAAAAGCGAAAGCAACCGGTGACATACAAAAAAAAGAGGAAATCGATCCGGAAAAACAGGAAGTTATCGATTTACTGGCTATGCTGCACCGGAAAAGTGATGCAAGAATACGCCGAAAGATGGAAACGGATGAAGAGCGCCATCACGCAATAAAAGTTCTTTTGGCCTTGGTAAGGGAAGATGATTCTCACCTGCGAAGAATGGCAGAGGAAGCGGAAAGAAAGCAAAGAATCGAGGAAATATTGGCATTGGTAAAAGCAAATAATGAAGAGAAGATGGTATAGTTGATTATTATAGCTGATTTATTATAGCTGTTTGGAATTTATATACCCAATGCTCTTAAATGCTTCCGAATATGCTTTTTAAGCGCTTTGGAATAATCCTGTTCATGTTTGTCGAGAGTTTCATATATTTTATTGCGGTACAAGGGTGTGCCGTCTCTTGCTTTTTCCGTTAAAATCAACCCGTATGTGATATGAAGGACACGTCGCGCATCATCCTGCCCGAGATAATCAATTAGCGCAGAATCGGGAACATTTTTAATGTCCGGGATATTTTTTCTGTTTTCTGTGATGTGATAATATTTTTTTGCTTTTCTGAGGTTTTTAAGCGCAAAAATG